>LXNI01000480.1_pt1 | contig 45338 bp, 37 predicted proteins | sample 809091 | NCBI WGS metagenome assembly LXNI01 (sample SAMN04870527, study PRJNA318959) | sponge metagenome | biome: 01000161; feature: marine sponge reef; material: water | host: Sarcotragus foetidus | place: Greece: Milos, Mediterranean Sea | collected 2013-05-29 | depth 5-7 m
CGAGGCGCCGGAGAGCGGCTCGATGGAGCGGAACGGCAAGGTCGTGGCGGAGCAGATCGGCGCCCAGATCTTCATCGACGGCTGGGCGATGGTCGCGCCGGGCAATCCCGAGCTGGCGGTCCAGCTCGCCGACGCCGCCTCGCGCGTAAGCCACGACGGCGAAGCGGTCTACGGCGCGCGCGTCCTCGCCGCGATGGAGTCGATGGCCTTCATCGAACGGGACACCGACAAGCTCCTCGACACCGCTCTCGGCTACATCCCGCCGGACTCGGTCATCGCCACGATGATCGGCGACCTGCGCGAATGGCACACCCGGGACAGTGACTGGCGCCGGGCGCGGGCCCGGCTCGCCGAGCGCTACGGATACGACAAGTACGGTGGCAACTGCCACATGGTCCCGAACCACGGGCTGATCATCCTGGCGCTGCTGCACGGGGAGGGCGACTTCGCCAAGACGCTCAAGATCGTGAACACCTGCGGCTGGGACACCGACTGTAATTCCGGCAACGTCGGGTGTCTCCTGGGTATCAAGGAAGGCCTCGCCGGCATCGACGCCGGGCTACAGAAGGGTCTCGACTGGCGCGGCCCGGTGGCCGACCGCCTCTACATACCGACGGCCGACGGCGGCCGTGCTATCAGCGACTGCGCCAGCGAAGCGCTGCACGTGATCAACATGGGGCGCGGCATCGCCGGCAAGGAAGCCTGGGCGCCTAAGGGCGGCGCCCAGTTCCATTTCTCCTTCCCCGGCTCGGTGCAGGGGTTCCAGGTCGCGGACGGCGAGGCGGAAGTCGGCAACGTCGCCCTGCCCTCCGGCGAGCGCGCCCTGCGCATCGACGCCGGTGTCGACGCCCGAGTCGGGTCTCCTGTCTTCATCCCGTCGCTGGAAACCGCGAAGTGGTACGAGAACCGGGTCTACCAACTGCTCGCGTCGCCGCGGATCTTTCCCGGCCAGACCGTCGAGGCCACGCTCAGCGCCCAGACCGACGGCGCGCGGGCCAACGTCTATCTGTCCTGCTACGGCGAGGACGACGAGACGGTGACGTTCGACGACGACTCGGTCGAGCTGGCGGGAGGCGAGAGCCGGCGCGTGTCGTTCACCGTCCCGGCGCTGCCCGGGCCTATCTTCTCCGTCGGCGTCCGTGTCGAGGGGCCGGCGGAAGGCGTCTGCCTCGAGGCGCTGAAGTGGTCGGGCGCGCCGGAGTTCCGTCTCGAACGCCCCCGCCACCGGGGCACCATGTGGCATCGCGCCTGGGTCAACGGCGTCGATCTGCTGACCAAGGGCTTCGAGATCTTCCGGCTGGTCCAGAACGCGGGGATGGGGCTGCTGATGCAGGGAACGCGGGAGTGGCGCAACTACGCGGTGACCGCCGAGGTGACGCCGCACCTGGTCGAGAGGGCCGGCGTCGCCGCCCGGGTTCAGGGTCTCAGGCGGTTCTACGGGCTGCTGCTGGCGCCCGGGAACCGGGTGCAGCTCGTGCGCATGCTGCACAGTGAAAAGGTCCTGGCGGAAGCCGACTTCGAGTGGCAACTCGGCGAAACGCACGAGTTGACCCTCGAGGTGCATGGCAACCGGCTCGTCGGCAGGGCCGACGGCGAGGCGCTCGTCGAAGCGACCGACGACGCACTCGATTGCGGCGCCGTCGGCCTGGTGATCGAGGAGGGACGACTCGGCGTCGACCGCGTTCAGGTCGGGGCGGTGTCCTGAGCCGCAGAGACCGGCGCACCGACACGAAGTACCGCAGGCCCTTGCCAAACTTTGTCAACGCCGCTAGCGTCGTCGCATGACGACGATGAACATCTCACTCCCCGAGGCCCTCAAGGGCTTCGTCAACGAACAGGTCAGCACCCGGGGCTACAGCACGTCGAGCGAGTACGTTCGCGAACTGATCCGCAAGGACCTCGACCGGCAACGCCTGCGCGACCGGTTGCTCGCGGGCGCGGCTTCGCCCGAGGCCGACGCCCTCGACGACGCCTACCTCGACCGGCTCCGCGGCCGGGTCCGAGCAGCCGGCAACAGGTGAGCGGCAAGCGTGTCGTTCTGCGCCAACAGGCGCGGCGCGACATCGACAGAGCAGTCGAGCACTACATAGAGGAGGCGAGCCCGGAGGTTGCCTTCGCCTTCATCGACGCACTCGGCGACGTCCGGCGCCTCGTCGCGGAACATCCAGCCGTCGGCTCGCCACGCTACGCGCACGAACTGGACCTTCCCGGTCTGCGCTTCGTAAGGGCCGGGAAGTTCCCCTACCTGGTCTTCTACGTCGAACAGCAGGCAAAGATCGATGTCTGGCGCGTCCTGCATGGCGCGAGGGACATCGAGGCATGGATGCGAGAGTCGCCCGAAGACTGATCCACCCGCCGGCACAGCCGGGGCGGGACGCTAGTATCCGGTCAACCGCCAGTACCGGCGGCAATCAAGCCAGCGAGCAGACCATGCATCAGAACACCACCCGTACCCCAACGCCACATCTCCTGCTCGCGGCGAGCGCCGCCGTAGCACTCGCCGCGACACTCCCGGCCTCCCCGGCCGCGGCCGCCGACGCGCCGACCTACAGCCGCGACATAGCAACCATCTTCTTCAAGAACTGCGTGCAGTGCCATCGAACCGGCGAGATCGCCCCGATGTCCCTCATGACGTACCGGGAGGCGCGGCCGTGGGCCCGCTCGATCGCCCGCGCCGTGGAGAACCGCGACATGCCGCCGTGGAGTGGCGACTCCGACAACCACGAGTGGTCCAACGACATCTCGCTCACCGACAGCGAGATCGAGAAAATCGTCGATTGGGCCAAGGCCGGAGCCCCGCAGGGCGACACCGCCGACCTTCCCGAAGCGCCGACCTTCCCCACCGGCTGGAAGCTCGGCGAGCCCGACCACGTAGTCACGCTCGACAGCATCGAGGTGCCGGCCGAGGGTGACGATCTCTTCCCGCAGCAGGTCGTCGAGGTCGACCTCGGCGAGCCGCGCTGGGTCCGCGCGATCGAGTTCCTGCCGGAGGACTCCCGCGTCACGCATCACTTCCTGACGACCTATGTGAGCGAACTGAACGAGGGCGATCCCGCCGCCTCCGGCGTCCTCGGCATCTGGACGGCCGGCATGCCGCCCTACGTCTTCCCGGACGGCGTCGGCCGCCGCTTCGGCTCGAAGATCCGCATCATCGTCGACCAGCACTACCACCCGATCGGCGAAGCGACCCGCGACGCCTCGCGGATCGGCCTCCACTTCGGCAAGGGCGAACTCCAGAAGGAGGTCATCACGATCCCCGTGACCAACACGGGCCTGCGCATTCCGCCCGGAGCCGGCCACCACGCCGAGAACGCCCACTACCTGTTCGACAAGGACGTGCAGATCCTCGCCTTCAGCCCGCACATGCACGTACGCGGCAAGGCGATGACCTACGTCGTCACCTACCCGGACGGTTCCACCGAGACCCTCCTGGACGTGCCGAAGTACGACTACAACTGGCAGTGGCTGTACTACCCGACGAAGCCGGTCGACATTCCGGCGGGCAGCCGCCTCGACGTCACCGCCGTCTGGGACAACTCCGAGGAAAACCCTGCCAATCCCGACCCGACGAAGGAGATCATCTACCGTGGCGACACGTTCAGCGAGATGTTCAACGGCTTCATCGAAGTCACCCAGAAGGAAGGCGTCCTCTTCGAACAGCAGAACCAGCGGGAACAGATCCTCGACCTCCTGGCACTCCACCCGGCGAAGGACTCCTACGTGTCCGGCGCCTTCATGGGCTTTCACGTCCCGCGCGAAGGCGAAGGCTGGCTCTACATGGGCGGCATCTACTCCATCGTCCTCGACGACTTCGAATGGCAGGGCGACGAGCTGAAGATCACGACCCAGTTCCCCACCCTCAACGCGAGCGCCACGACCACCGTGATCGAGGGGCGGCTCAACGAGCAGGGTCAGCTCCAGGGAACGGTCACCATCGGCACCGATACCGATCAACCGCAACGGGTGCCGCTGTTGGCCGCCCCGGTCGGCGACCCGGCCGCGGCGTCCGCCGGCCCCTGAGCCAACACCGGGTACGCCGGCGTCCCCCACTGGGTGCGCCGACGTGTCATCCGTGCGTCCGATGACGGACGCACGGACTGTTTCGCGGGTGGCGCGCGAGCGCGCCACCCGGGTTCTGGCCGGCTCCGGCGGCGAGGCCTATACAGGCTCGGCCACTTCTGTCGCCCGATTCAGCCGATCGCGGATCTCGCCCAACCGCGACCACTCCTGCAGCGCCATCGGCAGCGCGATGCCCGACTCCACGAACTCCCAGGAGTAGCTGAGGATCGCGAAGATCGCACCCGCCGTGATCAGCGGAATCGTCGCCGCGATCCACACATTGCCGAGGACGAAGGCGAACATGGCGGCGAAGATCCCGCCGTAGAGAACGGCCTCGGTGTCCGAGAGCCGGACCTCGCTGCGCCGCAGCTTCCTGAGGTGCGTCACGAGCGACTCCAGGCGACGCTGCTCCAGGATGGAGACCTGCAGCTCGGTCTGGCTGTTGAGCTCCCCGTTCAGCCGGTAGAAGCGACGGTGAAACAGCCCGTAAATCACAACGATCGCGGCCAGGGCGCCCAGGGCGGCCAGCCCCAGCCGCCGGTCAAAGCTGAACAAGACGGCGATGCTCACCAGCAGTTGCACCACGCCGGTAAGCACTCCCGGGACGTGCCCTTCGAGGAAGTCCACCATCTCGCGACTCATCCCGAGGCGCGCGTTGAGCCGCGAGACGGGGGCGTCCTGCGATCGGCGCACCAGCTCTCCTCCGAAGCGAACGCGGATCGTGCCGTAGCAACGCGTGTCGTAGAAGCGTCGAACGACGGCGACCACGATCAGCGCCGACAGGATCGCCGCCACCTCCCAGAGAGCGCTCGGGCGCCGCTCCAGAAGGGCATCGATGGCGCGGCCGATGAACAGCGGCACCAGGGCCCAGAGGATGTTCTCCAGCAGGACGAGGAGCCACGTGACGAGAATGCGTCCCCTGAAGTTGCGGAACAGGAGACCGACGCTGAGAGCACCTTCCATCTGTCTTCCCCCTGCGATGTCGAGTTCGCGATGCGGTAGCGGGCCCGCCGCCCGGCTGGCTGCGGGCTGTCGGTACCCGGGCCGAGTCGGTAACGTGGCGAGGCTACCGGGCCTGACCGTGCACCACGACCTCTCATGAAACCCCTGCACATCGAAACGCCCCTCTTCGAGTCGCGCCCGCTGACCATCGCTGCGGGCCGCAACATCTGGCTGAAGCTCGACGCGTTGCAGCCACCCGGTTCATTCAAGATCCGCGGCATCGGCGCGGCCTGCCAGGAGTACGTGCGCCGGGGAGCAAAGCGACTGATCTCGTCCTCCGGCGGCAACGCGGGGATCGCGGTGGCCTACGCCGGGCGCCATCTTTCGGTCCCGGTCCTCATCGTGGTGCCCGAGACGACATCCGACCTGGCCAGGGCGCTGATCCGGCGCGAGGGCGCCGAAGTCATCGTCCACGGCGATTCCTGGCAGGAAGCGAACGAACTCGCCATGTCGACGGTCGGGGAGTCCGACGTCCTGGTTCATCCATTCGACGATCCCCTCGTCTGGCAGGGACATGCCACCCTGGTGGACGAGGTCGCGCGGTCGGGTACGAGACCCGACGCCGTAGTCGTCTCCGTCGGAGGGGGCGGCCTGCTTTGCGGCCTCGTGGAGGGACTACGGCGCAGCGGCTGGTCCGATGTCCCGGTGACCGCGGTCGAGACGGAGGGCGCCGACTCACTGGCCCAGTCCCTGCGAGCGGGCCATCGGGTAGAGCTCCCCGCCATCACCAGCCTCGCGATCACCTTGGGTGCGAAAAAGATCTGCAAGCGAGCGTTCGATTGCACCACGGATCATCCGCTTCGGAGCGTCGTGGTCTCGGACCGCGCCGCCGTGTCGGCATGTCACCGGTTCCTCGAGGACCACCGCGTGGTTGTGGAGCCGGCGTGCGGTGCCTCGCTCGCCGTCGTGTACGACGGTGCGCCGGAGTTAGAGGACTTCCGGTCCGTCCTGGTCGTGGTTTGCGGCGGCGCGACGACGACGCTCGAACAGTTGCAAGAATGGGCGGATGGAGACGGGTGAGCGGGCAGTAAGGTCGCCGCTTCGCGGCGCGGTTCTTCCCGGAAGCCGACGGGGACGTCGGCGCACCCAGTGGGTGGCGCTGTACCGAAAGCGGCGACACTTACTGGGTGCGCCGGCGTCCCCGCCGGCTGCCGCCGAAGGCGGCCAGAGAGTCGCGCCGGCCGCCAGGCCGGCTCCGCTTTGGCCGGCCAGCCCCATACAGGTTCTACTCGCTGTCGTCCTCCTCGCCGGCGGTTGCGTCGGAACCGGAGCCGACAATCCCGCCATTGACGCGATCTTCGCCGCCTGGGACGAGCCCGGCTCACCCGGATGCGCGCTCGCCGTGGCGCGGGACGGCGAGTTCGTCTACACGCACGGTTACGGCTACGCCAACCTCGACTACGACATCCCGATCACGCCGCAGACCGTCTTCGACGTCGCCTCGGTGACGAAGCAGTTCGTCGCCGCAGTCGCCAATATGCTGGCGCTCGACGGGACGGTCTCGCTCGACGACGACGTCCGCAGGTGGCTTCCGGAACTCCCCGAGTACGAGTCACCGGTCACCCTGCGGCACCTGATCTTCCACACGGGCGGCCTGCGCGACTACCTGAACCTGTTCCCGCTCGCCGGCGCCGGCGACTACTACTCGGTGTCCCGAGAGCAACTCCTGGCGATGATGTCGCGGCAGCGCGCGCCGGTGTTCGCTCCGGGCGAGCGCTACGAGTACAGCAACACCGGCTACATGCTGCTGGCCCACGCTCTGGAGCGCGCCGCCGGCAAGTCGATCGGCGAGCTGGCCCGTGAGCGGATCTTCGAACCGCTGGGGATGGACGGAAGCCGGATGTACGAGGACCGCGAGGAGATCATCCCGCGGCGCGCCACCGGCTACCACCGCGACGATGACGGCAACCTGCGGATCGTCCACAACTACAACTTCGAGATCGCCGGCGACGGGCAGCTCTACACGACGGTCGAGGACCTGTTGCGCTGGGACGACTACCTCCATGGCAAAGGCAAGCCCGCGATCCACGAGTCGATGTTGACGGAGGGGAGGCTCAACGACGGCGATCCGATCGGCTACGCCCACGGGATCACTCCCGGCGAGTATCGGGGCCTGCGCACCGTGGGACACAGCGGTCATTCCTGGGGGTTCCTGACGGAACTCAGGCGCTACGTGGAGCCGGGCCTGGCGATCGCGGTCGCCTGCAACGCCGAGTACGGAGACCCCGGAGAGCTGGCTCGGCGGGTCGCCGACCACTACCTGGCGGACCAGCTTGGGCCCGAGGAGGGCGACGAGGAGGACGAGCAGGACGAGGACGACGAGGAGGAGGGCGCGGAGCAACCCGACGCACCATCCCTGTCGTCCACCGAGCTGGCCGAGTTCGTCGGCAGTTTCTTCTCCGCCGAGCTGGACGCGACCTACCGATTCGCCGTCGAGGATGCCGTCTTCACGCTGCGCGTCGAGCAGCAGCCGGCGCTTGCGGTCGTCCCGGTCGCCGAAGACGAGTTCAGGGTCGAGTTCGAGAGCCGGGGATGGGCGGCGTCTCCCGCACGGCTCGAGTTCGAACGCAACTCCGCCGGCGCCGTGACCGGGTTCAGCCTGAGTTCGGGCTCCGAGCGGGGTCTCGTGTTCGAGAAGCTCCCTGCCCTCGACGTGCCATGAGAGCACGCCTCTACTCCGTCACCGGGTGCGCCGGCCTTCCGGCCGGCTTACCCGGGCGACGCCGCAGAGCGGCGGCGAACGGGAGGAAGACACGCGAGGCGGCAGCCTCGCTCCTTTCCGCAGCGGCGCTCCTGGCCGGCATCTGCCTCGCCCTCCCAGCCTGCGCACCCACAGTCCCCACCGCGACCGTCATCGTCAACGCCCGCGTCATCGACGGCAGCGGCGGTCCCTCACGAAGCGTGAACGTACGCATCGCCGGCGACCGCATCGCCACCACAGGCGACTTCGACCCGTCCACCGACGACACCGTCGTCGACGCGGACGGCCTCGTCCTGGCGCCCGGGTTCATCGACGTCCACAGTCACCACGACTTCAGGCTGCCCGAGCTGCCGGACGCCCTGGCGGCGGTCAACCAGGGCATCACGACGATCGTGGCCGGACAGGACGGGGGCCAGCAGCATCCGCTGGCGGAGTTCTTCGCCGAGCTCGAGACGGCACCCGCGGCCGTCAACGTCGCGTCCTTCGCCGGTTTCGGGACGCTCCGAAGCGAGGTCATGGGCGAGGACTACATGCGCCACGCCACGCCGGAAGAGGTGGCCGCGATGGCGGACCTGCTCCGCCAGGAACTCGAAGCCGGCGCCCTGGGCCTCTCCTCCGGGCTGGAGTACGACCCCGGTTCCTTCTCCACGACCGAGGAAGTCGTGGAACTCGCGCGAGTGGCCGCCGCCCACGGAGGCCGCTACATCAGCCACATCCGCAGCGAAGACCGGTACTTCTGGGAGGCGATCGAGGAGATCATCCGGATCGGCCGCGAGGCCCAGCTCCCCGTCCAGGTCACCCACATCAAGCTCGCGATGAACCGTTGGTGGGGCCAGGCTGAGCGCCTGATCGCCATCCTGGACGAGGCCCGCGCTTCAGGCGTCGAGATCACCGCTGACATCTACCCGTACCGGGCCTGGGCGACGTCCTTCACCTGGCTGACGACCGTGTTCCCCGACCGCGATCTCGACCGGCGGGACGGCGCGGAGTACATCCTCGCCGACCTGCTGTCGCCTGACGACGTCCTGCTCCCGGACTTCCTGCCGGAACCGGCCTACAACGGCCTGACCCTCGCCGAGATCGCCGAGATCCGCGGCTCAGACCCGGAAACGACCCTGATGGAGCTGCTCAAGGCCGACACCGAGGCGGGCGGCGAATCCCCCATGCTGGGTTTCGCGATGGACGAACCCGACATCGAAGCCATCATGGCCTGGCCGCACACCGTGATCTGCACCGACGGCGGGCTTCCCGGTTCGCACCCGCGCGGGTTCGGGGCCTTCACGCGGTTTCTCGGTCACTACGTTCGCGACCGCAACGTCGTCAGCCTGGAAGAGGGCATCCGCAAGATGACCTCGCTCTCCGCCCGGCAAGTGGGGATCGCCGAACGCGGCGCAATCCGGGAGGGCCACTACGCTGACCTGGTCCTGTTCGACCCCGCGACGGTCATCGACCGCTCGACGTACGAGGAACCGCATGTACCCTCCGTGGGGATCGAGAAGGTCTGGGTCAACGGCGAACTCGTGTTCGACGGCGGCGAGACCACCGGCAACCGGCCTGGCCGGCCGATTCGCCGCTAGAGCGAGAAAGGAGACGAGTTGAGCAGCTTCACGCAGATCGCTGATTTTCGAGCCGAGTGCGACTCTCTGGCCGAGATCCTGGAGCCGCTGTCGGACGACGACTTCGACCGCGCCACCCTCTTCAAGGAGTGGACCATCCACGACGTCGTCGCTCACCTCCACATCTTCAACTACGCCGCCGACGCATCGATCCACGATCAGTCCGCCTTCGACGACTTCAAGCAGTTCATGGCCGCCCGGCGCGGCCGTCTCACCCTGCTTGAGCTGACCGACGAATGGCTCGAAGGCAAGCGCCACCGCGCCGTCTACGACGCCTGGCGTGAGTACTACCCGGAGATGTGCGAACGCCTCGAGAGCGTCGATCCGAGGATGCGCGTCGAGTGGTTCGGACCGCCGATGAGCGCGCGCAGCTCGATCACCGCCCGGCAGATGGAGACCTGGGCGCACGCCCAGGAGGTCTTCGACCTGCTCGGACTCGACCGGGAAGAGACCGACCGGATCAGGAACATCGTCTTCCTGGGACTCAACACCTTCGGCTGGACCTACGCGGTGCGCGGCATGGAGGTCCCCGACACCGTTCCGGCCCTCCACCTGACTGCCCCATCCGGCGACGTCTGGACCTGGAACGCGGACGAAACGGCGAACCGGATCACCGGCAAGGCCGTCGACTTCGCCCAGGTCGTCACCCAGGTACGCAACGTCGCCGACACCTCGCTCGACGTCGAGGGACCGATCGCCACCGAGTGGATGGGCATGGCCCAGTGCTTCGCCGGGGCGCCCGAGACACCGCCGGCGCCGGGGTCGCGGCACAAGGCCTGAGGCTCGAAGCGCCGCGGGGCTATGATGGAAGCGAGCTTCTCGCCGGTTCCATCCGCATCCATCCCCGATCAGCGGGCCATCGAGCGGGAACCGAGTCGATGACCCCGATCCGCATCTTCATCAGCAGCGTGCAGCGCGAGTTTGCGCGGGAGCGGGAGCACTTGCGCGACTACCTGCGTGGGGACCCGCTGATGCGGCGCTTCTTCGAGGTGTTCCTTTTCGAGGACGTTCCGGCATCCGACCGGCTGCCCGACGATGTCTACCTTGACGAAGTCGAGCGTTGCGACATCTACGTTGGTCTGCTCGGAGCAAGCTACGGATTCGAGGACGACCACGGGGTGTCGCCCACCGAGCGCGAGTTCGACCGCGCCACGGAACGGGAGAAGCACCGGCTCATCTTCGTGAGGAGCGCCGAAGAGGCAGGCAGGCATCCGAAGATGCAATCCCTCGTAGCCAGGGCGCAGGCCGGTCTCGTGCGGCGGCGGTTCGCCACGTCCGCGGAACTGGTGGCAGGCCTCTACGCCGCACTCGTCCAGTACCTCGAAGCACGGGAGTACATCCGCTTCGGACCATTCGACGCCGCGGAATGCTCGGGGGCCACGATGGACGATCTGGACTCCGAAGCGATGTTCCGATTCATCCGCATCGCCCGTCGCGCCCGCCAGTTTCCACTGCCGGAAGAAACGCCGCCGTCGGACCTGCTTCGGCATCTGAACCTGTTGAACCGGGGGCGCCTGACCAACGCCGCCGTGCTGCTGTTCGGAAGGGCGCCGCAACGCTTCCTGATCTCATCCGAGATCAAGTGCGCGCACTTCCATGGGACCGAACTCGCGAAGCCGATTCCCTCCTACCAGGTCTACAAGGGCACGGTCTTCGAGCTCGTCGACCAGGCGGTCGACTTCGTCTTGAGCAAGATCGCCCTGTCGGTGGGCACAAGGGCGGAGAGCGTCCAGGCGCCCGTGGCGTACGAGATACCGAAGGAGGTGATCACGGAAGCCATCGTCAACGCGGTGGCGCACCGGGACTACACGGACAACAGCAGCGTTCAGGTCATGCTCTTCGCGGATCGACTGGAGGTCATGAACTCGGGCCGGCTGCCTCCCGCGCTCACCGTCGAGAAACTGCGCGTGGCGCACCAGTCGCTGCCCGGGAATCCGCTGCTCGCCGAGGCGATGTACCTGCTCCGGTACATCGAGAAGATGGGAACCGGAATCGTCGACATGATCCGCCGCTGCGCCGAAGCGGGCCTGCCGGAGCCCGAGTTCGACATCGGATCGGGCTTCCTCCTGAGGATCTGGCGACAGCCCAGGGAAACTACCCGGAAACCAGCCTCGACTACCCAAAAGACCAAACCGACTACCCAAAAGACCACCCGGAAAACTGCCCTGACTACCCGGAAAACCGCTCGCGACCGGCTCCTGGACCACCTGCGGGCCGAGCCCGAGCTCACCCGGAAGGCACTCGCCAAGCGGGTCGGCCTCACCCAGGACGGGGTGAAGTACCACCTGGAGAAGCTGAAGGCTGCCGGGGCGCTTCGCCGCGTCGGCTCCGCCAGAGCGGGCCGCTGGGAAGTGCTCTGACCGGCGCGGACGGGCGCTGGCCCTGCCGCCCTGTGGGTCCGCTGACTCAAGGCACCGCAGCAGAGACATTTGCCGCGGCCTCTCCGGCGCCGCGTACCAGAGTGAAGTACCGTCCGAGATCGGCTGGCGTGAAGGACTCCACTACGCCATCGGGCCAATACCCGCCTATCTCCGGGGGGTTTCGGGTTGTCCTAAGGATGACTCGCGGATCGTTGGCGGCAGCGTAGGAACCAGCGTGTTGGTCTCACGATCAAAGTGAGTCATGAACAGGTCGATCGTTCCGTCGCCGTTGAAGTCCTCCGCCAGTACGCCCATGCTGGCTTGGGGTCGGCCGAAAGCGTCAACCGCGGTACCGGCAAGAACGGCTTCGTCGACGAACGCGGCACCGTTCCGATTCAGTAGGAGGGCATTCAGTTCCTGATCGTTGGCGGCATAGACGTCGGTCCAGCCGTCACCGTCGAAGTCGGCTGCTACGACCCCCAGTGTCGGCCGCTCGAGGTCGCTCAGACCAAGGCGATCGGTCCAGTCCTCAAAGACTCCAAGGCCCCGGTTCCTCAGCAACCTGTTGGCTTCGGGGCGGTAGGTCTTGGGGCCGCAGTAGTCGGGAACCCCTTCGACCCGACACTGCTGATGGAGGACGAGGCGGTACTCAACGTAGTTGCCCACGAAGAGGTCGAGGAGGCCGTCGAAGTCGAAGTCCGACAAGGCCACGCCGCTGCCCATGTGCTCGGCGAAGTAGAGCTCGCCGGTCATGCCGTTCACATGCGTGAAGTCGACCCCGAGTTCGGCGGCGCGGTCGACGAAGCTCACTGCCGGCTTGGAATCGTCAACCTCGGCGGCAACATCGGTCGGCCGAGCGCCGGAGAACTGTTCAACGCCAGCCCCAACCGAGCGAGCGGGGTGAGCGTCCCGGGCTGCACGAAAGCCGATGAAGTCCTCCCGGACGCCCGACGAGAGCCCGGCGCGGGTGGCGGAGCGAAGTGCCCATGGGGCGTCGAACCAGGAACCGCCACGCACGACGCGCCGGGAACAATCGCCCTGCTGCCAAGCGTCGCCATCCAACGGCTGCCCCAAGGAGTAGGTCGCGCTCCAGCAGTCCTGCACCCACTCGAACACATTCCCGTGCAGGTCATGGAGGCCCCACGCGTTCGCCGCGAACGAACCCACCGGCGCCGTCTGCAAGTCCCACTGACTGCCGCACTTGTAGCAGTTCGCAAGGCCCGAACCGATCTTGTTGCCCCAACTGTACGCCGTTGCCGAGCCTGCGCGCGCCGAGTACTCCCACTCCGACTCGCTCAGCAGGCGGTAGGCGCCTGCCGTCGACGCCGACAGCCAGCGAACGTACTGCTGAGCGTCGTCCCACGAGACGTTGATCACCGGACGCCGGCCACGACCCCAACCTCCATCGCCCGGACGATGAGCGCAGCCGCCCGCCGTCACGCACGCGTCCCAGTCCGAGAAGGTCACCTCGTACATGGACACCGCAAGCGGGGAGATCGTCACTTGCCGAACGGGACGTTCGTCGCTGTCGCAATCCACACCCGAGACACAGCCCATCCGAAACTGCCCCGGAGCAATCACGACCATTTCGGGGCCCGTGCCGCCCGACCGAAGCGGCTCCCGGAACGTCTCGCCCGGCTGCCTGGAGTGCTGTGCAACGGGCTCCTCCGCCGTTTCGCCGAACCACGCCCGCTGCGCGCTCGCTGCCACCGCAACCAGCGCCCCGGCAACCCCGAGTGCGAAGATCACTATCCCTGATCTCAGAGTCCGCTCCTCTTTCGGCCCTCGCTCGAACGCGTCCGCGTTCACCCCCATACCGAGTTGCTCGCCCGTTGACGGCAACGATGTTCGGGGCAAACGGCATGAAGGCAACCGTCGGACGAAAACTCCGCCGCGAGCGTGCAGCCCGATCGGGGAAAGGGCGTGCCAGTCAATGCAGGCCCTCGATCAGGTAGACGCCTGCGGTGCCGTAGTGCACCTTGGGGCAGGTCTCGCTCTCGCCCGCACCAGCTTGCTTCGCTGACGCAGCCTGAGTGAGGACGGGGAGTTGCGGTCTTGTGCGCCCCTTCAGGGCTTTCCTGAGCGCCTTGCCGACCTTCTTCGCCCTCCGTTCGGCCTGCCTTTCTCCGTTGCCGCGGTCAGGGTGGGCAACCACCAGGACGGTGCCGCTTCCTTCCTGGAGCCGGTCCGCAATATCCAAGACCTCCTGGCGGTCGAAGCGAACCCTGCACCGCCCCGGCTCGAAGCGCACCCGGCCGACCGGCTGCTCGCAGGCCTTCGGTGGTTCGCGGGCGGGCGCTTGTGGTTGGACAATCTCCTTTGTCTCGACCTTCTCCTTCGTGACGACCGTTTCCTTGTCGAGCACCCGCTCGACGACTTTCTCCTTGTCGACGACGACGATCAGATCTTTCCCGCCGGCACCCGCCTCGCCGGTCTTCTCCGGCGGCCGGCACTCCGGGCAAGTCGGTGGCGTGGCAGGCTGTGTCTGCTGCGAAACGGCTCCCCCGACCACGTTGACGACGAGAGTCAGGTCGCCGTTATCCCTTGGCGGGCGAGGCGGATGCCGCGGGTTGGCAGACCCGCACTGTCCCTCATGGCAGACGTGGCTACCGGCGGTACCGTCGTCCCTCGGCGGGTTCCTTTTCGACGCGCACCAAGCGAGCACAAGCGTGCCGACGACGCACAGAAAGAGCGCCAGCACGGCCATGGCAGTCCAACCAGCTAGTAGCTCGAAGTGCCTGTCGCCAACAGCCTGACCATCGCTCGGCTTTCCGTCGCCAGAGATCGTGCTCTCCTGGTCCTTCTTCGGCTCCGCCATGCCTAGTCGTCGTTTCTTCGCCCCAGCCGAAACCACGGCCGTCGCCTCATCCTGCCAAGCTCCTTACGAAGGATCTCCGCCAGTTGGACGGCAACCGACGGTTCCAACTGAGCCAGGATCTCAGGAAGGGCGGCTTCAACCTCGCGACGTATGCGTTCGTCGAGGTCGCGGGTCGCGTTCTCCACGGTCGGCCGGTCGCGGTCGGCAGCGGCCGTGATGCTCTGAGCCTGTGTCCGCAGATCCGCGAGCGCTTCCTGTGCATCCCGCACGGCCGACTCCAGTCCCGCAACCAGGCTGGGCTGGCGGACGCTTTCGAGGACCACGCGGGCGACGCCTTCCTGTGAGCCGGAAACGGCGCCGAAGCGCCGAGTTCCGAGCGGCGCTGCACGCACGTCAAGGATGCTTGACAACCGCGATTGTCGAGCATCGCCGCCCGGATGGCCGGGTCGCGCAGGACCCCAGCCGACGCCTCAAGCCGGCGAAGTCAAGGCATCCGTGATCTCAGCGCTGCCGGGATGGCCTTCTCCGAACGCTCAAGGCGCGTCCGGGCTGGTAAACAAGCCTTGGCGGGCCGATGTTCCGGTTCGTTCGATGGCGTAGGCGCCAAGCGCCTGGAACGATCAGGGAACCGGACCCGGTCGTAGATGCGCCTCGGTCTCCAGTCGCCCGTCGACCTCGTCAGCGAGCTGGCTCAACCGCGATGCATCGAAGCCCGGACGCAGACCGAGTTTGCGGGGGCGGGTGCGGTACGGCTTCGCCCGGGGCCGGCCTTGCCGGTGGAGCCCGTCGCGCAACAGCAGGTTGACCACCTGCTTGAGCGACTGCCCGTCTCGCTTCCGGAGTTCCTCGATCCTGGCGGCGATGTCATCCTCTATGGTCACCGTCATGCGCATCAATGCACCGTATGTGGAACCCGTTCTGACGTCAAAGGCGTCAGGCCAGGTCGAACCGATCCAGGTTCATCACCTTGGCCCACGCCGCGACGAAGTCGCGCACGAGAGCCTCCTGCGAGTCATCGCAGGCGTAGGCCTCGGCGATCGCGCGGAGCTGGGAGTTCGAGCCGAAGACGAGGTCGACCGCGCTGCCGGTCCACCGGACATCGCCCGTCGACCGATCGCGTCCCTCGAAGACGCCCTCGCGGTCGGCGCTGGCCTGCCACTCGGTTCCCATGTCGAGCAGGTTGACGAAGAAGTCGTTCGTCAACACTTCCTGCCGGTCGGTGAAGACGCCAAGTTCGGAGCCGCCTGCATTCCCTCCCAGGACCCGCAGGCCGCCAACGAGCACCGTCATCTCGGGAGCGGTCAGCGTCAGCATCTGGGCCCGGTCGACGAGCAGCACCTCCGCGGGCCGGTGATGTCCGTTCCCGAGATAGTTGCGGAAACCGTCCGCCGTCGGTTCGAGGACGGCGAACGACTCGACGTCCGTCTGCTCCTGAACCGCGTCCGTGCGACCCGGCACGAAAGGCGCCTCGATCTCGTAGCCAGCCTGCTTCGCCGCCTCTTCCACGGCCGCGCAACCGCCCAGGACGATCAGGTCGGCAAGCGAGACCCGCTTGCCGTCCGACTGGGAGCCGTTGAAGTCCGCCTGGATCGCCTCGAGCGTCTGCAGAACGTCACCCAACTGCGCCGGGTCGTTGACGGCCCAGTCCTTCTGCGGCGCAAGGCGAATGCGCGCGCCGTTGGCGCCGCCGCGCTTGTCCGTGCCGCGGAACGTCGCCGCTGACGCCCACGCGGTCGAAACCAGTTGGGAGACGGTCAACCCTGAGCCGAGGATCTGCCTCTTGAGAGCCACGACATCGTCCTCGTCGATCAACTCGTGGTCGACGCCGGGGACCGGGTCCTGCCAGAGCTGCGCCTCCGCGGGAACCCACGATCCGAGACAGCGGCTGCGGGGACCCATGTCGCGATGGGTCAGCTTGTACCAGGCCCTGGCGAAGGCGTCCGCGAACTCGTCCGGGTTCTCATGGAAGCGCCTGGAGATCGGCTCGTAGATCGGGTCGACCTTCAGGGAGAGATCCGTCGTCAGCATCATCGGGGCGTGCCGCTTCGACGGATCGTGGGCATCCGGCACCGTGCCGGCCGCCGCTTCGTCCTTCGGGGTCCATTGGCAGGCCCCGCCCGCGCCCTTCGTCAGCTCCCACTCATAGCCGAACAGGTTGTCGAAGAAGTTGTTGTCCCACTCGGCCGGGGAAGTCGTCCAGGCGCCTTCGAGACCACTGGTGATCGCGTCGCCGCCGACGCCGGTGCCGAACGTGTTGCTCCAGCCCAGGCCCTGTTCCTCGAGGCCGGCGCCTTCGGGCTCGACGCCGACGTGCTCGCCCGCGTCGGCCGCGCCGTGGGCCTTGCCGAACGTGTGACCACCGGCGATGAGCGCCACCGTCTCCTCGTCGTTCATCGCCATGCGACGGAACGTCTCGCGGATGTCCCGGGCCGCGGCGACCGGATCCGGCGTGCCGTTCGGCCCCTCCGGATTCACGTAGATGAGGCCCATCTGCACGGCGCCGAGCGGGTTCTCGAGGTCACGGTCGCCCGTGTAGCGCTCGTCCCCGAGCCAGGTCGTCTCGGACCCCCAGTAGATGTCCTCCTCGGGCTCCCAGACGTCCTCGCGGCCGCCCGCGAAACCGAGCGTCCTGAAGCCCATCGACTCCAGGGCGCAGTTGCCGGTGAAGATCATGAGATCCGCCCAGGAGAGCTTCCGGCCGTACTTCTGCTTGACCGGCCAGAGCAGGCGCCGCGCCTTGTCCAGGCTCACGTTGTCGGGCCAACTGTTGAGCGGCGCGAAACGGAGCGTGCCGGAGGCGCCGCCGCCGCGGCCGTCGTCGATCCGGTACGTGCCGGCCGAGTGCCACGCCATGCGGATGAAGAGCGGGCCGTAATGACCGTAGTCCGCGGGCCACCAGTCCTGCGAGGTCGTCATCACCTCCTCGATGTCCTGTTTCAGCTCATCCAGGTCGACCTTCGCGAACTCGTCCGCGTAGTTGAAGTCCTCGCCCATCGGGTCGGAAAGGGGTGAGTTCTGGTGAAGCGCCTTCAGGTTCAACTGGTTCGGCCACCAGCGCTGATTCGCGATGCTCCCCTTCGCCGTATGTCTGTCCGCACCGGCCAGAACCGGGCACTTGCCTGCGTTCGTCATGTCGTCCATCGTCGTGATCTCTCCCGTGTTCGGTTCTCTTCCTGCCCCGTTGTATACAAGGATCCGGACTCGTTGAAAAGTCCCTGAGCGCGGAAGCGCGCGGCTCTCCGCGCCCTCAGCGGAGCGCCGACCGTACACGTCATCCAGACAAGAGTCTCACCGCTCCTGATCGGGTTCTCGACGACGCTCCCCACTGGATGAGGGAACGCCGCCCCCGAGAGGCAGCCTCAGTCTGTGATCATTGACAGGACCGTAGCCAGTTGGCTACACTCCCGCGCTTGATACGAGTCCTCCACTACGTCTCCGAGGATGGCAGAGACCACTTCGATGCTTGGTTTCGACGACAGTCACGCGAGGCTCGCGCCCGGGTCCAAACACGGATCGACCGTGTGGAACTCGGCAACTTCGGAGATCACAAGAGCGTTGGGGGCGGTGTATCGGAGCTTCGAATCGACTTCGGCCCTGGATACCGCCTCTACTACGGTCGCGAAGCCGGGACGCTCGTGATTCTGCTGGGAGGCGGCGTGAAGAAGGGCCAAGCGGCCAACATCAAGTCAGCACGCTTGCGCTGGCAGGCGTACAAGGAGGAGAAGCGGAATGCCGGTGAAAGCCCATAGGGCCAGTGACTACCTCAAATCGCCCGAGGACGCGGCGGCCTACCTGAACGCGGCGCTGGAGGAGATGGGCGATGATCCGCGTCTGCTCATGAAGGCGTTTCGGAACGTGGCCGAGGCGCATGGAGGCGTATCCGCTGTTGCCCGCCAAGCCGAACTTGACCGGGTGGCGCTTTCACGCGCCCTCTCGGGTCGTAGGAATCCGAGACTCGACACGCTCACGAAGGTGACCGCGGCCTGCGGCTTGAAGCTCCGCTTCTCGGCGTAGCCAGTCCTCCCAGGCGAGAACATGGACGAAGCCGGGGCCACTCGACCCAGCTGGGTCCAAAGCCGACACAGCGGCACGGTGCTGCAGGCTAGTCGTAGCGCTCCGCGCGTACCGAGGGCGGCAGGCGGTGCCGCAAGGATCTCGCGAGCCCGCCATCGCCGCCACGCTCGGGGTCGGTCAACGATCTCGGCCAAGCGGGCCAGACTGATCCACAACGGCGAGTGATCGGTCTCGCCGCTTTCAGGGTTGACCTTGCTGTAGGCAATCGGGTGTACAGCAAGGGTGTCCCAGCGCTGTCGGACTTCCTCACCGTCGCAGTTGTAGGCATCAAACGCATACACGCGATGGAGGTCGGGAAAGCGCGCGCGATCTGCTGAAAGGACGTTGAGGATGTAGCGAACAGGGGCATCGTTCGCCCTGTACCCGACGAGAACAATGACCCTGCAGCGGACCAGGTCGAAGAGGAATCGTGACGCCCAGCCGGAACGCAAGTAGGCGTCGCCGTAGTCGGCGCTCGTCAACACCAACGGCGTCGCTTCGAGCTCTACCTCGTCATCCCTAAGCCGACCATGGATATGGATGATTCCGGAGAACCGGCGCTACCGGGCGCAGGGAGCGCGCTTGGCCGGCGAAGCTCTCCGCCGCAGGACCGGGGGCGGTCCCCCCGGCTCTCTCAAAGAGTGTGTCGAAGTTGGTCGTCACGACCGCGATCTGATTGTCGCGCCCACGGGACAACCGAAGGACGGTCTTATGCTGCTCAAGGTCTGGGGACTCCGGCACAGCCAACAGGTCCGAGACCGTCGTTGCTACCTCGGATGGGTCCGCCAGTCTTCGGTCCAGCGCGCCCAGTACCTCCTCGTAGCGCCCTTCGTCGAACGCCTTCTTCTCTGAGCCCTCTAGATCAACACGCAGCCTCTCGTACGTTTGGCGGACGAGCTTCTCAAAGTCCGGCAACTGCGGAGCACTGACACCGGCGCCGCAGAGAAACACGACTTCACCCGCCAAGAACGAGTCGAGGAGTAGTGTGGGGAGTTCCGGCCCACCGGGTGACAACCGAATCGTCTCGGGCATAGGGGCGCAGGTACTCTCAATCCTTCGGAGCGCGCGAGACTTTGGAGCGGACGCGGTGCCTCCATGACGGACTCCATCGAGGAGAGGCTCAGACGAGCCGGAGGCGCATGCCGCAGATCGTCACGAGATCGTCTCCGGTGAGGCAACCCGCGGCTTCCGCGTTGGCGAGCGCCCGAGCGCGGTCCGCCACGTGAATGTCCAGGCCGCCGAGGCCTTCGGGACGGCCGTCGCGCAGGGGCACGAAGCGGATTTCGGCGTCCCGCAGAGCGATCGTCGGGACGTCGCCGCCGCCGACCGGCTCGTCGAGCACCTCGCTCCAGCGCGCGGCCAGCGCCGCCGGATCCGCGGTCTGGATCTCGGCGGCGCGCAACCCGTCGACGATCTCCGTGTGCTTCGCCCGTTGCCAGTTCTCCCCGGCGGGCCACCAGTCGCCGTCGGAGCGTTCCTCGTCCAGGTTCCAGCGCAGCTCCGGGATGGCGCCGGCTACGTCCTTCGGGTGAAGCTGCATACCCATACCGCGCTCGCTCCGGCCCGGCTCGGAGACCAGACGGATGCCCAGGTCAGCTACCCGCTGCTGGTAGCCGGCGTAGCTGTCGCGCGGGACCTGCATGATGACCATGTAGCCGCCATCGCCGCCGCGACGCTTCAGGTAGCGGCCGCCGGGCGTGTCGTGCTCACCCGGCTGCGGCGAGACCGTCTCGAGGAACTGGTCGCCGAACGGGATGAGGAAGTTGTGCAGCCCGTACTTGCCGACCCCGGGGTCGCGGTAGCAGACCTCGACCCCGAACACTGCCTCGACTTGCTGCTGAATGCGATCGAGGTCATGAGCCACCAGGCAGATCTGGCGCATGCGGATTTCAGACATCGGCGACTCCCTCGTGCTGGTTGGAGGGACACTCTAGGAGCTTGCGCCGTAGAAACGCAACAGAGTGAGGTTCGCGGCGGAAGCTCCTAGTGAGGTGGGGGCTGGGGCCAAACCCGGAGCCTGCGACAGGTTTGGCGGCGCTAAGGCAACGCGAACACGAACAGGTTGCTGCCGCGACCGGGGCGGAGTTCGGGCGTCATCCGAGCGTTGGTCAGCCGGCCCGGACCCGTGTTGACGGCTACGTACTGGCGACCCGAGACGGCATACGTGACCGGAAAGCCCACGACCGGGGCGCCCAGGTTGATCTCCCACAGCACCTCGCCGGTCTCCTGGTCCAGGGCCCGGAAGCGTCCGCCCTGGTCGCCGCCGAACAGGAGGCCGCCGCCGGTCGCGAGCAGCGAGAAGGTCGCGGCCCGCGTCTCGTAGACCCACCGGGTCTCGCCGGTCTCCGCCGAGATCGCCCGCACCGTGCCGAGCTGGTCAGTGCCGGGCGCCACGCGGTGGTTGGCGCCCAGGGCGTAGTGCGCAACGGTCTGGTCCAGCGCCTTGACCTTCTCGCTCTCGAAGTCGGTCGTCACGAGCATCTCGGCGCAGGCCTGCCGTAGCGGGAAGTACATCGTGCGCGTGAGCGGGCTGTAGGCCCCGGCTTCCCAGTCCTTGCCGCCCGCCCACGAGGGGCAGATGAACATGACCTGCTCGAGTTCGCGGAAGATCACCTCTTCGTTCAGGCTCACCTCGCCGGTGGCGCCGTCGATGCCGGTGATCACGTTCTGCCGCACCGTCGGAGTCGCCCAGAGAAACTCTCCGGTCGCGCGGTCGAGGGTGTAGACCAGGCCGGTCTTGCCGGGGATACCGGTGACGACCTTGCGTACCTCGCCCACCTTCAGCCGCGGGTTGATCCACTCGACCGCTTCCGGGTCCGGCGCGACCTCCGTATCGAGCAGGATGCGCTCGAACACATGGTCGAGGTCCCAGGAGTCGTTCAGGTGCTGGTAGTACCAGCGGATCTCGCCGGTCGAGGCGTCGAGCGCCAGGGTCGAGTTGTGGTACAGGTGCGTGAGATCGGTACCGCCGAGCATGAACCTCGGCGCCGGGGCCGTGACACCCGTGCCGATGTAGACGAGTTCCAGTTCCGGGTCGTAGCTCGGCGGCATCCAGGTCCCGACGTGACGGCGGTCTTCGTAGGGCACCGCGCCCCAGGTCTCGTCTCCAGGCTCCCCGGGCGAGGGCAGGGTGCGGCGCCGCCAGAGTTCGCGACCGGTCTCCGCGTCATGGGCGAGGATGACGCAGGCGTCGGGTCCCCCGAGCGGCCGGCAGCTCCGCCCCGAGATCAGCTTGCCGTCGGCCACGATCGGCCCGGCGCTGTGATGGGCCGGGTTGGCCTTGTAGTCGAGGATCCGCGTCTGCCACGCGAGTTCGCCGGTCACGGCATCGAGCGCGTACGCGTAGAGGTCGGCGCTCGTGCCGAGGATGAAGCGTCCCCAGATCGCGATATTGCGCGTCTTGCGAGCGAGTGCGCCCGTGTAGCCCCAGACGTCGTCCGGCAAGTCGCGCCGGTGCTCCCAGATCAGATCGCCGGTCGCGGCCGAGAGCGCCTGGATGACGTCCTGCGTATTGGCGACGTACAGGACACCGTCGTAGGCCAGCGGCGTCGTCTCGGCGCTTCCATCGGCCATGGACCGCGTCCACTCCATCCGGATCCGCCCGACGTTCTCCCGCGTGATCTGGTCGAGCGGGCTGTAGCCCCAGGCGTCGAGTGAGCGCCGGAAGCTGAGCCAGTCGTCCGGCTCCGGGTTCTGCAGCATCGCGTCGGTCACGGGAACGAAGTCGCCGGCTGAAGACTGCTGCGCGCCAGCGGTCGCTCCGGTCAAGGCCGGCGATGCAACCGCGAGAACGGTCCATAGCGCGAAAAGGCTGACGTAGCGCCCGTTCATCGCCTAACGATAGACCTTCCTGCGATGGCCGACACGGACGGCCGCGCAGGATGCGACCACCAAGGCATCAGCCCGAGACTCCCATATGGAACACATGTGCATGCTATTGTGTTCTCCATGAGCAAGACGATCACGCTGCGAGTCGACGAGGCGACCTACGAGGAATTCAGGGAGGCGGCAGCAGCCGAGAATCGGCCCTTGTCGAATCTCATTCAGACAGCCGCGCTCGCCAAGGTCCGCGAGCAGCAGTTCGTCGACGACGCCGAGATGGCCGAGATCCTGGAGGACGAGTTGTTGCTTCGCCGGTTGAAAGCAGGCTCACGCGAGGCGCTCCACCGCAAGGGCGCGTTTGTTGACTGACTATCGGCTGTTTGAGACCGAGCAGTTCGATCGGGACCTACACAGCATCGCCCGCGCCGGCCATCGAGAAGTCGTCGACAAGCTGAGAAGGGTCGTGTACCCCCAGTTGCGTCAGCATCCTCACATGGGCCCGCACATTCGACGGCTCAAAGGCTATGAACCGCCGACCTGGCGCTACCGCATCGGCGCCTGGCGCTTCTTCTATGAGATCGACGAAGAGAAGCGGCTCGTCTTCCTCCTCACTGCCGCACACCGAGGTTCTGCATATCGTTAGCGTCTCGAACGCGGACGCCGGCGCAGCCCCCGCGGCAGGCCAATCCGCACGAACGAACGAGGAGACAACGCTGATGGCACAGGGATTCACGGACCGCGACGTACCCGACCAATCCGGCCGGACCTTTCTCGTCACCGGCGCGAACACGGGCATCGGTTTCGAGACGGCCAGGGTGCTCGCGAGACGCGGCGGGCGCGTGCTGCTGGGGTGCCGCTCCGAGGAGCGAGCCGCCGGTGCGATCGACAGGATCCGCGCCGAGTCCCCTGGGGCCGATGTCGAGTTCCTGCCCCTCGACCAGGCGGACCTCGCCAGCGTTCGCGCCGCCGCCGAGCAGGCGGCCGCCGAACCGCGCCTCGACGTGCTCGTCAACAACGCCGGCATCATGGGCGTGCCGCACACCCTGACCGTGGACGGGTTCGAGGCGCAGTTCGCCGTGAATCACCTCGGCACGTTCGCCCTCACCGGACACCTGCTGCCGAAGCTCGAGGAAACGGAAGGAAGCCGCGTCGTCGTCACCGCGAGCCTCGCCCACCGAGGAGGCCGCATCCACTGGGACGACATCGACGGCGCGAAGCTGTACGGGCGCCAGGCCCGCTACCAGCAGAGCAAGCTGGCCAACCTGCTCTTCATGGTCGAGCTCGACCGGCGGCTCAAGGCCCGCGGCTCTGGAACGATCGCCGTCGCCTGCCATCCGGGTCTGGCGCAGACGGAGATTGGCCGTGCCTTCCCCCTGATCCAGATCGCGGCGCCCCTGGTCCGGGTGTTTTTCAACACCCAGGCGCAGGGAGCGTGGCCGACGCTGTTGGCGGCGACAGCGCCCGGCCTCACCGGAGGCGACTACTACGGGCCCAGGAACTGGGGCGAGCTGAGCGGTCCGGGCGGCGGGGCCTGGTCGTCGCCAGCTAGCCGTGACCCCGAACTCGGCAGGCGGCTGTGGGAGCTGTCGGTGGAGATGACCGGAGTGGACCCGGGGATCTGAGGACTGGGTGCGCCGACGGGACGCCGCGCACCCGGTGGCCGCTGATACCGTCTTTGCTTCCCATCCAGACAGGAGGTCGACCATGTCGAAGCCGTTCTCCAACGCCGCCTTCGTCGCCGAGCAGAGCCGACGGCGCTTCCTCTACTCCAGCGGAGTGCTGGCCGCCGGCGCCACCTTCGGCGGCTCGGTTGCACCGTTCCTTTCGGCTCGGGCCGATGCGGCGTTCCAGCCGGACGACCGAGCGATCGTCGAAACGAGCGCCGGCAAGGTCCGGGGCGGCATCGCGGACGGAGTGCGCATCTTCCGCAACATTCCCTACGGCGCCTCGACCGCGGGCAGGAACCGCTTCATGCCGCCCAAAACTCCAACGCCCTGGAGCGGCGTCCTCGACACCCTGGAGTACGGCGACTCCTGTCCACAGACTCCCTACAACCTCGAGCGTCCCTCGGGCATCTCCTGGTTCACGCCGTTCTGGAGCACCGGGCAGTCGGAGGACTGCCTCCGGCTCAACGTGTGGACGCCCGCGCTCGACGACGGCAAGCGACCGGTCCTCGTCTGGTTCCATGGCGGCGGCTACTCGCGCGGCTCCGGCAGCAGCTCCATGTACGACGGGATCAACATGGCGAGCCGCGGCGACGTCGTGTCGGTGACGGTCAACCACCGGCTCAACGTGTTCGGCTACGCCGGGCTGGGCGGGGTGCTGGGCCCCGACTTCGAACACTCCGGCAATGCCGGGATGCTCGACCTCGTCCAGTCACTCGAGTGGGTGCGCGACAACATCGAGCGGTTCGGCGGCGATCCCGGCAACGTGCTGATCTTCGGCGAGTCGGGCGGCGGCGCGAAGGTCTCGACCCTGCTCGCGATGCCCGGGGCCGCCGGGTTGTTCCACCGCGCGGTGATCCAGTCGGGGCCGGCACTCAGGGTGTCGACCACCGAGAGCGCGACGATCACCGCCCGGCGCCTGCTCGACGAACTGGGCGTCGGCAAGGGCGACGCGGACAAGCTGCGCAAGGTGCCGGCCGAGCGCCTGCTCGCGGCCAGCGGCGCCGCGGCCGCAAGGGCCGCGAGCGAAGGCGGCGCGGGCTTCCGGCCCGTGATCGGCCCCGACATCCCGAACCACCCCTTCGACCCGATCGGCCCGGAGGTGTCCGCTTCCGTCCCCGTGATGATCGGCTCCAACCTCCACGAAGTCACGCTGTTCGTGGCCAACGACCGGGAACTCTTCGAGCTCGACGAGCCCGGACTCGTCGATCGCACGCGGCGTATTTACGGGGAAGACGCCGAAGAGGTACTCGACACGTATCGCGCCGCCTACGCCGATCTCGGCGCATCCGACCTCTACTTCGTCCTCGCCTCGGACGGAACCCGGTTCCGCTCGATCGAACTCGCCGAAGCGAAGATCAAACGCGGCGGTGCGCCGACCTACATGTACCGCTTCGACTGGCTCAGCCCCGCCTGGGACGGACGCTTCCGCGCGGCCCACGCTTTCGAGATCCCGTTCGTGTTCGGCAACACTCAGCTCAGCGACGAGGTGACCGGCGGCGGTCCCGATGCGGTGGCCCTCGCGGCGAAGATGCGGGACGCCTGGATCGCCTTCGCCCGCAACGGCGATCCGGGCCATGCCGAGTTGCCGGCGTGGCCCGCCTACGACACAAAGACGAGGGCGACGTTGCTCTTCAACGACGTCTGCACCGTCGCGAACGATCCGGGCAGGACCGAGCGGATGTTGTGGGAGAAGATCCAGGCGAGGACGTAGCCCCGTACGCCAGCGAGTAGGCCCACCACGCCGCGACGGCGGTAATCGCTGGCCGGTCGCCATCGTCAGTCTTGCAGGGGCGCCTCCGCCCCTGGTTCGGAGACAATGTTCCCGCAATGACCAGAGCCAGGATCGCCGGCGGCACCGCCGCGCTCTTGCTGTTCGCCCTTCTTGTGGCTCTCGGCCTCGTCGCGGCGCGTCTGCTGCGGAACCCGGATAGCAAGCCTGACGCCACGGCCTCGCCCGCGGTGGCCCGCTCACCCGCGACGTCGGCCAAGGCCCACCAGGGCTTCCTCTACGGACGCGTCACGACGAGGAGCGGCGCCGCCTACGAAGGGCGCCTGCGTTTCGGCGGCGACGAGGAGGCGTTCTGGGGCGACTACTTCAACGGCTTCAAGGAGGAAAACCCCTGGGCCGGGGACGTGCCGCCCGAGCGACTGACGGAGAGCAGGCCGGTCACCGTGCTTGGCGTCGAGATCACCCGGCGCAAGCGACAGCTCAACCTGGGCCGGCCCTTCATGGCGCGCTTCGGCGACGTCAGACGGATCGAGCCGAGCGGGCGCGAGCTCCTCGTCACGCTCAAGAGCGGGACCGAGTTCGTCCTCAACCGCTTCGACGCCGACGACTTCGCCGACGGCGTACGGGTGTGGGACGACGAGCAAGGCGTCGTCGACCTCGGCGAACGCCGGATCCGCGCCATCGAGCTTCTCCCCACCGCCGACCTGGAAGCCACTCCGGACCGACTGCACGGCACGGTAGGCACGGCACACGGGAGCTTCACCGGCTTCGTCCAGTGGGACCGGCAGTTCGGCGTCGGCTCCGACGAGCTTCAGGGGCGGACCGCGGACGGGGAGCTCAGTCTGCGGTTCGACGCGATCCGCACGATCGCGCGCGACTCAGCCGACAGCGCGCAGGTGACACTGCGCGACGGCCGCGAGTTCGTCCTCTCCGGCACCCGCGCCGCTGGCCGAGGCAATCGCGGCGTCTACGTCGACGACGCACGCTACGGCCGGGTGCTCGTATCGTGGGAGGCCTTCGAACGCCTCGACTTCGCCGGAGGCGACGGCAGCGGTCCCGCCTACGACGACTTCCCGCCGGGGCAGGCGCTCTCAGGCACCGTCACCACTCGTACGGGCAGTCGCCTCACCGGTCGGTTGGTCTTCGACCTCGACGAGAGCGAAACGACCGAGACGCTCGACGCGCCGGCCGGCGGCGTCGACTACACGATTCCCTTCGGCCTCGTTGCGTCGGCTGTGCTTCCGGATCAGGAGGGGTGTGGCGACGGCCGGCATGCCGAGGTAACGCTACACAGTGGTGAGACCCTGGAGCTCGAGTGCGCAGGGGACCTCGGCGAAGCGAATCCCGGCATGCTGATCTTCACCGACGGCGGCGAGAGTGCCGAGTACGCAGCGTGGATCGACGTGGAGCGGATCGACCTCGACCTACCGGCCGTAAGAGTCCCGATCAGAAGATGAGCTGGAGCCCCTCGCCGTCGACGACGGCTGCGGTGCCCCGGTTGCTCCACCACTTCGGCTCGGCGAGTTCGCTTTCCCAGGCGTCGAGGGCGTTCTGGAGCTCTTTGAGGATGTCGCTCTCCTCGCCGGCGACGGTGTGCAGTTCGCCAAGATCGACTCCCAGGTCGTGGAGCCGTAACACCTGGCCGAGCGGTGAATCCCTCGGGGCCTCGAAGTCCAGGAGCAGGTCGCCGGTACGCGTGATCTGCGAGAGGCGCTCTTCGGTTGCGCGATTGACCTCCCACAGCTTCCAGTCGCCGCGGCGGACGGCGCGGTTCGGGCCCGCGCGCCAGAACAGCGCTTCGTGCGGCGGGCCGGCCTGCTCGCCGCGGACGTAGGGCAGGAGGTCCACGCCGTCGAGCGGCTTCTCGGGCAGCGGCGCACCGGCGGCGGCGGCAAACGTCGGTAGCAGGTCGAGCGACGAAACCGCCGGCTCGTACACCTGGCCAGACTCCACACCCGCTGGCCAGCTCAGCAGGAAGGGCACCCGGATGCCGCCTTCGAAGAACCAGCGCTTGCCGCCTCGGAGCGGGCCGTTGGTGCAGGCGCCGTCGACGTACAGGGCGCAGCCGTTGTCGGAGAGGAAGACGATCAACGTGTCCTCCTCCAGTCCATGCTCGCGCAGCTTCGCCACTACTTCGCCGACACTGTCGTCGAGCGACGAGACCATCGCCGCGAAGATGCGGGTCTTCTGGTCCTCGATGTGCCGGTACCGGTCGAGGTACTTCGCGGTCGCCTGCAGGGGCACGTGGGGCGTGTAGTGCGCCAAGTAGAGGAAGAAGGGTTCCTCGTGGTGCCGGTCGATGAAGCCGAGGGCCTCGCGGGTAAGGACCTCGGTCAGGTACTCGGTCTCTTCGACCACCTCGCGGCCGCGGAAGATGGGCCGCCGCCGCGTCTCGGAGATCGACTGCGGATTCCAGTTCTCCACTCCTTCGGCTGATGGTTCGATGAAGATCGAACCAGCCTGCATGCCGAAGAACTCGTCGAAGCCGCGGTCGAGCGGGTGTTTCCCGCCCTCCCAGCCGAGCTGCCACTTGCCGACCGCCCCGGTGGCGTAGCCGGCGGACCGCATCACCTCGGCCAGCGTCGTCTCGTCGAGGTTGAGGCCATAGTCCTGGACCGACGCGTTGAACTCGTAGCCGTGTCGCTGCGGGTAGCGGCCGGTCATCAGCCCGGCGCGGGACGGGCTGCAGACCGCGGCGGTCACGTAGCCGGCCTCGAAGCGCACGCCCGAGGCGCCCAGGGCGTCGATGTTCGGGGTCTCGATGATCTCGCTGCCGTACAGGCCGAGATCGCCGTAGCCGAGATCGTCGGCGAGGATGAAGACGACGTTGGGTTGGCGCTGCTCGTTGTCGCCAGCGGTGTCGCCGGCCGGATCCTGAGTACAGCCGAACGCGGCGCAAACAACTATCGAGACGACCATCGGGCGCTGAAACGACATGTGGCTCCAATCCTGGGAACGTGGGCATCTTGCCCGCATCTGGCGCGAAGCGCGGGCTACACTCAGCATCCTACCTCCCAACCACGTTCGAGAAAGCGCAGCATGAGATGGACACGCCTTCCCACCCTCGCGGTCGTCATCCCGGCCCTGCTCGCCGGCTGCGGAGGGTCGACCGAGGACGCCGGCGCCGGGCCTGACGCGTCGGACCCGGCGAGCGCACCGCAGCCGAATCCCCTGCGCAATGCGTACTTCGGCGACCTGCACGTCCACACCCGCTTCTCGATGGACGCCTACATCTTCGACGTGCGGGCGACGCCGGACGACGCCTACCGCTTCGCGCGCGGCGCGCCGCTCGTTCACCCCGCCGGCCACACGATGCAGCTCCGGCGGCCCCTGGACTTCCAGGCGGTGACCGACCACGGCATCCTGCTTGGCGTGCTGCCGGCGATGGACGACCCGGAGGACCCGCTGCACGACGTGCCGATCGCCAGGGAGCTGCGCGAGCTGGGACCCGCCGAGGGTTTCCGGCGGGGGCTGCAGGCCTTCCGGAGCGGCGAGTTCCACGAGATAGATGGCAGCGAAGCGAACCGTTCCGCCTGGCAGCGCATCGTCGAGTCCGCCGAGCACCACAACGACCCCGGCGCATTCACCACCTTCATCGGCTACGAGTACACGACCACCGCCGCCGACACGGGCAACCTCCACCGCAACGTGATCTTCCGCGGCAGCGATGCGCCGGAAGTGCCCTTCACCGCGATGGACTCGAACAACCCAGAGGACCTCTGGTCCTGGCTCGACACCCTCCGCGACGACGGAATCGAGGCGCTCGCCATCCCCCACAACTCGAACGGCAGCAACGGCAACATGTTCAGCCTGGCGACGTTCGAAGGCGACCCGCTCGACGCGGAGTACGCGCAGACCCGGATGCGCAACGAACCGATCGTCGAGGTGACCCAGGTCAAGGGCACGTCGGAGGTCCATCCGATGCTGTCGCCGAACGACGAGTGGGCCGATTTCGAGATCATGCCCTACCGCGTGAGCTCCACCCTCCCCAGCGAACCGAAGGGGAGCTACGTGCGCACTGCCTATCTCGACGGACTGCTGCTCGAGGAGACCGAGGGCTTCAATCCCTTTCGCTTCGGCCTCGTCGGCGCCACGGACACTCACAACGCCGGCGGCACGCCGGACGAGGACGACTACCACAGCAAGGTCGGCAGGCGGGACGGCACGCCCCAGCTTCGCGGCTCCGTGCCGCTCGACGAACCGAACCCGGACGGCTCCCCCGCCTACGCCCAGACCTACTTCCAGATGTGGAGCGCCTCAGGCCTGACCGGCGTCTGGGCCGAGGAGAACACGCGCGATTCGATCTACGATGCATTCCGGCGCAAGGAGACCTTCGCGACGACCGGGCCGCGGATCCAGGTGCGGTTCTTCGGCGGTTACGACTTCGACGCCGATCTTGCCGACGACCCCGAGATGATCGCCAGGGCCTACGAGCAGGGCGTGGCGATGGGCGGCGACCTGCTGCCGGACGGCGAGCGGGCGCCCAAGCTGCTGCTCTGGGCGTCGGGCGATCCGGAGAGCGCGGGCTTGCAGCGCCTCCAGGTCGTCAAGGGCTGGGTCGCGGACGGCGAGGCGCACGAGACGGTCGTCGACGTCGCCTGCTCCGACGGCGGCTCGCCGACGGGCGACCCGCCGCGCTGCCCCGACAACGGAGCTGTGGTCGATCTCTCCGACTGCAGCATCTCGCAGGACCTGGGCGCGGCCGAGCTCCGCGCCGTGTTCGAGGACCCGGGGTTCGACCCCGGCCAGCGGGCGGTCTACTATCTGCGGGTGCTTGAGAACCCGACCTGCCGCTGGTCGACCTGGGACGCGATCCGGGCCGGCGTCGAACCGCGGCCCGGCGTGCCGCCGACGATCCAGGAACGGGCCTGGTCGTCGCCGATCTGGTACCGGCCATGAGCGGGTTGTTCACTGTTCCGCCACTGGGTGCGCCGGCGTCCCCGCCGGCCTTCGGGCTCCGCGGGGAAAGCCGACGAGGACGTCGGCGCACCCAGTGGGTGGCGTCGTTCCTTGCGGCCGCACTTGCCGTGGCGCTGCCGGCCTGCCAGACGGCCGAGCCCCCCGCCTCAACCCTCGTCGCCGACACGCCGACCCGCGCCCAGTCCGCGGACGGCGAGTGGATCTCCTGGCGCGAGCACATCATCGACGACGTGACGGTCGGCGGCGTGCCGATCCGCGGCGGCGACGGACTCGAGATGGCCGATCTCGACGGGGACGGCCATCTCGACATCGTCTCGGTCCACGAGTCGGACACCGAGTACGGCAACGAAGGGGCGGGTCACGTCCGGCTCGCCTTCGGCGGTCCCGATCCCGGCACGTGGCACCTGGCGACGCTCGCCGAAGGTGACGAAGCCTCGGCCGCTGAGGACGTCGCCATCGCCGACTTCGACGGCGACGGCGATCTCGACGTCGTGGCCGCCTGCGAGCTGGCCCACCTGATCTACTTCGAGAACCCCGGCACTGGGACGGAAGAGGCGGCTGCCGCCCTGCGGAGCGGCGACTGGCCGCGAGTGATTCCGCCTGTAACCAGGGACCGGGGCTCCTACATCCGCGTGTTCGCCGGCGACCTCGACGGCGACGGCCGGCCCGAGGTCATTGCCCCGAACAAGGGGGCGCAGAACCCGGGTCGCGGGACCACCGCGAAGCACCCGATCTCGTGGTTCGACACGACGGACGAACCCCTCTCCGCCGAGTGGATCGAGCACGAGATCGTCCAGGTGATCTGGCCGATCAACTCCCAGACCGTCGATCTCGACGGCGACGGCGACACGGACATCGTCGCCGGCTCGACCGGCGAGGGCCGGATCTTCTGGTTCGAGAACCGCAGCGCGGGCGACGGCGACGTCGCCCTCGTCGAGCACCCGATCCAGGTCGAGGGGACGACGACAACCGCGGACACGCCCCGCCCGCCGAATGCACCTCAGGCCGGCGCCCTGCTGAACGGCTTCAACATGGCATTCGTCGACCTCTCCGGTGACGGGCAGCTGGATCTCGCAACGGTCGAGTTCGGCGGCGTCCTCGTGTGGCTGGAGCAGCCGGCCGATCCGGCGGGCACCTGGCAGTTGCGGCCGATCGGCCGCCTGACCCCCGACAATCTCGTCGGCTTCGCCTTCGCCGACATCGACGGCGACGGCGACCTCGACGCGATGTCGGGCGCCTACAGCCGCAGCGGGCGGGCGGAAGACGGCGAGGTCGAGCCCGACACGCCGCTGGGCCGGCTGGCGTGGTTCGAGAACCCGGGCGACATCGACGGCGAATGGACCCGGCACGACATCTCGCGGCGCAAGCGCGGCATGTTCGACAGCTTCGTCGCCCGCGACCTGGACGGAGACGGCGATGTCGACTTCGCCGGCACGCGCGGCAACACCGCCGAATTCGACGGCGTGTACTGGCTCGAGCAGGTCCGCACCGAGGAGCCGGTCGCCGCGTTCGACCAGGCCCGCGAGACCGAGAGCGAGCAGATGCCGTTGCCTTGAGACTGGTTGCTGGGTAGGGCACCCACTGGGTGTACCGCTCCACACTCGGCGCGCCGACGTCCCCGTCGGCTTTCACGACAGCACGACGCCGCGCACTGGGTGCGCCGACGTCCCCGTCGGCTCTCGGGCGACACCGCGAAGCGGTGACGACCGAGATTGAATCGCGAGGCCGAAGGCCTCTCCTTACTTGAGGCGGCAGAGAATAGGGAGCGAGGCTGACGCCTCGCGCGTTCTTCCCGGAAAGCCGACGGGGACGTCGGCGCACCCAGTGGGGAGCGGCGCACCCAGTGGGATCTCTTCTCAGGGCCGGCGCACCCAGTCTGAGGCCTCGGTGAGAGCACGTACTTCTTCTTGGTTCCGCAGGCGCGCGGACGACCACGGCCATTCGGCCGGTTCGCGGCACAGCCCGGCAGTGACGGGGTTCAGCCAGATGTAACGGCGCGCCGCGTGAAGGTGACGAGGATCGCGGATGTAACGGTCGTAGTAGTCCCTCATCCAGAACTGCCCCGACCGCCGCAACAACCGGTTCGCACCTCTCGCGGTCACCGACTTCCAGCCCTGGACGATGGTCGGGAGCGAACGGCCAAGCGCTTCGATCAGCACATGTACGTGATTCGGCATCACGCACCACTCGATCAGCCGATAGCGGTCGCCATCGCCGTAGAGCAGCGCGGACTGAACGAGCGCGGCGATATCCGGCCGCCTCAGGTGGCAGGCGCCATATCCCGCATCCTCGAAGCGGCTGACGAGGCGCGCGAGTCTGGCGGCGTGCAGCTTGTTCGGCATGGCGGACGGATCTTTGCCGTCAATCGGCTCGTCCCGTTCGGCTCGCCACCGCCTCAGCAGAGCGGCCGGCACGCTGTCGGCGAGACGGAAGCCGACGATTTGAACGGCCTCGGGGCTGTCGAGGTGGGGGTGGTAGCCGCGCGAGTGCCAGCCCAAGTGTGGCTTCTGGTGGGTGATCTTCGCGGGATTGTCTGGCATGTCCGGGAAAGAGGTACGGAGGCAGCCGGTCCGGCGTCCAAGTCGGGCTGCTCCACACTAGGTGCGCCGACGTCCCCGTCGGCTCTCGGGCGACGCCGCGAAGCGGTGGCGACCGAGATTGAATCGCGAGGCCGAAGGCCTCTCCTTACTTGAGGCGGCAGAGAGTAAAGGAGCGAGGCTGACGCCTCGCGCGTTCTTCCCGGAAAGCCGACGGGGACGTCGGCGCACCCAGTAGGGGGCCTCGTGCCGACCACCAGACCGGCGGGGATGTCGGCGCACCCGGTACGGAGGGGCCTAGTGCGTGTCGGGCCGGTCGTCCGGGACGAAGCCGTCCCGGTTGGGCATCTCGACCCTGGGCAGGCTCTCCTGGTCGAGTGCCGCGTCCTCGTCGACGAGGCCCATCAGGTTGAGCAGATGGGCGACCACTGAGTAGATCTCGTCGTTCGTCAGTGAGCCGGGCGCTTCGTACGGCATGGAGCGGCGGATGTAGTCCCAGAGGGTCGTGGCGTAGGGCCAGTAGCTCTCGACCGTTTTCCGCGGCCGCTCGGAGGTCAGGCTGTCGCGGCCACCGACGAGCGCCGCGGCGTCCTCGCCGCCGGCGTTCCGCCCGTGGCAGGCGGCGCAGAACTGCTGGTAGACGGCCTTGCCCTCGGTGACGGTTCCCCGGCCTTCTGGCAGGCCCTTGCCGTCGGGGAAGACGGTGTAGCCGGCGGCCTGGAGTTCCTGAGGGGTGGCCTCGTGGCCGAGGCCGGTGCGTTCCGATTCGGCGGCAGGGAGGGCGATGGCGGTGCCGAGGAGGAGGACGGTGGTGAGGAGCAGCCCGCTACGCCTCGACATTCGTCACCTCCCCCGACTCCTGAACCTCCCAGGCCTTGATCCGGTTGTTGTGGTAGATCGTCGACCGGCCTCTCGCCTCGACCAGGGCCGCCAGGGTCGGCTGGACGTAGCCGGTGTCGTCGGTCGCTCGGGACATCAGGACGTGGCGACCGCCGTCCCACCGCCAGGGCGATCGGAACCGCGTGAAGGCCTTCGCGTAGCGCGGGCCGTCGATCTCGGCGTCGGCCCAGGACCGGCCGCCGTCGGTCGACACCTCGACCCGGGAGATCGGGCCGCGGCCCGACCAGGCCAGGCCGCGGATCTCGTGGAAGCCCGGCGCGTTCAGCTTCTGCTCGCCCGAGGGCCGGGTGATGACCGACTTCGCGTCCATGACCAGGGTGAACTGGCGCGCCTTGCCGTCCGGCAGCAGGTCGGTGTACTTCGAGGTCTCGTCGCGGGCCATCGAGGGCATGTGGGCGACCTCCAGCCGGTGCAGCCACTTGACGTTGACGCTGCCCTCGCAGCCCGGCGCCAGCAGCCGCAGCGGGTAGCCCTGCTCGGGCCGGACGGCCTCGCCGTTCTGGCCGTACGCGATCACCACGTCGTCGAGCGCTCGCTCGAGCGGCACACTGCGGCTCATCAGTCCGGCATCGGCGCCTTCCGCGACGACCCAGCTCGCCTCCGGCTTCACGCCGACCTCGTCCAGGAGATCGGCGAGCAGGACGCCGGTCCACTCGCTGCAGCTCGCCAGCCCGTGGCTGAGCTGCACGTTCGGCGCGCCGGCCGGCGACCACTCGCGACCGCTGTTCCCGGAGCACTCGACGAAGTGGAACCGGGACACCGAGGGCATCCGCACCAGGTCGTCCATCGAGAAGACGAGCGGCCGGTCGACGAGGCCGTGGATCATCAGCCGGTGGCTGTCCGGGTCGATCGCCGGCACCCCGGTGTGGTGCCGCTCGAAGTGGAGACCGGACGGCGTGACGATGCCTTCCAGGTCCGCGAGCGGGGTGTTCGAGGAGGACGCCGTCGCGTCGGGCGCCCGGCTCCACCGCTTCGAGTCGGCGAAGGGAGACGGCCTCCCGTACTCGGTGGGAGTCTCCCCGAGGTCCCGGATCTCGCCCGGCGCCTGGGCTTGGGCAGCGGAGTGGAGCGAACCCGCCGCGGCGGCGCCGGCGAGTCCGAGGAAGGCGCGGCGGCTGGGTCGTTGCTTGCTCATGCCGATCTCCTCTACAGACGGTTGACTGCCTCCTCGGCGAGGTCGAGGGTCTTCACGATGCGCTGGCGCATCTCCGGCAGGTCGACGCCTTCAGTGCTCTTCTTGCCTTCCATGTAGCGGGCGTACACGCCGTGCACGATCGCCGCGGACTTCCAGCGGTTGAAGCCGACGTAGTAGTCGAGATGCGACAGGTCGCGGCCGGTGCGCTCGGCGTAGCGCTCGAGCAACTCCTCTCGGGACGGGAAGCCGGGCGCCGCGGTCGCGCCGCCCGAACCGCTCGGCATCGTGTCCGTCGCCGGCATCCACTGGTTCATCGCGTAGGCGAGGTCAGCCAGCGGATCGCCGAGGGTCGAGATCTCCCAGTCGACGACCGCGGCGATCACGGAATCCGGCCCCACCAGGCAGTTGTGAAGCCCGTAGTCGCCGTGAACGACGCGCGCCGGCCCCTGGTCCGGCAGGTGCTCGAGGAAGTAGCGCTGCAGATCGTGGGCGCGTGCGTCGTCCAACTGAGCCGGCTCGACGGACGCGGTCCAGGACCGGTACCAGGTTCTGAGTTGACGAGCGACGTAGCTGTCCCGCTTGCCGAGCGTGCCTAGGCCCACGTCGTCCGGGTCGACGGCATGGAGTTCGGCCAGCACGTCGACGAAGGAATGCGCCAGCTTCACGCGGCGCTCCTCGGGTACCCACTCCTCGGTATGCGCGGCGCTGTAGAGCGGCCGGCCGTTCACCAGCCCCATCACGTAGAACCAGGCGCCGGTGATGTCGGGGCTCTCGCAGAACGCAAGCGCCGGAGGCACCGGCACCGCCGTGGGACCGAGGGCCGAGATCAGCGACCACTCACGGCTCATGTCGTGGGCCTTGGGCAGCAGCACACCCTGGGGAGGCCGCCGGATGACCGCCGAGCGGCCATCCGCGCCGTCGAGGCGATAGGTCAGGTTCGAGTGGCCGCCCTCGAGCCGCGTCCACTGGAGCGGCGGGGTCAGGCAATCGACGTGTTCGGCGATCCATGCCTCGACGGCGGGTTGGTCGTAGCCCTCCGGGCCCTTGCTCTCGTCGTGTGAAGACATGGTAGACGCAACTGTAGCAACGTCACACACCGGGTGCGCCGGGGTTCTCGCCGGCTTTCCCCACGAAGCCGCAGAGCGGCGGAGCGGGGGAGAATTGTGCGAGGCCTACGGCCTCGCGCGCTGTTGTTTCAGAAGCCGACGGGGACGTCGGCGCACCCAGTGGGGGGCCTCTTCTTGTCCCTACGGCAGGCGGAAGGCGACGACCTCTTCCGTGGCCGACACGGCCACGTACTGCCGGCCGTCCGCGCCCAGGTAGGTCAACGGGTTCGCGTTGCCATGGTGAGGCAGCTCGGTCGACCACAGTTCGTCGCCGCTAGCGGCGTCCAGTGCCCTGAATCGGCGATCGTCCGTCGACGCGATGAAGGCGAGACCGCCCGCGGTGACAATCGCCGAGGCGCGGCCCGGGCGGCCCGTCTCCTGCTTGTCGGGCGGCAAGCCCGCGCTGACCCCAAGCGCTCGCTGCCACGCGACCTCGCCGGTGTCGGCGTCGACCGCGGTCAACCGACCCCACGGCGGCTTCTGACACGGCCAGGACTGATCGCCGACACGCACCGCGAAGGAGAACGGCCGCGCCACCCGCAGCACGTAGTTGGCCGGGCTGGCCTCGGCATCCGCCTCCGGGTCCTTCTCCACCCAGGCCATCGTGCCAACGTCCTGGCTGAAGGCAAGCAGCCGCCGGTTGACCGGGTCGAAGGCGACGCCGCCCCAGTTCGGGCCGCCGGCCAGCCCCGGGAACAGCAGGGTCGCGCCGCTCTCGCCCGCCTCCTTGTGAAGCCACGGCGTGTACGGCCCCTCGTTGTGGAGCGGACCGGCGCTCTCGACCAGTTCGGCGCAGGCCTCCGCGTGCTCGGCGGTCGTGTCGTCCGCCGTCACCAGGTCTTCCGGCTCGTAGCCGACCCGGCCCAGGGCCGGTGTGCCCGGAATCGGCTGCGTCGGGTGAGTCTGCTCGCCTGGCACCTGGCTCGCCGGCATCGCCCGCTCCTCGACCCCGAAGACCGGCTCGCCCGTCTCCCGGTTCAGGATGAAGAGATAGCCGGACTTCGTCGTCACGGCGAGCGCGTCGACCGTCTCGCCGTCGCGTTCGACGTCGAAGAGCACCGGCGGCGCCGGCGGATCGTGGTCCCAGAGGTCGTGGTGGATGGTCTGGAAGTGCCAGCGGTACGCGCCGGTGCGGATGTCGACCGCGACGACCGAGTTGGCGAACAGGTTGGCGCCCGCCCGGTCGCCGCCGTAGGCGAACGGAATCGGCGAAGCAAGCGGCAGGAACACGAGTTCCCGCTTCTCGTCGATGGTGAAGTAGAAGGGCCAGGCGTTCGCGCCCAGCCGGCCGCGCCAACTGTCGCCCTTCCAGGTGTCGTGGCCGACCGCGCCCGGCTGCGGCACGGAGTTGAACTCCCACAGCTTCTCGCCCGTGACCGCGCTGAAGGCGCGCGCGTTGCCGATGCCGCCCGGCGCACCGCGCGGCGTGTTCGCGCCCACGACGACGATCTCCTCCCACACCAGGGGCACCGAGTTGTAGGGCACGCCGATGTCGACCTCGCCGCCGACGCCGAAGTCCGCGACGGGAGCGCCGGACGCGGCGTCCAGCGCGAGAAGCCGCTCGCCGGCGCAGAAGATGATGCGCGGCGCCAGCCCCTCCGCCGCGTCGCCAGGCCAAAAGGAGACCCCGCGCCGGGACGGCGAGCCGCCCGTCAGCGTGTGCCGCCAGACTTCCTCACCGGTCAGCGGATCGAGCGCGACGACGGCGTCCGCGGTCGGCAGGTACATCGCGCCGTCGACCACGATCGGCGTGGACTGGGAACGGGCAGACCGCGGCGCCGGCGCCTCAGCGTCCCCGTCGGCTGCCGGTGGCGCCGCCGCCAGGGCGTAGCTCCAGGCCTGCTCGAGGCCGCCGACGTTGCCGGCGTTCAGTTCCTCCAGCGCCGAATAGCCCGTGCCGGCCGCGTCGCCCCGGTACATCGGCCAGTCGCCGTCGGGCGCCTCGCTTTCCGGCGCCGCTCCACAGCCTGAGGCCAGGGCCGCGAAGGCCAGGAGAAGCCCGCTCGTCGTCGCCCGTCTCGCCTCACGCTCTCGCATCCGTCCCTCTCCTCGTGGCTACCCTTCCCGGACCACCGTCCGTAGAGCCGCCGCCGGCAGCCACCGCCAAGTCGCCATGTCCGCTGTCGGGAAAGGGGCTACACTGTAGCCGAGACCCGCTGCGCGCAGCCTGAACCGCTGAGGCGCCGCGGGTCTCGACGCTTGGAGGGGAGAGAAAGGGATGAAAGCGCGCCGTCTGTTCACCGTTCCGCTGGCTCTGCTCGTCGCGGCCTGGATCGGGGCTCCGGGCGCCTCGACGGGACAGAGCGCGGAGAAGGTCGACTACCTGACTCAGGTCAAGCCGATCCTCGAGGGCTTCTGCTACGAGTGCCACGGCGAGGACCGTACGCGCCGCGAAGCGAACCTCCGCCTCGACATCAGGGAGAAGGCATTCGCCGACCTCGGCGGCTATCCGAACATCGCACCCGGCGACCCCGACGACAGTGAGCTCTACATCCGCGTGAGTACCGAGTTCGCGGAGATGCGAATGCCGCCGTACGAGGCCGGCACGCAGTTGACCGACGAGCAGATCGAGACGATCCGCCTCTGGATCCTCCAGGGGGCCGAGTGGCCCGAGGAGGAGGCGGACGAAGAGCTGGAGAGGGATGGCTGAGAAGTGGAGCGAGGCTGACGCCTCGCACGTTCCCTTCAGAAAGCCGACGGGGACGTCGGCGCACCCAGTAGGCACCCAGTAGGAGAATCACGATGAACCGAAAGACCCAAACTCGAATCACCCGGATCGCCGTGTTCCTCCTCGCTGCCGCCGTCGCCGGCCAGGCGGTCGCGCAGACGGGATACGGCCGCGGCCGCAGCGGCCTTCCCCGCGTGGAACTGCCGGACGAGCCGTGGATCATGAACACTCACCTGATCCCCGAGGTCAAGGTCTCCGTCGTCGTCCGCGGCATCAACCGTCCGTGGTCTCTCGCGTTCCTGCCCAAGGGCGACATGCTGGTGACCGAGCGCGGCGGCAACCTGCGCCTGGTTCGCGACGGCGTTCTGATGGACGAGCCCATCTCCGGCGTGCCGGACGACGTCCTTGCCCGCAGCCTTGCCGGGATGATGGAGGTCGCGGTTCATCCGCACTTCGCCGACAACGGCTACGTCTACCTCACCTACACGCGGCAGATCTCCGGCCGCGAGGGCACCGTCGCCCTGGTCCGCGGCAAGCTCGACGGCACCTCGCTCGTCGACGTCGAGGACGTGTTCGTCGCCGAGCCCTGGGGCGGGTCGATCGCGGCTGCCCGGCTCGCCTTCGTGCCCGGCGAGGACGTCATGTACATGACGATGGGCGGGGCCTTCGGCGCCGATCTCGTCGACGGCACGCAGAGCTTCTTCGGCCACGCCAAGCTGGCCCAGGACCCGAACAGCCACGCCGGCAAGACGCTCCGCCTGCGGCTCGACGGCAGTGTGCCCGACGACAACCCGTTCGTCGGCAAGGAAGGGCACAAGCCCGAGATCTACTCGATGGGCCACCGCAACCAGATGGGCCTCGCGCTCCACCCCGAGACCCACCAGCCCTGGACCACGGAGCACGCCCCGCAGGGCGGCGACGAGCTGAACGCGATCGAGGCCGGCAAGAACTACGGCTGGCCCGTCGTTTCCTACGGCCGCCATTACAACGGCGTGCGCATCTCCGAGCGCTTCTGGGCCGAAGGGATGGAGGAACCGGCGATCTTCTGGCTGCCGTCGATCGCTCCGTCCGGGCTCATGTTCTACACCGGCGACGCCTTCCCCGAGTGGAAGGGCAACCTGTTCGCCGGCGCGCTGATGACCGGCCGCATGCCGAACACCGGCCATCTCGAACGGCTTATCTTCAGCGAGGCCGGCGAGGAACTCGGCCGCGAGTGGCTGCTCAAGGAGATTGGCAAGCGCATCCGCGACGTCCGCCAGGGGCCGGACGATTTGATCTACGTGATTACGGATGAGACGGATGGCGCGATGCTTAAGCTGGAGCCGGTCGAGAGGGTGGAAGAGACGGAAGAGACGGCCGCGGGAGCAGGATAAGGAGCGAGGCTGACGCCTCGCGCGATTCGAAGCCGCCTGCGGCGGCAGCCGGCCAGAGGGCCGGCGCACCCAGTGCGGGGCCTCGCGTTGCTCCCGTAGCCGACGGGGACGTCGGAGCACCCAGTGTGAAACGTCGCCTTTGTGTGGGGGCTTCTCCCTCTAGCGGCTACGGCGTGTACCAGATGGGCGAGCTCCAGGCACGCTCCTGGTGGGTGGCGTGGAGGTCCGGATTCGGCTCGATGCCAAGGCGGAGCGCGTCCCCGAGGTCGCGAAGGACTCCCGGCGCTTCAGCGCGTCGAAGATCGCGGCGCGGGTGTTCTCGCCGGCCCACACCGCGGCCAGACCGCCGGTGCCGTGGGTCGCCTGACGTCGCTCGATCCGATCGCGCCGAGGGCATACGGGTTCACGCCCAGGCGCTCTTCCATCTCGAGGGATCGATCAGCGCCGCCAGGGCGCCCAGATACTCGGCATGATCCGTTACCGCAAGGAAATCGAGCGGCGCGCCGGAGAGCCGGATCGATTCACCCGAGGGGTGCGGAATCGCCTCCCCCCTGGCGAAGCGGTAGGCGTCGTCCGGGGTCGTGCGCACGGTACCCATGAAGGCGTCGTGCGAGTACATCGTGTGGATGTGCAGGTCGCCGAACAGGGCGACCCGGTCGGCGGCGGCTCCGGGCGAGATGCCCGCGCGGCCAGGGTTTCGGACGCCGGACGCATCTTCAGCCGGCGGCGCGGCGCAGGCGAGCGCGGTCAGGGCGAGAGCGGGCAGACCGGTTCTGGTCATCGACATGGGCCCTCCAGGTTGTCGGTGCGGGCCTGCTACGTTAGCCCAAACTGCTCCTTGGGGAGCGAGGCCTAACGGCCTCGCGCGTTTCTCCGGCCGCGTGCCGCGGCAGCCGGCCGGAACCCGGGTGGCGCGGATCCGCGCCACCCGCGAACCAGTCCGTGCGCCCGTCTGCGGGCGCACGGATGGCAGGCCGGCGCACCCAGTGTGCTACTCGGTCTTCTTGATCACAACGAAGCTGATGTCGTCCTCGGGAGGTGCGAAGTCCAGCAGGTCGCGACGCAGGTGCTCGCAGATCTCGGCGGCGGTTCTGCCGCGGACTGCCTCCAGGACACCCTCGGCGCGCTCCGTAAGGTAGCGATCGCCACCGTGCTCGGCAAAGCCGTCCGTGTAGAGCAGTAGCAGGTCACCGGCCTCCAGCAGGTCGACCTCGCTGACCTCGTAGGGGCGCTTGTAGCCCAGGGGGCCGGGATCGACGAGCTCATCCATGTACGCGTTCGATGCGAACATCCCGACCGGCGGGAAGCGGACGAGCTGGTCTTCCGGGAGATGCTCGATCCGGCCCGGACGTCCCGCGAACACCAGGGGCGCCGGATGGCCGGCCGAGAAGAAGCGAAACTTGCCCTTCTCCGAGACCTCCCCGTAGAGCATGGTCAGGTACTTGTTCAGGGTCGTCGACTTGTAGAAACGCTGATTGATGTGCTCGAAGAGCCGCGTCGTGATCTCGCCGAACAGGTCGAGTTCGTAGTACGCCCCGAGCAGGAACGCCTGGTGGAGCATGGCCGCCACGAGCGCGTCCGTCGCCTTGTGGCCCGACACGTCGGCCACCAGGACGCCGGCGCGCTGCCGGGACTGGCGCAGGCCCGCCACGACCCGCGCGTTGCCGGCCGCCTCCGCCTCGCCGACACGGCGACCCAGGTCGTAGCGCTGCTTGAAGTCGAGGTAGATCACATGGTCGCCGCCGATCGCCTGCCGCAGCGGCAACGAGACGCCGTCGATGTCCACGCCGCGCAGGTTCGGAAGATCGCCGGACGACGGCTTGGTCGCCAGGGCGATCTGCTCCAGGTTGGCCAGCTCCGCCCGGATCTCGGCTTGCCAGGTATCGGTCGGACTTCGGGGCACGGCGCGGTTCCTTGGGACTCCGCTCGACCCGGGGCAGGGGGGCCGTAGAGGACGGCTCGACTGTATCGCGCCAGGAAGAAGGGGCGGCAGCCTGAACGCGCCCCTCAGACACTGGGTGCGCCGACGTCCTCGTCGGCTCTCTGACAAGAACGCGCCGCGAAGCGGCGACCATTCTGCGGCGCCAAGCCGACCGTGCGGAGCCGGCCTGACGGCCGGCACGTCTTGACTCAACTGGAAAGGCTACGCCCGTTCGAGGAGTCTTGAGCGTGGACGAGTCTTGAGCTTGGACGAGTCTTGAGCTTGGACGAGTCTTGAGCTTGGACGAGTCTTGAGCTTGGACAGGGGCCGGTGTAGAAGGGGGCAAGAGAGAAGGCCCGCCAGCCTTTCGACTGGCGGGCCTGACGCCGGGCGAGACTCAAGCCTTGCTGAGACTCTTTTGTTTGGACAGACGGCCTCGTCGGGAGGGAGTCAGCCAGGCGCGGACCGAAGGCGGGACGAAGGAGAAGGAGACTGATGAGGAACTCCGGCCGAACGTCCTGCCCCGGCCTTAGCTGTTTCCTAGTCCACCGGGAACGGATTCTCCGGCACCAGGTCCGTGCCCATGTTGGCGGCGGACGCGGACGGGCAGACGACCGTAAAGCTCACTCGCCGCTCGGCAGCGCTCGCAGACGTCGTCCGCACAGGAGGGTGAACGTCGTTGTCCCCGGGTGCAGCCGTGAGAACCACCGTGAGGTCGGTCTTTGTACCCGTAGCGGGGCAGTAGGCTTCAAAGGCGGCTGCACCCCCGATTGTGACGGTCGCCTGGCCGGCCGGCGTACTGCCGGCACCGTCGCTGACTACGACACCGTGGTCAGCCGTAGTCGGCGGGACCGTTCCAACCCCGCTGATGGTGGCTCCCCAAGTTGCGTCCAGCCAGTTGGTCCCGGCCGTGCCGCCCTTGCCGATCCAGCCCAGGGCGGGCACGGGCGGGGTCGCAGTCGAGTAGCTGCCGCTTTCGTTGAGCCACAGGTCCGCCGTAATCGTGTAGGTGGTGTCTCCAACCGGACGCAGAAGCCTGGCGCCGTTCATCAACATCGTCGGCAGACCGTATCTGTCGGTGCCCGCAAGCCGGATCTTCGTGCCGCCGTTCCCCATCGTGCAGTTGCCAGCTTGCTGGTTCGTGTAGGCCTTGGTTACAGCCGAAAGCCGCGGACCGCAGAGGGGCGGCGGATCGTCAGGGACCATTGGCAGGATGGACGGCAGGATGCCGACGCGGCCAGTGGCGCCCTGCTTGAGGAACCAGGCGCCCCTGCCTTCCGTCACCGTGACGCTGTCGCCAGCATCGGTCGGCATGGTCACATCGTCCTTGAGAGCCTCGTAGGTGTCCTTGTCGATCAGGTTCCCCACGGCCGAGTTCATGTCGTCCGTGATCCAGAACCAGCCGCCGTCATTGACGGGGCCGACCTGGAGGTGATTGCCTTCGCTGTCGTCGTCGCAGGCGAGGCCGTTCGCTTCCGTGAAGAGCATCGCTACCTTGCCGTCTTCCGCCTCGACGTCGTCCATGCTGGTGACGGCGCTTCCGCACCGCGCGAGCACGGAGATCTCGTCTTCGTCGGTCTCGGCGATGAAGCCGCCGGAACCTTGGTAGACCGAGACGTAGTGGGTGCACTCGGTGCAATCCACCGTGATCTGTCCGAACGTCGCCGCCGGCAGCGCGAGGCACACCAGCGTGATCATTGTCAGATTCTTCAATACATTCTCCTGTGCGGCTCGGATGCTCCGGGCCGCGAGTTCAAGGGACCTCAGCCCCTTACAAGCATGTTGGCGCAGCGACCACGCCGCGCCGGTTTCTGTCTGCCGCATCAGCCATCCAGGGGCCGACACGCAGTCAAAGCGTCTGCATCACCTCCAGGAAAAAGAGTGCCGTGCTTGTCATCGCTCGGGTTCCGCAGGCTCGGCCCCGGCACCAAACCGCCGCGCCGGCGATTCCGGCTGACGGCTGACGCGAGGCGCTCGACCTGCCGTTGCAAGAGCACGGTACTGCGCGGTCAGCGTCGTTAGGACGCGCTATCGACGCCCCGCCGACACCCTCCGGGGGCGCTTCGAGCGGAGGCGAATGGCGCGACGGGGTCGGCGGCGCCACGGTTCGAAAACTGATGATCGGAAAGAAAGGGAGGACTCCCGTGGAGACTCGACAACGCAGGAACGCCGCAAGGGGAATCTCGGTCCACGAAGCGAGACGCACCTCGCTCGCCGAGAACACGCGGAGCGCCTACCGCAAGGGATGGCGGCGCTTCGCCGCCTGGTGCGAACGACTGAGCCTCGACCCGATGCAGGCCAGCCCCGACCAGGTCGCCGCCTTCCTCGTCTCCATGGCCGGCGAACCCCGGTCGGGCCGGGCCACCACGAAGCGGGGCGAACCGCTGGCGCTGGCCACCATCCGGGTGACCGTCGCCGCGATCAACCGCACCTACCGCGACCGCAACCGCCCTTCGCCGGTCAGGGACCCCGACGTCGCCAACGTCCTGCGCGGCCTGTCGCGCCTCTCAACCGACCGGGGGCGCCAGGTCAAGGCGCTCTGCGCCAACCATGTCGCCGGCGTTCTCGCCCGCTGCGACGAACTCTCCCGGCGCGATGCCGCGCGGACCAGGGCGGCGCGCGACGCCGCCATCATCGCCGTCGGCTTCGCGGCGGCGCTACGACGCTCCGAGATCTGCGCCCTCAAGGTGGCCGACGTGGAGTTCACCGGTCCCGCCCAGGGGCCCGACGGCATGTTCCTGCACATCCGCCGCTCGAAGACCGACCAGGCCGGCAAGGGCCAGCGCATCGCCGTGCCCGAGGGAGAACGGATCCGTCCGGTCAGCCGGCTGCGCTCCTGGCTGCAACTTGCGGGAATCGAACACGGACCGCTGTTCCAGACCCTGCGGCGAGGCGGCCACCTCCAGAACCGCCCCCTGCACCCCACCGACGTCGCCCGACTCGTCAAGCGC
>LXNI01000481.1_pt1 | contig 45254 bp, 39 predicted proteins | sample 809091 | NCBI WGS metagenome assembly LXNI01 (sample SAMN04870527, study PRJNA318959) | sponge metagenome | biome: 01000161; feature: marine sponge reef; material: water | host: Sarcotragus foetidus | place: Greece: Milos, Mediterranean Sea | collected 2013-05-29 | depth 5-7 m
CCGCCCCGCGCCGCACACGCATCAAGCGCCTGCCGCCAGCGTCAGTGACGACCCGGCAGGTCCCGACGGCCCTGCCGAAGGCGGAAATCCGCTCGCAAATAAATCAGCTCGCCGATCGGGGACCTCGCGCACGGTCTCGACTGAGAACAAGTACCTGCACTTCCGCTGTTACGAGCCGCCGTTCGACGACGTCAGGCTGCGCCATGCAGCGGCCCACGCCATCGACCGCGACCTTATCCTCGAGCTGATGGGTCCGGCGGGCCACCCGACGGTGGGGCAGCTCTCCTCGGTGAAGTTCGGCTACACCGACAGCATTCCGAACTCGCCGGAGTACAACCCCGAGCGCTGCCAGGAGCTGCTGGCCGAGGCCGGCTATCCCGGCGGCGACGGGCTGCCGCAGATCGAGTACCTGACCTCCCAGGGCTTCTACCCGAAGACCAAGGAGTACGGCGAGGTCATCACCGCGCTCCTGCAGGAGCAGGGCTTCCCGGTACAGTTTACGGTGATGGAGGTCGCCTCCTGGATCGAGCGCGTGCTCACCCGTGACGAGACCGCGCCTCAGCTGGCCGACACCGGCTGGATGACCGGCTCGCCCGAGCCCAATCTGGTGCTCAGGCCCATGTGGCATTCGGACGGCCTGATCCTGACCAACTGCGGCAGCGACACGGTCGACGCGGCGATCGAGAAGCAGCAGACGATCACCGACGTGGATGCGCGGCGCGCGTCGATCCAGAACGAGCTGATGCCGGCGCTGGCAGAGCATCTGCCGAGCTTCGGCCTCTTCACCTCGGTGCTGATCCACGGGCACCATCCGGCCATTGAGGGAATCCATTTCCTTCCCAACGGGCCGGTGGACAAGGTCAAGGCGACGCTCAAGTCCTGACCCATCTTCCTCGGGGGCTCCGGGCAGGCGGAGCCCCCGCCTCACTTCACCTCACCGCGTAGCACGGACCGCGCATGGCATTCGTCCTCACGTTCCTGATCCGCCGCCTTGCCCAGGGCGTGGTCATCGTGCTGCTGGTGACGTTCCTGATCTTCACCCTGCTGCGGGTCATTCCGGGCGATCCGGTGCGCATCATGCTGGGCCCCAGCACCACCCAGGCGGTGGTCGAGGCGCGCGCGCAGGAGCTGGGCCTGCGCGATTCGATCCCCGAGCAGTTCGTCCGCTACATCGCCAAGGCGGTGCAGGGCGACTTCGGCGATTCCTATTTCATCGGCGAGACCGGCATCGCGCTCACGGTGCAGAACGTCGCCGGCGGCAAGGGGCAGGACACCGCCACCGAGCAGCGCGAGGCCAAGATGACCCGCGCCGGCGTGCTCAAGGTCATAGGGGATGGCCTGCCCTATACGCTGATGCTGGCGGGGCTCGGCCTGCTGTTCACGCTGGTGTTGGCGGTACCGCTTGGAATTGCGGCCGGCCTCAATCAGGAGAAGTGGCAAGACCGATTAGCCTTCTTTATAGGATCGATCTTCATATCGCTGCCAAACTTCTGGCTTGCGCTGGTGCTGATCCTCCTGATCACGGCCCGCGCCGGCCTGCTGCCCTCCATCGGCTACAAGGGCTTCGCCTACGTCATATTGCCGGCCATCGTGCTGGCGGTGGAGCTGGCGCCCATCATCATCCGCGGGCTTTCGATGTCGATCGCCCAGGCGCTGCAGGCGGGCTACGTCTCCGGCGGCGTCGTGCGCGGCCTGCCCTGGCGGCAGATCATCGTGCGCCACGTGCTGCGCAACTCGTCGATCCCGATGCTGAACCTGTTCGGCGTGCAGATCGGCGGCCTGCTGCTGGGTGGGGTCTTCGTCACCGAGTTCGTGTTCGACTATCCCGGTGTCGGGCGCACCACCGTGCAGGCGGTGCTGCAGCGTGACTTCCCGGTGATTCAGGGCGTCGCCATCCTGGCGGCGAGCATCCTCGTGCTCGCGAACATCATGGTCGACCTCGCATCGACCTTCATCGACCGCAGGCTCAAGTTCTGATGGCTGCCGAGACCGGAACAAGCAGCGCAGTACGGGGACGGGGCGAATCCGTCACCCGGCGGATGTTCCGCCTGGCCTGGGAGATGACGAGCTTCAAGATCGGGCTCGGCGTCTTCACCTTGCTCGTCGGCGCCGCGATTATCTGGCCGGAGCTCTCGCCCTACGATCCCATGAAGATCAGCGTGCGGGAGCGCTTCCTCCCGCCCATCTTCCTGGAGGGCGGGACCTGGGCCCATCTCGCCGGCACGGACCAGCTGGGCCGAGACCTCTTCGTGCGCTCGCTGGTGGGACTCCGCAACGGGCTCGGCATCGCCGCGGCGGCGGTTGCGATCATGTTCGTTGTCGGCTGCGCGCTCGGCGTGATTTCCGGCTATTGGGGCCGCTGGGTCGATATCATCCTGATGCGCATCACCGACGCCCAGCTCTCGATCCCGGTGATCGTGCTGGCGATCACGATCCTGAGCGTGAGCCGCCCCAACCCGTTCACGGTGACCGCCGTGCTGGTGCTGGCGGGGTGGCCGATTTATGCCCGCGTGGTGCGAAGCATCGCGCTCGCCGAGCGCGAGCGCGAATACGTCAGGGGGGCGAAGATCCTGGGCGCGAGCGACCTCAGGATCGCCACGCTGATGATCTCGCCCAACATCCTGCCGCCCATCGCCTTCGTCGCCGTGCTCGACATCGCCCGCATGATGATCTTCGAGGCGCTGTTCGGCTTCCTCGGCATCGGCATCCAGCCGCCGACGCCCACCTTCGGCAACATCATCGCCGACGGCTACAAGTACCTGGTGAACAGCTGGTGGATCCCGACGATGCCCGGGGTCTTCCTCATCCTCACGCTCATCAGCATCAACCTGATGGGCGCGTCGCTGGAGCGCGCCCGCAACAAGCTCTTCAAGGGGATCGTCTAGGCCATGGCTGCACCGCCGCTCCTCGACGCGAAGGGCATCTCGGTCGATCTCGTCCGGCGCGGCGTGAGCGAGCCGATCCTGCGCGACGTGAGTTTCCAGCTGCGCGAGCGCCAGGTGCTCGGCATCATCGGCGAGAGCGGCTCGGGCAAGACCGTGCTGAGCCGGGTTCTCTGCAACGCGATCTCGGAGCCGCTCAAGATCACCGCCGGCAGCGTCGACTATCACGGCCGCGACCTGCTCACCATCCCGGGCGCCGAGATGCAGGCGCTGCGCGGGAGCGAGATCGGCTACATCGGTTCGGACCCCGGCAGCGCGCTGGACCCGACGATTCCCGTCGGCCATCAGATCGTCGAAAAGCTGCGCGCGGTCCAGCCCGAGATGTCCAGGCAGGAGGCGCGCGAGCGCGCGCTGGAGGTGCTGCGCGCGGTCCGCATGCCGAGGCCCGAGCAGCGCTTCGACGAGTTCCCGTTCCAGTATTCCGGCGGCATGATGCAGCGCGCGCTGATCGTCGACGCGCTCGTCAGCAATCCTGCCTTCCTCATCGCCGACAACGTCACCCAGCAGCTCGACGTCACGGTCGCCGCCCAGATCATCCGCCTGATGCACGACCTGCGCGATGAGCTGGACACGGCGATCATCTTCATCTCGTCGTCGCTCGCCGTGGTGCGCGAGATCGCGGACGACATCATCGTCCTCCAGGAAGGGCGGATCATCGAGCGCTCGACGCCGGAGGCGATCGTCAACGCGCCGGAGCACGACTACTCCAAGCGGCTCCTGGAGCGCATCCCGCGCATCTGGGCGGTGGAGGAGCGCGCCCAGCCCAAGACCGAGGGCGAAGCCGCGCTGCTCGAGGTCGACGACGTCTACAAGACCTACCGCGTCAACGACCCGACCCGCTTCTTCGGCCATAACGACGTGGAGGCGGTGCGCGGCGTCACTTTCGACGTGAAGGCGGGCGAGAACTTCGGCATCGTCGGCGAGTCCGGCTGCGGCAAGTCCACGCTCTCACGCCTGCTGAGCTGGATCGAGGCGCCCGACAAGGGCTCGATCGCCTTCGAGGGCGACAGCATCGCCAAAATGAATCGCCGCCGGCTGCTCGGGCTCCGGCACCGCTTTCAGCTCCTGCTTCAGGACCCCTACAACGCCATGCCGCCGCACATGCCGGTCGGCCGCACCATCCTCGAGCCCCTGCTCATCCACGGCGGCATGGGGCGCCGCGCGATGCGGGACCGCGTGCTCGAGGTGATGAACGAGGTGGGCCTGCCTGCCGACATCTACGATCACCTGCAGATCGGGCTCAGCGCCGGCCAGCGCCAGCGGATCAACCTGGCTCGCGCACTGGTGCTGGAGCCCAGGCTCTTGATCCTGGACGAGACGCTGTCCGCGCTCGATCAGGTGGAGCAATCACGGCTCTTGGAGATCTTCGACAAGCTCCAGGCCGAGCACGGCTTCACCTACATCTTCATCTCCCACGATCTCGCCATGGTGCGCCGCGCCTGCACCCGCATCGCCGTGATGTATCTCGGCAAGATCGTCGAGCTGGCGGACAACCACACGGTCTTCTTCGACCCCGGCCATCCCTACACCAAGGCTCTCCTGAGCGCGGTGCCCACCATCGAAGCGCGCCGCTACGACGCCGAGGAGAACCTGCTGGAGGGCGAGCCGCCGAGCCCCATCGGCATTCCGCCCGGATGCAGCTTCAACACCCGTTGCCCGCTCGCGTTCGAGCGCTGCACGACCGACGAGCCGGGCCTGGAGAGCCGGGGCGATGACCGCATCAGCGCCTGCTACTGGGCCAATGCGAGCGAGGATGAACTCGCCGCGGCGGCGGAGGCCAACCGCTCCCGCCGCGCCGCCCTGGAGGCCCAGGCCACCTGAGCCCTTCGAGGCGGCGCAGTCAGCCGCCCCTATCCCCGCCTATTCCGCCTGTGCTGCCGCTGACTGGCTGGCCAACGCGGCGCCGGCTTCGGCCGTAATCTCGTAGGAGCGCAGCCGCGCCGCGTGATCGTGGATGTTGGACGTCACCATGATCTCGTCCACGCCGGTCTGCTCGGCGAACGCGCCCAACCGCTCCACCACCGTCTCCAGCGTGCCCGAGGCCGAGCAGGTGAACCATCGCGCCAGGATTGAGCGCTCCTGCGCCCCGAGCGTGGCCTCGAACCCGCGCATCGGGCGGGGCAGGGGGCCCGGCGCGTTGCGGTGCAGGTTCAGCACCGATTGTTGGGCCGAGCTTCGCACGTAAGCCGCCTCGTCCTCGCTGTCGGCGGCGAAGACGTTGAACCCCGCCATCATGTAAGGCGTTGCGCACTGCTCCGAGAGGCGGAACTGCTCGCGGTAGATCTCGATCGCCTGCATGAGCGCCGCGGGCGCGAAGTGCGAGGCGAAGGCGTAAGGGAGCCCGAGGGCGGCCGCGAGCTGCGCGCCGAAGAGGCTGGAGCCCAGGATCCAGAGCGGCACGTTGAGGCCTGTGCCCGGCACGGCGCGCACCCGCCTGCCCGGCGGGCTCGGTTGGAAGTAGCTCTGCAACTCGACCACGTCGCGGGGAAAATCGTTGACGTCGCCGGTGAGCGTGCGCCGGAGCGCATGCGCGGTCATCTGGTCCGTCCCCGGCGCACGCCCGATGCCGAGGTCGATCCGCCCCGGATAGAGCGATTCCAGGGTGCCGAACTGCTCGGCGATCACCAGCGGCGCATGGTTGGGCAGCATGATGCCGCCGGCGCCGACGCGCATCGTCTCGGTCGCGCCCGCGACATGGCCGATCAGCACCGCCGTTGCGGCGCTGCCGATGCCCGCCATGTTGTGATGCTCGGCCAGCCAGTACCGGCGGAAACCCAGGCGCTCGACGTGACGCGCAAGCTCCACCGTGTTGCGGAAGGCCTGCGCCGCGTCCGCGCCTTCGGGGATCGGCGAGAGGTCGAGAACCGAGAGTGCGACCATGGACCGGGCGTGGCGCCTCGCCTAGCCGAACGCGCTGCGGCGGCGGGCGGATTTCTTCTTGCCGCGCGTGCGGGGCTGGGTGCCGGCCGCCCCCTTGCTGCTCCGCCCATATCCGCCGGCGGGTGCAGCGCCTGAGCCCCGGGCGCCCTTGAGCCCCATGTCCATGTCGTTGAGCCGGCGGATCTCGTCCCGGAGCCGCGCGGCCTCCTCGAACTCGAGCTCGCCCGCCGCCGCCTTCATGCGCGCCTCCAGGTCCTTGAGGTGGGCCTCGAGATTGTGGCCGACGAGGTGCGGGGCGCCCTCGTCGCCGGTCTCCACGGTGACGTGATCGCCGCCGTACACGCTCTCCAGGATATCGTTGACCGACTTCCGCACGCTCTCCGGCGTGATGCCGTTGGCGGCGTTGTAGGCCTGCTGGCGGCTGCGCCGGCGCTCCGTCTCCGCCAGCGCGTTGCTGAGCGAATCCGTCATGTGATCGGCATAGAGGATCACGCGGCCGTCGACGTTGCGCGCAGCCCGGCCGATGGTCTGGATCAGCGAGGTCTGGGAGCGCAGAAAGCCCTCCTTGTCGGCGTCAAGGATCGCGACCAGCCCGCATTCCGGGATGTCGAGCCCCTCGCGCAGGAGGTTGATGCCGACCAGCACGTCGAAGGCGCCAAGCCGCAGGTCGCGGATGATCTCGATGCGCTCGATGGTGTCGATGTCGGAGTGCAGGTAGCGCACGCGCACGCCGGCTTCGTGCAGGTACTCGGTCAGATCCTCGGCCATGCGCTTGGTGAGCGTCGTGACCAGCACCCTGAGCCCCCGGGCGGCACGGTCCTTGCACTCGGCGATCAGGTCGTCCACTTGCTGCTCGACCGGCCGGACCACGCAGACGGGATCGATCAGCCCGGTCGGGCGGATGACCTGCTCGACGAACGCGCCGCCGGTGCGCTCCAGCTCCCACGGCCCTGGAGTCGCCGAGACGAAGATGGTCTCGGGCCGCATCGCGTCCCATTCCTCGAACTTGAGCGGCCGGTTGTCGATGCAGGAGGGCAGACGAAAGCCGAACTCGGCGAGCGTCGACTTGCGCTTGAAGTCGCCGCGGAACATGCCGCCAAGCTGCGGCACGGTGACGTGGGATTCGTCCACGATCAGAAGCGCGTTCTCCGGCAGGTACTCGAAGAGCGTCGGCGGCGGCTCGCCCGGATTGCGCCCGGTCAGATAGCGCGAGTAGTTCTCGATACCGGCGCAGCTGCCGGTGGCCTCCATCATCTCCAGGTCGAAGAGGGCGCGCTGTTCCAGCCGCTGCGCCTCCAGCAGCATGCCTTGCGCGTTGAATTCTTCGAGCTGCTGGGCGAGCTCGATCCTGATTTGCTTGATCGCCTGGCGCACCGTCGGGCGCGGCAGCACGTAATGGCTGTTCGGGTAAATCCGCACGCGCACCAGCTTGTCCGTCTTGGCGCCGGTGAGCGGATCGAACTCGATGATCTCCTCGATTTCGTCGCCGAAGAGCGAGATGCGCCAGGCCCGGTCCTCGGAATGGGCGGGGAAGAGCTCGATCACGTCGCCGCGCACGCGGAAGCTGCCGCGCTCCAGCGTCTGGCTGGTGCGGCGGTACTGCAGGTCGATCAGCTTGCGGATGAGCGCGCGCTGGTCGACCCGTCCCTGCAGCGCAAGCGAGACCGCCATCGAGGAGTAGGTCTCGACCGCGCCGATGCCGTAGATGCACGAGACCGAGGCCACGATCACCACGTCCTCGCGCTCGAGCAGCGCCCGCGTCGCGCTGTGGCGCATGCGGTCGATATGCTCGTTGATGGAGGCGTCCTTCTCAATGTAGGTGTCCGAGCGCGGGACGTACGCCTCCGGTTGATAGTAGTCGTAGTAGGAGACGAAATATTCGACGGAGTTGTTAGGCAGAAACTCCTTCATTTCCCCATAGAGCTGGGCTGCCAGGGTCTTGTTGGGCGCGAGAATCAGTGCAGGCCTTCCCAGTGCCTTGATCACGTGGGTCATGGTGAAGGTCTTGCCCGACCCGGTTACGCCCAGCAGAACCTGGTCGCGCTCGCCGGTGCGTATACCGGCGATCAGCTGCGCGATCGCTTCCGGCTGATCGCCCGCCGGCTCGAACGCAGAGACGATCTCGAACGCACCGCCGCCACCCGCGGGCGCCGATTTCGCCTGGTCTGATGCTTCCGCCGAATAGGCCATGGGCGCACTATAGGGGCGGCCCGCGCCCCCGCGCCAGAGGTGCGTGACGGCCCTCCCCCGTTCTGGACAAACGAACGCGCCGGGCCGATAGTGCGACCCGAATTCCCCCCGGAGAATGTGGATGTATCAGAAGGAAACACGGGCGATCGAGATCACGGTCAAGCCCTTCTACCTGGAGGAGCAGTCCGAGCCCGACGACAGCCACTTCGTGTTTGCCTATCACATCCGCATTCAGAACAACGGCCGGGACGTGGTGCAGCTCCTGAACCGCCATTGGCAGATTACCGACGGTCTTGGCCGCATGCAGGAGGTGCGGGGGCCGGGGGTCGTCGGCGAGCAGCCGGTGTTGCGGCCGGGAGAGGCGTTCGAGTACACGAGCGGCTGCCCGCTCAACACCGCGACCGGGATCATGGTCGGCACCTACGAGATGGAAACGCTGGACGGCGAGCGCTTCGATGTGGATATTCCGGCATTCTCGCTCGACACGCCGGATGCGCCCGTGCAGCTTAACTGAGGCGGCGGCCTCCGGCTCGCCGACCAGATAACCGAACGACGCCGGGACCGCCCCGCTGCGGTCCCGCAGCACCGTACAGCCGGCCGAGGGCCGGAGAAGGAGATCGCCCGTGGACGACAGCCAGCTCGCGCCCGTAGCCGGCGCCGATGACAACACGCCCCAGGGAGCCGGCGGGCGGCCGACGAGAGAGGAGGCCGAGCAGGCGATACGTGTCCTGCTCCGCTGGGCCGGCGACGATCCCGAGCGCGAGGGTCTGCTGGATACGCCGAAGCGGGTCGTGCGCGCATACGAGGAGTATTTCAAGGGCTACAGCCAGGACCCCTATGCGATCCTGCGCCGCACGTTCGAGGAGACGAACGGCTACGACGAGATGGTCGTCCTCCGCAATATCGACTTCCGCTCGCACTGCGAGCACCACGTCGCGCCGATCGTCGGCCGCGCCCACATCGGCTACCTGCCGAATAACCGCGTGGTCGGGATCAGCAAGCTCGCGCGCGTGGTCGACGTGTACGCCCGGCGCCTGCAGATTCAGGAAAAGCTGACCGCCGAGATCGCCGATTCCATCGAGACGGTGCTGCAGCCACGCGGCGTCGGCGTCGTGATCGAGGCAGCGCACCATTGCATGACGACGCGTGGTGTCGCCAAGGAGGGAGTCCTCATGGTGACGAGCCGGATGCTCGGCACGTTCCGCACGGATCCGAAGACCCGCCGCGAGTTTCTCAGCATGATCGGGAACCCGGCGGCCTCGGTCCCGCGCTAGGCCGGCCGGCCCGGCCGCGTCGCCGGGCCGCTTGAGGCCTCGAACGCCGTCCGATGGGCTCGGTCAGGGACTTCCGGCCGGTTCTCTTCGTCGTCGGCATTCTGCTGATTACCCTTTCGCTCGCGATGGCGCTGCCTGCCATCGCCGACGGGTTGGCAGGCGATCCCGATTGGCGGGTCTTTCTCGCATCAAGCGTCTTCACGCTCTTCATCGGCAACTGCCTGGTGCTCTCCAACAGGATGCGGGAGCCGCGGCTGACGGTGCGCCAGGCCTTCGTGCTCACCACGGTAAGCTGGATCGTCGTCGCTGCCTTCGCGGCCCTGCCGTTCGCGTTTACCGACCTCGAGCTCAGCTATACCGACGCCTATTTCGAGGCGATGTCGGGGCTCACGACGACCGGGTCCACGGTCATCGTCGGGCTCGATCAGGCGCCGCCGGGAATCCTTCTCTGGCGCGCGCTCCTGCAGTGGCTGGGCGGCATCGGCATCATCGTCACGGCGATTGCGATCCTGCCGATGCTGAGAGTCGGCGGGATGCAGCTCTTCCATACCGAATCGTCGGACAGCTCCGAGAAGGTGCTTCCCCGCGCGGCCCAGCTCGCCGGCGCCATCGGCCTGGTCTACCTCGCGCTCACGCTCAGCAACGGGATCGCCTATTGGGCCGCAGGCATGACCCCCTTCGAGGCGGTGTGCCACGCGATGACGACCATCGCCACCGGGGGCTTCTCGACCTCGGACAATTCCCTCGGCCATTTCCGCAACGATGCGATCGAGGGGATCGCCACCGTCTACATGGTGCTGGGCTCGCTGCCCTTCGTGCTCTACCTGCAGACCGTGCGCGGCGGCTGGAGTGCGCTCGCGCGCGACACGCAGGTGCAATGGTTCTTCGGGCTGGTGCTGTTCGCCCTGGTTTCGCTCGCGGGCTGGCTGATGGTGGCCAACGACGCTGCCCCGACCGACGCGTTTCGCCAGGCGGCCTTCAACGGTATTTCGATCCTGACCGGCACCGGCTATTCCACCGCCGATTTCTCGGCCTGGGGCACCTTCGCGCTCCCGGTCTTCACGCTGCTCATGTTCATCGGCGGTTGCACTGGCGCCACAACCGGCGGCGTGAAGATCTTCCGAATTCAGGTCCTCGCGTCGACCTCGCTCTCGCAGATTCGCCAGCTCATCCAGCCCCACGGCGTCTTCATCAGCAAGTTCAACCGGCGGCCGATCCCGGAAAGCGTGCCGCCGGCGGTGATGGGGTTCTTCTTCCTGTTCGTGGTGAGCTTCGGTCTGGTCGCCATGGGGCTCGCGCTGATGGGCCTCGACTACGTGACCAGCATCAGCGGCGCGGCCACGGCCATTGCCAACGTCGGCCCCGGCCTCGGTGAGACCATCGGCCCCTCCGGCACATTCCAGCCCTTGCCGGAGCCGGCGAAGTGGCTGCTGTCCGCCGCGATGCTGCTCGGCCGGCTCGAGCTCTTCACGGTACTGGTGCTGTTCGTCCCCCGCTTCTGGCGGGACTGAGAGAACTTGCGCCCCGTGTGAGCGGAGCGGGTTCGTCTTTGACGGACCCGCTCAAGGCCGCGAATACGGCCCGCCGCTCTTGCGGCGCCCTCGCGGAGGCGCCGGCCGTCGCGCCGATAGGCGCGCGCAAGCGCAGACAGGCCGGCCGCCGTGAGCGAAAAAGCTAACCCTTCTCCGCCAGCATGCCGCCGTCCACCGGCAGCACGTGGCCGGTGACGAAGCTCGACTTGTCCGACAGCAGCCAGACCACTGCGTCGGCGACCTCCTCGGGCCGGCCGATGCGCCCCATCGGCACACGGCCGGACGCTTTGGATGGATCGTTGTCCCAGCCGCGCAGCAGGAGCGGCGTCAGGATCGGCCCCGGCGCCACCGCGTTCACGCGGATGCCGTCCTTCGCATAGTCGAGCGCGGCCGCCCTGGTCATGCCGGAGACCGCGTGCTTCGCGGTCATGTACGGCGACCAGAGCGGATAGGCGGCAAGCCCCCACATGGAGCCTGCGTTCACGATCGAGCCGCCGCCCGACTCCAGCATCGCCGGGATTTCCGCCTGCATGCAGAGATAGACGCCTTCGATCATGACGGCGAAGACGTGCTGCACGTCTTCCATGTCCTGCTCCGCCAGCAGGGCTTGGGGGCCCTCGATGCCGGCGTTGTTGTAGGCGAGGTCGAGCCGGCCGAAATCGCTGAGCGTCTTGTTCACGAGAGCGTCGACCTGGTCCGCCTCGGCCACGTCGGTGCGGAGGAACGCCGCCCTGCCGCCGCCGTCGCAGACCTCGGTGGCTACGGCCTCGCCGCCGGCCTCGTCGATATCGGCCACCAGCACCGCCGCGCCCTCGGCGGCCAGCGCCCGCACGGTCGCCTGCCCAATGCCCGAGCCGCCGCCAGTCACGATCGCCACGCGGTCCGTTAGCGTCATTGCCTCTTCCTCCCTGTCGGGGACTTGCCTCAAACCGCCGGATCGATGACCCGGTCGGGCGGGTTGTGCCCGTCGGCAAAGGTCTGAATGTTGATAAGCACCTTCTCGCCCATGTCGCGGCGCCCTTCGATGGTCGCGGAGCCGATGTGCGGGAGCGCCACCACGTTGTCGAGCGTGAGCAGCTTCGGCGTGACGACGGGCTCGTTCTCGTACACGTCGAGCCCGGCGCCCGCGATCCTGCCGGCCTCGAGCAGGCGCACGAGGGCCGCCTCGTCGATGGCGTGGCCACGCGAGGTGTTGATGACGTAGGCTTGCGGGCGCAGCAGGCCGAGCCGCCGGGCCGACAGCAGGTGATAGGTGGCCGGCGTGCTCGGGCAGTGGATCGAAACGAAATCCATATGCGCCAGCATCTGATCCAGGCTTTGCCACCACGTCGCCTCGAGCTCGGCTTCGGTCTCGTCGTCGAGGCGGTTCCGGTTGTGGTAGTGGATGGAAAGGCCGAAGCCCCGCGCCCTGCGCGCGACCGCCTGGCCGATTCGCCCCATGCCGATGATGCCGAGGCGCTTGCCCCAGATCCGGTGCCCCAGCATGGTGGTCGGCGCCCAACCCTGCCAGTCGCCGCCGCGCAGCAGCCGCTCTCCTTCGGAGAGCCGGCGCGGCACCGCGAGGATCAGCGCCATCGTCATGTCCGCCGTGTCCTCGGTCAGCACGCCCGGTGTGTTGGTCACCAGAATTTCGCGCTTGCGGGCGGCGGCGAGGTCGATGTGGTCGACGCCGGTGCCGAAGCTCGCGATCAGCTTCAGGTCCGGGCCCGCCTGGCCGATGAGGTCGCCGTCGATCGTGTCCGTCACCGTGGGCACGAGCACGTCGGCCTCTGCCACGGCCTGTGCCATGGCGGCGCGGTCCAGCGGCCGATCATCCTCATTGAGTCGGGTGTCGAAAAGCTCCATCATGCGCGCCTCGATCTCCCGGGGGAGACGCCGCGTCACGATCACCTTGAGCTTTCTGCCAGGCCTCATCGACCCTCCGCGCGCGGCTCGGCGGGCTCGATCCGACCGCAACAGGCAGCTTGTTTAGCAAACGCCCCCTGGCGACTCAATCTACCGCGCGAGACCGGATGCCCGTTTTGACCGCCCGTCGCCATCGCCAGCGCGCGGATATAACGCCCAGGCATGGCCGCCGCATATCCTCGCGCGTCTTCGCAGCCGCCCGCGGGACCGCCCTCGTCGCGGCGCTGGCGACCCTTCTCGGCGCGGTGGCCGCAGTCGCGGGATCCGAGGCGCACGCCCAGGACGGCGAGCGCTTCGTCTCGCTCAAGGCGGAACGCGCCAATCTCAGGGTCGGCCCCGGCCGGCGCTATCCCATTGAATGGGTCTACACGCGCCCCGGCCTGCCGCTGCTGGTGATCGCGAATTTCGACCAGTGGCGCTGGGTGCGCGATCACGAGGGCACGAAGGGCTGGATGCACAAGTCGCTGCTGTCCGCGCACCGCACCGTCCTCGTCATGGAGGGCGTGCAGACCGTCCGCGAGAGACCGCTCTCGGGCTCGCCGGCGGTGTTGCGGGCCGAGGCCGGCGTCATTGCCAATCTGCTGGATTGCGAGGAGGGCTGGTGCCGCATCGCACTGGCCGGCGAAAAGGGATGGGTGCGGGAGACCGCCCTCTGGGGCGTCAAGCCGCCGCCGCCCTGATCCGGTTGCGATGGGGTGCCTAAGCCCCATCGCAGTTACTTGGAGCCCTGGCTACGAGGCGGCGAGGCCGTCGGTCCATCATTTGGGCTCGGTAGTGTTGGGCCTGGAATATAGCTCCGCTTCAGCGGTAGCAGGAATTTGTATTGATAGCTAAATCGTTCATAACAATCATAGATCAACTCTATCAATTCATCTCCATCGATAAGACGTAGACTTGGCTTCGATCTCTCAAATGTGCGGGCATCATTGCTATAACGTCCGAGCGTCACAAACAGGCCATGCTCGCCATTCTCTATCGCTCCATGAAGTTCTTGAACTTTCGGACGACCGATCTGGTCTAATGTGTGCTTGCATTGGACCTTGATTATCGGAGGTTCGAATCCGAGTTCGTCTCTGTGGGCAATCACATCGATGCCACCATCGGCAGTTTGCCGCGTTACCCTCGTGCGGTAACCCATGCACGACAAGAGATGTGCAACAAAATACTCAAAGTCTTTAGGCGACAGTTTAGATTTGAGACGCTTGATGATGAAATCTTCGGTTGTTTCTTCGACCTGACTGGAAACATCACCTGCAGTATCGTCGTCAACGTCCTCTGCACCTGTCGCCAGACCATCCATCGCCGCACGAAATTCTTCGGCATGGTTTGTGATCTGGAAGAGTGTGATGGCAGAGCCAATCTCATACAGTGCCGATTGAGAGAAGTTGCTTCGAGGAAGACCCTCGCGCCACTTCACGCTTCGTCTATGCGGATACTGGTCGATTTTCTTTGGGTGGTAGAGGTAGTCGCCAGTTACAGAGCCAAAATATATCCTTCTATCCGCTTTTGATGGGTAGACTATGATGTCTCCAACGCCAATCTCGCAAGAAAAACGATAAAGTACTCCTGCTCTAACAGGTATAGAACCCGACTTCACACCTGGAAATACTTCCCCGAAGCGCGTCTTGAACGCTTCACGCGTAGGGGAAAGCTTAGACAGATCGCCCATTTCTTTCCATCCAATGCCGACAAACTCTCCTTCGAGCGGTGCTGTGGCATCAATTCGGGCCATATGTAAACCCCACATAGCCTCAGCCATATCGCCTATCCCTCAATTGTTACGGTGATCCGTGTCCCGCGGGCTGCAGCGCCAACTTCAGTTCGCTTCGCTCGCGTGGATTACGTACCTGAAGTGTCGTCCAGGTCTTGCGCAAGGGCGGCGCGGGTCTCTTCCGGCATGATGGCGAGGTGGCCGTATGCCGGATGATCGATTCCCAACAGGACTCGCGCGCCCGGCGTGTGGAACGCCGCGGCCTCCGCCGGCGCGACGGGGAAACGCAGGAAGTGGATCGAGGACGTCTTGCCGTCCTCGCTCGTGCGCGCAACCTCGTCCTCGATCGGCTCTGCGACGACGGCGGTGCCGCCGACCTCCAGCCTGACGGAGTCCTCGATCCCCGCCAGACGATAGAGCTCGCGTTCCCGCCGCCCGGGATCGTCGATCTCCAGCATGAGCGTCGCGATCAGCGCGTCGCCCGGCGGGATCAGCGGGTTGTAGGCCTCCAGTTCGCCCACAATCTGCTCCTCGCCGCCTTGCTCGATGTGGAGCATCTCGTGCACCTGCATCCACATGGTCTCGAAGCACTCGAAGTGAAAGGTGGCGAAGGGGCCGACGGCGAGCCGGCGGTAGCGCTTCAGCGCCGTGGTGGCGGCGCGACGCTCGTTTCGGACCGCGGCATAGTCCGCCATGTCCATGATGTCGGCCCGGGTGAGCGCCCGGCGCGGCGGGATCGTCATCTCAGGCGAGGCCGTAGGCGCGGGCCAGCAGCTGGATCGGGTGATGGGCGCGGCCGGCGGCGGGAAGGCCCGCAGTGGCATCGCCCTCCTTGGCCGCCTGGCGGCCGATCCCGTTCACGATGTGAGCGCCGGCAAGCGGGCATTCCGAGGCGAGGTAGGGGTTGGCCGCCTCGCGCGCCCGGCGCGCGGTGGTCCGGCCCACCTTCAGCGCGGTCTCGTGGAAGCCCTTGGTGACGCCGAGGGAGCCGCCGTGGCCGGAGCAACGTTCGATGATGGAGACCTCGGTCTCCGGCACGAGCGCCAGCATGTCGGCGGACTTGCGCCCGACGTTCTGGGCCCGCTCGTGGCACGGCAAATGGAGCGTGACGGCGCCATCGAGCGGGGCGAGCCCCGGCGCCAGCCCCTCCGCGCGCGAAATGCCGACGATATACTCGCAGATGTCGTGGCTATGCTCGGCGAGCCGCTTGACCGCCGCATCGTCCGGCAGGATGAGCGGCCATTCGAGCTTGAGCATGAGGGCGCAGCTCGCCACCAGCGCCACGACGTCGTAGCCCCGGTCGATCCATTCGCCAAGCGCCGCTGCCGTGTGCCGCGCGCTGTCCGCAACCCGCTCGATATCTCCCTCTTCGAGCTGCGGCATGCCGCAGCAGCGGGGATAGACGACGGCTGTCTCGACCCCGTTGTGCGCCAGCACCCTGCGGGCCGCCACGCCGACCTCGGGCTGATTGTAATTGGCGAAGCAGGTCGCATAGAGGACCACCTTGCGCCCGGCCGCAGGCGCCTGCCGGTTGACCGCCGGCGCGCCCTTGGCCGCACGGTCGAGCAGGGTGCGGCGATGGTAGCGCGGCAGCGGCGCCTCCTTGTGCACGCCGGCGACGGCCTGCATCAGCGGCCGGGTGAGCCTGTTGCCCTGGGCGGAGCCCCAGTTCATCGCCGGCGCAAGGGTGCGGGCGATGCGGCCGTTCTTGTCCGTCTCGGCGAGCCGCCTGGATGCGGTGGTGTGGCGCCGGCCTGCGCGGCGGTCGGCGGCCCGATGGCGCAGCATGAGATGGGGAAAGTCGACGTCCCACTCGTGCGGCGGCGTGTACGGGCACATGGTCATGAAGCACATGTCGCAGAGCGTGCAGGCGTCCACGACCGACTTGAAGCCCGAGGACTCGACCGAATCCAGCTCGCCCGTTTCGGATTCGTCAATCAGGTCGAACAAGCGCGGAAAGGAGTCGCAGAGGCTGAAGCAGCGCCGGCAACCGTGGCAGATGTCGAAGACGCGGCGCGTCTCCCGCTCCAGCGCCTCGCCGTCGTAGAAATCGGGGTTTCGCCAGTCTATGGGATGGCGGAAGGGCGCGCCCTCGTCGGCCATCGAGACGGCTGTGTTACCGGCACGAACCGCAGAGCCGGTTACCCGGCCCCGCGCTGTCAAATGAGCGGCCGCAACGCAGGCAGCGCCGCTGGCTCTCTTGCGCCTCCAGGCGATCAAGCTCCGCGAGTTCGTCGGAGAGCGAAATCATCCCCGGTCCGCGATCCACATTCCTGGCGGCTTCACGCCGCGCATCCCATTTGGTCCGTCGTTGAGGCGCGAGCGACATCATTTTGGCGCGAGTTCCCTGGCAAAGTTGTCTGGTGGGCCTCCGGTTGGACCATTGTACCCAAACATGGCGCCTGATCTAAGCCAAATCTTCATATCGACAGCCAAAATTGAGCGGTCTGCGGGCCGTCAGCGGCTATTCGGCGGCCTCGGTGCTGCCTGCGGGCGCACGGAAGGCCGGAATGACGGCCTCGGCGAAAAGCCGCAGGCTTTTCAGCAGGTTCGCCTCACCGTAGTAGGGTGGGTAGTGGAGCAGCAGGGAGTCGAGGCCCGTTGCGGCGCGCAGCGCCCGGATGCGGGCGATCACGGTGTCGGGCGAGCCGTGAATCAGGGTGGTATCCAGCAGCGTGTCGTAGTCGATCGCCGCAGCCCCTTCCTTCTCCGAGACGTTGCCGAGATAGCCCGCCGTCTTCTTGCCGAGGAACGCTTCGAGGTGGCGGATGATGCCAGGCGCGCTTTCCTCCTTCGCCGCCTCGTCGGTCTCGGCCACGTAGACCCAGCGGGCGATGTTGATGGAGCCGAAAGCGGGATTGGCGTCCCACGGTGCCGGTGCGTGCTGCATGGCCTCGCGGTAGAGCGCGATCTGCCCGGCGAGGGTATCGAACGAGGGCAGCGTCGACAGCATCAGACCGAACCCGTGGCGCGCTGCGACTTCGATGGAGCGGGTGGTGCCCGCCGCCATGTAGAAGGGGGGATGCGGCTCCTGAACGCTCACCGGATAGATCTCGTAATCGCCCTCGACCCGGTGCTGGAAGTGGGTGCCCTCGTGGCTGACTTTCCGCTTGTGGAAGGCATCGAGGATCAGCGGAAAGGCTTCTTCCTGGATGTCGTGGCGGGCGTCGAAGGGAATTCCGAAGCCTTCGTACTCATAGGGCCGGTAGCCGGAGCCGAGGCCGAGGCTTAGCCGCCCGTTGCTCAGGATGTCGACGAAGGCCGCGTTCTCGACGATTCGCATCGGGTTGTGGAGCGGCAGGGTCATCACCGCCGTGCCGAGCCCGATGCGGCTGGTCATGGGCGCCAGATACGCCAGATAGACGAAGGGGTCCGGCAGCACGCCGTACTGGTTGGAAAAGTGGTGCTCGGCGATCCAGGCCGTGTCGTAGCCGAGCCGATCCGCCTCCACGATCTCGCGCGTGACCCGTCCGTGCACGGCGCGGTGCGGATAAGGCTCCACGTCGAGATTGGGCTGCGAAGTCACCAGAACGCCAAACTGCATCGTATCCCCCGCCGGTTGCCTGCCCCGCTCGCGCGCCTTCACGCCAGGGTGGCGGCGCGTTGTCCCGATTAAGTCTCCCTTGCGCCGTCCGCACCAGCGCTGCGCAGACGCGCTCCCGCCCGCCGCGGGCGGCGCAGCTTCGTCGCCATCCCGGATTATTCGGCCGCGCCCTCGACCGGTGCTTCGACGCGCGCCCGCAGGTCGCTCAGCAGGCCGTCGATCCCCTTGCGGTTGACGACCGAGGCGAACTCCACCCGGTGCGTGTGCAGCATACTGATCCCTTCGACGCTCACGTCGATGACCTTGTAGCCCTCGCCCCGCATCCGCGCGCGGAAGTCCACGCCGATCGGGTCGCCGCCGGAGGGCCGCACGATCTGGGCCCGCACGATCTTGTCGCCGCTCTCGTCATCGATCACCGAGCGCGCCGTGAACAGCTCGCCGCCGTACGAATCGAAGCGGCTCGCGTACACGCGGACGATGAAGTCGACGAAGACTGCCATGTACTCCTTGCGCTGCTCCTTGGTCGCCGTCCTCCAGTGCCGGCCGAGCACGAAGCGGCCGACGGTCGGGATGTCGAAGCCCGTCACCATGACCTCGCGGAACGCGGCCTCTCGTTCCTCGAAGGGGTTGTCGACGTTGTCGCGGAGGGATGCGACGGCCTGATCGCCAAGACTCTGGATGAACGTCAGCGCCGGGTCCTCGCCCGAGTCCGCCCGCAGCCCGCCGGTCGCGGACAGAAGGACAGCCAGTCCGATGACAGCAGCCGAAAGGACGCGTCTGGAGATGAGAATTCTCATGGGACCTCTGCTCTGCCTCGTCAGCGGGCGCCGTGCAGCGGGCTATTCCTCCAACCACTCATCATCGAAGTCGTCGTCGAAGTCGAAGTCGGGAATCTCCATGACAGTCGGAGACGCACCGTCGCTGATCTCCGTCGCTCGATACTGCCGATAGAGCTCGCGCAATGCAGCATAAAAGTCGACCGAGGTCCTTTCCACTGTTTCCAATTCGTCCAGATAGGCCGCGCGCTGCGAGACTCCACTGGTGATGCTGCGGGCGAGGCCGGCTTCGTCGATCACGACGTAACTCATGGGATCGGCGAACATGTCGACGCCGAAGCCCACCGCGTCGCGGGGATTCGTCGGGCCCAGCACCGGCAGCATGAGGAACGGCCTGTCGCCGACGCCCCACGATGCGAGGGTTTGCCCGAAGTCCTCGTAAGCACGCGGGTAGCCCCAGTCCGTGGCCACGTCGAAGACTCCCCCCACGCCGATGGTGGAATTGACCGCGAAACGCGTGAGCGTCGAGCCCGCGCGCTCGAACTTGCCCTGGGCGAGGTTGTTCACGAGGTTGAGCGGCTCGCCCAGGTTCCGCAGGACGTTCGTGATGCGCTGCCGTATCTCTTCCGGCAGCAGGAACACGTAAATCTCGGCCGCAGGCTTCAGGATGACGCTGTCGATGACCTGGTTGAATTCGAATACCGCGCGGTTGACGTCCTCGAGCGGGTCGTCGGCGCCGTACGGATCCTGGGCCCGTCCGTCAGCGGCGAATCCCAGCAGTGCGGCGGCAAGCGCCGCAAGCGCCAGATAGCGTCGCAGGGCGGCCAGGAAGCCGACAGCTCGAGGCAGAGCACGCCGTCGCGGAAGGCTTTCGCTCATACCGAAAGTTAGTCGTCCTCCTTCGCGGCGGCGAGCACATCGTCGGCGAGCCGCCCGGTAAGCTCCTGCAGGCGATCGAACTGCGATTCGAAGGTGCCGACGCCGAGCGTGAGCGAGCGGAGCTCGATGATCAGATCGTGCATCTCCGACTGGGGCATCTGGCTGGTGAGTTCGTCCCATCCGGACCAGTCCTCGCGCGCCTGGTAACCCAGAACCTGGCCGCGCCGGCCCGTCACCAGCCGCTGGACGTTCGGCGTGAACTCGCTCGGCACCAGGATCTTGACCTCGCAGATGGGCTCCAGCAGCACGGGGTTGCACTTGGGCATCGCTTCGGACATCGCCATGCGGCCGGCGGTCTTGAAGGCCATCTCCGAGCTGTCCACGGAATGGTGCTTACCGTCGGTCAGCGTCACGGAGACGTCGACCACGGGAAAGCCGAGCGGCCCGGTGGCGAGAAAGTCGCGCACGCCCGCCTCCACCGCGGGAATGTACTGGCGCGGCACGGCGCCGCCGACGACCTTCTGCTGGAACTCGAAGCCGGTGCCGCGCGGCAGCGGCTTCACCTCGATATGCACGTCGCCGAACTGGCCGTGGCCGCCGGTCTGCTTCTTGAAGCGCGCGTGCTGGGAGACCGGCTTCCGTATCGCCTCCTTGTAGGCAACCTTGGGCTTCTCGGTCTGCATGGCGAGCCCGTACTTGCCGGCGAGGCGATCGAGCGCGACCTTCAGGTGCATCTCGCCCTGGCCCCAGAGTACGGCCTCCTGCGTGTCCGGATTGGGCGTGAAGCTTATCGACGGATCCTCCTGGGCCAGGCGGCTCATCGCTCCCGACACCTTGACCTCGTCCTCGCGCCGGCTCGCCCTGACGGCGAAGGCGTAGACGGACGAGGGAAGCTCCGCCCGCGGCATGGGCTCGACGCTGGGCCCATCGGCAGGAGAGACGGTGTCGCCGGTGGTGATGGACTCGAGGCGTCCGAGGCCGACGATCTCGCCGGCTCCCGCCTTGTCGATCTTGTTCTGATTCTGGCCCTGCATCCGGTACATGCCCCCGATACGCTGGCCGTCGTTGAGCGTCATGCCGTCTTCGATGGTCCCGGCCCATACCCGCGCCAGCGAGACCTTGCCGCCATGCTGGGTGATGTAGGTCTTGACGACCTGCCCAATCGTGGCGCCATCGGCGCCGGCCGGCAGTCGGCGCGCTGCCAGAGCTTCGCCCGGGGCAAAGTCGATCAGCGAGTCCAGCAGGCGGCGCACGCCCCAGTCCCTCTCGGCCGAGCCCATCATCACCGGCACCACGCCGGCGTCTGCGAGCACGGCGCGCAGGAAGGCCTGAATCTCTCCCGGCTCCGGAATTTCGTCCTCGAGCAGTTGCTCCAGGAGGCTGTCGTCGAAGTCCGCCAGGCTCTCCAGGAGTTGCGTCTGCGCGTCTTCCTGGCGCTCCGCGACCGTTTCGGGCGCGTCGACGTCGACGGCTCCTTCCTGGTCCCGATACTCGTAGGCCTTTCCGGTAATCAGATCGACGTAGCCCGTGACGTTGTCGCCGTCGCGGATCGCGACCTGGCAGGGCACCAGGGGGCTGCCGCTGACCGGCTGCATCGCCTCGATCAGCTCGGCGATCCGCACCGCCGTCTCGTCCATCCTGTTGGTGAAGAGGACGTGCGGAATCTCGTGCTGGGCCAGGAACTTGAAGAGCCGCCCCAGGGTCCAGACCCGATTCACGTCGGGGGAGCAGACGATGACGGCGAGGTCGACGCCCATGAGCGCGTTTGCAGTCTCGGCGAAGAACTCGATCGATCCCGGGCAATCCAGGACCGTGAAGCGCTGATCCCGATACGAGAACGAGGCGGCGTTGACCTCCACGCTCGACTGGCGCGCCCGTGCCTCGTCGGACCAGTCGCCAACCGTGTTTCCGTCCGTGACCTTGCCCTTGCGGCCGATGGTGCCGGAAACGAACAACATGCTCTCGAGGAGTGTGGTCTTGCCGCTCGTATAGGGGCCGACAAGCGCAATGTTCAGCGCCCCGGTCGAATCGCTCATGTTATCTCCCTTTGCCCAGAGCCGCGCCGGCGAGCTTCGCCCCGCGGTCGCGGGGCCGGCATGTTTCCAGCGCCTAGGCCGGATTGCAACAGCGATTACCGCCTGAATTGGGACGAATTGCGGCAAGAGCGCTCGAAGGAGTGCCCAGTCTGGCGCGGGCAGGGTGGGGCGGCTATGGTGCCTGCGGACAGGAATCAGAGGCGCGCGGCGGTTGAGCATCTGGGGAAAGGTGATCGGAGGCGCCGCGGGGTTCGCGCTCGGCGGCCCCATCGGCGCGATCGTGGGCGTGGCGGCGGGCCATTTCGTGGACCGCATGGCGCGCGGCCGCAGCGTCCGGCGCATCGGCGCGGGCGACCAGGAAACCAAACAGGCCGCGGTCTCCATCGCCCTTGTGGTGCTCGCGGCCAAGATGGCGAAGGCGGACGGCCGCGTCACCCGCGAGGAGATCAACGCGTTCAAGCGGGTCTTCCGCGTTCCCGATGCCCATGCCGCTGCCGTGGGGCGCATCTGGGACGAGGCGCGGCGCGAGGCGGAGGGCTTCGAGCCCTATGCCGAGCAGATCGTGCAGATCTTTCCGCACGATACCACCATGCGCGAAGAGCTGCTCGGCGCGCTCTTTCAGATCGCCATGGCCGATGGCGAGCTGCACGATAGCGAACGCGCCTATCTCGCCCGCGTCGCCCAGATCTTCGGCTTCGACGAGCGCGGCTTCGCGCAGATCATGTCGCGCCACATGGGCGGCGGCGAGGCTGATCCCTACCAGGTGCTCGGCGTCGAGCCCAATGCGACGGACGACGAGATCAAGCGGACCTACCGTCGGCTCATCGTGCAACATCACCCCGACAAGCTCATCGCCGAGGGCATGCCGGAGGAGATGGTCCAGGTCGCGAACGACCAGATGGCTGCGATCAACGCGGCCTACGACAGGATCGCCAAGCTTCGCGGGCTACGCTGACCGCGCTCTGAGCGCGCCCCTGCTCCCGCTCCCGCCGCTTCATGCAGCCGAGTCACATCGCGATCGCGGTCGGCACGGCCCTGCTGTGGGGCTTCGGCTTCGTGACCAGCAAGTACGGCGCGGACCACATGCCGCCGCTGTTCTTTCTGGCGCTGCGCTTCAGCCTGATGGCGCTGATGCTGGTCTGGTTCGTGCGCCCGCCCAGCGGCCGCTGGCTCGCCGTGAGCGTCTTCGCGCTGACCATGGGCGTCGGCCACTTCGGCCTATTCTACATCGCGCTCAATATCGGGGTGGAGGCCTCGACCGCGGCGATCATCTGGATCACGCAGGTGCCGCTCAGCGCCATTTTCGCGGGGCTTCTGCTGCGCGAGCGCCCCGGCTTGCTGGCCATCCTCGGCATCGCGATCGCTTTCGGCGGCGCCGTGCTGCTGGTGGGCGAGCCGCGCCATACCGGCAATGCGGTTGGCATCGGGCTCATGTTCGGCTCCAGCATCGCATGGGCGATCGCCAACGTGCAGGTCAAGCGCCTCACCGATATCTCTCCGTTGTCGTTGAACGCCTGGATGTCGGCGGTCTCCGCACTGTTCCTGTTCCCGTTGTCCTTCGCCCTGGAGGAGGGGCATCTCGCGAGCCTTCTGCAGCCGGACTGGCGCCTGCACGGCTCGCTCCTTTACCAGGTGTTCGGCTCGACCCTGCTGGCCTACTGGGCCTGGTACCATCTGCTCGCGCACAACCGGGTGGCGACGGTCGCGGGCTTCATGCTGCTCGTGCCGGTGGTGGGGGTGATCTTCGGCGTCTTCATCCTGGGCGACCCGCTCACCTGGCAGACGCTGGTGGGCGGTGCGATCATCGTCTCCGGCGTCGCCCTCATCGTGCTCAGGCGCGAGAGGGAGTCCGTGGTGAAGACCCGCTGACGACCCGCGCGGGCCAGGACATACGGCGGTAGGCGATGGCGGATCCAGGCGCGATGGGAGAGAGCCTTGCCGGGCGGGCCGTGATCGACCGGCCCTCGCCCAACTGGGACGAGCGGCCGGCGGACGCAGGCACGGTCGACACCTTGGTCCTGCATTACACCGGCATGGTCTCCGCCGAGGCAGCCCTCGATCGGCTGACGGACGCATGCGCCAAGGTCAGCGCGCACTGGTGCATCGGCGAAGACGGCACGTTCTGGCGCCTGGTGCCCGAGGAGCGGCGTGCCTGGCATGCGGGGGCGAGCGAGTGGCGCGGGCGGCGCTCGGTGAACGACGTCTCGATCGGGATCGAGCTGGTCAATCCCGGTCACGAGCACGGCTATCGCCCGTTCCCCCCCGCCCAGATGGATGCCCTGCTGGACCTCGCCCGTGCCATCGTCGACCGGCACCCCATCGATCCCCGCAACGTGGTTGCGCACGCGGACATCGCCCCCACGCGCCGGCAGGATCCCGGCGAGCTCTTCGACTGGGTGCGCCTCGCCGCGGCGGGCATCGGCCTCTGGCCGCAAGCCGCAACTGCGCCCGAGGGGGAGAGCCCGCCGCTCCGCCAGGGCGATCGGGGCGCTGCCGTCAGGCGGCAGCAGGAGCGCTTGCGGGTGGTCGGCTACGGCCTTGCAGCGGACGGAGAGTTCGGCACGAACACGGCCGCCGTTGTCCGTGCCTTCCAACGGCATTTCCGTCAGGCGCGCGTCGACGGGGTGATCGACGCCGGCACTGAGGCGGTGCTCGACCGGGTGCGCGCGCTTGCCGCCGGGCGCGGCTGAGCGCGGGTTGACCGGGCCCGAGCGCAGGCGTAGTCAGGGCGGGCCAGACGGCCGGATGGCCGCCGTCGCCGCCTCCGGCGCGCGGCGGAGGAAAGTCCGGGCTCCACGGGAACACGGAGCCGGGTAACGCCCGGCGGGGGCGACCCCAGGGAAAGTGCCACAGAGAGCAGACCGCTCGCTCGGAGCCGCAAGGCAGGCGAGCAAGGGTGAAAGGGTGCGGTAAGAGCGCACCGCGCGCCCGGCAACGGGTGCGGCATGGCAAACCCCTCCGGGAGCAAGACCAAGTAGGGGCGGCACGGCGCGGTCGCAAGACCGGGCCAGGTCGGTTTCCGGACCGGCCGCCCGGGTCGGTCGCGCGAGGCGCCCGGTGACGGGCGTCCCAGATGAATGGCCATCGCGTGGGCGGACGTCCACGGACAGAACCCGGCTTACAGGCCGTCTGGCGCCTCTCCCCACCGGCGCGCCGCCATGCCTCCACCGCAATATATTGAGGGGTCGATGATCCCTCAGCCACAATATATTCCGATATCGGCATGGACTCCCGACGGCGTCCGCTAGTAACGAATCAAAAGAACATTTGGCGAACATATAGTTGATCTCCGCCGGGACTTAGACCCGCACCGGCGGTGACTGGCGTTCTTGTCACCCTCTCCGATCCCACTCCGCCACGAGCTTCGAGTCGCCGGATCGCTCCATTTGCCGATCCGCCTGAACACTTGATTTTTTGACTTGCGACCATATTGTCCCATGAAGTACCATGTCATCCCATGTTGTCCCGGATCAGAGCGGGAACGAACGGAGCGGTGACGAGCGACGGCACGGCGAGCGGGGCAGACGCCCGAGGAGCAAGCGGTGGCTCTCTTTACCGGTAGGGTGGTCAACAAGGTGGATCGCAAGGGACGGGTTTCCATCCCTGCGGCCTTCCGCAATCAGTTGGCCGGGCAGACCTTCTTCGGGGTGGCGGTCTATCCCTCCGTGGACAGGAGCCCGTCTCTGACCGCCTGCGGCGTGGACGTCCTTGAAGGCCTGGGGGACCGCTTCCGCGCCACCAGCCCGTTCGATCCCACCTACACCGATGCGCGCATGGCGCTCTTCGCCGACGTGCAGCAGCTCCCGTTCGACAGCGACGGCCGGGTGCTGCTGACGGCCGACCTGCTCGAGCATGCCGGGATCACCACCCACGCCGCCTTCGTCGGCATGGGCGACCTGTTCCGGATCTGGGAGCCCGACACCGCCGACGCCGCGCTGCGCGCCGTGCGCGAGAAGTCGCCCGAGGAGCGGGCCCAGCTGGAGCTGCCGCCGCCACCGGGAGCGGGCCGGTGAGTGCCGCCCCCCAACATGTCCCCGTCTTGAAGGACGCGATGCTCTCCCTCGTCGCGCCCAGGGACGGCGGCATCTACGTGGACGGCACCTTCGGCGGCGGCGGCTACAGCCGGGCCCTCCTCGAGGCGGCCTCCTGCGTGGTGTACGGGATCGATCGCGACGCGGCCACCCTCAGCGCGGGCGGCGCACTGTCGGCGCAGTTCGACGGCAGACTCATCCTGCTCCACGGCCGCTTCGCCGAAATGGCGTCCCTGCTGGCGCCCCATGGGGTGAACGCGGTGGACGGGATCGTCCTCGATCTCGGCCTCTCCTCGCGCCAGCTCGACGACGCCTCGCGCGGCTTCTCGTTCCGTCTCGACGGTCCGCTCGACATGCGCATGGACCGGGACGACCCGGGGCCGACGGCGGCCGATCTGGTCAATGGCGGTACGGAGGCCGAGCTGGCCGCCATCATCGCGGGCTTCGGCGAAGAGCGCCGGGCGCGCAGCATCGCGCGGGCCATCGTGGCAGCCCGTGCCGAGGCGCCGATCATGCGCACCGGCCAGCTTGCCGAAATCGTGCGGCGCGCTGCGGCGCGGCCACCGCGTGGCGGAATCGACCCGGCGACACGCACTTTTCAGGCGCTTCGCATCCGAATCAACGACGAGATCGGCGAGATCGAGCGGGGCCTGCAGCAGATCGAGCGGCTCCTGCGGCCGGGCGGGCGCGCCATCGTCGTGTCCTTCCACTCGCTGGAGGACCGGCCGGTGAAGCGCTTCTTCCGCGAGCGGAGCGGGCAGCGGCAGCCCAATCGCCACGAGCCGCACGATGCCATGAAATCGCCCGATCCCACCTTCAGGTTGCTCACCCGCCGGGCGCGCAAGCCGGACGGCGCGGAAGTCTCGGCGAACCCGCGGGCGCGCTCTGCACGCCTGCGTGCGGCCGAGCGCACCGGCGCGCCGCCCTGGCACAAGAGGCTCGTCGCATGATGCGGCACCTGGTTCTCATATCGATCGCAGCGTTCGTGCTCTCGATGCTGGCGCTGTTCCTCGTGAAGCACGAGGTGCGCGGGCTCGAGCGCGAGCTTGCCGCCCTGCAGCTCGACCGTCAGCGACACGTCGAGGCCATCCGGGTGCTCCGCTCCGAGTGGAGCTACCTCACCCGGCCCTCGAGGATCGCGTCGCTGGCCGCGCGGCACCTGCCGCTCGAACAGGTGCAGCCCGCGCAGGTTCGCTGGCTGCCGGGCCGGCCGGCCGGGCCCGCCGCTCTGATCACGCCGATCAGCGGGGAGGTCGAGCGGTGAGGGATCTCGCAATTCGGCGCTGGTGGCGCCGCGATCGCACGCCGCTCCCTCCGGGTGCATCGGAGGCGGCGGTTTCCGCACGTCTGGAGCGTGCACGCGGCCGCCTGCTGGCCACCGGCGTGATCCTCCTTCTCTGCTTCGGTGCAGTGGTCGTCCGCACCCTCGACGTCGCCGTGATCGGCGCCCCCGTCGCCACCGTCGGCGCCGGCGGCGTGGCTGCCTTCAATCCTGCCGCGAGGGCGGACATCGTGGATCGCAACGGTGTTCTCCTGGCCTCGAACCTGCCCACCCACGCGCTCTACGTCGAGCCCGCCAAGATCTTCGATCGGGGAGAGGCCGTCGCTGCGCTGGGCCGGGTGTTCCCCGCTCTCGACCTGGAGCGTGCGGCGTCCCTCGTCGCGTCCGACAGAAAGACCGCGCTGCTGCGGCACAACCTCTCGCCGGAGCAGGCGCACGCCATCAACCGTCTCGGCATTCCCGGTCTCTGGCTGGAGCGCCAGGAGCAGCGCTTCTATCCGCAAGGGCGCCTCTTCGCCCATGCGGTCGGCTTCACGGACGTGGACAACCGGGGGCTTGCCGGGGTCGAGAAGGCGGCGGGCGAGGAGCTGCGGCGCCGCGCCGAGACACGGCAGGGCCCGCTTGTGCTCTCGCTCGATATCCGAGTCCAGCACGTCCTCGCCGAGGCGCTGGCCGAGACCATGACAGCTCATCGGGCGCTCGGCGCCGCCGGCATGGTGATGGACGTGGAAAGCGGTGAGCTGCTGGCCCTGGTCAGCCTGCCCGCGTTCGACCCGAAAGGGCCGGACCGGAGCACCAAGGAGGAGCGCTTCAACCGCGCCACGCTCGGCACCTACGAGCTGGGCTCCACTTTCAAGCCCTTTACCATCGCCATGGCGCTCGATCATGGCATCGCGGGGGTCGAGGACAGTTACGACGCCACCAAGCCGATCAGGGTCGCGCGTCACCTCATCCGCGATCATCGCCCTGAAAACCGCTGGCTGACGCTGCCGGAGATCCTCATCCACTCCTCCAATATCGCGGCCGCGAAGCTAGCGGTGGACGTGGGCGCGGAGCGCCAAAAATCGTTCCTCGACGCATTCGGCATGTTCCGGCGGATGCCGCTCGAGTCGTCGGAGCGCGGCTGGCCCATCGTGCCCCGCCGCTGGTCCGAGCACACCACGATGACGGTGGGCTTCGGCCACGGGCTCGCGGTGACGCCGCTGCATCTGATCGCGAGCTACGCCACGCTCATCAACGGCGGCATCGCGGTGACGCCGACCCTTCTGAAGCGCGAGCCGGGCTCGCCCCTGGCGCAGCGGCGGGTCATCAGCGCCGAGACCTCCGCGATCATGCGCATGCTGCTCTACGCCGTGGTGACCGAGGGCACCGGCAGGAATGCGGCGGTTCCGGGCTATCTGGTGGGCGGCAAGACCGGCACGGCCGAGAAGGCCATCGGCGGCGAGTACAAGCGCGACAGCATGATCACCAACTTCGTCGGTGTCTTTCCCATCGACCGGCCGCGTTATGCGGTGCTGACGATGATGGACGAGCCCAAGGGCACCGAGGAGACCTTCGGCTTCGCGACAGCGGGTTGGACCGCAGCACCCGTCGCCGGCAAGGTCATCGAGCGGATCGCTCCGATTCTCGGCATACCCGCCGCAGTCGAGCCCGATGAGACCGAAGAAGCGCCGTCGATCGTCTGGGACAACGGCGAAGGGGGGCGTCATGCGTCTCTCTGATCTGATCCCCCAGGCGGCGGACGACGTGGAGATCACCGGGCTCGCGTCGGACTCGCGAGATGTGCGCCCCGGCTACCTCTTCGCGGCGCTCCCCGGCACGAGTGTTTCGGGCGTCGACTACATCCCGGATGCCGTGACGCGGGGCGCAGCCGCCGTGCTCGCACCGGAGGGGACCGACCCAGGCCTCGCACTTGGGGTCAGCCTCGTGACCGACCCCAACCCCCGGCACCGGCTCGCGCTCGCGGCCGCGCGTTACCACGGCGCCCAGCCGGCGGCCGTGGCCTGCGTCACCGGGACCAACGGCAAGACCTCGGTGGCCGACTTCACCCGCCAGATCTGGCGGGCCTCGGGCCACAAGGCAGCCTCTCTCGGGACCCTTGGCATCCGCGTGGATGGCAGCCAGCGGCCCCTGCGGCACACGACGCCCGACCCGATCGCCCTGCATCGCGACCTGGCGGAGCTCGCCGCGGACGGCATCGACCATCTGGCGCTGGAGGCGTCCAGCCACGGTCTCGCGCAGCACCGCCTCGACGGCGTGCACGTGAAGGCCGCGGCGTTCACGAGCTTCTCCCGCGATCACATGGACTACCACGCCGACCCCGACGCCTACTTCGCGACCAAGGCGCGCCTCTTCGAGGAGGTCATGCCGGCCGACGGCACCGCGGTACTCAACGCCGACGATCCGCGCGTGGCAAGTCTCGCCGGCCGTTGCCGTGCACGGGGGCAGAGGGTGCTCACCTACGGCACGGCGGGCGAAGACCTACGGCTCTCGGCCCGACACGACAGCCAAGCCGGCCAGGATCTGATCGTTTCAATCCTCGGCACCCGGTACGACATCGCCCTGCCGCTCCCCGGCGCGTTCCAGACTCACAATGCGCTGGCCGCCCTCGGCGTCGCGCTGGCGACGGGTGTGGACGCGGCCGACGCGGCCCGGGCGCTCCACGCCCTCGATGGCGTGCCGGGCAGGCTGCAGCGGATTGCCGGCCATCCCGCCGGCGCGGACGTCTTCGTGGACTACGCGCACACCCCCGACGCGCTTGAAGCGGCCTTGCGCGCCGTGCGCCCCCTGGTGCCGCGCACGCTGGTTGTGGTCTTCGGCTGCGGCGGCGAGCGGGACGTCGGCAAGCGGCGCGAGATGGGCGAGGTCGCAGCGCGGCTCGCCGACCGGGTCATCGTGACCGACGACAATCCCCGTCGCGAGGACCCGGCATTGATCCGTCGCGCGATTCTCGACGCCTGCTCCGGCGCGGTGGAGATCGCCGAGCGTGGCCGGGCCATTCGCACCGCCATCGAGGGGCTGGACTCCGGGGACGGCCTGCTCATCGCCGGCAAGGGCCATGAGCGGGAGCAGGTCGTGGGCGACCGCACCATCGCGTTCGACGATGCCGACGTCGCTCGCTCTGCCATGACCGTGATCGCGGGCGGATGGGCGGCATGAGCCGGCCTTGCCACACCGTCCCGCTCTGGACCTCGGCGGAGGCCGCTTCCGCCACCGGCGGGCGCGCGCCCGATTCCTGGAACGCGACCGGCGTTTCCATCGACAGCCGCAGCGTCGAAGCGGGCGACCTCTTCGTGGCGCTCGCCGGCCCCAACCACGACGGCCATGACTACGTGCAGGCCGCATTCGAGCGCGAGGCGGCTGCTGCGATGGTGAGCCGCCAGCCAAAGGCGCGGCCCGAGGGCGCACCGCTGCTGCTCGTCGTGGATACTTTCGAGGGTCTCCGCACCCTGGCCGGCCGGGCGCGCGAACGGAGCGCGGCCCACTTCGTCGCCATCACCGGCAGTGTCGGCAAGACCGGCACCAAGGAGATGCTGGCCCGTGCGCTCGCAGGCTGTGGCAACACGCACGCCAGCGCGGGCAACCTCAACAACCACATCGGCGTTCCGCTCAGCCTCGCACGCCTGCCGCAGGATGCCGCCTACGGCGTGTTCGAGGTCGGGATGAACCATCCCGGCGAGATCGGCCCGCTGTCTCGCCTGCTTCGGCCGCAGACGGCATTGATCACCACCATCGCCGCGGCACACACCGAGTTCTTCTCCGGCGTCGATGCCGTGGCCGACGCCAAGGCCGAGATCTTCGAAGGGCTCGAGGGCGGCGGCACCGCCGTGCTGAACCGGGACAACGCCTATTTCGATCGGCTGGCCGCCGCCGCGCGGAGCGCCAGCGCGGGACGCATCATCTCGTTCGGCGAGAGCGCGCAAGCGGATGCCCGGCTCCTGGCCTGGGAGCCCGGCGCCACGGGCGGAACCGTCAGCGCGGCGATCGATGGCGCCGAGCTCCGCTACGAGATCGCGTACACGGGCCGGCACTGGGCGTTGAACAGCGTGGCCGCACTCGCCTGCGTCCATGCCACCGGCGCAGCGGTCGAGCAGGCAGCCCGCGCGCTCCGCACGCTCGGGCCGGGCGTGGGCCGGGGCATGCGCCACCGCATTCCGGTCGAAGGCGGTTTCTGCGAGCTGATCGACGAGAGCTACAACGCGAGCCCGGCGGCGGTTCGCGCGGCCATCGCGACGCTTGCCGAGACGGCGCCGCTCACGCCAGGCGGGCGGCGGCTAGCGGTGCTCGGCGACATGCTGGAACTCGGCGAGGCGGCGGAGCGCTGGCACGCCGAGCTCGCCGGCGACCTGGAATCCGCCGGGATCGATCTCGTCTTCACCGCGGGCCCGCTGATGACCCACCTCCACCGCGCCCTCGATCCTGCCCGGCGCGGCACCCACGCAGCGCAGTCGGCAGGTCTCACAGACATCCTCCGCGCGGAACTCCGTGCGGGGGACGTGGTCCTGGTCAAGGGCTCGCTCGGCAGCCGCATGGGGCCGATCGTGCATCGCCTCGCCGCCGACAGCGCGGCCGCCCGACGGTCATGACCAGGAAGGGCGCGCCGCACCATGTTCTTCAACCTGCTGTATCCGCTCTCGGACTCGATCAGCATCTTCAACGTCTTCCAGTACCTGACCTTCCGCACGGGCGCGGCAATGATGACGGCTCTCTTCATCAGCTTCGCCCTCGGGCCGGGGCTGATCCGCGTGCTGCGCGCGCGGCAGACGCACGGGCAGCCGATCCGCAGCGACGGACCGGAGACCCACGCGGCCAAGGCCGGGACGCCCACCATGGGCGGTGTGCTGATCCTGCTCGCCGTCACCGTGGCGACGCTGCTCTGGGCCGACATGACCAACCCGCACATCTGGGCGCTGCTGGTGGTCACCATCGGGTTCGGCGCCATTGGCTTCGCCGACGACGTGCTGAAGCTGCTGAACCGCAGCCACCGCGGCCTGAACATCCGCATCAAGGTCGCCGCCCAGCTGGTGCTCGCGGTGGGGGCCGTCTTCTGGGTCACGATGATCCTGGACGCGCCGCTCGATCACGGTCTCGCGCTGCCGTTCGTCAAGTCGTTTCTGGTCGACATCGGCTGGTTCTCGGTGCCCTTCGCCGCTTTCGTGGTCATCGGCTCGTCCAACGCGGTGAACCTGACCGACGGCCTCGACGGCCTGGCGATCGTGCCGATCATGGTCGCCGCCGCGTGCTTCGCGCTCATCGCCTACGTGGTGGGCAACAGCGTGTTCACCGACTACCTCCAGGTCCACCACGTGCCGGGCAGCGGCGAGCTTGCGGTCTTCTGCGGTGCGCTGGTCGGTGCGGGGCTGGGCTTCCTCTGGTTCAACGCGCCGCCCGCCATGGTCTTCATGGGAGACACGGGCTCGCTGTCCACCGGCGCGGCGCTCGGCATCATCGCAGTAATGACCAAGCACGAGATCGTGCTCGCCATCGTGGGCGGGCTGTTCGTGCTCGAAGCGGTCTCGGTGATCGTGCAGGTGGCCTCGTTCAAGCTGCTCGGGCGGCGGGTCTTCGCCATGGCGCCGCTGCACCATCACTTCGAGAAGAAGGGGTTCGCGGAGCCCACCATCGTCATCCGCTTCTGGGTGATCGCCGTGATCCTCGCCCTGATCGGGCTCTCGACGCTGAAGCTGAGGTAAGCCGGTGATTCGGGTCCCCCTCTATCGCGACAGGCCGGTGGCCGTGCTCGGGCTCGCGCGCTCCGGCCTTGCCGCGGCGCGGGCGCTCGGCGCCGGGGGCGCCAACGTGCTCTGCTGGGACGATTCGCCCGATCCCCGCGCGGCCGCACGGGACCAGGGCTTCGAGGTGCGCCCCGCCGGGCCCGAGGACGGCATTGCCGTGCTCGTGCCGAGCCCCGGCGTCCCGCTCTCGCATCCCGCGGTCGCCGCGGCCCAGGCCGCCGGCGTCGAGGTGATCGGCGACATCGAGCTGCTCTGGCGCTCGCTGCCGGAGCCCCGCTACATCGGCGTCACCGGCACCAACGGCAAGTCGACGACGACGGCGCTCATCGGCCACCTGCTGCGCTCTGCCGGGGTCCGCCGCGTCCGCGTCGGCGGCAATCTGGGCACAGCCGCCCTCGATCTCGCGCCGGTGCCGGGCGACGGGACCTTCGTCCTCGAGCTTTCTTCCTACCAGCTCGATCTGACCGTCGAGACGACCTTCGACATCGCCGTGCTTCTGAACGTCGCGCCGGACCACCTCGACCGCCACGGAACCATGGCCGCCTACGTCGACGCGAAACGCCAGATCTTCCGTCCCGGCCGGCTCCGGACGGCCGTTGTCGGCATCGACGATCCGATCTCCCGCGCGGTGCACGACTCGCTCGGGGAGCGGGACCAGCTCCAGGTGGTGCCGGTGACCGTGGGCACGAAGTCGCGCCGGGGCGTCTCCGTCGCGAAGGGGATTCTGCACGAGAACGGCGCGGCAGTCTGCGACCTTTCGCGGGCGGCGGCGCTGCCCGGCAAGCACAACTGGCAGAACGCCGCGGCCGCCTTCGCGGCGGCGCGGGCCTGCGGGCTCTCGTCCGAGCGGCTGGCCGGGGCGCTCCTCGATTTTCCGGGCCTGCCGCACCGGATGGAGCAGATCGGCAGCGTCCACGGTATCCCGGTCATCAACGACAGCAAGGCGACGAACGCCGAGGCGGCGGCGCGGGCCATCGCCTGTTTCGAGAACGTCTACTGGATCGCCGGCGGGCGGCCCAAGGAGGGCGGGATCGACGCGATCGCGCCTCACTTCCCGCGCATCGCCCATGCCTTCCTCATCGGCGAGGCGGAAGACAAGTTCGCGGCCACGCTAAAGGGCCAGCTGCCGGTGACCCGCTGCGGCAACCTCGACCGCGCGGTCGCGGCCGCGCTCGACGCCGCCTGCGACAACGGCCGCGCGGGCACGGTGGTGCTGTTCTCGCCGGCCTGCGCGTCGTTCGATCAGTTCAGCGACTTCGAGCAGCGCGGCGACCGGTTTCGCGCGCTGGTCCCGGTCGATCGGGCGGCTGCTGCGGAAGAGGAGGCTCTGCCGTGCACGCAGTGACGCCCTTCTCCCGCGCGGACACCAGCCTGCTCGGCCGCTGGTGGTGGACCGTCGACCGCTGGATGCTGACGGCGGTGTTGCTGCTCATGCTGATCGGCGCGGCGCTGGCGCTCGCCGCGAGCCCGGCTGCGGCCGAGCGGATCGGCCTCGATTCCTTCCACTTCGCCCGCCAGCAGCTGCTCTTCCTGCCCGTGGCGCTGATCGTGATGCTGGGCGTCTCGCTGATGTCCCGCACCGGCGTGCAGCGCATCGGCGTGGCGGGGACCGCGCTCAGCATCGCCCTGCTCGCGCTCACGCTCATCGTCGGCCTGGAGCTGAACGGCGCGCGCCGCTGGCTGCCGCTGGGCGGCTTTCACCTGCAGCCGTCGGAATTCGTGAAGCCCTGTCTCGCGGTGTTCATGGCCGCCGTCCTCGCGCGCTCGCGGGAGGAGCAGCTGCCCTACGGCAAGCTCTTCGCGTCGGCTCCCGTGATTCTCGCCGCGCTCCTCCTCGTCCTCCAGCCGGATATCGGCATGGCGACGACGGTGGCCGCCGTCTGGTTCGTGCAGATGTTCGTGGCCGGCATGCCGTTGGCACTCGCCGTGCTGGGCGGCGCGGCGACGGCAGGCGGCCTCTTCTTCGCCTATCACAATCTGGCGCACGTCAAGAGCCGCATCGACCAGTTCATCGACCCCACGACGGGCGATTCCTATCAGGTCGACACCTCGCTCCGCGCCTTTGAGGTCGGCGGCCTGGTCGGGCGCGGCCCGGGCGAGGGAACGGTCAAGCACGTGCTCCCCGATGCCCATACCGACTTCATCTTCGCCGTTGCCGCCGAGGAATTCGGCGTCATCGCCTGCATCGTCATCGTCGCGCTGTTCGGCTTCATCGTCCTGCGCGGCTTTGCACGCGCCATGCGGGGCGGCGACCTGTTCTCGCTGATCGCGGTGACCGGACTACTCGCCCAATTCGGCTTCCAGGCTCTCATCAACATGGGAGTCGCCATAAGGCTCCTTCCTGCCAAGGGCATGACCCTTCCGTTCCTGAGCTACGGCGGCTCGTCGACGATGGCGACCGCGATCGGCCTCGGAATGGTGCTCGCGCTGACCCGCGAACGGCGGAACGGAGAAGGATACGCGCTTTGAGAACGCCTGCGCCCAACCCTCCCATTCTCCTCGCAGCAGGCGGAACTGGCGGCCACGTGTTTCCGGCCGAGGCCCTCGCGGCCGAGCTGGAAGCACGTGGCCGCCGTCTTGTTCTCATGACGGATCGGAGGGGCGTCGCCTTCGGCGACGTTCTGGGGCGCATCGAAAGACACGCCATCGCGTCGCGGAGCCCGAGCGTGCGCGGGCCGGTGGCGCGGGTCCTCGCAGTACTGGGGCTCGCGCGCGCCGTCATGCAGGCATCGCGCGTGCTGCGCCGGATTCGCCCGGCTGCCGCCGTGGGGTTCGGCGGCTATCCGTCGGTGCCGCCGCTGGTGGCGAGCGGGTGGCTCGGTATTCCGAGCGTGCTGCACGAGCAGAATGCGGTGCTCGGCCGCGCCAACCGGATGCTCGCGCGGCGCGCGTCCGCGATCGCCACGTCCTTCCCCGAGACCGAGCGCGTTCCCGACAGCCGCGCGGGCCTCGTCACCCATGTGGGCAACCCGGTGCGCGGAGCCATCGCGGCGCTGCGCGGCATGCAGTACGACCCGCCCGCAGCGGACGGGCCGTTCCGCTTGCTGGTTACGGGCGGGAGCCAGGGCGCCCGCGTCTTCGCCGAAGTCGTGCCGGCGGCCGTGGCAGCGCTGCCCGAGGCTCTCCGGCGGCGGATCGAGATGAGCCAGCAGTGCCGCCCCGAGGACCTGGCGGCGGTCGAGCGTGCTTACGCCGAGGCAGGGGTGGAGGCGCGGCTCGCGCCCTTCTTCGAGGACATGCCGGCGCGGCTCGGCGAGGCCCACGTCGTGATCTGCCGGGCCGGCGCATCGACCATCGCCGAGCTCGCGGCGGCGGGCCGGCCTGCGATCCTGGTGCCGCTGCCCATCGCTGCGGACGATCACCAGAGCGCGAACGGCCGCGCCCTGGTCGCGGCCGGTGCGGCGATCATGATCGCGCAGCCGTCGTTCACGGCAGACCGGCTCGTTCACGAGCTTGAGACGCTCATGGCGGAGCCTGCCGAGCTCGCGCGGCGCGCGGCCGCTGCCGGCGGCCTCGCCCGGCCCGATGCCGCGCGCGCGCTGGCGGATCTCGTCGAAGGCCTGATCGGCGCTTCGGCCACGGAACCTGCGCCGGCAGGCGCAGGGGGCACGGCATGAAAGCGATGCCATTCACCATCGGCACGATCCATTTCGTCGGCATCGGCGGGATCGGCATGAGCGGCATCGCCGAGATCATGTACAACCTCGGCTACCGGGTCCAAGGAAGCGACATCGCCGAGAGCGCGACCGTGCGCCGCCTGCGCGCCCTGGGTATTCCCGTCTCGCGCGGCCACGGCGCCGAGATCATCGACGACGTGGCGGTGCTGGTCGTCTCGTCCGCCATCGGCGAAGACAACGTCGAGGTGATCGCCGCGCGCGAGCGTCATATCCCCGTGGTGCAGCGGGCCGAGATGCTGGCCGAGCTCATGCGCCTCAAGTGGTCGGTGGCGGTCGCGGGCACCCACGGCAAGACGACCACGACCTCGATCATCGCGGCCCTGCTGGACGGCGCCGGGCTGGACCCGACCGTCATCAACGGCGGCATCATCAATGCCTACGGCACCAACGCGCGGCTCGGCGCGGGCGACTGGATGGTGGTCGAGGCCGACGAGTCCGACGGCAGCTTCGTCAAGCTGCCGGCCATCGCCGCCGTCATCACCAATATCGACCGCGAGCACATGGAGTTCTACGGCGACTTCGACGCGGTGCGCTGGGCCTACCGCTCCTTCGTCGAGAACATCCCGTTCTACGGCGTTGCCGCGCTTTGCATCGACCACCCGGAGGTGCAGGGCCTGATCGGGCGTATCGAGGACCGCCGCATCGTGACCTACGGGCTCAGCCCGCAGGCCGAGGTGCGGGCGGTCAACGTCGCGGGCGACCCGCTGGGCTCGACCTTCGATGTCGTCGTCTCCGGCTACGTGCAGGAACGGCACGGCACCATGGAGGGCGTGCGGCTGCCGATGCTGGGCGTGCACAACGTGCAGAACTCCCTGGCTGCGATCGCCGTCGGCCGCGAGATGGGCTTTTCCGAGGCCGTGATCCGTCGCTCGCTGGCGGGTTTCTCAGGCGTCGAGCGCCGCTTCACCAAGGTCGGCGTGGTCGGCGGTGTCACGGTGATCGACGACTACGGCCACCACCCGGTGGAGATCGCCGCCGTCCTGAGCGCAGCACGCAGCGCCTATAGCCGGCGCATCGTCGCGGTCGTGCAGCCCCATCGCTACACCCGCCTGCGCGATCTGTTCGAGGACTTCTGCAGCTGCTTCAACGACGCCGATACGGTCGTCGTCGCCGACGTTCATCCCGCCGGCGAGCCGCCGATCGAGGGGATCGACCGCGAGGCGCTGGTCGAGGGCCTGTGGCGCCACGGTCACCGGCACGTGCTCCCGCTCGAGGAGCCGGACGCCCTGCCGGCGCTGATCGACACCCTGGTGGAGCCGGGCGACCTCGTCGTCTGTCTCGGCGCCGGCAGCATCACGCACTGGGCGCGGGCGCTTCCCGATGCCCTCGAGGCTCTGCGGAGCGACGCGAGGGCGGCAGGCCCCGCCGGGCAGTCGTCATGATGGCGAGCAGCGAAACGGCCGGCTGGGCCGATCGCCTTCCCCGGGTTCGCGGCCGCTATGCGTTCGACGTGGAGCTCTCCCGGACGGTCTGGTTCCGCGCCGGCGGACGCGCCGATGTCGTGTTCCGCCCGGCGGATGTCGACGATCTCGCGCAATTCCTCGCCGCCCGCCCCGCCGACGTGCCGGTCACGGTGGTGGGCCTCGGCTCGAACCTTCTGGTGCGCGACGGCGGCGTGGAAGGCGTCGTGATCCGTTTGCGGCAGGGCTTTCGCGACACGCGCGTGCGCTGGCAGGGCGAGCGCGCGCTGGTGGACGTCGGCGCCGGGGCCCTCGACATGAACGTGGCCCGCTACTGCCGCGACGAGGGCATCGACGGGCTGGCCTTCCTCAGCGGCATTCCCGGCACCATCGGCGGCGCGCTGCGCATGAATGCGGGCGCCTATGGCTTTGAGATGGCCGACGTCGTGGTCGAGGCGCGGGCGCTGGACGGCGGCGGCGACATGCACGTGCTGGCGGCCGACGCGATGGGCTACGCCTATCGTCATTCCTCGGTTCCTGACGACTGGATCCTCGTCTCCGCCGTGCTGGCCGGGCGTCGCGGAGAGCCCGCCGCCATCGCCCGACACATGGAGGAGATCAACGTCGCGCGGGAGGCGAGCCAGCCGATCCGCGCGCGCACCGGCGGCAGCACCTTCACCAACCCCGAAGGCAGCAAGGCGTGGGAGCTGATCGACGAGGCCGGCTGCCGCGGTCTCATTCGGGGCGACGCCCGGATCTCGGAGCAGCACTGCAACTTCATCGTCAATGCCGGCGGCGCCACGGCGTCCGACATCGAGGGGCTCGGCGAGGAGGTTCGCCGCCGGGTCGAGCAGAAGTGCGGCCTCTCGCTCAACTGGGAGATCCGCAGGATCGGCCGGCACCGGCGCTGGCCGGAGGAGAACGGGGAGGGCGAGGCATGAGTGTCGCGGGCAAGCATGTCGCCGTGCTGAAGGGCGGCTGGTCCGCCGAGCGCGAGGTCTCTCTCGTCTCCGGCGAGGCCGTCGAGCGCGCGCTGGCCGATGGCGGCTACCGCGTGAGCGGCGTCGACGTGGCCCGCGACCTGCCCGCGATGCTGGCGGAAGTCCGGCCGGACGTCGTGTTCAACGCGCTCCACGGCTCTATCGGCGAGGACGGATGCGTCCAGGGCCTGCTTGAGGTCATGGGCCTGCCCTACACCCATTCGGGCGTACTCGCCTCGGCGCTGGCGATGGACAAGCCCGCGGCGAAGCAGCTCTTCGCCGACGCCGGGCTCACCTGCCCCGAGGGCCGCGTGATGCGCCGGGGCGACGTTGCCGCCGGCGCTGCGGGCGAGCCGCCCTACGTCATCAAGCCGCTCGACCAGGGCTCGAGCGTGGGCGTCCATCTGGTCTTCAGCGGCGACAACGCGGTGCTGCAGAACGGCGATTGGCCCTTCGGCGATCAGGTTCTCGTCGAGCGCTACATCCCCGGGCGCGAAATCCAGGTCGCGGTGATGGGCGAGCGTGCGCTCGGCGCCATCGAGATCAGGCCCAAGGGCCGCTTCTACGACTACGAGGCCAAGTACACCGAGGGGCGCGCCGACCACTACATGCCGGCGCCGATTCACCCGGACGCCTACGCCGAGGCGCTGGAGATCGCGCTCACCGCCCACCACGCGCTCGGCTGCCGGGGCGTGAGCCGCGCCGACCTCCGCTACGACGACACGGCAGGCGAGCCCGGCCGCTTCTACCTGCTCGAAATCAACACCCAGCCGGGCATGACGCCGCTGTCGCTGGTGCCCGAGATCGCCGCCGATGCGGGCATCAGCTTCGAGGAGCTCGTCTGCTGGCTCGTGGAGAACGCCGCATGCGACAGGTGAGCCTCTTCGGAACGCGGAAGGAGGACGCGCGGGCGGCGCCCCGCCCCAGCGTGTCACGCCTTTCCTCGCGGCGCCTGCTCAGGTGGGCGGGCATTGCGCTGGCGGGCAGCGGCGTCGTCGCTGCGGCGATCTGGGTCATCCAGCCCGGCACGCTCAAGGTCGTGGGCGCGGAGATCAGGGCGGGCTTCGTGTCGGCGACGGCGGAAGCGGGCATGACCGTGCAGCGCATCCGCACCGAGGGTCCGCGTCAGTCATCGGCCGATGCGATCCACGCCGCCGTCGGCGTCGCACTCGGCACGCCCATCTTCGAGGTCGATCTCGATGCCGCGCGCGAGCGCGTGCAGGCCGTCGGCTGGGTCGAAAGCGCGACCGTCGAGCGGCATCTGCCGTCGACGCTCCACGTGCGCATCGTCGAGCGTACGCCGGTGGCGCTCTGGCAGCGCAATCAGCGGCTGGTCATGGTCGACCGCGCCGGTACGGAGATCAACGGCGAGGCAGTCAACCGGTTTTCTCATCTGCCGATCATCGTGGGCGACGGCGCCCTCCACCACATGCCGACCCTGCTCGACGCGATGGCGAGCGAGCCGGCGCTGTCGGCGCGAGTGCAGGCGGCCATCTGGATCGGCGGCCGGCGCTGGACGCTCCACTTCGACAACGGCCTTGAGGCCAAGCTGCCCGAGAGCGAAATCGGCGCGGCCTGGGCGCGTCTCGTGCGAGAGGTCGGCGACCACAGCCTCCTCGAGGAGCCGATTGCAGTCGTGGACCTGCGCCTCCCCGACCGGACCATCCTCCGCGCGCGGCCGCCCGAAGTGCCGGCCGACGACCGGACATGACGCGACCGGGAGCCCTGACACCGTGATCGCAGCCCTCGACATCGGCACGACCAAGGTGGCCTGCCTCGTCGCCCAGCGCGACGCCGAGGGCACGCTCTCCGTCGTGGGCAGCGGGCAGGAGGTCGCGGCCGGCATGCACGCCGGCCGGGTCGTCGACATGGTCGCGGCGGAGGGGGCGATCCGCACCGCCGTCCACCGCGCCGAGCGGATGGCGGGCGAGAACGTACGCAGCGTGTTCGTCGGCACCTCGGGCGGTGCGCCCAACTCGAGCTTCGACGAGGTCGCGGTCGAGATTGGCGGCCGCGAGGTCGCCGAGCGCGACATCCAGCGCGCATTCGACCAGCTTCAGCTGTCGGACGAGGGGCCCGAGCGCGACGTCCTGCACGCCGTGCCGATCGACTACGCCCTCGACGGCGCGCCGGGGATCAGGGACCCGCGCGGCATGTACGCGGAGAGCCTCCACGTGCGCCTGCATATCGTGAGCGTTGCGAACGGCAGCCTGCGAAATCTGCTCGGCTGCGTCTCTCGTTGCGACCTGCAGATCGCCGCCCCCGTGGCGGCCGCCTACGCCTCGGGCCTCGCCTGCCTGGTCTCCGACGAGCTCGATCTCGGCACGACCTGCATCGACGTCGGCGGCGGCACGACCAAGCTCGCCATCTTCAGCGGCGGCAACCTGGTGTGGACCGAGACGCTGCCCATCGGCGGCGATCACGTCACCAACGACATCGCCCAGGGGCTGTCGACCCCGATCGCGAGCGCGGAACGCATGAAGCGGCTCCACGGGAGCCCGGTTGACGGCGCGGCGGACGCGGAAGAGATCCTCGAGGTGCCGGAGATCGGGCCCGAGAACGGCGGCTCCGCCACTGCCCACCAGGTGCCGCGCGCTATGCTGACCCGGATCGTGCGCGCCCGCATGGAAGAGATCTTCGAGTTCGCCCGCGCGCGCATCGAGGCGAGCGGGCTCGACAAGTGGTCGGGCAACCGCGTCGTCGTCAGCGGCGGCGCGAGCCAGACCGCCGACCTCGCCGGCCTCGCCGGGCGCATCCTCGACAAGCAGGTCCGTCTCGCCCGCCCGCTCTCGATCCCCGGCCTGGCGCAAGCCGTCTCGGGTCCCGAGTTCGCAACCTGCGCCGGCCTGCTCGTCTACGCGGCGCGCAAGCACGTGGAGCCATGGGCCGCGCCCGCGCAGGACGACGCTGCCGGGCCCGTCACCAACGCCCTGTCCCGTCTCGGCCACTGGCTGCGGGGCAACTTCTGGGAACAAACCGATCAACGAACATAAGTAGAGGAGGACACAATGACCATCGACTTCATGCCGGAGCGCGAACCGGAAAACAGACCGCGAATCACTGTCTTCGGCGTCGGCGGTGCCGGCAGCAATGCCGTCAACAACATGATCGCCGGCGATCTGGAGGGCGTGGAGTTCGTCGTCGCCAATACCGACGCGCAATCTCTCTTCCAGTCGCTGTGCGAGCATCGCGTGCGCCTCGGTGTCAACATCACGCAGGGGCTGGGCGCCGGCGCCCGCGCGGACATCGGCCAGGTGGCCGCAGAGGAAGCCCTCGACGACATCCAGAGCTACCTCGAGGGCAACAACATGGTGTTCATTGCCGCCGGCATGGGCGGCGGCACCGGAACCGGCGCGGCGCCGGTAATCGCCCGCGCCGCCCGCGAGCACGGCATCCTCACGGTGGGCGTCGTTACCAAGCCGTTCCATTTCGAGGGCTCCCAGCGCATGCTGATCGCGGAGCAGGGCATTCAGGAGCTCCACCAGTTCGTGGACACGCTGATCGTCATCCCGAATCAGAACCTGTTCCGCGTGGCCAGCGAAGAGACCACCTTCGCGGACGCCTTCGGCATGGCCGACGACGTGCTGCACGCAGGCGTGCGCGGCGTGACCGATCTCATGGTCAACCCCGGCCTCATCAACCTCGACTTCGCCGACATCCGCACGGTGATGGGCACCATGGGCAAGGCGATGATGGGCACTGGCGAGGCCGAAGGCGAGAACCGGGCCATGAACGCGGCCGAGGCAGCGATCAACAACCCGCTCCTCGACAATGCGTCGATCGAGGGCGCACGCGGCGTCCTGATCAACGTGACCGGCGGCACCGACGTCACGCTCCACGAGGTGGACGCGGCGGCTACACGCATCTGCAAGCAGGTGGACGAGGACGCCACCATCATCTTCGGCACCAGCCTCGATCAGAAGATGGACGGCCACATGCGCGTCGCCGTGATCGCCACCGGCATCGATTCGGACGAGGTCCGCGCGCCGGTGCCCGAGTCTACCGACAACATCCACGTCCTCGGCTTCTCCGAGCGCAAGGGGACGAGCAGCGGCGGCGCGATGTCGTCGGCAGAGTCCGAGAAAGAGGCAGTCGATGCCGTGGTGGCTCCGTCCTCCGCCGCCACCGGGACCGACGAATCGGACATCGTCATCCCCGTCGCTGAAGCCGTAGCCGAATCGGCCGCTGCGGCAGGCAATGTCGGCGCGCAACCCGCTTCGCCGCCGTCCACCACGTCGCGTCCCTCGCCTGCGCCAAGCGCGCAGACCCCTGCAACGCCCGAGCCCAGGGCCAGACAGGAGCAGAAGGCGGTGGCGGCAAGCCCTGCCGGCGGCGTTGCCGCCCGGGCAACCGTCGCAGGCGCGGAGGCGAGGGCCGAGCGGCCGTCGGCGCGGTATTCTGCGCCCCAGGCCAGAGCGCCTGAGGCCAGGAGGCCCGAACCCAGGGCACCCGAGGCCCGGAGACCTGAACGCAAGGTCGCGCCGCCGGTCGAGCGCCCGGCGCCCGCGCCGCGTCGCACGGAAACAAGCGATGTGCCGCCGCCCGGCAGGCCCTCTCTCTTCGAGCGGATGACCGGCACCGGGCGGGCGCGCCGCAACGGTCCCGACGTCGAGACGCCTACGGCCCGCACGGAGCAGCGCGCGGCCAGGCCGGCGGAAACGAAGCCCATCGGCCAGCAGGCGAGCAGCCCGAAGGCCAGTCTCCGCGCCGACGCACGGCCGTCGGCCCCCGCCGCGCCCACGCTCGGCACCGGTGCAGCCAAGACGGCGGCTCCGGCGACGGCACGGGCCCCGGCCCCGCCGGCGGCGAAGTCGCCCGAGCCGTTCCTCGACGGGTTTTCGCCGTCCAACAGGGCGCCCGGAGGCACGGAGGATCCACTGGATATCCCGGCGTTTCTCCGCCGTCAGGCCAACTGAGCCCGGCGCCAGGCCAACTGAACGGAGGAATACGACCGTAACAACTCGTAACAAACAGTGATTTGCCCGCTTGCGGCGCGTTTGCCAGGATCGTCGCGACCATAGATCGCCGATTCACTTCGGGGTTCGCCGGGTCCGGTTGGCAAACGTGCCGCTAGCCGCGGCATGTCCGGCGAGGCGAGGGGCGGCGATCCCGGGTGGATGGCAATGGGGCGACCCGCGTGCGTGAAACGATGACTCCGCAACAAACCCTCAAATCGGCCATTCACTGTGCCGGTATCGGTGTCCACAGCAACCGCAAGGTGCGCATGGAGCTGCGTCCGGCGCCGCCCGGCACCGGCATCGTGTTCTGCCGCACCGACCAGCCGGCGGGCTCTCGGCGGACGATCGAGGCCGTTTACGGGAACGTCGTCGATGCCAGGCTCTGTACCGCGATCGGCAACGGCCATGTCTCGGTGCGGACCATCGAGCACCTGATGGCCGCCTTCGCCGGCTGCGGGATCGACAACGCGGTGGTCGAGCTGGACGGCGAGGAGGTCCCCGTCATGGACGGGAGCGCCGCCCCGTTCGTCTTTCTCATCGAGTGTGCCGGCATCGTCGAGCAGTGCGCCCCCAGGCGCACGATCCAGGTGCTCAAGCCGATCCACCTCGGCGACGAGGACCGCTACATCAGCGTGACCCCGGCGGACACTTTCTCCATTCGCTGCGACATCGACTACGACCATCCCGCGCTCGGGTATCAGTCGATCCTCTTCGATCCGTCGCGCGCCAGCTTCCGCAGCGAGCTCGCGCGGGCGCGGACGTTCTGCCGGGAATCGGATGTCGAGAGCATCCTCGCCGCCGGCATGGGCCGCGGCGGGTCGCTGGAGAACACCGTGGTCATGGGCGACGACGGGCCTCTCAACGAAGAGGGGCTGCGCTTCCCCGACGAGTGCGCGCGGCACAAGGCGCTCGACTGCTTTGGCGACCTTTACCTCGCCGGGGCGCCGATCCTCGGCCATGTCCGCTGCCTGCGTTCCGGCCACGGCATGAATCACGCGCTCCTCTCCGCCCTCCTGGACGACGCGGACGCGTGGCGGCTCGTCGGCGCGGAGCAGGATACGGGCTTACGCGACCTCGACCGCGAGCCGGTCGCCGCCATCGCCTGAACCGCTACCGCCCGCGTGCACGGCCGCGGACCGCAACACGCGGATCGAAATTATTCTGGCCTATAGCGGCCCACAGCGGTCCATGGCGGTCCAGATAGCGGTCCAGATAGCGGTCCAGACGGAAGCCGTCCTCTCGCCAGGATCGGAGGCCACGGCGCGGCGAGCAGGCGCCAGCCGCCCACACCCGGCGTGCCCGCTCGTGTCACCTGCAGCGGCCTGGTTGCGCGTGCGCTTCATGGCGCGATGCTGGCACGGCCCGGTCGCGCCGCGCACCGCGCCATGGTTGGGGGGTCGGACGGGCAATGGCATTTCCTTAATGGTTAGACGGCGTTTCCTTAAGGAGTCGCGCTCCTTCGAGGCGGATGGTTGCGGCGTTGGCCCTCACTCGTCGGGGTCACGCTGTGGCGCGTCTCCTT
>LXNI01000482.1_pt1 | contig 45248 bp, 32 predicted proteins | sample 809091 | NCBI WGS metagenome assembly LXNI01 (sample SAMN04870527, study PRJNA318959) | sponge metagenome | biome: 01000161; feature: marine sponge reef; material: water | host: Sarcotragus foetidus | place: Greece: Milos, Mediterranean Sea | collected 2013-05-29 | depth 5-7 m
TTGATGAAAGGCACGACCGAGTAGGTAGCTCCCTCGGACATTTGTACGCAGAGGCTGAACAGGATCAACGTGCCGATCGCGACCGGCAGGACACTTTGCTGCGAGAACAGCATCAAGGCCAGCCCCTCAAGGAACAAGATTCCGCCGAGGAACCACACGCGCCCGCGCAGGCCCCACTTGAGACCCCACTTGTCGCCGACGATGCCGCCCAAGGTGCGGGCGAAGATATTCATCAAGCCGAACAGTCCCGCGACGATGCCGGCGGCCGCCAACCCTAGGCCGAAGTAGTCGTGAAAGTACAGGGCAGCGATGTTGTTGATGGTCAGTTCGACACCGAAGCAGGCTCCATAGACTACGAACAGAGCCCACACGCGGTGATCGGTGCAAGCCTTCAGGAAGGCTCCCTCCACGGTGGAAGCCGCCGCCATCTCACCCTTTTCGCGCAGGTCCGCGTAGCTGCCGTCCGGGGAGTCCTCGGTCAGCTTCCAGTACAGCAGCGAGGTCGCCAGCAGCGCGACGCCCGGGATGACCATGGCGACCCGCCAACCCAGCGCTTGATCGGCCACGAAGCTCATCGCAGCGGCGAAAATCAGTGGCATCAGCATCTGGGTGACGCCGCCGCCCAGGTTGCCCCAGCCTGCCGTGGTCGCGTTCGCGGTGCCCACGGTGTTCGGCGCGAACATCACCGAGGTGTGGTACTGCGTTATGACGAACGATGCGCCGATCGCGCCGATGGCCAGCCGGAATAGCAGGAATGTTTCGTACGCATCAGCCAGTCCGATCGTCATGACCGGGATCGATCCCAGGGCCAACAGCCACGTGTAGGCCCTCCGCGGGCCGATCTTGTCGCATAGCCAGCCGATGGCCAGGCGGGCGAACACCGTGATGGCAACTGACGCGATGATCGTGTTGCCAATCTGCTCCTTCGAGAGTCCGAGATCCTCCCGCACCACCGCCATCAGGGGGGCTATGCCAAACCAGCCGAAGAAGCACAGGAAGAATGCGAACCATGTCAGGTGGAACGTCCGCATCGGGATCGTGCTGAAGCTGAATAGCTGGATTCGGGTTGCTTTGTTCTTGAAGTCCATCTGTGTCTCTCCTCGCTGCCGGATGCACCGCACCGGCACCGCCCGCGGTGGAAATCGCGAGCGCCAGGGTCCCCTTTGCTGTCTGGAAAGCCGGACATCCCGGTCCGGCGTGCGCCCCTGGCGAACAGGGAGGGGCAGCCTGTCTAGCGAGCGGAGCTTCTTGGACCGCTCTTCTCGACGCGGACTGCCGCTTGCTTGTAGTTCGGTTCCCGCGAGATCGGGTCGAACGCGCTCTGCGTCAGTCGGTTCGAATTCTTCTCCTCGTAATGGAACGGCATGAACACTTGGCCAGGGGCCACGATTTCCGTGATCCGCAACTCTAGGTGTTCCACGCGGCTGCGCGGCGAAACGACGGTCACGAGGTCGTGCTGCCGCAAGCCCAGCCGCTTGGCGTCACGCGGGCTCATCTCGAGCCACGCCGCGGGCGACATGCGTTCCAAGATCTTGACTTGCTTGGTCTTCGTGCGTGTGTGCCAGTGCTCGACGGTGCGCCCGGTGTTGAGCACGAACGGAAACGAGCGGCTGGGCTGCTCGGGAAACGGCTCCCACTCCACGGCGAACAATTCGGCACGTCCATCGGGCGTTTCGAACTTGCCGTCCGCGTACAGGCGCTTCGTCGGCGGGGCGATGCCGTTGCTGCGGACCGCATCTTCCTGGGTGAACGGCCACTGGACGGCGTGGTGCTTGTCCAGCAATTCGTAGCTGAGCCCGGAGTAGTCGCACAAGCGGCCCTGCGAGACTCGGCGCCATTCGTCAAAGGCGTCCCGCGGCCCGCTCCAGCCCTTGTAGAGCTGGTCGCGGACACCGAGTTCCTGCGCGACGGCGAGGAAGATGTCGAAGTCCGAGCGCGCCTCGCCGGGCGGCTCGACTGCTTTGTTGACCTTGCTAACGCGTCGCTCAGAATTCGTATACGTGCCCTCTTTCTCCCCCCAGATGGCGGCGGGCAGCACCATGTCGGCCATCTCGGTGGTCGGTGTCGGGTGGAAGCCGTCTTGGACGACCAGGAAGTCTAGATTTTCCAGACCGTGGCGCAACAGGTCGAAGTTCGGGAACGACACCAGTGGATTGGTGGCGATGATCCACAGCGACTTGATCTTGTCCCGGACGCATGCCTCGACGATGTCGGGATAGGCCAGGCCGCGCCCGGTCGGCAGGGTGTCGGGGTCGATGTTCCACAGTTGCGCAAGCGCCCGGCGGTCGTCCTCGCTGTCGAACTTGCGGTAACCGGGCATCGAGGCGGTGAAGCCCGCTTCGCGCGTGCCCATCGCATTGCACTGGCCGGTGATCGAAAAAGGCGACGCACCGGGCTTGCCGACATTGCCTGTCAGCAGCGCTAGGTTGTTGATGGCGTTGACGGTTTCCGTGCCCTTCGTGGAGTGGTTGACGCCCATCGTCCAAGCCAAGAAAGGCGCCTTGGCCCGCCCGTAGAGCAGCGCCGTCCGATACACTTGCTCCACGCTGAGGCCGGTCACGGCCGCCACGCGCTCCGGCGTGTACTTGTCGAGGTGCTGCTGGAGCTGTTCGAAACCGGTGGTGTGGGCTTCAATATAGGCGTGATCGATCAAGCCGGAGCGGATGATGATGTGCGCCATGCCGTTGAGCAGGGCGATGTCCGAGCGGGGTCTGAGCGGCAGGTATAGATCCGCCATGCGCGCGGTCTTGCTCACGCGCGGGTCGGCGACGACCACGGTCTTGGCTGGGTTTTGCTCGAGCCGGTAGCACAGGATCGGGTGATTGTCGGCGATGTTGGCGCCGATCAGGAAGACCACGTCCGCCTGCTCAAAGTCGTCGTAGGAGCCCGGCGGGCCATCGCTGCCAAACGAGCGCTTGTAGCCGGACACAGCACTGGCCATGCACGAGGGATCTAGGCAGTGGTTGCAGCCCATCGACAGATGCATCCGCTGGGTGTCAGGGAAAACGCCGCCCTCGATTTCGCCCACCCGACGCCACGAGACGTCGGCCGGGTTGTTGTTCTGCTCGGCGCAGGCGACTTCGCAGCATTTGCAGCCGACACACTTGGACATGTCGAAATGGAACCGATACTGCTGCCCGCCCTCCAGCGGGATGTCCGGAATCAGCGGGGAGCGGCCTGCGCGCCCGCTCTCGCCTCCGGGCGGCGTCGGTGAACCAAGGATGACGAACGGATTCGTCACTTCTTGCAATTCTGCTGATGCAGGAAGCATCTCTTGTTCACAACTCCTTTGCCTGGGTTGGGCATGCGCCTAGCCTGTTACCACCACGCCCCGGGCGGGGCGGGTCGCAGCAGCCTTAGCTACGTGGTATGGGGGAAACCCGCCGGCTCTGCTTTGAGCCGGACGATTCGGTGGGTCGAATCGACGGGGGTTCTTGCCGCCGGGACTGCCTTATCCCGAGGCCTCGCGACGGCGAGCGCGACCTTGCGCTGGCCGTTCTAGATCGAACCTAGCACGGATTGGTTCTCGATTTGAAGAAGCAATTTCTTATCGGGACTATGGCGCGACGCGCACTGCGGGGGCCGTTTCTACACTGGAAGCGTATTCGGCCCTTCGCTCCCCGCCGAGCGAACATCGACTCCCCGATCACACCGTAGTTGCGGCGATCCGCTGGCGAGAGGCCAGGCCCTAGATCGCGCACGGGGTGCCGAGCTGTGTTTCAATGAGGGATCCTGTCGTGGCGGGGACGCGCAAGACCGCAGTTGTAATTGGGAATGGCCCGGTGGGCCGTCGCTTCTGCGAAAAACTCGTTGAGTTTGATGGCGGTGGCAACTACGAGGCCCCGGTCGCGGAAGCCGTTCCGCTGATCGTGGAAGATCCCTTCGCCGGCGTCTACAAGAAACTGCTGTCCTCGCCTGACGGGCAGAAGCTGGTCGGCGGCATGCTCGTCGGAGACGCCTCGGACTATCCCATGCTCTCCGTGCTCGCCAAGACGGGCGAGAACCTGATGGCCGGGCCCTCGCAACTGGCCGGCGTGGGTAGTGTCGGCACGCAAGACGGTTCGGTCTCGATGAGTGACGAGGCCCAGATCTGTTCGTGCAACAACGTCTCGCTAATTTTGCAAAAGGCTCATAGTCTAGCTTTGTGGGGTCCGCCATTGCTCCTCGCTGCGCCGGATGCTCGGCTGGTGGTCTAGGCGGCGCGGAGCATTTGAGCGTCGAGACTGTTTCCCAAGACGGTTTCTCGCAAATGGAGGGAGCATGCAACCTGCAGGCGTTATCGGCCTCGGACAAATGGGCATCGGGATTGCCCGGAACTTAGCGCAGGCCGGCTTCCCGACGATCGGATTCGACCTGCGCGCCGAGCGCGGAGCGCTCCTGCAAGCGGCTGGCGGCGTTGCTGCCGAAAGTTGCGCTGAAGCGGGAGCAAGATCAGACGCGCTGTTCGTGATGGTGATGAACGGCGACCAGGCGTGGGACGCGCTCTTCGGGGACCGGGGTGCCGTGGAGGGTCTTGCTCCTGGATCGACCGTGATTGTTACCGCAACGATCCTGCCGTCGGAGGTGCGTGCATTGGAACAGCCGCTGGCCGAGCGTGGCATCGACTTGATCGATTCGCCCGTCAGTGGCGGCAAGGCCGGTGCCGACGGCGGAGCACTAACTCTGATGGCCGCGGGCCGGGCCGAGGTGCTCGAGCGCAACCGCGCCGCGTTGGATGTGATTTCGAAGCAGACCTTCCACGTGGGAGAGGAGATCGGTCAGGGCCAATTTGTCAAGGCTTCGCTGCAATCGCTGATCGGCTGCATCTTCGCGGCGACCTTCGAGGCCTTCGTCTTAGGGGCGAAGTCCGGCGTCAAGGGCCAGACGCTGTTTGACGTGATTCGCTCGAGCGCGGCGGGCAGCCCGCTGATCGAGACCTGCGCGCGGCACGTGCTCGACCGCAGCTTCGAGAATACCGGCAGCCAGATCGGCACCATGTACAAGGATCTTGGGATCTCGATGAGCGTGGCGCGCGAAGCTGGTGCGGCGATGTTCGCCACCAGCGCGGCTTACGAGATGTTCCAGGCCGGCATCTCGCGCTATCCGGACGGAGATAACTGGGTGGTGGCGAAGTGGCTGGAAGAGATAGCCGGCACCGAGGTCAATTGGTAGGGGGGCGCTTTGGCAACGCTAGGCGTAATCACTGACGGCATCAGCCGGGAATTCGAGCGCGCGCTCGACGTCATGCAGGAGCATGGCCTGCGTCATGCCGAACTGCAGTACGTGTGGGACAAGGAAGTGGGCGACTTGAGCGACGCCCAGATCGGCCGGGTCCAGGAACTGGTCCGCAACCGGGGCATGCAGGTGATCTGCATTTCGCGGCACATCTTCGCGGGCCTGCCCGTCGGCCAGACCGAGCCGGGGGACAGTGCGCACCAGCGCCAGATGGCCGCGCTGCGGAGCTGCATTGATACCGCCAAGGCGCTGGATTGCGGGCTGGTCCGGATCATGAGCTTCCGCAAGGAGATGATCTTGTTCGGTTCTGGCGGCGCGGAACAGTGGAACGTCGCCACCGGAGCGTGGGAAAAGCTGAAGCTCTTGCTCGGCCCCGCGGTGCAATTGGCGGAGGACGCGGGGATCACGCTGGTGGTCGAAACCGGCAACAACGCGATGATCACGTCCGGCCACCTTGGACGGAAGCTGGTCGATGAGATGGGCTCCCGGCGCTTGCGTGTGCTGTGGGATCCAGGCAACAGCCTCTACTGCGCCGAACCTGCCTTTCCCGACGGCTACCAAGCGTTGCGTGGCTGTCTCGGCCACGTTCACATCAAGGACCTGCTCGTGGATATCCCGAAGGCCACCGTGCGGCAGGTGCGTTACGGCGATGGCCAGATGGCCCCCTACATGGCCAGCATCGCGGCCGCGCTTGAGGACGATGGCTATGCGGGTGCGGTGTGTCTCGAGAGCGTGTACCGGCCCGATGGCGGCTCGTTTGAAGACGGCTTCCGGGCGTCGTTCGCGGCATTCCGCGAGACGTTCGGCTAGGTAGGCGTTGCGTTGGGGCCGCGCCCGGCCCCAACGCAGCCGATCCGCTCAGTTCGCTGGCGCGTTTGCGCCCGGCGCGGGAGAGCCGTTGGCGCCGCCCGCCGCCTTGTCCGCAACCGGCAGTTGCAGCTTCAGGCGCACCGCCCGCTCCAGCTTCTCGCGCACTTCGACGTTCTTCTTGAGGAACTCCTTGGCGCGCTCGCGGCCCTGGCCGATGCGCTCGCCATCGTAGGAGAACCACGAGCCGCTCTTTTGGACCAGCCGGTGGTTCACGCCCAGGTCCAGCAGGTCGCCCTCGAGCGAGACGCCCTCGCCGTACATGATGTCGAACTCCGCGAGCTTGAACGGCGGCGCCATCTTGTTCTTCACGACCTTGATCTTGGTGCGGTTGCCGATCACGGCGTCGCCGTCCTTGATCGCGCTGATGCGCCGGATGTCGATGCGCACCGAGGAGTAGAACTTCAGCGCCCGCCCGCCGGTGGTCGTTTCCGGGCTGCCGAACATCACGCCGATCTTCTCGCGGATCTGGTTGATGAAAATGATGCAGCAGTTCGACTTCGACAGCGGACCGGTCAGCTTGCGCAGGGCCTGGGACATCAGCCGCGCCTGCAGCCCGACGTGGCTGTCGCCCATCTCGCCCTGCAGTTCGGCGCGCGGCACCAGGGCTGCCACCGAGTCGACCACCACGACGTCGATCGCGCCCGAGCGCACCAGCACTTCCACGATCTGCAGCGCCTGCTCGCCCGAGTCGGGCTGCGAGATCAGCAGGTCGTCAAGGTTCACGCCGAGCTTGCCGGCGTAGATCGGATCGAGCGCGTGCTCGGCGTCGATGAAGGCGGCCATGCCCGCGGCCTTTTGCGCCTGCGCCACCGCCTGCAATGCGAGGGTGGTCTTGCCCGAGGATTCCGGCCCGTAGATCTCGACGATGCGGCCCTTGGGAAGGCCTCCGATGCCAAGCGCGGCGTCCACGGACACCGAGCCGGTCGGGATCACTTCGGCGGCGATGCCCGCATCGCGCTCGCCCATGCGCAGGATGGCACCCTTGCCGTGGTCCTTCTCAATCTGGCGCAGCGCCGCGTCAAGATTGTGCTGTGTTGCTTGTTTCACTGAAACTCTCCTTTTCTAGGTTGGATGACCTACTGTTTAGTTCAATCGTAGCGAAAAAATAGCGAATGTCAAGCGGGAAACTGAACTTTTTTCGCGACTTCGCAACAAGGCGGGCTGAGGCCATCGGATTGCAGTTTCCGCGCTAGTTGGGCTCGCCAGGGAGCGGGGCATAGTAGCCCCGGCGGACGCGAACCATGGCGTTGCGGTGCTTGGTGCGCACTTCCACGGTGTGGAACGAGCCGTCGTTGACGAACTGGCTGGGCGAGTACAGGATGAAGTACTGGTGGCGCAGCTCGTTGGCGATGTTCGCGAAAGACTGCTGCAGGTCGCGGGCTTGGAACGGATGGAACGCGACCCCGCCCGTCTCCCGGGCAAAGCGCCGCAGCGTCTTGTCACCCGATTCTGCCGTGCCGGAGCGGTTGGTCGAGATGGTGTAGACCACGGTCTCGGCTTTGTGTGCCATCTCCAGCGCGTCCTCGCGGGTCACCGTGCTGCGGTTGTCGGCCCCGTCGCCGATCACCACCAGTGCCCGCCGAAACTGCTCCTTGGGCTGGTCCTCGGGCAGCTTGTCGCGGCAGGCGTAGTAGATCGCGTCGTAGAGCGCGGTTCCGCCGCCGGCGCGCAGCCGGCGAACGCCGTCGGCCAGATCGTCGATGTTGTTGGTGTAGTCGACGATCAGCTCCGCCCGGGTGTCAAAGCTGACCAAGAACGCGCGGTCGTTTTCCTCCGCGAGCACGCCCTGCAGGAACTCGATGGCGGCTTCCTGCTCGAACTTGAAGCGGGCGCGGATCGAATTGCTGGTGTCGAGGATCACGCCAATGCGCAAGGGCAGGTCGCTTTCGCGGTCGAACTCGCGGATCTCCTGCTCCCAGCCATCGTCGAAGACGCTGAAATCATCCCGCCCCAGATCGGTGATGAAGCGGTTCCTGCGGTCGGTGACCGTGAACAGCAGGGGCACGCGCGCGACGTCGATCTTAATGATGTCGGATTCTTGGCCTGCATAGACCGGTTCGAACTCGGTCTCGCCGGTCTCTTGCGCCCAAACCGCGGCGAACAAACCGGCTGCCGCCAGGATAACCGGGAAGCGCAGGAGCATGCTCGCATTATAAACCGAGCAAGTCCAGTTGAGGCTGGAAGTCGGCCGGCAGCGGGGCCTCGTGGCGCATTCTCTCGCGGCTCTCTGGGTGGTCGAATTCCAAGACCCTCGCGTGCAACAGGTAGCGCTCGGGCGAACCGAGTTCCGGCAGGCTCTTGCGGGCGCCGTAGAGCGCATCGCCCACGACCGGGTGTCCGAGCGCGGAGAGATGCACCCGGACCTGGTGCGTGCGCCCTGTATGGATGCGCACCTCGACCAGGGCATACGCGGCCGAGCTGCGCAGGCAGCGAACATCGCTTTGCGCCTCTCTGCCGTTCAATGCCGCGGCCATCTTGATCCGGTTGCGCCGGTCCCGGCGGATCGGCATCTCCGTTCGCAGCCACCAAGCGCCGTCGTACCTGACCGGGTGGCCGTGGCGCAGCAACTTGGGATCGTCGTGCGGGTCGTCGGCCATCGGGCGCTCGACTGCGGCCCAGTACAGCTTGAATACGTTGCGTTGTTGGAACTGTTCCTGCAGCTGCTGGTGGGAGCGGTCATGCTTGGCCACGACCATCACGCCGGAGGTGAACCTATCCAAGCGGTGGACGATGCCGGGGCGAAGTTGGCCCGACGCTCCGGACAGCGATCCCATGCGGTGCAGCAGCGCGTTGACCAATGTACCCGTGTTCGAGCCAGCACCGGCATGCACTGTCATGCCGGGGGGCTTGTTGATGACCGCCAGGTCGCCATCTTCGTACAGAACATCAAGGTCGATGGCTTCGGGCTCGGCCCGCAATGGCGGACGCTCGCTTGGCTCGACGTCGATCGTCTGGTCGCCGCGAACCTTGCGCGCTGCTTTGGATTCGACGCTGCCGTCGACTTGCACCTTGCCGGAGCGAATCCACTGCAAGACCAGCGAGCGGGTCGCGCCCTCGACCCGGCCGCAGAGGAAGCGGTCAAGCCGGGCTCCGACTTCCTCGGGGCTGGGCACCAAGCGCATCGCTTCCAGAGTGGCACACCCGCTGTTCGGCGGTGCTCGAACGCGACCTGCGGCTCTGGGTCGAATGATCTGTCAGAGGTCGGCTCGGCGGCCGCTTGCTGGAGTTGGCGCTGGTCCGCGCGAGGGCAACGCGCCACTCGGACCCCAGTCACATAGAATGGCGTCAATGAAGGGCCGCCTGTGCCTGGTTGCCTGCTGCTGTGCGTGGATCGCGTGTTCCGGCCCAGACCTAGAACCGATCCCTGAGATCCCGCTCAGTGAGCTGGGGCCCAGCCTGGCAAGCCAGCTAGGCCCCCAGCTGGACGCGCTGCGCGCCAATCCCGGCGATCTCAACGCGGCCGGAAACGCAGGCATGTTGCTGCAGGCCTACGGGCAGCATGGCCTGGCCGTCGGCTTTCTCGAGCGGGCCGGCGCCCTCGACCCGAGCCAGCTTCGCTGGCCCTACTACTTGGGGATCTCGCTGTCCATGCTTGGCCGCGGGTCCGAGGCCGCGGAAGCGTTCCGGGAGTGCGTGCGCCGCGACCGGGGATACCGTCCGGCCCAACACCGTTTGGCCGATGCGCTTCTCGCGAGCAACGCCGTAGAGGATAGCCGGCAGGTATTCCTTGAACTTGTTGCGGCCGATTCGGATGACGCCCGGGCGCTGCATGGCTTGGGCAAGGCCGAGGCAGCCGCAGGACGGCCCGAAGCTGCCGTCCGGCATCTGCGCCGGGCCACGGAGCTGGCGCCTGCTTTTGGCCAGGCTCACTATGCTTTGGCTCTGGCCTATCGCGAGTTGGGCGAGGATGCCAAGTCGGCCCATCACTTGGACCTGTTCGAACGTCACCGCCAGTCCGAGCCTGGCCTGGACGACCCGCTCGCGAGTGCGGTGGCCGGTTTGCACGTCAGCGCTGCCGAGTATCTCAAGCGGGGGGTGGAGGCAATGGATGCGGGACGCCCCGGCGATGCGATAGCCCTGCACCTGAAAGCCCTGCAGGAGGACACGTCGCTGAGGCAAGCGCATGTCAACCTGGTGATCCTGTACGGCTCGATGAACCGAACCGAGGATGCCGCCGAGCAGTATCGGGTGGCTCTGGACGCCGCTGCCCCGAGTGCCGAGTTGCACTACAACTACGGCGTCGTGGCCTACCGCACCAACGACAAGGCTGCGGCCAAGCAAGCCTTTCAGGCGGCTCTAGAGATCAACCCGGATCACGCGCTCGCCAATCACAACTTCGGGCAGATGCTCGAGGAGGAGGGGCGCTTCGGCGAAGCCCGCGCCCACTACGAGCGCACGCTGGCTAGTCGGCCCGACCACGCGCTCTCGCACTACAAGCTAGGCCTGCTGTCGATGCGCGAGTTCAATGCGCCCAAGGCAGTGCAAGCCTTTCGCGGGGCCATCAAGGAGCAATCCGACCGCACGCCCACCTATCTTTTCTCGCTTGCCGCTGCATTGCTGGCTTCGGGACAGCGAGACGCCGCCCTGTCCCGGTTCCGCGAAGCTCGGGCTCAGGCCGAGCAATTCTCTCGGCCGGAACTTGTCGCGCAGATTGACGACACGCTGCGCAGGCTTGAGGAGGGTCCCCAGTAGAGGCGGCGCCCTCGGCAACCCCGATTCCGGGCGGGTCAGAAGGAGAATTCCATCCCGACCAGCGGAAAGCGTGACAAACCGGTCCCGACCTCCGGGCTATTCGTGCGCCGGTTCCACAGCTGGTTCGTCGCGTTCTCCCTGCCGGTGACGTTCTGAACGCCAACATAGAGCACTAACAAGCGATCCCCGTACCGGAACGTCCGGTCCACGCGCAGATCTAGGGTGAAGAACGGCATGTAGCGCAGCGCGTTCACCTGCCCGAGGTCGAAGATCCCGCGTCGCTGCGCTTCGGAGCGCTCGATCAGGAATGGTGTGTAGGGCCGTCCGGTGAAGTAGGCTGATCGCAACGCCACCTCCCACACCTTGGCGATGCGCTTCCCGCCGACCACGTTCGCCACGAACGGGCGGTCGAACGCGCCGCGCCGCAAGACGTCATCAAGCCCGGCGTGCTGCGAGCGCGAGAACGCTAGGTTGAACTGGCCGAACCAGTCCCCGGCAAACTTCTTCTCCGCAAGCAACTCGATCCCGCGGACCTTGCCGCGGCCCGCGCTGGTCATCGGATAGAGGATGTCGCGCACGTCAAAGGTATCGCCAACGTTGGCTAGCGAGACCGACGGAAACTGAGTCGACACGGCGTAGTTGCGGTAGGTCTTGGCGTAGGCTTCCACCGTGATGCGCGTGTCGCCGTTCCGCTCCCAAGCGATGCCCGTCACCCAGTGTTGGGCGCGAGCCGGTTCCAGGAGGCGATTTTGGGGGAAGGCCGCCATGAACAGGTACAGGGGCATTTGGTGGTAAATTCCCCAACTTGCGTTCCACGACAGGTTGCCGCCCAGCGGCAGCGACACTCCCGCTCGCGGGCTCAGGCGAGCATGCGTCGCGCCGAATTGGCTATAGCGGTCGAGGCGAGCCCCGAGCGTCAAGCGCGCCAAACCGCCGAGCCGGTGCGTGCTCTGCAGGTAGATCCCCGCCTGGGATGCGGCAAAGCTCTCCCTAAGGTCAATCGGGTTGATATCCGGGATGGTGGTGAACGGCCCGTCGTAGCCCAGCGGCGACAGGGTGAGGTAGTCGTTGGAGTAGAACTGCTGCCGGCCACCGAGGCGGAACTCGCCAAGCCTGTCGGACCGGACAGTCAGGTCGTACTTAAGCCCGATTCTCGCCTCGGTGGAATCTTGCCGGAAGGTCGTCGCTCCGAGATCAATGATTCGGCTGATGTCCGCGCCAGGCGGAAGAGGCCCGCCACGCACTAGATCCTTGACGGTCGAGTCCACACGAGCGGATGAATGCGTGACGCCCAACAGCCCCACGGCACGGGAGCCGAACGTGCGCTGCCAGTTAACCCCGGTGGCGCTGCGCTGGCCGCTGTAGCGGATGTCCAGCGCGCCCAACGCGGCATCGGCATCGATCGTGTCAGAAAGGCCGAGGCGAATGCGGTCGATTCCGCTGATGCTAGTGAGCCAGACACGGTCGCGCGCCCCCAGATCGCGCAAGGCCTTGCCAGTGAACGAATAAAAGACAGGCACGCCGCCAGTGCCAATGTCCTCGCTGAAGACGTCAAGGAAACTGCGCCGGGCCGAGACGATCCATGACCCCTGGCCGTTCGCCCACGGACCTTCCAGCACGGCCCCCGCTCCGGCGTAGGCCACAGTGATCCGCGATCGAAACCGTTCGCGGTTTCCTTCGCGCTGCGCGATCTGCAGGACGCTGGACAGCCGGTTCTCGTAGGGCGCCGGATAACCGCCGGTCAGAAACGTGACATCCTCGATCAACTGCACGTCGAGCAGGCTCACCGTGCCTCCTGCGGAGGCCAGGTTGGCGAAGCTATTGATGTTCGGGATCTCGATGTTGTCGACCACGAACAGGTTTTCCAGCGGGCTGCCGCCCCTGACGATGATGTCGTTCCTGAAGTCCGCGGAACCGGTGACCACGCCGGGCAGCGTTGCCACGTAGCGCGAAACGTCCTGTAGTGCACCGGCGCTCTTGGCGATCTCGTGATTCTCGATCCTGACACCCGATGTGACCACTTCGTCGGGCGTGCGCAATTGAGATGCGCGGACGGTGACCGAAGTGCTGACCGCCTCGACCTTGGGCAGCGCCAAGCTGATGTCAATTGTCAATCCAGCCCGCACCTCCACATCCCCTGTCACCAGGGCCCTGCCCGACGCGGACTTGACCTCAAGCCTCACTACCCCGGGACGAACATTGAGGGGCGGGAAGCGGCCAGCGTCATCGATCGGAACGCACAGTGCGGTGTCAGCGATACAAACCTCGCCGCTGTCCACCGCAGCCCCGTCGTCCGCTAGTACATTGCCGCGCACGGCACCCGTCCCGACCGTGTCTTGGCCGGATGCCACAGTAGACCAAGCAATCGCCATGCAAGCGGCGACGACGGCCGGCCGCCAAGTTGTTCGCGACAGTCCCAAGGTTCATTCTGAGGCATCGGCGGCTAGATCGATCCGGCAACGAGCGGCAGGTGAAGTCTCTGTGCCGCCGGCGCCGATCGCCCCGCTGGCCAGCACTGAGGCCGGAATCAGAAATCTCGACTTCATACGCTCCGTTTTCGACCGGCCAGTTCTGCCTTGAGTGGCTCGATTGAGGGATCAAATCGCACATTCGCCTCGAAGCATCGGCGCGAGGTCCCCGCCGGGCCGGGTGCGGTGCCGAGATGGTCTGCCGCCGAAAAGGCGACGAGGCTTGAGGTGGTGGGTCGTGTACGTCGAGGGCCCGTGGATCAGGGCCCGTCCGTTCCGGCCAGCTTCTTGCGTTCGTTCAGGAGCTTCTTGATCGCATCGGTTGTTTCGGTCGGTCGAACAACCTTTTTCAGGCGTTCCGGATCGCCGTCAGTGTTTTGCCGGTTAAGCGATTCCTGGAACCGCTCTTGGTGATCCCCGAGGTCGAGTGGTGTCTCTCCCTGCTTGTTCTTCCAGTCGATTGGCGCTCCCTTAGCGTGGAGATACTCGACAACCTCGGGAGACCGGTTGCCGGCCGCGATGTGGACGATGCTCTGGCCCTGTCGCGGCAGGCTGACAGCCTTGATGGGATCCGGATACATGTCGTGCGGATCGTACCGCGCCTGTAGGTCGGCCCCGCGCAAGATCAACTCCTCCAATACCGGCATGTCCCTCGCGACCACAGCAACCGAGAATGGCGTGTGCCCGTCCTTGCGCACCAGGTTCGGGTCGGCCCCGGCATCCAGTAGCATCTTGACCAGATCGAGACTGCTGGAACTCGCGGCGATATGCAGAGCCGATGAACCCGGAGGCGACGGGTTGATTCTCACGTCGCCGTCAGGGCCTGGCGTCGGGTACTTGGTTTGGCGGTTCGGGTCGGCTCCCGCGTCAAGCAGCCGTCTAACCATTCCCAGCGCATCAATCCGATCGAACGGTGGCGGTTTCGGGGGTCTGTCGAGCGTTAGCAGAGCGGGCAACGTACGGTACACCCCGTCCGACCTGCTGTCCTGGCGGCGCGCGACCCACGCGACCGCAAGGGCTGCCGCGTGCAGCGGCGTATATCGCGCCGTGTCGGCGGCGGTCGCAGACACGCCTCGATCGAGCAGGATATGCGCCATGTCGATGTTCGGCGCAAAGCGCTGCGAGCTGCCGGCACGTGCCGGGGCGCCTTGGCCCGGCTGGAAGTCGCTCTCCAGCGGGACCCAGTTGTACAGCGCCGCGAGCAGCGGGGAAGTCCCGTCGGGCGCCAAGTCCTTGACATCGAGCCCGGCGTCTAGCAGCATCCGAGCCGATTCCAGGTCACGTTTTCTGATTGCGAAGAAAAGGGCGGTCTGGCCGCCTCTCTTGCTCGTGTACGCCCCGTCCGCATTCCAGGGAATCCCGGTCTTGCCGAGCGTGAAACTGGTCGGGATGTAGACCGTGTACTTTACGTTCCAAGTTCTCGTGACCGCGTTGACATCCGCGCCGCTGTCTAGGAGCAGGCGAACAGCGTCCGGATTCCCTGCAGCCCACATCAGTGCGGTCTGGCCGAATCTCTTCTCTCGGGCATTCGGGTCGGCACCGTGCCTGAGCAGCTGCTTCACCATGTCGATCTGGCCCAGGCGAAGGGCGGTCATCAGCGCCGTCTCCCCGTTCCCTCGCTCGACGTTGGGATCGGCGCCGTTTTCCAGCAGTAGTCTCGCCACCTCGGCCGCGCCGTTCTCGATCGCCAGCGAAACCGGAACGACTCCGTAGGCGTTGGCCAAGTCGGGATTGGCCCCGGCGGCCAGCAGCAGCCGCGCGACTGCCGAGTTCCCCCGAATGGCCGCCCATGCCAGCGCCGTCGAGCCGTCCGCCGATATGGCGTTGGCGTCGGCCCCCCGCTCCAGCAGGGCTGCCACGGTGGACCGGTCGTCGCCGTGCGCGGCGTCCACAAGCAACCCGCCGATGTTTGCTGCCGAGGCGCATCCCATGGCTAGAATCCCAGCCACGAACATGCGTGGGACGGCTTGGACTCGGAGCATCGGCCTAGACCTCCACCCGGTTCAGCCTGCCTGTGCTGTCGCCGAGTTTCTCCGTGGGCACGCCCACCTTGTCGAGCATCGTCAGGTAGAGGTTTGTTAGCGGCGTCGTGTCGCCTGGGAACACCACGTGCCGCCCGCCGGCGACGCGACCGGCGGCCCCTCCCGCAAGGAGTATCGGCAGATCCCGTTGACTATGGCTCGTCGGTACGCTGAGGCTGCTGCCGTACATGAGCAGCGAGTGATCCAGCAGCGTCGAAGTCCCTTCCTTGAGCGCATCCAGCTTGGTCAGGAAATAGGCGAGCAACTCGGTCTGGTTCACGTTGATCTTCGCCAGTGCGTCCAGCTTTTCCTTCTCGAAGTTGTGATGCGAGATCTCGTGATGTCCCATCGAGATGTCCAGGTGCGGGAAATTCATCGAGGTGGCCTCGCGCCCATACAAGAACGTCCAGACCCGGGTCAGGTCTGCCTGGAGCGCCAGCGTCTGCAGGTCGAACATGAGCTTGACGTGCTCCGGCCACGTGTCCGGAATGCCAGCTGGCCGTTTCGTGGGAGGAAGATCGACCGGAGGTCTCTTCATCGCCACGTCAATGCGCCGCTCGACATCGCGAATCGACTCGAAGTACTGGTCCAGCTTGAGCCTGTCGTCAGTCCCGACTTCCGCCTTGAGTTCCGCGATCCGCTCGGAAACGGCATCTAGTGCGCTCTGGTCTGCTGCGTCCCTCCGCCTGGCGGCTTCAGGGTCGATGCGGCCGCCCTCGCCGAAGAGCCGCTCGAATACGAAACGTGGGTTCTTCTCGAAAGGCAAGGAGTTCGATGCGGTCTTGAACACAGGCCCGGACAGGTTTCCTGTTTCCTCGGTCGTGAGTTCCAGGGAAGCGAACTGAGTCTCCTTGCCGAGGGTTCGGGCCGCCTCTTGGTCCACCGAAATGCCGACATGGACCTTGCCCTCGGTCGGCTCGCATCCGGTCATGAACGACGCCATGGCCCTGTCGTGGAATCCCGCCTTCGAGCGGTCGGGATCGGAAGAAAGACCGGTCAGCACGATGAACTTGTCCCGGTGCGGGGCCAGCGGGGCCAGCGCTTCGCTCGCCGAGTAGTCGAACTCCTCGCCGTCAGGCCGCCAGCGGTCCCGGTCCACGCCGAGGGGGAAGTAGATGAATCCCAGGCGCCGGACGGGCGCCGCGTCGGTCAGCCTCTCCGCGGTCAGCGCGGGAACCATCGCGTCCAGCAGCGGAAGCGCGAGCGCGGTTCCGGCGCCTCGCAGGAACGTTCGGCGGGGAAGGTGCTTTCTGGTTACGAACACGTTGGGCTCCTCTAACTGTCGGGGGTCTGCCGCATCTGGAACGGCACGCTCGAGATCACACCGAGCACCAGGTCCGCGAAGCGGTAGCCGTCCGCCTCGGTGTCGGCAAGGATCTTGCGGACGGTCGGCTGGTCCCTGGCGCTCAGCTCCCGTCCAAGTGCATATGTCAGCAGGCGTTCAACCGTGGCATGCGCGAAGCGCGCCGGCTGGCTCAGCAGCAGGGACTTTAGGCCTTCCAGGCCCTCGATGGTTTCCCCGTTGGGCAGCGATCCGGTTGCATCGATCGCCTCGCCATGGTCCGCGGCTCTCCACCGGCCGATCACATCGAAGTGTTCCAGGGCGAATCCCAGCGGGTCGATCCGGGCGTGGCACGATGCGCAGGCGGCATCGGCCCTGTGCCGGTCCAGCTGTTCCTTCGCACTCAGCTTGCGGCCGTCATCCGTGCTTTCCTTCAGCGGCGGAATGTTGGCTGGCGGCGGCGGCGGCGGTGAGTTCAGCAGGTTGTCGAGGATCCACGTCCCGCGCAGCACCGGAGACGTCCTGGCGGCATGCGACGTCAGCATGAGGATGCTGCCCTGGCCGAGCAGCCCGCCCCGCTGGGACTCTTCCTTCAGCGATACACGCCTGAATCCCGGACCCACCACTCCATCTATGCCGTAGTTCCGCGCCAGCATCTCGTTCAGATAGGTGTAATCTGCTCCGAGCAACTCCAGGACACTGCGGTTCTCGCGGATCACGCTGTTGATAAGAAGGAGCGTTTCCTCTCGGAACGCCGAAACGAGACCCGGGCCGAATTCGGGGTAGGCTTTGCGGTCCGGCTGGATCTTGCCGAGCTTTCGCAATCCGAGCCACTGCGTTGCGAAATTATTGACTAGGGTCGCGGCCCTTCGGTCCGCCAGCATGCGGCGGACTTGACGGTTCAGGATCTCAGGGTCCCTGAGCTTGCCTGCTGCGGCTGTATTGAGCAGCATGTCGTCGGGAATGCTGCTCCAAAGGAAGAAGGACATGCGCGACGCGAACTCGAAATCGGACACCGGGTGCGGTGCCTCCGCGCCGGCTCCGGGCGCCTCGAATTCCACGCGGAACAGGAAATCGGGTGCCAGCAGGATGTCCCGCAGGGCGACGGCGATGGATTCGTCGAAGCTGGATTCCCGGCGGGCATTGCCGTAGGTGGCGAGCAGTGGCAGCAGGTCCGCCGCAGAAACGTTCCGCCGATATGCTCGCCGGGCAATCGAGGTCAGGATCCTGGATGCGCAAGCCGGCTCGTCCTCTGGCTTCTCGGGCCTGCAGACGAAAATCCGCTTGCGGCTGGGCGTCTCTCCGACACCGCCGGGGTTGTAGGGGCCTGCGATTTCGATCCTGCCGAGGGCAGGCGGGCCTGGCAGCCCGTCGAACGCCGATTCCCCAAAGGTCATGCCACCGATTTCGAAGCGCTTCACGAGCTTGCCGTCGACACGGAAGTCGATGAAAGGCCGAATCGCCGTTCCCAGCAGGTCCAGCGGTCCGCCCAGGGCTCGGCCTCCCATCCCGCTGACGTCCGATACCGGACCCTCGCGGACAGCCCATTCATCGGGGAAGGTGACGACGATTGCGTGAGGGCCCGCCTGCATTCGGACCTTCGTGCGGAAGAACCGAACCCCCTCCGTCGGCGTCAGGCTTTGCTTCTCGAGAAACGCCCGCAACTCGTAGTCGCCGTCGTAGGGGAAGTGGTGACCGACCCGTAGCCCGCCACGCGTTCCGAACGGCATGCCCCGTCCCTGCCAGAGAGCTTGCGTCTTGTTTCTCCGGAAGATCTCGACCACCGGCGAAGGATCGCTCACCCCCACGGCCAGCTCGCTTACCTGACGGGCTGCCTTCAGATACGCCTCCAGCAGGAGCGGCGACATCGAAAGCGCGTCGCCTATGTTGTCGAAGCCGGAGGCCTGTCCGTCTGGCGGGAGACGGTTAGCTACAGGGACCTGGATGCTCAGAAGGTCCCGGATTGCATTGGCGTATTCCGTGCGGTTGAGCCGCCGTATGACCGTCCGGCCCGCATAGGGTGACTGACGCGCGGCGGCGTCCAGATCCTCGATCAGCCCGTCACGGAACGCCTTGAGCGTCGCCACGTCCGGACGCGGCGCTCCTGCCGGAGGCATCTCTCCGGCCCCGAGCTTGCGGATGACTCGCTCCCATACGTCCGGTCGAGCTTGCGGTTCGTGCGAATCGACGTCTTCGAGGACTAGGTCCCGGGCCGGGGAATCCCCGGAGTGGCACCCCACGCAGTACTGCTGGAGGAACGCATCGCGGCCCAGTGTCGTTGCCGTCAGCAGAGAGGGAAGCACTAGCAGCAAGGCCGCTAGTGCGGCGATCGAAAGCCAACCTCCTTCGGCCGGAAGCGATGCGTGGCGTCCGGTTGGACGTCCGAATGTTTTGCGCCACTGGCTCCGCGATGTCAAGGAGACATACACCTCACCGCTCGTATCGTACAGCAGGAGAACGGACTCTTTCTAGGCGTTTTTCACTCATTTACCTAATTCCCTAGGACCCGCATCCAGATCTGAGACGCAAGCGGCTTCCGGGCGAAGGACAAGAGCAGGACCGCTAGCGGTTCGAGGGTGCGTGGGGCCGGCTGGCTCGTGGCCGGACAGGCGCGCTGGAGATGGTCGGACTGGCAGCAGGTTGCCCGGCCTCCCGCTTGCCCCGGTCCGGAGCGTCGGCCCGCTTTTCTCCGCCTGTGGCGACAATCAAAATCACCGGTTTCGCTTCGGCGGTTGGAGGGCCGCTGCGGGAGCCCGAAGGGCGACTGCAGCGGCCTCTCAACGTTAGCAGAGCGGGGAGAGCTTGCCCTCCCACCGCTGATTCGTAGTCGGTTGCCCAAGAAGGAGCCCAGCTTGGAGAATAAACGCCGTAGACACGCGTTTCCACCGAAATTCCTATTGCCTCAGGGCAACTATTCGCCTATACTCACGCCGCGAGTTGAATCGCGGTCGCCTGAGGACGCCGCCCTGGAAGGACCAGTACCCAGCGGGGTGTTGGCGCGAAAAGCGGCCGGATGAACGCGCAGAGGGAGGAAACCTCATGACTCGACACCTACATACGCTGCTTTGTTTGGCGGCGAGCTTGCTCGTCCCGAGCGCGATATTCGCTCAGACTTCGGCGGGGTCCATCTCCGGACTGGTCACGGACACGTCGGGTGCGGTCATTCCCGGCGTGGCCGTGGAAGTGACCGATATTGATCGCAACGTGACGTTCGAAACGTCAACAAACGAGGCCGGGTTCTACTTGGTGGCTCCGCTAACGCCCGGCGATTACCGCATCACCGCGGAGAGCGAGGGATTCCGAGGCTACATCCTGGAACCGTTCCCGATCGCAACGCAGCAAAAGGCCGGTCTAGACATCGAGCTGGAACTCGGCCGAGTCACAGAATCGATCACGGTCGAGGGGACGGCGCAGTTGATCGAAGCCACCAACTCGACGCTGAGCGGGGTCGTCGAGAACAGACAGATCATGGACCTGCCGTTAAACGGGCGCAACGTGTACTCGCTCGCGGTACTGACGCCCGGCGTCTTCACGCGCGACCCGGCTCGTGGGAAGTTCCGCGAGGGCTTCCACTCGATCGGGATCTTCCAAGTGAACGGCGGCCGCGACTCGAGCAACATGATCATGATGGACGGCGTCCCGGTGACGATGAACTCGAACACCAACAACATGAACGCCAACAGTGCCCTGCCGACCATCGAGGGTATCGAGGAATTTCGCATCCAGACCAATTCCTACTCGGCGGAGTACGGCCGAAGCGGCGGAGGCGTGCTTACCATGACCACCAAGTCGGGCACGAACGAGCTGCACGGCACGGCGTTCAACTTCCTCCGCAATAACAAGATGGACTCCAACAACTTCTTCGCCAATCGCGCGGGGAACGACTTGGGTACATTCCAGCGCAACGAATTCGGATTCAGCGTTGGCGGACCGATCATCAAGAACAAGACGTTCTTCTTCGAAGCTTACGAAGGGCGACGCCAGCGGACGCAAGCCGTCCGCCTGCTGACCCTGCCCACGGCGTTGCAGAGAGCGGGCGACTTCTCGGAAACCCTCAACACGAGTGGCGAAGTACGAACGATCTACGATCCGTTCTCGACCACTCCGGACCCGGCGAGGTCGGGCGAGTTCACCCGCGCACCGTTTCCGGACAACAGGATTCCCGACTCGATGATGGATCCGGTTTCGCTTGCCACGGCCAGCTACTACGGGGCGGAACCGAACGTGCCGGGACAGCCGTTCACCGGTCGCAACAACTTCCAGTTTGCGGGCGGGCGGCCGAACAACTCAAACCGGAACGTGTTCAAGGTGGATCACATGTTGGGACAAGACCAGCGGATTTTCGTGCGTCACACCGTGCTGGATGTTGTGAGCTCCGCACCCGAGCTGTGGGAGGGGCCAGGCTGCCCAGATGGCGGCTGCTTCACCAACAACGAGGCGCTCAACAACGGGGCGCTGTCCTACACCAACACGCTCACACCAACGTCCCTGCTCAGCCTGCGGTACGGTTTCGCACGCTCGATCCTCGACCGCGGCTCATGGTTCCAGGACTTCTCCCCATCCGAGCTCGGCCTTCCCAAGAACCTCGAGAACGGAGCGGACTTGCTGGTGTTCCCGGAATTCAACATCGCGGAGATGACAGCTCCGGGCCTACGCCATCACTGGAATTTCCGGTCCGCCAACATGTCCCACACACTCAACGCCACCTATTCGAGAGTCGTTGGCAGCCATGTCCTGAAGGCCGGTGGCGAGTGGCGGGTCAACCTGATCAATCACATGCAGGCATCCTGGCAGATGTTCTATCAGTTCACGGCAGGAATGACGCAGGGACCTGATCCCAGAACGGTCTCGGCGAATGCAGGCTTCGGCTACGCCTCGTTCCTGCTCGGAACGGGCGCCAGCGGCAGGATCAACAACCGGATTCGGCCCGCCTTCTCCAGCAAGTCCTTCGGTGGCTATATCCAAGACGACTGGAAGGTCTCGCGAAAGCTCACCCTCAACATCGGCGTGCGCTGGGATGCCGAGACGGGCCTGACGGAGCGCTATGACCGGTTCTCAATCTTCGATCCGGACGTCCGCAGCCCGCTGGCCGATGCCTCGGGCCTCGACCTTCGCGGAGGCTGGCGGTTCCCCGGCGTGGACCTGCCCACCGGCGGGCGGAACCTAAGGAACCCCGAGTGGAACAACTTCGCGCCACGGCTGGGTCTTGCCTACCAGGCTTTCTCGGGAACGGTGGTCCGTATCGGCTACGGCATGTTCTTCGCGATGGCTCCCTGGGGCGCCAATTACTACCCCACGTCTCCGTTTGCAACGACCACGCCCTGGCTGGCCTCGTTGGACGGCGTGACTCCGAACAACCTGCTTAGGGACCCGATGCCCGACGGCGTGATCCTGCCTCCGGGCGCGAGCGGCGGCATGCTGGCAGGCAACGGCTTGAACGCTAACGGACCGATCCCGTCGCTCATGCGCACGCCGTACAACCAGCAGTGGAACTTCACGATCGCACAGCAGTTCGGCCCGCGAACCGCCGTGGAAGTGGCGTACGCCGGCAACAAGGGAACCCATATCCCGTTTCGGAATGGATGGCAAATGGATCAGCTCAATCCGGTCCACATCAACCCGGATTCCGGAATCCTAGACCTGGTTGACAATCCGTTGCACGGACTGGTGCCGGCGGGAGTGATGTCACGCCCGAGAGTTCAACGCGGTCAGTTGCTGACGCCATACCCACAGTACCCCGGGGCGGTCGCCTCTGCGCCGGGGTGGGGCAACACCAGCTACCACTCGCTTCAGGCCAAGTTCACCAAGAGGTTCGATGGAGGGGGGAACGCCGTGGTCGCCTACACCTTCTCGAAGCTGATCTCGGATGGCAGCGACAACGCCTGGACCTCGGCGCTCTGGCGGAATTACTACTGCCGGCGCTGTGATCGGTCGATTTCCCCGTACGACCAGCGCCACCGTCTCATCACGAGCTATACCTACGAGCTGCCATTCGGCAAAGGAAAGCGGTTCGGGCGCGGCTGGACGGGCCCGCTGAACGCGATTCTGGGCCAGTGGCAGGTCAACGGAATTATGACCCTGAACAGTGGACTGCCCCTCCGTTTCAGTGTTCCTGGAAACACCAGCTTCTCCTTCGGGGGCCGACAATACCCGGACACGACGGGTCAAAATGCCAAAATCGAACACAACAACTTCGATCCGACGACGGAAACTTGGTTCGACACAGACCAGTTCTCGATTCCCGAGCGCTTCACCTTCGGCAACCTGGGCCGGGTGCATCCGAATCTCCGCGCTGACTTCGTCGAGTCGCTGGACCTCTCGATCTTCAAGAGCTTCCAGATCGGGGACAGGGTGACCACGCAGTTCAGGGCCGAGTGGTTCAATTCGATGAACCACCCGATCTTCAACAACCCGGGCACCCAAGTCGGAAGAGGCGGGTTCGGACGGATTGCGTCACAGGCGAACCTGCCGCGCCAGACGCAGCTGGCGCTGAAGATCATCTTCTGAGGGGACGACTCGCGAGCCGGAACTGGGCACTTGTCCGGTGCCCAGTTCCGGCGACAGCTTGGACAGGGTGCTGCAGTCCATAGAGGTTTCGACACTTTCGTGCGTCCGGCGTTCCGTTCTGGCCGCTGGATTGGGTTCGCGCCTAGTGTGCTGCGCGACGCTATTCTCGCGGTCGCGATGCGATCGGCCTGTGTATTCCTCGCGGCAGTGGCCTCGCTGCCCGGTCAGACCGCCACCCAAACCACACTGATCGATCCCCCAGCTGACAGTAGCGGTCTCGTCGTGATCAGCCTGGGTCTCGGCAGTGCTAATCCCGGATCTGGGCGTGCCGGACACTGCCAAGAGCTATGACCCTAAGAGGTACTCGACATGCTGGAATCCGAGAGCCTGACATGGGCGGACCGCATGCGGGCCGAGGGCCGAGATGAAGGCCGGCGCGAGGGGGAGCGGAAACTGCTCCTACGGCAGGCACGGATCCGTTTCGGCGAGGCGCTGGCGCGCAGCCTTGCCGCGAGGCTGGAAGGGATTGCTGACGTGGACCGCTTGGAGGAGATCGGCGAGTGGCTGCTGGTTTGCGACAGCGGAGAGGCCCTGCTCATCCGACTCGGACAGCACTGATCGCCAGCCGGAGATTGCTGGATCTGGGGCGGATCGCACATGCGCAAACCCGGGCAGGCCAGTGATTTCGGGCACTGCAAGGCTTGGTGGAAGCCGACGAGATCGATCTGCTGCATAGCCACAAGCGCGCAGCTCGATAGGTGGGGCTCGGACTACCGTCCGGAGACCGTCAACAGCCGGTTCAAGCTCCTTCCGATGGCGTTTCGGGGTGTTGCGACGAAGCAGTTGGACAACTCCTTGCCCTGCTTCGAGCGGGTCGACTCCTCTCGCCCGACCTCTCCGCGGACCCGCCTGACAGCTGCGTCAACTCAACCACCCACACCGTTCGCGAACTGAGCCATTGAAATCGAGTACAGCGATGCGGAAGACGTAGGATCTAGACAGCTCCGTAGGCCAGCATCGCGTCCGCGACTTTCACGAAGCCTGCGATGTTCGCGCCTTGGACATAGTTGATCCAGCCGTTCTCCCGACCGTGCTCCGCGCATCGGAGATGGATGCCCTCCATGAGGCTTTCGAGCTGTTCGTTGACTTGCTCCCTAGGCCAGGAGACACGCAATGCGTTCTGGCTCTGCTCCAGGCCGGACACCGCGACGCCGCCGGCGTTCGCCGCCTTGGCGGGACCGAAGAGAATCCTCGCATCTAGGAATCGCTGCACGCCGGCAAGATCCGTTGGCATGTTGGCGCCTTCGCAGACACCGACCACACCGTTCTCCAGCAGGGTTCTGGCGTCCTCTCCGTCGAGCTCGTTCTGGGTTGCGGAGGGAAACGCTAGGTCGCAAGGCACGCTCCAGGGACGTTTCCGCTCGTGGAACTCGCAGCCGAACTTCTCGGCGTACTCTCGGATGCGTCCGCGCCTGACGGACTTCAGATCCTTCAGCCATTCGAGCTTTTCCAGATCGATGCCGTCCGGATCGTACACGAAGCCTCCCGAATCGGATGCGGTGACGACCTTGGCGCCCAATTGCACCAGCTTCTCGATCGTGTGGATGGCGACGTTTCCCGAGCCCGACACAACCGCCGTCTTGCCCTCGATGCCATCACTTCTCGTCGCGAGCATCTCGCGCATGAAGTAGACACTGCCGTAGCCGGTAGCCTCGGTGCGCACCAGGCTGCCGCCGAACGCAAGCCCCTTGCCCGTCAGGATTCCCGTGAAGCGGTTCGCCAAGCGCTTGTACATTCCGAACATATAGCTGATCTCGCGTTCCCCGACCCCGATATCGCCCGCCGGAACGTCGGTGTCCTCCCCGATGTGCCGCGCCAGTTCCACCATGAGCGAGTGGCAGAAGCGCATGACCTCGCGGTCCGTCTTGCCCTTCGGGTTAAAGTTCGACCCTCCCTTGCCCCCGCCCATCGGCAAGGATGTCAGGCTGTTCTTGAAGACCTGCTCGAACCCGAGGAACTTCAGAACGCTCAGCGTCACGGTCGGGTGGAACCGCATGCCCCCCTTGTAAGGTCCGATCGAATTATTGAACTGGACTCTCCAAGCGCGATTCGCGCGCAAGTTGCCGTCGCGGTCCTCCCATGTCACGCGGAAGATGATCACCCGGTCGGGCTCGGTCATTCGCTCGAGCAACTGGTCCTTGCCGTATTGCGGGTTCTCGTGGCAGAACGGAATGATCCATTGCGCGACTTCTCGAACGGCCTGGTGGAAGTCGCTCTCCCCCGGATTGCGCCGACGCAGACCCTTCATGAATCCCTCGATGTCGGCTTGGATTGCGCCCGACGCTTGCTTCGTCATTCCTCGGAATTGTAGCAATCGACACCACTAGCGGGGGTGTGCGACGAGCCGTGTCAGCCCCATGCCGTGAGACATTCGACCGCCGTGCATGTGCTGTGCTTGGGCGTCGACATCATCACCATTCGCACTCGGCTGGGATATGTATTCCACGAGGCCACTAAGCGCCTGTATTTGAGTCGGTTACGCGAACTTGGCTACATTCTTGAGTCGGACGCATAGCGCCCGTCCGGATATGTGGGGGAGGGGAGCCATCGGCTTTCCGACCGCGATCGAGAATCGCGGCACGCGCTTGCCAGACGCACTTGACAACGGCTCAGTGATGTGTAATTATTCGATATTATGCATATTCATTCACCAACGACCGCACGGCGGCGGTCTGCGCCGGGGCGTCACTTCTTGCGGGATGCCGACCTCTCAGCCGACGAGTTGCACGAGGTATTGGACCTCGCCGCGCGCGTCAAGGCCGACCCGAGCCAGTATCGGGCGGCGTTGCAAGACCGCTCGGTCGTCATGCTGTTCGAGAAGCCGTCGTTGCGTACGCGCATGACCTTCGAGCTCGCTGCGGCGCAACTCGGCGGCTTTGCCATATTCCAAGACCATCGTGACGGCCGCATCGGCCAGCGCGAGCCCGCGCGGGATATTTCGCGCAACTTGGACCGCTGGTTTGACGCGATCGTGGCGCGTACGTTTGCGCAGAAGACGCTAGAGCTTCTCGCCAAGTGGTCCAGCGTGCCGGTGATCAACGCCTTGAGCGAATCGTTCCACCCGTGCCAAGCGCTGGCCGACTACCTGACGCTGCTGGAGTGCTTCGGTTCCTTCGACGGCCTCAAGCTGGCCTACGTGGGAGATGCCAACAATGTTGCGCACTCGTTGCTGCACTGCGGTCCGCAACTCGGCGTCTCGATATCGATATGCGGCCCGGCGGCCTACGCTCCGCGTCCGGCCGATCTCGCGGAGGCACGACAGGTGGCGGAGCGGAACGGTTGCACGGTCGAGGCGGTGGAAGACCTGCGTCAAGCCGTGCAGGGCGCGGCGGCGGTGTACACCGATGTGTGGACTAGCATGGGCTGGGAGGCCGAGACGCAGCAGCGCAAGATCGCGTTTGCCGAGTACAAGGTCGATGACGCGGTGATGCAGCTGGCTGACAAGCGGGCGGTGTTCATGCATTGCCTGCCGGCCCAGCGCGGCGCGGAGGTGACCAACGCGGTCATTGAATCGCCGCAATCGGTCGTGTTCGATCAGGCCGAGAACCGGCTGCACGCCCACAAGGCGATTCTGATGAAGATGATGGGAGAAAACCATGAGCAAGCATCCTGAGAAAGTGGCCCTGGCCTATTCGGGCGGGCTCGACACCTCGATCATCATTCCCTGGCTGCGGGAGAACTACGGCTCTCAAGTTGTCGCTGTCTGCGGCGATGTCGGGCAGGGCGCGGAGGAACTCGCCGGTCTTGAGCAAAAGGCCCTCGACAGCGGCGCCTGCGAGGTGTATGTCGAAGACCTGCGCGAGGAATTCGTGCGGGAGTACGTCTGGCCCATGGTCCGCTCGGGCGCGGTCTACGAGCACAAATACTTGCTCGGCACTTCGATCGCCCGCCCGCTGCTAGCCAAGCTGCAGGTTCGGGTGGCCCTTCAGACGGGCTGCGACGCACTGGCGCACGGCGCGACCGGCAAGGGCAACGACCAAGTCCGCTTTGAGCTGACCTACAAGGCGTTGGCACCGGATATGCCCGTGATCGCTCCGTGGCGCGAATGGGACATCGTCTCGCGCGAAGATGCCATCGACTACGCTAAGCGCCACGATGTGCCGATCCAACAGAGCAAGGAGAAGATCTACAGCCGCGACGCGAACCTGTGGCACATCTCCCACGAAGGTGCCGAACTTGAAGATCCGGCGAACAAGCCGGGTGCGGCCGTTTGGACGCTCACGGCCGACCCTGCCACTGCCCCCGCCGCAGGCACTCAGGTCAGCATCGAGTTTGAAGCCGGCACCCCGGTCGGCTTGGACGGAACGCGCATGAGTCCCGCACGCTTGGTGGAGGTTCTCAACGCACTGGGCTGCGAGCACGGCATCGGCCGCATCGACTTGGTCGAAAACCGCTTCGTGGGCATGAAGTCTCGCGGCTGTTACGAAACGCCGGGCGGCACCATCCTGATGGCAGCGCACGCGGAGCTGGAAGCTCTGACGCTGGACCGCGCCACCCAGCACTACAAGCAAAAGCTGGCCCTCGACTACGCCGAACTGGTCTACGACGGAAAGTGGTTCACTCCGTTGCGCGAGGCCATGGACGCTTTCGTGGACCAGACGCAGCGTCACGTCACCGGAGAGGTCGCACTGCGCCTCTGCCGGGGGCGGATCGACCCGCTCAGCCGCACTTCGCCTTACTCGCTGTACGCTCCTGAGATCGCGAGCTTCACCATGGGCGAGGAGTATGACCAGCGCGATGCTCAGGGCTTCATCAGCCTGACCGGACTGCCGATCCTCGTGCATGGGGCGGTGCAGGGTGGACTCCGCGATGCGGAAGGCGGTCCCGAATGAAACTCTGGGGAGGCCGGTTCGAGTCCGGGCCAGCGGAACTGTTCGAGCGCTACTCGGGTTCGCTGCACTTCGACCGCAAGCTGTTCGAGGCCGACGTCATCGGCTCGAAGGCATTCGCCAACGCCCTCTGCTCAGTCGGCATCCTGACCGCCGCGGAGCGCAGCACGATCCATGCCGCGTTCGACGCCATGCTTGCAGAGGCCGACAGGCCTGGCTACTTCGACGCTGACGACGAGGATGTCCACACGTTCGTCATTCGCAAGCTCGCGGAGTCGGTAGGTGAGCTAGCGGACAAGATCCACACCGGGCGCAGCCGCAACGAACAGGTTGCGACCGACTTCCGCCTGTGGATGAAGGCCACGATCCGGGGCGTGCAAGCGCGCCTGGAGGCGTTGATGGACTCCCTCTTGCGACTGGCCGAGCGGGAGTCCGATGCGCTGCTGCCCGGCTACACCCATCTCCGGCGCGCCCAGGCGGTGCTCTTCGCGCACTACCTGCTGGCGTACTTTGAAATGTTCCTGCGCGACTGGCAGCGCCTGCAGCAAGCCTACGAGCGTACCGACGTATTGCCGCTGGGCAGCGGTGCGCTCGCAGGCAGCGGGTTTGCATTCGATCGGGAGGCCATGGCCGCCGATCTGGGATTCGCCGCAATCTCGGCTAACAGCTTGGATTCGGTGTCGGACCGGGACTTTGCGCTCGACTTCCTGTACGCCGCGTCGGTCTCGATGTTGCACGCGAGTCGGCTGGCCGAAGATTGGATCCTGTACAGCAGCGAGGAGTTCGGGTTTCTCGAAATGGGCGACGAGGTCACCAGCGGGTCGAGCCTGATGCCCCAGAAGCGCAATCCGGACGCGCTCGAGCTGCTGCGTGGAAAGACGGGCCGCGTCTGCGGCAGCCTGCAAGCGCTGATGATGACGCTGAAAGGGCTGCCCATGGCCTACAACCGCGACCTGCAGGAGGACAAGGAGGGTGTGTTCGACAGCGCGGCGCAGGTCGCGGACTCGCTGGCGATCCTTGCCTTGTGCGTCGATACCGCCCAGATACGCAGCCAAGCGATGGAACGAGCCGCCGAGGATGGGTGGGTGTCGGCCACGGCCTTGGCTGAAATCCTAGCCCGCAGCGGCATCCCGTTCCATCGGGCGCACCAGATCGTGGGCAGCATCGTGCTCGCCAGCGTCAAGCAGGGCAAGCGGCCAACGGACTGGACCTTAGACGAGCTGCGCGAATTTGCACCCGAACTTGGCGAACAGGTACTAGCGGCGCTGATTCCCAGCAACGCCTTGGAAAACCACCAAGTTCCCGGCGGCACGGCTACCGATCGAGTGCAGGAAGCGTTGCTCGCGGCCAAGGCGAGGTTGGAGGCACTGGCGCGAACCTCCGCGAGCGAAGGAGCCTGACCGTCGTGAAATCCCGGCGACAGCGAGAGATCCTCGGTCTGATCGAATCCCGGGCATTGCGCACCCACGCAGAACTCGCGGCTGCGTTGGCGGCGCGGGGAATGTCTACCAGCCAGGGCACTCTATCGCGCGATTTGCGCCAACTCGGCATCGTCAAGACATCTGACGGCTATGCTGTGCCCGCGAGGCCCCAGGCGGAAGACGCGACTGGGGCCGCCTTGGCACGGCTCGTCGCACAGTTCTTGGTGGGCGTCGAAACGGCCCAGAATCTGGTCATCCTGCGCACGGAGCCGGGCGGTGCGAATGCTCTTGCTCAAGGCTTGGACGCGGCCAGCCTGCCCGGGATCATAGGCACCCTAGCCGGCGACGACACCATCTTTGTCGCCACAGCAGATGGGGCAACCGCTGGCCGGGTACAGGCCATGCTGGAGGAACTCTAGGCGAGTCTTAGCATCCTGTGGTCTTGGTCGGTCCTAGCCGGCTCGTCGCCGACCTTGGCGATCGCCTTCGCGTAGATCCGGTGATCGGAATGGCTGCTTGCGACGACTCGGAACTGATGCTTGGCGCACCCCCGGCAGCCGGGCTGCGGAACGCGAGGCCGTGGGCCGCGTACGGGGCCTTGGGCTCGGCCTGCTCTCTGCTCCTACCCGCTTGAGATCGCTCGCTTCGATGTCGTGGCGTACCAACACCGCGCAGGCAACGAGCACGCCCGCTTGGAGATCGCCACCGAGACCCAAGACGGCAGTTCCCAACGCGTGGCGGCCATTCGAGGGAAGCTCGCAGAATTGTACCGGAGGCTCGTCGGCGTAACCGTGTCGGCCGATTCCCCGGATGTCGAGGACGCCTTCAACCTGTTCGTCGAGGTGCGGAATCCCAAGCGCTCCACGGAAGGCAGTCAATTCTCCGGCTCGCGGTTTCGGTCCAACACCACGGACGACCACCTGTACTTTGAAGGGGTTGTGGACAACGCCTTGGAGTTTTCGGATCTCCGCAGCAGTCGCCTGCAGTCCGATCCGGTCAGGGAGTTCGAAAGGGGATTCGACCCGAGCGATCCGAGCCACAGCGCCCGAACCTGGGTTGTGACCCTCGCCTATCTGCGGACGGACTACCGGTACCTGTGTTTCTAGGAATGCGCTGAACCGCGGTAACTTCATGAAGTAGCGACTTCACGGAGATTCGCGAAATCGACTAGGGATTCGCGCTCCCACCGGAATCGGCGGGTTCCCCACGCTCCGATCGGACGGCGTTTGAGCGCAGAGTCGCGAGCGAACGAAGCATGATCGCTGGATGCCGCGTGGCACACGGTGGGGATGGAGCTGTCGACCGAGATCCCGTGCTGCTCTTGGAGATAGCCGATCCGAGAGCGATCTTCCTTTGATAGAAAATCTTGGCCGACTGCATGGCGCTTCCCTCCAAGCGCCAATGGGTGCGATCGCAAGCGCTATTTGAGCTTGCGATGTCGAGGTGACCTGTCGACAAGATCCGGCAGGCACCGCCTGAAGGGAGCCGACCGCACTGAGCTTGCTATTCTAGGCTTCTCGGAGCCCGGCAAGGCTCCTGCGTAGGATCGAACGTGAACAGCATTTCGTTGGAAAACCATGTCGCCGTAATTACAGGTGCCAGCAAGGGTCTCGGACGGGAAATGGCGGAAGCTCTTGCCGTCGCAGGGGCACAGGTAGCATTGGTGGCCCGGAACGAGGAACTGCTCGCCGAAGTGGTGCAGGGAATTCGCGCCCGTGGCGGCACGGCCGAGTACATCATGGCCGATGTCACAGACGAGACTGCCGCGGCCGAAGTGGACCAGTTTGTCAAAGAAGCATTTGGCACCTGCGACATCTTGATCAATAACGCTGGCATCAACAATCGCAAGCCGATCGAGGAAATGTCCTTCGGCGAATGGCACGAGATCATCGAGGTCAACCTAACCGGCCCGTTCTCGATGTCGCGCACCATGGTGCCAGGCATGAAGGAACTGCGCTGGGGGCGGATCATCAACATGACCTCGATCATGTCCCACGTCTCCTTGCCGAACCGCACGGGTTATTCGACCACCAAGGCCGGCCTGTTGGGCTTCACTAGGGCGCTGGCTCTGGAACTCGCTCCGTACAACATCACCGTCAATGGCATCAGCCCGGGACCATTCGCAACAGAGATGAATCGGCCGCTTATCGAGGATCCCGAAAAGAACAGCCAGTTCCTCGCCAGCATCCCCGTGGAACGGTGGGGCAAGGTCGAGGAGATCGGCACTCTTGCGGTTTACATGTGCTCCGAAGCTGCGGGCTTCCTCACCGGCACAGACATCGTGATCGATGGCGGCTGGACTGCCCGTTAGCCGCTAATCGTGTGCTTCCCAGTGGGGAACGGCGACGAAGCGATAGCCCCGGTCTCGCAGGCGCGGCACGATCTGCCTTAGCGCGGCCAAGCTCTCTGATCTGTCCGCTTCGGCTCGCGCCGCGTGCCCGTCGTGCAGGCACACGATGCCACGCCCTTCGATGCGGCCCAGCACGCGGCGCGTGACGCGCCCGGCATCCCACTTCCAATCGTTGCCGATGACCGTCCAGTGGACGGCGGTTAGGCCAGCGGCGGGAAGCTCAGTCGCCAAGAAGGGCGAGCGCAGTCCGTAAGGTGGCCGGAATAGTTTGACTGCCCGGCCAGTGGCGCTGCCGATGGCGTCTTGCGTAGCGCAGATCTCGTCGCGCACGCGCAACCGCGAGCGCAGCGGCAGGCAGGGATGCGTGAAGGTGTGATTCCCCAGCGCATGACCCGCCTCGACGATTGCGCGTGCGACGCTAGGGCGGCGTTCCACGTTCGCCCCGCATACGAAGAACGTCGCCTTGACGCCGAGCGCTTCGAGCGTTTCGAGGAAACGCGGCGTTTCGTTGCTCGGTCCGTCGTCGAACGTCAGGGCGATCTCTTCCGGCGATCCGTCCAGCCTCCACCTGCCGGCACCCCAGCGCTGAGCGCGGGGGTGCGCCGCCGCGTAGGCGGCGTAGCCCATGGCTGGCAAGGCCAGTGAGAGCGGCAACCACACCATCCAGATTCTAGCCGCCGCCGGCATGGACGGCTCTCAAGGATGTCATCGCTCGGCATCTGCGGCGTTTCAGCGGAATCGAACGTCTGCTCGCTCCGATTGCCATCGCAACGTAACTTCGCTGTTAAACCTCTCCAATATTCGCGGTCGCGGCGGGAACCGCGGTTCCCCTCGGAATCCCCGACGGCCCGCGGCCAGACGAGTGTCGTCGCCGGTGAGAATCGGCCAGCCATCGTGTGCGACAGCTCCTAATTTGTGCGACAGCTCTCGCAGGTTGTATTGGCGTCGGACCGGCCCCTATACTAGTTCTTTCGGCTCAGACCGGGCCGCCGGATGGAGTACAGTGCCGAGCACGACGGAGCGCGAGTTCCAAGCACCGCAGCACGAGGCTGCGATGTTCTTCGGTCTGTTCCTGCGGGGGCATCCGGTCGGGGTGCTGCGGGAGCAGATTGACATCTCGCCCAAGGTGTTCAAGAAGTGGATGCGTCTGCGCGAGTACGACGCGGACTTTCAAGAGCACCTGCGGCGGACGTATCGTTACCGCAAGCAAGTGCTGACGATCTTCAACTCGCTGGTAACAACCGCGCAGACCAAGAGCGCCTGCCAGTGACCCGCGCTTGCAAGAGGCGTCCGGCGGGTTCGGGGACGGGTCAGACAGAATGAGCTCGAGCTATCTCAATGGACCTCTATCACCCTTCTGAAGGCTTCGCTGCCCGCGCCAACGTGCAGCCGGGCCAGCCGCACGAAACGCTCATCGCGAAGGCGTCCTCCGATCCGGAAGCCTTTTGGGCCGAACTCGCCGAGAGCGAGATCCACTGGTTCCGCAAGTGGGACCGAGTGCTGGACGACTCGAACGCGCCGTTCTACAAGTGGTTCACCGGCGCGACAACGAACATGTCGTACAACTGCTTGGACCGCCACTGCCAGACTTGGCGCAAGAATCGAGCCGCGATCATCTGGGAGGGCGAGCCGGGCGACCAGCGCACCCTCACCTACCAAGAGTTGTTGAGCGCCGTAGAGCGCTTTGCCGGCGTGCTCAAGGCACAAGGTTTCCGCGCTGGCGACCGGGCGATCTTGTACATGCCGATGGTGCCGGAACTGCCCGTGGCCATGCTGGCTTGCGCCCGCTTGGGGATCACGCACAGCGTGGTTTTCGCGGGCTTCTCGGCGGAGGCGCTCAAAACGCGGATCCTGGATCTTGACGCTGGCTTGGTGGTCACCGCCGATGGCGGCTGGCGGCGGGGCAGCATCGTTCCGCTCAAGCAGGCGGTCGACGATGCGCTCGATGATTGCCCCGGTGTCAGGAGCGTGATCGTGTATCGCCGCACCGGCAACGAGGTTGAAATGACGCCCGGGCGCGACGCATGGTGGCACGATCTCGATACCGGCGCGCCCGCCGCTTGCCCGGCCGAAGAGCTGGATGCCGAGCATCCGCTTTACGTGCTCTACACCTCTGGCACGACCGGAAAGCCGAAGGGCATCGTGCATTCCACCGGCGGCTACCAGTTGCAGGTCTCGATGGCGATGCGCTGGGTGTTCGACATCAAGGACGAAGACACCTACTGGTGCGCGGCGGACGTGGGCTGGGTGACAGGCCACAGCTACATCGTCTACGGCCCGCTGCTGGTCGGCTCGACCACCGTGATGTACGAGGGAGCGCCCGATTTCCCCGAGCCGGATCGCTTCTGGAGCTTGGTGGACAAATACAAGGTGAATGTGTTCTACACCTCGCCCACTGCGATCCGCGCCTTCATCAAGTTCGGCACCGACTATCCGGCGCGCCACGACCTGTCCAGCCTGCGCCTGCTCGGCTCGGTGGGCGAACCGATCAACCCCTCGGCGTGGGAGTGGTACCACAGGGTGATCGGCGGCGGGCGATGCCCGATCGTGGACACTTGGTGGCAGACCGAGACCGGGTCCATCATGATCTCGCCGCTGCCGGGGGCGACTGCGCTCAAGCCCGGTTCGGGCACCTTCCCCTTGCCTGGAATCGCCGCCGATGTGGTGGATCTCGAGGGCAACACGGTGGCACCGGGGGGAGAGGGCTACTTGGTGGTTCGCAAGCCCTGGCCCTCGATGTTTCGCACGCTTTGGGGTGATCCCGAACGCTTCCGCGAGACCTATTGGAGCCAGATCCCGGGCATCTATTTCGTCGGGGATGCAGCCCGCAGGGATGAGGACGGCTATTTCTGGGTGCTCGGGCGCGTTGACGACGTGATGAATGTGAGCGGGCACCGCTTGTCCACGGCCGAGCTGGAATCGACCCTGGTGCGTCACGACGCCGTGGCCGAGGCAGCCGTGGTCGGCATGCCGGACGAGCTGACCGGCCAAGCGGTGATCGCCTTCGTCACTCCGATCCAGGGGAATGATCCCACCGACGAGTTGGCCGCCGAACTCAGGGAATGGGTCGCTCAACAGATCGGCAAGTTCGCGCGTCCGAAGCAGATCCGCTTCAGCGATGCCTTGCCCAAGACCCGTTCGGGCAAGATCATGCGGCGGCTGCTGCGGGAGATCGTGACAACCCACAAGGTGAGCGGCGACATCACCACCTTGGAGGATCTCTCCGTGATCAACCGGCTTTCGGCGCAGCAGGACGAGGACTGAGTGCGGTCCTTGGTAGCTGCCGCTCTCGGCCGAGGCAAGATATCGTGACCGGCTACGGCGACGAGCACGCTGCCGCAGGCGTGGACGCGGAACTCCCGTCGATCGAGACTTGGGCGAACCAATACCAGGGCAGGGAATACACCGTCGAGATTGCCTGCGCGGAATTTACATCGGTCTGTCCCAAGACAGGCCTGCCGGATTTCGGGACGCTCCTGCTCCGGTACCAGCCCGCAGACCGCTGTATTGAGCTGAAGTCGTTCAAGCTGTACTTGTTGGAATACCGCAATCTCGGGATCTTTCAGGAGAATATCGTCAACAAAGTCTTGCAGGACGTAGTCAAAGCCGCCAGTCCCGCCTGGGCCGTTGTAGAGGGGGCCTTTGCAGTACGGGGCGGGCTCACTACCAGCGTCGAAGCGTCGTACAGCCAAGAGTCGGGATTCGCACAGCTTTGACCGGAGGCTGTTCTACGGCCGTCTGGCGACCCCAGCGTTGCCTGGCCTTGACCGGACCTGTCCCAACGGTGGGGTTGGTACCATTGACACGCTATCTCAGCCCGTGAGGAGGGGTCGCGAGATTGCTCTGCTTCACCTTCCAAGGCTCCTGAGGTGCCTTGCGCAACAGCACAACCATGGCCAGCAGCTATCCCGACCCCATGCGCACTCCGGTCTGTGACGCGATCGGAATCGACTATCCCGTCTTGCAGGCCGGGATGGGAATGATCGCCCAAGCCGAACTCGCCGCAGCGGTCTCGGAAGCAGGCGGCTTGGGCGTGATCGGTACTGGCCTGAGCATGCGTCCGGATGAGTTGCGGGAGCAGATCCAGATCGTGCGCAGCACCACCAGCAAGCCGTTTGGGGTGGACATCCTGTTTGCGACGGTCCGCGCCAAGGGAAGCTCGGTCGCAACCTATACGGACAACGTCCAAGGCTTGATCAGCGTGACGCTGGAAGAGCGTGTGCCGGTTTTGATTTCGGGGCTGGGCAGCCCCAAGGGCGCGGTCCGCGAAGCCCACGAGCGAGGGATCTACGTCGTGGCCGTGATCGGAGCCGAGCGCCATGCGCTCAAGGCTGCCAGCGACGGGGTAGACGCGGTAATCGCCTCCGGGCGGGACGGCGGCGGACATGTGGGGGAAGTCGGAACCGCTGCCCTGGTGCCGTCCGTCGTTGCTGCGGTGGACGTGCCCGTGATCGCGGCTGGAGGTTTGGCTGACGGTCCCGGTTTGGCCGCCGCTTTGATGTGGGGAGCGCAAGGCGTTTGGCTAGGGACGCGCTTCATTGCGACCGAAGAGGCTGGAGCGCACCGCAACTACAAGGCAAAGATCGTCGACACCGGTTCGTCCGGAACCGTTGTGACGCGCGCTCACAGCGGTAAGCCGTGCCGCATGATCCGCAACGCCTTCACGGACCATTGGGCTGAGCGAGAGGCCGAAATCCAACCCTACCCTCGCCAAGCGCTCGAGGTTGGCAATCCAGCCTCAACCAAGGGGCGCCTAGAGGGAGACTCAGAGGGCGGGGTGCTGCCGGCTGGCCAGAGTGTGGGCGTCATTCGCGCAGTCGAGCCGGCTGGAGATGTGGTTCGCGCCATCGTGAGCCAAGCTAGGGCCGCTATTGCAACCGCCGCCAACCTCTGAGCGAAGCTCTCGGGCCGCCCGACTTCGAACCGGGTTGTTGAGTTGCCACCGTTGACGCGGCTTACTCAGGCTCGATAGCGCCCATCGCCTGAGCGTCCGGGCTGGTTTGCAGGCATGGAATTGCGCGCCTAGACCTGCAAGCGCGGTTTCGAGGATGCCGACGAGGTCATCCCTGGACTCGCCCTAGTCCTTCGACTCGAGTCGCACGTCGGGTCTACAATAGCCGCCAAGCTTGGAGGGATCACCCGATGCTGATACGACTGGCCGTCCTCGCGCTAGGACTTGCTTGCTTTGCCGGCGCTGCCGATATCTCGTTCCCGTTCATCTCCGAGGATCGAATCCCGATCGAGGAGATCAAGTTGACCGAGACCGCATATGGTGCGATCCGCAAGCCTCCGGGCGAGGGGCCCTTTCCGGCGATCGTGTTCCTGCACGGAGGAGTCGGGCAGTCCTCGATGGCGAACCTGCGACAGGCCGTGGCGCAACAGCCGACGCAGGGACGGTTCTTGGCCTGGGGCTACGTAGCGGTGGCAGCGACTCGGCGGGCCATCCGTCATGATCCGCAGGAGCGGGGTGTAGTCGAGGACACGCTAGAACTCGTCCGGCGTGTCCGGGAATTGCCTTTCGTGGACGCGGAGAGCGTATCGCTTTATGGCGGCAGTGGCGGAGGCACGCTAGCGCTGGAAGTGGCGAGCGTTAGCGATGACCTTGCGGCAATCGTCGCGGGCGAGCCGGCGACGATCATCTATATGGGCATGTTCTCACGCGATCACATCATTTTCGACGACGATGGAAAGCCTACGGGCGACCGGCGCTGGGATGTGATGAACCAAGATGCGAAGTCCCTCTACACGAATCAGGTTCGAGATTTCACGCGCCAAAAGCTCTCCGCCCTGGCAACGCCCACGCTCATCCTGCACGGAGATCAGCACGAACTCAAGCGTTTCAACCTCGAAGTGTTTGTTCCGGAAATGCGAGCGCTCGGCAAACCGGTCGTTGTAAACGTGTACCCAGGCGAGCCGCACGGCTTTTATTGGGGTCAGGGTCGCGACCCGGCGCAGGCCTTGAAGGCTAACCAGGATGCTGATGCATTCCTGAGGAAACACCAGCGCATCCAGCCTAGGCCGGTCGACGCGTCGTGGACAACGCCGAGGAAGGTCGAGCCGATGCGCACGCGATCCGCGGACCGTGGGCAATGATCCTGCCGAACTTGGTTCTTGCCAGCCTGACTAAGACGTCGGCAGAGTTCGCTGGGCTCGAAGCTTGCGATTCGGAACTGGCCAGCGCATAGTGCCCGGAAGGTGTCGATTCCGGCTTCGCTAGGGCCAGTCCAGTTAGGAAGCTCGTGCGCCTCGTTGGGGCCTGGCAAGAAGACCGGGCGCGGCCAGGACTCGTGGCGAGTTCCTCCGCAACCGGAGGCGACCGCCCTCATCAGCTGAGTCAGCACTCTCGGCAAGAACGCCGACGCTCGACTGCCCCCGCTGAAGCTGCGGTTGTTCCGCTAGCTCAGCAGCTGTGGGATCACTTCGCCATGCACGTCTGTCAGGCGCATGTGCCGGCCGTTGAAGAAGTAGGTCAGCCGCTTGTGGTCCATTCCCAGCATGTGCAGCATGGTTGCGTGCATGTCGTGGTAGGTCAGCACCTGTTCCTCGGCCTTGTAGCCGAATTCGTCAGTGGCGCCGATCGACTGGCCGCCGCGAATGCCCGCGCCGGCCATCCAAGCGGTCATCGCGTGCGGGTTGTGGTCCCGGCCCAGCCCGCGCTGCGAAATGGGCATGCGCCCGAACTCCGAGTGCCAGACCACCAACGTATCGTCCAACAGCCCGCTCCGCTTCAGATCCTGGAGCAGTCCAGCGATGGGCTTGTCGACCTCGCCCGCGTGCAGAGTGTGGTTCTCGATCAGGTTGCTGTGCGCATCCCACGTGTCGATGTTCTGCTGTCGCAGCGCACCGCTGTAGAGCTGTACGAAGCGCACCCCGCGCTCGACCAGCCGTCGCGCCAGCAGGCATTGCCGCCCGAACGGCTCCGTGACCGGATCGTCCATGCCGTACAGGGCCTTCGTCTGCTCGGATTCTTGGGAGACGTCGACCGCTTCCGGAGCGCAGCCCTGCATCCTGTAGGCGAGCTCGTAGGAGGCAATTCGCGCCGCCAGCTCGGACGATCCCGGATGCCGCTTGGCGTGTTCCTCGTTCAGCTGCGCCAGATGATCCAAGCGGGCGCGCTGTTGCTCTTGCGAGAGCAGCTCGCTGGGCGGACGCAGGTCAAGGATGGGGTCGCCCTGCGAGCGGAATACCGTCCCTTGATAGGTCGCGGGCAGATAGCCGCTGCTCCAATTTGAGGGTCCCGAGAACGGCCCCCCGCGGTGGTCGTAGACCACCACGAAGCCCGGCAAGCTCTGGTTTTCCGAGCCGAGTCCGTAGGTCACCCAGCTGCCCACGCTGGGATGCCCCATCAGCACCGAGCCGGTGTTCCACTCGTAGTGGGCCAAGACGTGGTCGTTCGAGCGGCCCTTGCAGGAATGCACAAACGCCAGGTCGTCCGCCATCGCGCCCATGTGCGGGAAGAGTTCGGAGACGAGCTTGCCGCACTCGCCGTAGCGCTGGAACTCGAACGGGCTGCGCATCAGCGGGCCGGGGAAGCCCTGCCGCACTCGCACCTTGCCCTTGCCCGTCAACGGCTGGCCATGGTGCTTTTCGAGCATCGGCTTGTGGTCGAACGTGTCCACGTGGCTGACACCGCCGCTCATGAATAGCGAGATGATCGCCTTGGCCCTTGGCTTGAAGTGGGGCTCGCGGGGCGCGGTCGGTGAGACGATGCCCTCGGCGTCGCAGGCAGTCTCCGAGGCCAGCAGGCCCTCTTGCTGGAGCATGTGCGCCAGCGCTATGCCGCTGATGCCCTCGCCGGCCCGAAATAGGAAGTCGCGGCGTGAAACGAAGCGTTGGTCAGCTGACATAGAGAAACTCGTTCAGGTTCAAGATCACGTCACAGAGGTCGGTCAAGGCCTTCAGCGCGTCACCCTGGTGGTATTCCCGCTGACGCCGCAGGAATTCCAGGTTCGCATCCATCTCGCTCTCCGTCGGCTCGCGGCTGAGCGCAATGCTGTAGGCCGCGCGCACGCGGCCGGCATCATCGTCAGCCAAACCGGCGACGCGCTGCGCGTACGCGCCCGCTTGGCGCAGCGCGAACTCGTTGTTGAGCAGGGTCAGCGCCTGCGTCGGCACCGTAGTGGTGTTGCGTTGCTCGCAGGTGACGTTCATGTTGGGCTGGTCGAACACCTCGAACAGCGGGTAGCGCAAGCCGCGCTTGGCGTAGGCGTATACGCTGCGCCGCCAGTTGACGGGACCGGGATCGCTCATGTCCCACTTGCCCTTCGGAAAAGACTCCCGCACTTGATCGGGAATCGGCGGAAAGAAGCCCGGTCCGCCGGCCTGCAGGTTGAGGTTGCCGGAAGCGTCAAGGATGATGTCGCGGATCACCTCGCCCTCGAGTCGGCGTTGCCGGTAGCGCCATAACAGGGCGTTGTCCGGGTCGGCCTTGGCCGCCGCCGAGTCGCTGTGCGCCGATGCCATCTGGTAGCTGTCCGACGTCATCATCAGCCGGTGCATCGCCTTGATGCTCCAGCCGCTGCTCACGAACTCGGTCGCGAGCCAGTCCAACAGCTTTGGATGGGTCGGGTGGGTGCCCATACTGCCGAAGTTGCTGGCGGTCCGCACGATGCCCTGGCCGAAATGGTGCATCCAGATGCGGTTGACCATCACCCGTGCGAACAAGGGGTTGTCGGGCGAGGTGATCCAGCGCGCCAGGGCGAGGCGGCGGCCGCTAGAGATCCGATGCTGGGGCGAAGCGGGATTGAAGATTCCCTTGCTGGCCAGCGCCTCGATCACGCCCGGACCGACGACATCTCCCAAGGTCCGGTAGTCGGCGTTGGGCATGAAGCGGGCTTCGGGCGGCTTGTAGCCGCTGACCGGCAGCCAAGTGCCCTCGATGCCGCTGAAATCTTGGCGGTCGCCCTTGCCCGGCTGGGGTTCGTCGCCCAAGCCGTCGGGCGCGAATCTGTAGTCGCCGTCCCGGATCCCCATCGCCATCGGCAGCGGGGCGGGCAGCTGCTCTTCGAGCTCAGCCACCTGGGCCTTGAGATCCGCCAGCAATTCCGCGTCAGATTCGGAGATGAATTCCTCGTACCCGGTTGCCCCCAACGACTGGACCTGGGCGGCCAGCAATTGCTGGCCCTCTGTCCGCTGGTCTTCCGGCGTGCGCACCGCGACTTGGATTTCCTTCGGAAATTTCTCCAGCGACTTCTCACGCGCTAGCTTCCTGTAGGGAGCCTGCACTTTCGCGATCCGCTGCTCGAGCGGCTCAATCTTGGCGTTGATCTTGGCGGAAGCCTCTTCGTGGCGCTGGATGCTCTCCTGATCGGCCAGCGGGAAGTCGTAGCGAACGTACGGGAAGAACACCGCCATGGCGCGGTAGTAGTCCATCTGGGAGATGGCATCGAACTTGTGGTCGTGGCAGCGCGCGCAGTCCACCGTCAGGCCGAGGAACACCCGCCCGGTCGTCGCGATCATGTCGTCGAGGTAGTTGTAGCGGTATTGCGGGTTGTCCTTCTCGCGGAAGAGCACGCGCGGCCCGACGCGCAGCATCCCGGTCGCGATCAGCGCGTCAAAGCTCGGGTCTTCGACTTCGTCGCCGGCCAGCTGCTCTTGCACGAAGCGGTCGTAGGGCTTGTCCTCGTTGAATGCCCGGATGACGTAATCGCGGTAACGCCAAGCGTGCGGTTGATCGTAGTCGTGCTCATAGCCGGAGGAATCCGCGTAGCGCACCGCATCCAGCCAGTGGCGTCCCCAGCGTTCGCCGTAACGGGGCGAGTCCAGCAGTTCATCGACCAGCCGTGCGAAGGCTTCCTTCGACGGGTCCTTCTCGAACGCGGCCACGACTGCGGGCGGCGGCAGCAAGCCGACCAGATCTAGGTAGGCTCGCCGCACCAGCGTCTGGGGGTCGGCGCGCGGAGCGCGCTCGACGCCCTCATCGCTCAGGCGAGCGGCGAGGAACGCGTCGATGGGATGTGCTTCGCCGCCGGGCGGAGCGTGTCTTTGGGGGTTCTTGAAGGCCCACCAGACCTTGTCTTCTTGAGCCTCTTCCTCGGCGACTTCCCAAGGTGCGCCCGCGTCGATCCAACGCTTCAGAGATGCGATTTCCTCCGTGGCGAGCGTGCTGCCAAACGGCATGCGCGGCTCGGCGGCGCCCGCTACGTGGCGGTATAGCAAGCTTGCGTCGGCATTCCCCGGCTCCAGTGACGGGCCTCGGGAGCCGCCTTGCAGCAGCGATTCTCGGCTATCGACCCGCAAGCCTGACAACTGCTGCTTGTCGCCATGGCACTGGACACAGCGCTGCTCCAGGATGGGCGCGATCTCCTCCGCGTAGCTTGGAGCAGTCGCTTCAGCCGCGACTGGGGCTGCGGTCGCGGAAAGGGCCACAATCACAGAAACTACAAGGGCCGCTCGAAACATATGCAAGGTTCTCCGCCGCTAGCAGTGTAATCGAAGAGTGCTGGTTGGGACAAGGGCCTAGGGCCCAAAAAACGTCTTAGCGGCTCTGAATCGCCACGCTTCTCGCTGCCTTCGGCTCGATTGCCACTCGCCGGGCAGCGAGCGGCGCGGTCACTGCAGCGGTCCGCACCGCCAAATCAGGCGAGACAATCAGTGGCCGTTACCGGTGTCCGAGTTAGCAGTCCGTGGCTTTCAATCGCTCGCATTCTACGCTGATCGCCGCCGAACGATTCGCCCGTCCTCGAACGGCACACCTTGGACACAGCAAAGATCAACGCGGTTGCCCCATCGATTGCCGGAGGCGGTGCCAGCAACAACGCCCGCAGCTCGATCTTGTTCACCCGACGGTCACCAGAGATTCGTCGCACTTCCCCCGATCAGGTGAGGGGCCAATACAGTTGGAATCTCCCTGCACCCGACCAGGGATGGGGCTGCCCGCTGCCCGTTCCAGGCCATGCCGCTCCGGCACCACCGGCAAATGAGCGGGAGAAACCCTTTTCGCGATTGACCTGCGCCTTGCAACATTCCGCAATCTTGATGACACGCCTCCTGATCGCTCTCTTGGCATGCTGTGCCGCGTCGCAAGCCACGGAGATTTTCGGCAATGCAGGATGGATTCGCGTCAGCGATAAAGAGGGCGTCATCGGTGACGCCGCGACCTTTGGCGCCGGCGCTGCCCTTCCAATCAATTCCAACTGGGTGATCGAGGTCGAAGCCCAGACTCACAAGGTCCAAAGAAGCCTTTTTCCGCAGGATGCGTCGGAACAACTCGTTCAGGTCCGCCGCACCTTGCTTCTTGGGAGCATCTTGTACCGCTGGGGCGGGGAGCGGTCCTACGTTTTTGCCGGGGGAGGCTTCGGTAGCGGCCTTAAGAAGAGTAGCGTTCGATACTCGATCTCTTCGCCCTTCTTCGACGTGCCGCGGGGCATCCACGAGTCCAGCGAACTCAACAGAGAGCCGCTGCATGTGTCGCCTAAGGCCGGGTTCGTCTTCTACTTCACGCGGAGAATCGGTGCAAGGGCTAGTTTCTTTGCGGCGGGCAGGAGCTTAGCGGGAACAATTGCGCTGACGTTTCGAATCGACTGACACGGCAAGCGCAGATGGATGAGGGTTGTCTGCGCGAGGGACGGACTCACTCGTGGGATTGAGATTGGGCTGACTCACCAATCCGCGCCCTGACAGGCTTGTTGCGGGGATTGCCCACAGGCCATGGTCTGGGAAAGCATGGCGGCCCGGCCTCTCGGTAGCCTAGAAGTACAAGAGCACGGCTAGGCCGAAGCTGACCGATCTCGGCTGCAAGTCGAGTGGCACAGACACGAATAGGTCGTCGAAAGGAATCACTCTCCCGGCATTGGAGTAGTCCGTGACGCGCACTTCCCCGCGAACCGAGATCAAGCCGACCTTCTGTTCGATGCCGCCACCATACGTCCATCCGCTGAAGTTCTCGTCGAAGCTGTCGGAGCCCGACACGAACTGGCTAGCCTCCGTGCAGGCCATCTCGGTCACACACCCGGTGTATTCGGACCGGAATCCAGCCTTGAGGCGGCGCATCCCTACCAACCCGTATATGCTCGGCCCAAACCAAGTGCCGAGGAGGGGAATCCCGGCACCCAAGCGGCCGGTCAGACCGTAGCTTCTGTTCTTCTCAAACGTCCAGTCCTCGGCCCAGACTTCGCCGAGCTGGTTCCTTTGTGCCGCGGTTCCCGTGCCTGCGAGTTGTCCGGGCGCGATGCCTCCGTGACGCATCATGTCGCCTTCCAAGGCCAGATAGACGCCAGTCACACTCAGCGGTAGCTTGTATCCTGCCAAGAATCCGTAGCTGTAGGCGAGCTTGGCGGCGGAAGCCTCGTCTCTGATTTGTTGCCCCTGGTTGAGTGAAAAATTCTGCGGGTTTGTGTTGTCGACGATTTTCTCGTACAGCACGTTCAAGCGGTCTGCCGCAGCCGCAGCGCCGACATAGAAATCTCCGCCCGAGGCTGGAGTCGTGCCCGCAACGCAGACGAGCAACAACGCTACGGGAAGTACGACAAGTCGCCTGTAACGCATCGGATGAACGGAGAACCACCTGCCCCTCGCAGGCAATTGCGATTATAACAACCGGGGCATGTGGCGAATTGGAGAACTTCCCGCCGGAGAACCCCCATCCGACCTGTAGTCTGCTGGCCAAAAGGAACGCTCCGCTCCTCTTGAATTGTGCTGACTCTCGGCAAGATTCGCAGTTTGCAGCGGCGGTGCGCCTGTCGTCCGCACATTGGGTATCATGACCGCCATGCCGACCTTGCTGGGACTCGTTGTGATGTTTGCCGCAGTGTTTGGGGCCTTTGCCGACACTGCGGTTCCCGTTGATCTGGAAGACTACCGTGACGGGCCCGTTAAGGCGGAGGTGCGGGACGAAGCCTTGGTCGTGACTTGGCAGGACGGTTCGGGCAAGCCGTGGCGGGCGAGCTTCAATCGTGACCCCTCCAAGCCATTGCTGGAATCAGTGGGCAGCGGCGACATGCAGGTGCTGCGCGAGGCCCGGCCGTTCTACCGAGTGGAGACCGGCGTGCGCCGCAAGGGCTGGAACGCCTTCTTCGACTACCCGCCGGACCACCCGCAGGGCACGGCAGCCTTCTTCGGCGGATTGGCATTGGATTCCCTGCGGGTCGAGACCGCGGGCAGTCGTCTGCGAGTGCATTGTGGCGGTTTCACGGCGGGTCCGTTCTCGGGATCGCTGGTCTACACGTTCTTTGCCGGGTCCCGCTTGATCCAGCAGCAGGCTGTCGCTGTCACCGACCGTGAGAACGTTGCCTACTTCTATGACGCGGGTCTCGAGTTCATGGCCCGGGACCAGGTCCAGCCCGGGCGCAACATGCTCACACCTCTGGCGTACTACGACACCGAGGGGCAGCTGCGTAGCGAGACAGCCAATGGCTTGCAGCCCGAGCGCGTGCCGTTCAAGGTCCGCTACCGCGCCATGGCTACGACCGCCGGCCAGGGCAGCGTGGCCGCCTTTCCCGCGCCGCACCAGTTCTTCCTTCCCCGCGACTTCACTTCGAACCTGTCGCACAACTGGCACCGCTCTTGGCGCGGTCAGGTCTCGCTGGGCATCCGC
>LXNI01000483.1_pt1 | contig 44990 bp, 38 predicted proteins | sample 809091 | NCBI WGS metagenome assembly LXNI01 (sample SAMN04870527, study PRJNA318959) | sponge metagenome | biome: 01000161; feature: marine sponge reef; material: water | host: Sarcotragus foetidus | place: Greece: Milos, Mediterranean Sea | collected 2013-05-29 | depth 5-7 m
CGGCGATGGACTCGCCGAACAGGAAGCCCACACCGATGACCAGGTCGGCGCTGTCGGCGGAGAGCTGCAGCAGCTCGGCCCGGTTGGAGCCGTCGGGGTTCGGCGAGGCCTCGGTGGTGTTGACGCCCAACTGGGCGGCGGCCCGGTCCAGGCCGGCCGCGGCGGAGTCGTTGAAGGACTGGTCGCCGCGCCCGCCGATGTCGAACACCAGCGCCGCGGTGATGTCCTCGGCCCCCGGCGGCGGTGGGGGAGGCTCGGCGGGCGCGTCAGCCGGCGCCTCGCTCGCTCCGTCGTCAGGCGCCTCGCCCGCTCCGTCGTCAGGCGCCTCGCCCGCTCCGTTGTCCGGCGCCGGCGCGGGTGCCGGCGTGGGTTGCGCAGTGGTGGGTTCGTCGTCGCCGCCGCACGCTGCCGCCACCATCACGGTGGCCAGCAGGATCGCCAGCAGTCCGGTCAGTCCTCGTCTCATGTTCTCCTCGCTTGTGTTTCGCGGTTCAGCTCGGGGCGTACTGCCCTGTCCCGGTGTCCGGCGAACTGCGGCCCGTGAGCCCCTCCAGTGAGCCTCTCCCGTGAGCCTCTTAAAGGCGGTCGCCCAGCCTCTTCTGCAATCGGACGCCAATAGCAGCCCGCCGACAGGGGCAGGCTACTCGCGGCGGCAGAGATCCGCAGGTTGTCACCGTCGGCGGGCGGAGCGCGTTCTGGCTCTGCGAGCGCGGGGATAGCCTGCAAACACGATCCGGCGCATCGGCGGTCGGCGGACCTGCTCCGGTGGCCTGCGCCCCATGGCAGCGAGGCCGCCCATGACGAGCACCGAGCACCGCAGCGACGCCGCGATCCTCGACAGGATGTCGGTCGACAACGTCGACACCATCCTGGACATCTGCCGCTCGAACGCCCACTCCACCGAGACGGAGCACATCGTCGGTGACGCCTCCGATGCCCTGTTCACGTGGGACTACGACAAGGGCGCCCGCCCCAAGCTGGAGAAGCTGTACGAGAAGGGCAAGACCTCGCAGTGGAACGCCAACGACCTGCCCTGGCATCTGGAGGTGGATCCCAGCACGATCTTCCGTGTGGGCGACGCCCTGCCGCCGACGCGTGAGGACATGGCCGGCGATCCCTCGTCGCCGCTGCACCACTGGGGTGAGGCGGAGTGGGCCGAGTACCGCACCGAGGCCATCGCCTGGCGGCTCAGCCAGTTCCTGCACGGCGAGCAGGGTGCGTTGCTGTGCACCGCCAAGATCGTCGAGACCGTGCCGTGGATCGACGCCAAGTACTACGCCGCCACCCAGGTCGTGGACGAGGCGAGGCACGTAGAGGTCTTCGGGCGCTACCTGCGCACCAAGCTGAACAGCGAATACCCCATCAACCCGCACCTGCGGCTGCTGCTGGACGACATCATCGGTGACAGCCGCTGGGACATGACCTACCTGGGCATGCAGATCATGGTGGAGGGCCTGGCCCTGGCCGCCTTCGGCTTCATGCACGCCGGCACCGAGGAGCCCTTGCTGAAGCAGCTGCTGCGCTACGTCATGGCTGACGAGGCCCGCCACGTGGCCTTCGGTGTTCTGAGCCTGCAGGAGTACTACAGCAACCTCACCCAGGCGGAGATCCGCGAGCGGCAGGAGTTCGCCTTCGAGGCCGCGGTGCGGATGCGTGACAGGTTCCTGTCCCAGGAGGTCTACGAGCGGCTCGGCGTGCCGGTGCGGCCGATGGTGGAGCTGCTGCTGAACCTGCCGCCCGACCGGAGCACCTTCCAGAGGATGCTCTTCTCCAAGATCGTCCCCAACTGCCGCAAGCTGGGCCTATTGGACGCCGGCGACGGCTGGCTGCGCGACCGCTTCACCGAGATCGGCGTCATCGAGTTCGAGCACCACGTCGACACCTCCGAGGAATACGAGGAGTTCGACGCCATCTAGCGGTGTGTCCGGCGGGGCCACCGGTGGCTGTCGGCGGCGCGTCTGGCGAAATCGCGCCGGCGCCGTCCCCCGGCGCCCCGCCTCCGTTGTCGCTGATTCTCAGCCGGGTCTAGGAGAGCGCCGGGCCGCCTCGCTGGGTTTTCTTGAGGCAGCTCCTGCAGCCGAGGCGGTGGCGGTTGCGGGCGATGAGCTCGTAGCTGAACGCGGCCAGGAGTGAGACTCCCGGAACGGTCAGAAACCGGCCCAGCCGACTCCAGGGGCCGTCGCAAGCTCGCAGCGACTCGGCGATGGCCCGGTGGCCGCGGTGTCGGGCGCCTTCAGCGTCGATCCACCAGGCGGCGCCGGCTGCCTGCTGCGGGCTGAGCCCCAAGCCGGCGAGGTCGGCCTCTTGGGACGCCACGACGGAGGCGCCGACGGGAAGTCGGGCGGCGATCCAGTCGGCGCAGCGCTTGCAGAAATCGCAGTCACCGTCGTAGATGAGCGCCGGCGAACGCTCCGAACCGGTCGGGGGTGCCACAGAAGGACGGCGCCGGGTGGCCCGCCGGGGGCTAGGAGTTGCGGCCCAGGTTGGGCTTGCGACCGTGGTTGGCCTTCTTGCGCCGGGCGTTGGCCCGCTTGCGCTGCGTGCGCTTGGACATGGGTACCTCCCGGCGGACCAGCCTACCGGTGGCGATCCCGCAAGCCCGCAGTCTCCATGGGGCGCGTCCGGTGTGCCGCGCGGGCCTCCCGGTACGCTGCGTGCGCTGTGCAGCGATTCGGGCTTCTGGGCCTGCCCAACTCCGGAAAGTCATCGCTCTTCAACGCGCTGACCGGCGGTGACTCGCCGGTGGCCCCCTACGCCTTCACCACGACAGGGACCCACCTCGGCGACGCCAAGGTCGTCGATGAACGCCTCGAGCGCATTGCCCGGATGAGCGAGTCGGCTACCACCAAGGCGGCAACCGTCCAGTTCAGCGACATCGGTGGGTTGGCCGCCGGCGCCGCGGCCGGAGAGGGTCTCGGCAACCGCTTCCTCGGCGGGATCCGGGAGGTTGACGCCGTGGTCCTAGTTCTCCGTGCCTTCGGCAGCGAGGAGGTCGAAGGCGCCAGCGATCCCGTGGAGTCGCTTTACACGCTCGAGTTGGAGCTCTGCCTCGCCGACCTCGAGAGCTTGGAGCGTCAGATCGACAAGAAGCGCCGCCAGGCCAAGGGCGACGCAACCGTCGGCCCCGAAGTGGCGCGGATGGAGCGTGCCGCCGCCACCCTCGCCGACGGGACACCGCTGTGGCGCAGCGCGCTCTCGGTCGCCGAACGGGAACTTCTGGGCCCTTGCTTCCTGCTGACGAACAAGCCCGTCGTCGCCGTCGTCAACGTCGGCGAGGACCTCTCGCCGGCTGACGCAGAGGCAGTCGTCGGGACCGTGGCGGCGGAACTCGGCGGCGCAGAGACGCTGGCGGTCTGCGCGCAACTCGAGGCCGAGGTGGCGCAGCTCCCCGCCGAGGATCGGGCGGATATGGCCGAGAGCCTGGATCTCGGAGAGGGCGCCTTGGCGCGTCTCATCGCCGCCTCGTCCCGCGCCCTCGGCCTGCACACGTTCTTCACGACCGCCCCGAACGAGACGCGGGCGTGGCCGTTCCCGGCCGGTGCCACAGCCGACGTCTGCGCCGGACTGATCCACACCGACTTCCGGCGTGGGTTCATCCGCGCCGAGACGATCCATTGGGCCGAGTTGCTCGAGATCGGCTCATGGCCGGCCGCCCGGAGCGCCGGACGGCTGCGCTCCGAGGGGCGGAGCTATGTGGTGCAGGACGGCGACGTGCTGGAGATCCGCTTCAACGTGTAGCGGCGTTCCCGGACCGTCGTGGCCTCAGGCCTGGGCGCAGCAGGTCGTGGCGCAGGTGTCGGGCCAGGGGCCGGAGCAGCCCAGAGCGCGACGCGGGGCCGCGGGATCGAGACGTTCGGCGATCAGCTCCACGATCATGTCCACGAAGGCGGGATGGGTGCCCACCGTCGGCGAGCGAACCAGGCGCATCCCGAGCGCCGCCGCGGCGCCGGCGGCCTCGTCGTCTAGGTCGTGGATCACCTCCATGTGGTCCGACACGAACCCCAGCGGTACGAGGATCACGTCGCCGACGCCCTCCCGGTGGAGCACCTCGAGATGGTCCACGACGTCGGGCGCCAGCCACGGGACCTGCGGTGGGCCGCTGCGGCTCTGGTACACGAGGTCCCAGCGCAGCGCGCCTCCGGCGCCCGGCGGCACGCGCTCGGCGATCAGCGAGGCCGCCTCGCGCAGTTGCCGCTCGTAGGGTGCGCCCGCCGCCATGGCAGTCGGGATGCTGTGCGCCGTGAACACCAGGCGCGGCGGCCCCGTCGCCCCGGCGCCCCCGAGACAGCAGAGCGCGTCGCGCACGCCCTCGGCCATGGGCTCGATGAACCCGGGATGGTTCCAGTAGAGGCGCAGCTTGTGGATCTCCGGCTCGCCCCCGCACCCGGCGACGGCGCGGGCGATGTCCTCGCGGTACTGCCGGCAACCCGAGTACGAGCCGAAGGCCGAGGTCACGAAGGCCAGCGCCCGCCGGATCCCGTCGGCTCGCATAGCCTCTGCCACCTCGGCCAGCAGTGGGCGCCAGTTGCGGTTGCCCCAGTAGACGGGCAGGTCCACCCCGGCGTCGCGGAGCCTCGGCTCCAGCGCGGCGACTAAGGCGCGGTTCTGGTCGTTGATGGGGCTCCGGCCGCCGCGCGCCAGGTAGTGCTCGGCCACCTCCTCCAGCCGCCGGGTGGGGACGTCACGGCCGCGGGTCACGTTGCGGAGGAAGGGCATGACCTCCTCGGGACCCTCCGGGCCACCGAAGGAAACGATGACGACGGCGTCGTGGTCCGGAGGTGCAGCGGTGTGGAGACCCATCGACCGACACCGTAGGCAGGCGCGCGCCACAGTGCGTGCTCCGGGCGTGTTCCGGGGCGCGTGGGGCTGACCGGCGCCTCCCCCCGGCGCGACCGGGCGTCGGCTGGATTTGGAGGTCGCACGAGCGACGCGGTAGGGAGATTGCACCGATGGTCACGAATGATGCGTCTTTTCGCCCCGGACGCTGGGGCTGGCTCGCCGCGCTCGCTGTGGTGGTCGTCACTGTCGCGCTCGCTCCCGGCGCCACGGCGCAGGAGTCGGCGGTCGACGAGCAGCCGCCGTACACGAACCCCCGGCTGGCGGAGCAGGACCTTGCCTGGGCGGAGGAGAATCTGGAAGCGGCCAGACGCAGGCTGGCACAGCGCGAGCAGGAGTTCGACGTGCTCGTCTCGGAGGCCTCCGACCTCGTCGAGCTCGAGCAGAACCTGCTCGACGACGTAGTCGAGTCCCGGAACCGCGCCGCGGAGTTCTTGGTCGTGTCCTACATGACCGGGCGGTTCGGCGCGCTCAGCGCCGAGTTGCTGGCCCTGGAGAACCTCATCGACGCGCTCTACCTGCAGAACCTGATCGCGGCGCGGGCCAGCGCCATCGTCGACGCCTACAGCGACTACGAGCGCCTGCTGGCTGAGGCCGGCGAGCGGCTGCTCTTCGTGCTGGATCGCATCGAGGTGGTGCACCGCGACACCCAGTTGGCACACCGCGACATCCCGCTGCTCGAGGAGCAGCTCACCGAAGCCCGGTGGGTGGCGTCGGTCGCCGAGATCCACGCCGTGGCCGACGCCGAATTCGCCCGCCGCGGCCGGCGGGAACCCACACCGACGCAGTGGGAGGCGCTGCGCCTGTGCGAGTCGTCGGGGAACTATCTCGTCAACACCGGCAACGGTTACTACGGCGCCTACCAGTTCGATCAGACGACCTGGGAGTCGGTCGGCGGGAGCGGGCGCCCGCACTGGGCCGAACCCGTCGTGCAGGACGCCAGGGCGCGCCTGCTGTTCGCGCGGCGGGGCTGGCATCCCTGGCCCGTCTGCGGACGTCACCTGCGCTGAGGCGCCGGCCGGAGTGCACCGTCGGGCGACGGGCGTGCGCATCGGAGCGGAGGCCGCCGCAGACCGTGGCGAAGCGCAGTTGTCTAGGCGGAGGCGGGCCTGTCTCGCCGGGCCTCCATGAGGGCCGCCGCGTTGCGGATGATCGTGTCGGCAAGTCCCCGGCAGGTCGCCTGACGCGTCTTGGCGAACGCCGCGGCGTCGAGGCGCCGGGCGAGTTCGGCCGCTGCTTGCAGGGCATCGCCGGTGGCGTCGGACGAGTCCGCGCGATCCAGGAACCCGGCGTCGGTGGCTTCCACGGGGGTGTAGACCTGCGCCGTGTTGCAGGCCGCGGTGAAGTGGCGGGGCGAGAGGCGGGCTCGCGCCAGATCCACGACCAGCTCCGGGAGGGCTATGCCGATCGCCACCTCGTTGAGGCCGATCTTGAAGTCGCCTGCCGAGCAGATGCGGACGTCGGAGCAGAGCAGCAGCACGGCTCCGGCGGCCAGGGCGTGTCCGGTACAGGCCGCCACGACCGGCCGCGGGAACTCGGCGAGCCGCAGGAAGGTCTCGGTGCCCTTGTGGAGCAGTTCCATGCCGGCGCGGCCGCCGGCGCGCATCACCTCGAGGTCCAGTCCGGCGCAGAACACCCCCGGCCGCCCCGCCAGCACCACGGCTCCGGCCTCGGCCTCCGCGGCGTCGAGGGCGCCCCACAAGTGATTGAGGAGCGCGGGGGTCAGCGCGTTGACCTTGCCGTCGTCGATCCGGACGAGCGCGACGTCGCCGACGAGACTCATCGTGACCGGGGACTGGCTCACGCCGGGCTCCTTTGTTGCGGACTCCCCTTGTTCCGGGTTCCGCTGTTCCGAGCTCCGCTGCTCCGGGCTCCCTGGTTTCTCTCGACCCCTATGCGGCTCTTCTCGCCGTCCGCGCCGCTGCCGGGCGGGCCGAGCGAGCCGAAGCCTATATCCTGCCCCTTATGAACAGTGACTCGGCCGCGCTCTCGACCGCCACCGCCTTATCGCCCGTCCTGCAAGTCACCGACGATGCCGCCGAGGTAGTGCTGGGCGCGCTGGCCGAGGAGGGCAACGGCGGGGGTCTGGGGCTGCGTGTCGCCGTCGCGGGCACCGAGATGTCGCCGAACATGACGTTCGAGTTCGGCTACGACCTGTCACTGCACGAGATCGACAGGGTCGACGGCGACGACATGGTCTACGAGGCGGCCGGGCTGACCGTCATCATTCCGGAGGACTCCGTCCAGAACCTCACCGGCGCCACACTGGATGTTCCCAGCAACCCGCTGCAGGGCGGCCTGGTGATCCGCAACCCCAACCGCCCCGACATGGCCGACCGCATCGATCTCTCGGAATCCGGCTCGGTGGCCGAACGGCTGCAGAACCTGCTGAACAACCACGTGAACCCCTCCCTCGCCGCGCACGGCGGGTACGTGGAACTCGTCAAGGTGGAGGACAGCAAGGCGTACATGCTCATGGGGGGCGGCTGCCAGGGATGCACGATGAGCGCCGCCACCCTGCATCAGGGCGTCGCCACGATCATCACCCAGCACGTGCCGGAGATCCTCGATGTGATCGACGTCACCGATCACGCCGCCGGCGAGAACCCCTTCTATCAGTAGCGCCTACCAGTAGCCCGTACCAGTAGCGCCCGCCGGTAGCGCCCGCCGACGGCGGGGTGCCCGCCGGGCCGCAGGATCAGCCGAGCGCCTCCAGCGCGGTCGCCGCGATCGAGGCCGCGTCGAGGCCGCAGGCCGCCAGGATCTCGTCGGGCTTCCCGTGCGGCAGGTAGACGGTGGGGATCCCCAGGATCCGCAGGGCCGGCATGGCTGAGGGATGGTCCATGGCGCTCAGGGCCGTCGCGATGCCGGCGCCGGCGCCGCCCTCGCGGATGCCGTCCTCGACGGTGACCACGAGCTCGTGCGACCGGGCATCGTTCAGCATCGCCTCATCCAGCGGAGCCACCACCCGCACGTCCCAGACCGAGCTGGAGACCCCGTGGCCCTCCAACTGTTCGGCGGCCTGCTCGGCGGTCTCCAGCATCTTGCCCACCGCCAGCAGGCAGACCGTCTCGCCGCTGCGCACCTTGCGACCGGCGAGCCCGCTTCCCACCTCGTCCTCGGCGACCTGGCGGGCCGCGGTCTTGGGCCAGCGGATGGCGACCGGTCCGTCGGTCATGTCCAGCGCCTGCGAAAGCATGACCTCCAGTTCCTGATATGAGGACGGCGCCATCACGCACATGCCCGGGACCTTCGTGAGCAGCGCCATGTCGAGGATCCCGTGGTGCGAGGGGCCGTCGTCGCCGGTGATCCCCGCCCGGTCGATGCAGAACACCACCGGCTGACGGTGCAACCCCACGTCGAGATTCACCTGATCGAAGGCCCGCGTGAGGAAGGTGGAGTAGATGGCCACCACCGGGCGCAGGCCGCCCATCGCCATGCCGGCGGCCGAGGTCACGGCGTGCTGCTCGGCGATGCCCACATCCACGAACCGATCAGCGAAGCGATCCTTGAAGGTCAGCAGCCCCGTGGAGTCGGGCATGGCGGCGGTGATCGCTACCAAGTCCGGCCGGGACTCGGCCTCCTTCACGATGGCGTCGGCGAAAGCCTGGGTGTAGCTGCCCAGCTTGGTCTGGGAGGTGTCGTGCATACGCTTGATGGGGTCGCGCTCGGCGGGGGCGTAACCGCGGCCCTTGTCGGTCAGCACGTGCACGACGACCGGCCCGCTCAGCTCGGCCGCGTGGCGCAGGCTGCGCTCCAGGTTGCGGATGTCGTGACCGTCGAACGGTCCGGTGTAGCGGACGCCGAGGTCCGAGAAGAACGAGGGTGACTCCGAGAGCTCCCGCACGCCGGCCTTGACGGCGTCGACGACCCGATCCACGTGTTCACCCACCAGCGGGAGGTCTCCGAGAATCCGCTCGAGGCGCTCCTGATGGTGGACGAAGGCAGGGTTCACCGCCAGCCGGGCGAGGCGTTCGCTGAGCCGGGACACCGTGGGTGCGTACGAGCGGCCGTTGTCGTTGAAGATGATGACCACGTCCAGGTTGGAGTGGCCCAGGTTGTTCAACCCCTCGAAGGCCATGCCGCCGGTCATCGACCCGTCCCCGATCACCGCCACGACGCGGCGCCGGGGCCCGCCCCGCTCTTCGGCGTTCCGGTAGGCCAGCGCCAGCCCGTGGGCGTAGCTCAACGACGTCGAAGCGTGGCTGTTCTCGACCCAGTCGTGCTCGGATTCCTCGCGTGACGGATAGCCCGACAGCCCCCCCGGCTTGCGCAGTTCCTCGAACATGCGCGAGCGGCCGGTGACGATCTTGTGCACGTAGGCCTGGTGGCCCGTGTCCCAGATGATCGCATCGGCGGGAGAGTCGAAGACGCGGTGTAGGGCGAGCGTCAGCTCGACCGCGCCGAGGTTCGAGCCCAGATGGCCACCGTGGGTGGTGACCGCATCCACGATGAAGGCTCGGATTTCCTCGGCGAGCGCGTCGAGGTCGTCGTAGCCCATCTCTCGCAGGGATGCGGGCGTGATGACCCGATTCAGCAGCATTGTGGAGCCTCGCTGGGATCGTCAGCCGGGGACAATATGTGGATACCTTAGTGAGGCGAACGGCGCGAGGCGGTTGTGGCGCCGATCCCCTCGGCGCGCCGGCCACGCTCCGGCCGACGCTTGCGGCGCTGTTGGCTCCAGCGCACCAGGGGTGTGGCCCATGCCAGAGCGACCAGGAGGCAGGCGACGCCCGCCACCGCGTCGATCCAGTAGTGGTTGGCGGTCACCACGACGGCGAAGAGGGTCAGCGGCGGGTAGAGGTACAGGCCCACGCGCCCCCAGCCGCTGCGCACCCGGCCACGGAGCGCCAGGAAGCACCAGAACGCCCAGGCGAAGTGGATGCTCGGCATCGCCGCGTACTGGTTGGAGATCGCCTGGAAGGTGCCGGAGTCGAACGACCAGAGACCTTCGTAGTGGATCATGGTGTCGACGAAGCCGGCGTCCGGCAGGCAGGCGCCGTACGGACCGCAATCGCCCAGCAGCCGCGGCGGCATGAGCGGGAACAGTGCGAACCCCACGAGTCCCAGCCCGGTGCACAGCAGTCCCGTGGTCCGCCACCGCTGGTAGACCTCGGGGAACTTCCAGTAGAGCCACACCAGCGTGAAGAACGTCACGCTGAAGTGCAGAAGCCCGTAGAAGACGTTCCAGACCGAGATGAAGGCGTCCCATCCTAGGAACCAGCCCTGCATGGTCGACTCGAAGTAGAGGCCCAGCGCCCGCTCGAGTTCGATCACGATCTCGGCGTTGTTCAGGGCGTGGACGGGCCCTACCGCCGCCGAGCCGAAGTGGTTCCGGACGAGGTTGTAACCGACATAGAACAAACCGATGAGCAGGATCTCCCGCCACCAGCGGATGCCCAACTGGTTTCGCGTGGCCTGATGCGGGCCACCCCAGGCCTCGCCTTGCTCCCGCAACCGGCGGACAACCGGCGATTGTGCCCAGCGTTGCCTCCGGCCGTTCGCCTCACGACCGTGCGGTCGTACAACCCCGGTGGTCACGGGAGCCTCAGACGAGCGCCTCAGCGCGGTCCTCGTCGGTTTCCGGTGGGTCCGCCGACATGTGCCGGCGGCCGAACAGCCGGTTGCCGAGCAGCACCGCGGGCAGTCCGGGGAGGCTGCAGAGCAGGATCAGCAGACCGATCAGCAGACCCAGCGAGAACGCCTGCTCCTCCGGCGCGCCGATGGCGGTCAGGAAGAACACCAGCGAGGCCTCGCGCACGCCGAGGCCCCCGATGCCCAGCGGCAGGACCTGCAGCATCAGGACGGCTGGGAAGAACGCCAACAGGGCGGTGAAGCCCACCTCGTCGATGCCCATAGCCTCGGTGGCGCATCCCACCGCCAGCAGCACCGACAACTGGTAGACCACCGAGGCGACCAGCAGCCGCACCGCGGCGCGCGGCTGCGCCCTCAGGGCATCCAGGGCGAGATGCATGGCGTTGAAGTAACGGGCGACGCCGCTGCGCCCTGCCAGCCAGCGGCCCGTGGCGTTGTGGCCCACCACGTACAGCAGGCCGCCGAAGGTGGCGAGCGTGATGCACGCCAGCGTTATGGCGGTGGCCGAGGAGGCCCCCAGGCCGGCCAGAGGCGGGTTCAGAGCCAGGCCGACGAAGGTGAACATGGGCAGCACCAGCCAACCCGAGAGCCGTTCGAAGATCACCGAGGCGAAAGCGGCCGGGGGCTTGCCGGTGTCGCGCCCGAGCCGGGTGACACGCAGCACGTCGCCGCCGATGGTCGTCGGCATCACGTTCGACACGAACTGCCCGGCGATGAAGTGGGACAGGACCCCGCGCAGGGGAACCTCGAGGCGCAGCGCCTCGGTGACCTGGCGCCAGCGCAGGGCGCCGAGAACCAGCGACAGTCCCATGAGGGCGAAAGCGCCGAACAGCCAGAAGGGCGTCCAGCGGTTCCAGTCCGGGAGCAGTTTGGAGGCGTCGAGGTTCGGACCCTGGACGATGAGGAATGTCAGCAGCCCGCCGCTGATGCCCGCGCGGAGGGCGTAGACAGTCCAGGTGCGCTTGCGGTCCATGGGTTCCTTGCGGGGGGATGGGGGCGGGGGGATCGGGGCGAGGGGATCTGGGCAGGGGATCGGGCTGTGTCGGCCTCCGGACGGCTCGACCCAGCGAAGCCGCTGCTCGCTGACGACCGGTTCTGGTGTCGGCCCGGAGCGCCGATGGGTGCCCCAGAGGTTACTCGTGCGTGCCGTGCTGTGTCCGACGGCGACGCGGGGGCGGACTCCGGGCGCTTCGAGGGTCAGAGTGCGCCGTGCCCGCCGAAGTTCCGCCCCGACCGGTCGGGGCGGGTTCACTGCGCCGGCGGCACGCGCTCCTCGAAACGCCTGCGGTCCACGACGATCCGCACGATACGCCCGCTGCCCACTAGGTCGCCGGCTTCGTCGCGCGCCTCGACGCTGAAGGTGAGGCGCCGCCCCTCGACGCGCTCGAGCAGCGCCGCGGCGAACACCGGTCGCCCCACCGGGATGGGTCGCACATGGTCGAAGTGGACCCGCATGCTGACGCTGGTGGAGCCACCGGGGAGCGCTCCGGAGAGGGCGTCGATGGTGGCGGCCTCTCCGAGGGCCAGCAGGATCGGCGTGGCGAGGATCGGCAGGTCGCTCGAGCCGACGGATGCGCCGGTGTCGGCCTCGCCGACGGTCCGTCCGGCACTGCCGCGAGCGCCAGGTTCGAGAACCACGGTCGTTACCCTACGGGCCCCTGCCCCGGCGGTCACGTCCATCCGGGCGAGCGGGCGAACCGGCAGCCGGGGCCGATCCAGGTTCGGATCGGCGGTTGGTACCCTGTGTGTCGCCCATCTCGCGAACCACATGAAGGTGCGGTGCCCGGCGGTGAAGGAGGCAGCGATGTCAAGCGCCATGCCCGACGCGGAAGTCCTCGATGCCACCCTGCACGCGGCCCTGCGCAGCGGGGGTGACTTCGCCGAGGTCTTCGTCGAGGACCGCCGCACCTGCAGCGCCGGTTTCGACGACGGCAGGATCGAGGAACTGGTCTCGGGCCGGTCGAGGGGTGCGGGCATCCGGGTGCGAGCCGGGGCGTCCGTCGGCTTCGCCCACACCACCGAACTCTCACCCGCCGGCCTGCGCGGTGCCGCGAAGGTCGCCGCGGCAGCCGCCCGCGCCGGGGGCGTGCAGCAGTCGGGCAGGCCACTGAGCCGTCAGGACGCCCCGGCGCCAAACGAGGTGGTCGCTGCCCCCGACACCGTGGCGAAGGCCCGCAAGGTGGACTTGCTGAGCACGGCCGAGGAGGCCGCCCGCGCCGAGGGGTCTGCCATCTTCCAGGTGGCCTGCACCTACGGCGACAGCCGGCGGCGGATCCTCGTGGCCAACAGCGACGGTCTGATGTCCGCCGACGAGCAGGTGAAGACCTTCTTCGCCGTGTCGGTGGACGCGGCGGGCGACGCCGGCAAGCAGAACGGCCGGGAGACTCGCGGGCACACCGTGGGCTTCGAACTCTTCGACACCGTCGATGTGGCCGACCTGGCGCGGACCGCAGCCCGGCGGGCGCTGCGCAAACTCGAGGCGGTGCCGGCGCCCAGCGGGACCATGCCGGTCGTCATCGGGCCGGGAGGAGGTGGCGTGCTGTTCCACGAGGCCTGCGGGCATGGGTTGGAGGCCGACCACATCCACAAGGACGTGTCGGTCTTCGCCGGGCGGATCGGCGAGCAGGTGGCGAACCCCATGGTCACCCTCATCGACGACGGCACGATGTCCGGCGAGTGGGGCTGCTACGCCATCGACGACGAGGGACGGCCCGCCCAGCGCAACGTGCTGATCGCCGACGGCGTGCTCGTGGACTACATGTGGGACCGGCTGCGAGCCGACCGCGAGGGTCGGGACGCTTCGTCGGGCAACGGGCGCCGCCAGAGCTACCGGCATCTGCCGATGGTGCGCATGACCAACACCTACATCGCCAACGGCGACAGCGATCCCGACGACATTGTGGCCGACACCCCGCACGGCGTCTACGTGGCGAACCTCGGCGGGGGCCAGGTGAACACCGCCACCGGCGATTTCGTGTTCGGCATGACCGAGGCCTACCTCATCGAGGACGGGCGCCTCACCGCCCCCATCCGCGAGGGCAACCTCATCGGCAACGGCCCCGACGTGCTGATGCTGATCGACGCCCTGGGCAACGACTTCGCCATGGGGTCGCCGGGCATGTGCGGCAAGGACGGCCAGGGGGTTCCGGTCGGCGACGGGACACCCACGCTGCGGGTCCAGCGCCTCACCGTGGGCGGCACCGCTGCCTGAGCCGGCCGACCGCGCCGCGCGGGATCGGGGCGTCGCCTTGCACGATGACGACCTGACAGGCGAGACGCTCGCCGCGCTGGGCGAACGCGTGGTGGCCCAGGCGCGATCCGGCGAGCAGATCGAGGTCGTGGCGGTTCGGTCGACCGAGACCGACGTCCGCGCCTGGCAGGGCGAGGTGGAGTCGTTCGCCTCCGCCACCGCCGACGGAGTGGGCATCAGGGTGGTGATCGACCAGAGGCAGGGCTTCGCTCATGCCGGCAGCCATGACGAGGCGGTCGTGGCCGAGACGCTGCAGGAGGCCCGGGACAACGCCGCCTTCGGGACCCCGGACGAGTTCCTCGGCGTCGCCGTGCCCGACGGCGTGACCGTTCCCGACCTGGACCTCTGGTGCCCGGAACTGGCCGCCGTCGCACCGGAGACGAAGATCGATCTGGCCCTTGAACTCGAGCGGGCGGTGCTGGCCGGCGACCGTCGGATCAGCGGTGTGGAGTCTGCCGACTACGCCGACTCGCTGTCGCTGGGGGCCGTCGTCACGACCAGCGGTATCCGCTCGATCGAGCGGAGTTCCGGCTGCCACCTCTCGGTCTTCTCGATCGCGGCGGAGGGTGAGGACACCCAGACCGGATTCGGCTTCAGCGTGGGCCGCAGCTTCGACGCTCTTGACGTCCAGCAGGCGGCCACCGACGCCACCGAGCGGGCCGTGCGGCTACTCGGCGCCCGCAAGCCGGCCACGATGCGCACCACCGTCGTCTTCGACCCGTGGGTCGCGGCGCAGTTCCTGGGACTCGTCGGCGCCACGCTGTCGGGTGAGGCTGCAGTGACGAACCGCTCGCTGTTCGCCGGCCGGCTCGGCGAGCCGGTGGCGTCGTGCCTGCTGTCCCTGACCGACGACCCCACCGATCCCGCCGCCTTCGGCGCCGGTCCCTGTGACGGCGAGGGACTGGCCACCCGCCGCAACGAGTTGATAACAGAGGGCGTTCTGCAGCGGTTCATGCACAACAGCTACACGGGCCGTCGCTTCGGCGCGGCCTCCACCGGCTCGGCGGTGCGGAGCTACGCCTCGGTCCCCGGCGTGGGTGCCATGGCGCTGGCAGTGACCCCGGGTGACCGCAACGCCGCCGACCTCGTCGGCGGCATAGCCGACGGCGTCCTCGTGCAGGAGGTGAGCGGCCTGCACTCGGGCGTCAACCTGGTCAGCGGGGACTTCTCGACCGGCGCCGAAGGGCTGCGCATCCGCAACGGCGAGTTGGCCGAGCCCATACGGGAGTTCACGGTGGCGTCGACGCTGCAACGCATGCTGCTGGACGTGGTGGCCGTGGGCAGCGACCTCACCTGGCTGCCGATGACGGCCGCAGGGGTGACTCTGGTCGTCGCCGACGTGACGGTGTCGGGGGAGTGACCGTCCCGCCGGGTTGACCGGTCGCCGGGCGCGCGATGTCGGTTCTCGAAGCGATCCTCCTCGGCGTCCTCCAGGGGCTGACGGAGTTCCTGCCGATCTCCTCCAGCGGCCACCTGCAGCTCGTCACCTGGCTGGCCGACTGGGAGCCGTTCGACGGTGACCCGAGCGTGTGGACGGCCTTCGAGGTGGCCCTGCACGTCGGCACCCTGGCGGGTGTCCTGGCCCACTTCGGCCGGGAGGTCGCCGGGCTCACCGCCTCCGGAGTGCGCCAGGTGGCCGGCAGGCGCACTCCGGAGGGCCGGCGGGCCTGGTTGCTCGTGCTGGCCACCGTGCCCGCGGGGATCGTGGGAGTGGCGGCGGGGTCGGCGCTGGAACGCAACGAGCGGGTCTGGGTGACCGGTTGCACCCTGGCGCTGTTCGGGGTCTGGCTGTGGTGGGCGGATCGCCGCAGCGCGACCCGGCCCGACGCCGTTGTGGGGAGCTCCGACGCTCTGTCGCTGGGGGTGGCGCAAGCGCTGGCGCTGGTCCCCGGCGTGTCCCGGTCCGGCGCCATCATGACCGCCGCACGCCTCCGAGGTCACTCGCGCCTCGAGGCGGCGCGGGTCGCCATGTTGATGAGCGTGCCGGTGATCGCCGGGGCGGCGGTCTACAAACTGATCGACCTGGGCGGTTGGTCGGGTGTCCCCAGCGATGCGCGGGCGGCGTTCATCTGGGGAACGGCGGCGGCGGCCCTGTCGGGCTGGGCGGCGGTGTCCCTCCTCGTGGCGTTGGTCCGCCGCATCGACTTCGCCCCCTTCGCCCTGTACCGAGCCGCCCTGGGCATCTCCGTGCTGGTGCTCATGGCAACCTCGTTCCGCGACACGCCCTGGATCTGAGCAGTCCTCGGCTGCGGTGGTCGGACGCCGCGGCTGAGCGGCGCCGGCGCGGGGCGCCGCTCAGCCGCCGGGGGTGCCGACGGCGACGACGGTGACGGCGCCCCAGATGAGGGCGGACACCGTGGCGTTCACCTCGCCTGACCGGATCGCCACGGTCACGGCGTCCTCGCCGAGTTCGAGCACGGTGGCGTGGTGTGCAACGGTCCGCGCCTCGGGAGCGGTTTCGGTTGCGAAGCTGTCGAAGACGGCGACGAGGCTCACCGAATCGCCGGGGCGCACCGGCGGAACCCCGTAGTCGGTGGGCACCGACACGGCGGCCGCACCCGGCGGCAGCCGGCTGCTGAGCCCGCCGCCGAGACCGGCCACGCGTTCGCCGTGCACCACCTCCCCCGGGTAGATCGTGGCCGCGGCGACGGCGCCGGCGGCGAGCTCGGTGACCGCACCGGAGGGAACGGCGGCGGCCGGCCGCGCTTGCCACTGAACGGTCTCGGCGCCGAGCGGCTCGCCGGGTCTTACGAGGCTGACGGCCACCGGCACCTGGCGCAGTTCGCCGTAGACCTCCTCCAGTTGGCGCTGGCGGTCCGACTGGCGGGCTGCAGCCATGATGGTGACGACGACGAGAAGCGCCACGGCGCTCCAGTACACGAGCGGGCGGCGCAGCCAGCGGAACAGGGGCGACCGGCGCCAGGTGGGGGACCCGGCGCGGCGGCGCAGCGGGGACGGGGTCGGCATGGCGGGCTTCCTCTCGCCGTCGGGAGTTTGGGGGGAAGCCGCGCCGGAGCCCCGGCACTGATGTGCAGGCTACCGGCGGTTGCCCCCGACGCCGCTAGGCGGGATCGACAGGCCGCTAGGCAGGATCGACAGGGAGGAGAGGGCCAGCCCGGTCACCGCAGCAACCGGGCCGCTCGGCGGGAAGTTCGGCCACAAGCCGCCCGATGAGATCCCGCACGCATGCCAGGTTCTCCTGGAAGACGGCCAGGACCTGCTCGTGGGTCACGGGTGCTGCGCCGGCTTCGTCGGCCACGCCGGCGTCATAGTCGGTCACGAGGGCTATGCCGCCGAAGCACATGCCCAGTTCGGCGGCCAGCGCCGCCTCGGGGATCTGGGTCATGTTCACCACGTCGCCGCCGAGGGCGCCGAACCAGGCCGACTCGGCGCGGGTCGAGAAGCGCGGCCCTTCGATGACCACAACCGTGCCGCCGTCGTGCACGCTGATTCCCTCGGCCCGGGCGGCGGCGACCGCCGTGCGCCGCAGTGCCGGGCAGTACGGGTCGGCGAAGGTCACGTGGTGGGTGTGCGGGCCGTCGTAGTAGGTCTGCCGGCGCCCCTGGGTGCGGTCCACGATCTGGTCACAGACCACGAAGTGGCCGGGGGCGATGTGCGGCTGCAGCGACCCGCAGGAGAACGGCGCCAGCAGGGTCTCCACGCCTGCGGCTCGCAGCGCCCACAGGTTCGCCCGGTAGGGCACCCGGTGGGCCGGGTACTCGTGGCTCTCGCCGTGGCGGGCCAGGAAGGCCACGTCGCGACCGGCGAAGCGGCCGATCCGCGGCGCGGCCGACGGGGGACCGTAGGGCGTGTGGATCTCGACGGGGCGCAACTCCTCAGCCAGGGAGTAGAAGCCACTCCCGCCCAGGATCCCGATCTGCGCCTCGCCGCCGGTCATGTCGCCGCCGGTCACAGCGCCGCCGCCGGGGTGGCTGTCACAGCGCCGCCGGTGCGGGCGCTCTCACGACGATGCGGCACCTGCGGGGGTTCGGTCGCTCGCCGGTGCCCCGCCGCTGTCGCCGGAAGATTCCGTCGTCCCGCCGGCGGTCTCTTTGGGCGACTCTTTGGGCGACTCGGTCGAGGGGGACCCGGTGGAGGTGTCGTCGCCGGACTTCTTCCCGTTGGCGCCGCGCGCGGCTCCCGAGCGGCTGTCCGTCTTGTAGAACCCGTCTCCCTTGAAGGTGATCGAGGGAGCGCTGAAGACCTTCCGGACCTCCCCCTCGCCGGGGGCGACGCATTCGGCGGGGCCCTGCTCGGAGGCGGCGCCGGGGCAGTGCGTCAGGCTGTCCTCGCTGAAACTCTGCTGGACCTCGAAGCGGGCGTCGCAGGTTCGGCAGCAATATTCGTAGGTGGGCATCTGTTCCTCGCCTTCGATGCCCGAGCGGGCGCCGGGGGGACGACTCACGGACCGGCCGCTAACCATATAGCGACGGCCGCTCGGCGCCACGCCCGCAGCCCTGCCTCGGGGCCCGGCGGCGACGGGACCCGAGGCGCCCGGCGCACGTCGGCCGTGACGGGGCAGGACCGACTGATCTAACATGTCGCCATGAGTGCATGGTGGCTGCTGGTACCCCTCGCGTACCTGTTGGGGACCTTCCCGACGGCGCACCTAGTTGGTCGCCTCGTGGGCCACGACCCCATGAACGAGGGCTCGCGCAACCCGGGCGCGACCAACATGTACCGGGTGGCAGGCCGGGGTGCGGGCGCCTTGGTCCTCCTCGGCGACCTGGTGAAGGGTCTGGCGCCGACGCTGGTGGCGTTGCTGCTGGCCGGGCGGCCGGTCGCCATGGGCTGCGCCGTGGCGGCGGTGCTGGGCCACATCGCGCCCCTCACGCGGCGCCTGCGCGGGGGCAAGGGCGTGGCCACCTACGGCGGCGTGTCGCTGGCGATGTGGTCGTTCACCGCGCTCGGCGCCGTCGTGCTGTTCCTCGTCGTCACCAAGTGGTCGGGACGTCCGTCGGTGGGCTCGCTGGTGGCGGTCCCGCTGCTGCCGGTCGGCGTCGGCATCCAGGTGGCGTTCGGCTCGGTGGGGTGGTGGGAGCCGGTGATGCTGGCGGCCGTGGCGCTGGTGGTCTTGGCGATGCACTGGCGCAATATCGTGCGTCTCGCCAGGGGCGAGGAAGCCAGGCTCCCCAACGTCTTCACGCGCGGGCAGGCCACGACTTCGTGATCCCCCTCGCCGAGGCGCAGCAGGCCGTCGTCGACCGCTGCGCACAGCTGCCGACGGTCACGCTCCCGTTGGTCGAGGCCCTCGGCCATGTGACTGCCGGCGCGGTCACCGCCGCCGAGGCGGTCCCGGCGTTCGACAACACGGCCATGGACGGCTACGCGGTGCGCTCGGCGGACACCGCGGCGGCCCCGGTGACCCTGGATGTCGTGGACACGTTGGCAGCCGGCAGGGCGCCCGATGTGGCCGTGGGGCCGGGCCAGGCGGTGCGGATCATGACCGGTGCCCCCATCCCGCCGGGCGCCGACGCGGTGATCATGGTGGAGCGCACCCGGGCGCTCGACGGTGGCGGCCGGGTCGTGGCCGAGGTCAGCGTGCCGGTGGGCAACCACGTCCGCAGGGCGGGAGAGGACCTCGAGGCGGGCAGGGTGGTCTTCGAGCCGGGCGAGGTCCTGCAACCGGCCCACGTGGGCGTGCTGGCCGGTTTGGGCATCCATGCGATCAGCGTGGTGCGGCGGCCCCGCGTCGGAGTCATCTCCACCGGTGACGAGCTGGTCGACGGCGCCGAGCCACTGGCGCTCGGGCAGGTGCGCGACTCCAACCGCTACTCGCTGCTCAGCCTGGTGCGCGAGGCCGGTCTGGAAGGAGTCGACCTGGGCTTGGTGCGCGACGACCCGGAGGCCATCAGGGCCACCATCGCCCGTGGCGCCGCCGCCTGCGACGCCGTCTTGACCAGCGGCGGCGTCAGCATGGGCGACTACGACTGCGTGAAGGTGGTCCTCGACGAGATGGGGGAGATGTCCTGGATGCAGGTGGCCATCAAGCCGGCCAAGCCTTTCGCCTTCGGGCTGGTGGGCGGTACGCCGGTGTTCGGCCTTCCGGGTAACACGGTCAGCTCCATGGTGTCCTTCGAACTGCTGGCGCGCCCGGCCCTGCGGCGGATGATGGGTCACGCACAACTGCACCGCCCCCGGGTGCAGGCGGCCGCTGCGTCCCCGCTGCGCCGCCATCCCGACGGCAAGATCCACTTCGCCCGGGTGGTCTGGTCGTACCGCCAGGGCCGCTACGAGGTGCGCTCGGCCGGCGGCCAAGGCTCGCACCAGCTCTCGTCCCTGGCAGCCGCCAACGGCCTAGCGGTCCTGCCCGACGGGCGCGGCGCCGACACCGGCGACGCCGTCGAACTCATTCGCCTGCACGAGGCGCGCCGCTGGGACTGAGCGCCGCTGGGACTGAGCGCCGCTGGGACTGAGCGCCGGCGTGCTTGCCTGGGGCGATGGGCACCGCAGCCGGAGGCGCCGGTAGTCTTGGGTGATGGCGGAGCAACTCGTCGACACCTTCGGTCGGGTGCACCGCGATCTGCGGATCTCCGTCACCGACCGCTGCAACTTCCGTTGCACCTATTGCATGCCCCCCGAGGGGCTGGAGTGGCTGCCCCGGTCGGAGTTGCTGACCTTCGAGGAGATCGAGCGCGTCGCCCGCCTGCTCGTCGAGCGCTTCGGGGTGCACAGCATCCGCCTCACCGGCGGCGAGCCCACGGTGCGGGCCCGCCTGGCCGACCTGGTGGCGATGCTGACGCCGCTGGGCACCGACCTGGCTCTCACCACCAACGGCGCCACGCTGGGCCTGCTGGCCGAGGACCTGGCCGCCGCCGGCTTGAAGCGGATCAACATCTCCTTGGACTCGCTGCGCGCCGACCGGTTTCGCGAGCTCACCCTGCGCGACGACTTGCACCGGGTGCTCGACGGCGTGGCTGCCGCCCTGGCCGCCGGGCTCGACCCGGTGAAGATCAACGTCGTGGTCATGCGCGGCCAGAACGACGACGAGATCTTGGACTTCGCCGAGTATGGGCGTCGCGAGGGCGTCGAGGTGCGCTTCATCGAGTACATGCCGCTGGATGCCGAGGAGGGATGGCGCGCCGGCTCGGTGGTCGCGCTGGCCGAGATCACCGCGCTCATCGGCGCGTTGCACCCGTTCGAGGCGCACCGGCAGGGCGCCGAGCCCGCCAGCCGCTTCCGCTATCTCGACGGCAAGGGGTTCTTCGGCGTGGTCGCCAGCGTGACCCAGTCGTTCTGCGGGTCCTGTGACCGCATCCGCCTCACCGCCGACGGCCAGTTCCGCAACTGCCTCTTCGGTCTGAAGGAATACGACCTGCGCGGACCGTTGCGCAGCGGCGCCGGCGACGACGAGCTGGCCGACATCGTGCGCGGCGCCGTGGGGGACAAGTGGGCGGGCCACAGCATCGGCAAGGTGCACTTCGTCCGGCCCGCCCGGTCGATGTCCCAGATCGGCGGCTGAGGGCCGCCGCTGGGTTCGCCGCAATGAGTGATCTGGGATTCACCCACCTCGACCCGCTGGGCAGGGCGCGCATGGTGGACGTCTCGGCCAAGGACCCCACGCACCGGCGCGCCATCGCCCGGGCAAGGGTGAACATGACCTCCGACACCGCCTCGGCGGTGGCCCGCGGCGCCATCGGGAAGGGCGACGTGCTGGCGGTCGCCCGGGTCGCCGGAATCCAGGCCGCCAAGCGCACGCCCGATCTCATCCCGCTCTGCCACCCGCTGCTGGTGGGCTCGGTACTGGTCAACTTCAGCATCGAGGACAGCCATATCGATGTCGAGGCGGAGGTCGAGACGCTGGACCGCACCGGCGTGGAGATGGAGGCCATGACCGCCTGCACGGTGGCGGCGCTGACCATCTACGACATGTGCAAGTCGCTGGATCGTTCCATGGCCATCAGCGACGTCTGCCTCTGGGAGAAGACCGGCGGGCGCTCCGGGACCTACCGCCGCGACGACGCTTCCTAGCCTTCGCGCCGCGCCCGTCGCGGGCCCGGTCTGGGGACGGTTCGGGGGCGGGGGAGCGAATCCCCAAGAATCCCCACAAAATCCCCCACTGACGTTCCGGTTTTCCAGTCCCTGTACCGCAAATCCGCCGCCTGAGGCTCGGCGTCTGCGATATTTTCTCTCGTACTCGCGACCGTTGAATCGCGGACCGGAACCCTCGCTCACGACCTCGCACATCGGGACGCAACGAGCAATCGCGAGATATCCACAACTGCGGACCCGTCAAATGACATACTTGTAGTAGGAGACCGGTGCCTACTCTCGTGACAATCCTGATCCTCGCAGCTTTGTGGTTGGCCGTACTAGCGCCAAGGCTGTTACGACGCCTTTCTCAGTATTGGGGTGGACACAAGTACGCGCCAATGTCTTCGGGGTCTTCTCGCGTCCGGAACGTGGTTCCGCTCACCGGCGTCGTGCAGCTTGCCCCGCCACCCCGTCCCGGTCTGGTTTCGCCGGGCCTCGGCGTGGATCGAGAGGCCCTGGTACGCCGCCAGCGCGAGCGGGCCCGCCTGCGCCGCCGCAACATCCTGGGCGTCCTCGTGTTTCTCGCCATCGTGACGCTGGCGGCGGCCCTCACCGCGGGCGGGGGCATGATCGCGGTTCACGTACTCGCCGACATCCTGCTCGTGGGATACGTCGGCGCTCTGGCCGGCCGGCAGCGGCGCGTCCTGGAGCGCCACGCCAAGGTCACCGACATCGCCTCGGCCAGGATGGCTGCGGATCTCCACCGAGGGCGCCCGCAGTCCCCGGGGTCAGAAGCGGCGGTCACCTTCATCGCCGGCTCGCGCGGCCGGCACTGACCCCGCCTCAGCGCGCCTCCCGAGTGCCGCGGTGCGCGGCGCTCGGCTGCGGTCAGTCGCCGGTTCGGTCCTGGCTGCGTGAGGCGCGCACCAGCGGCCCGATCACGACGAGCACCCCGACTAGGAAGAGCAGACCGGCGATCAGCGACACCGGATCCCCGTCACGGGCCGCAGCCACCGCGAACAGCAGGCACCCGACGGCCCAGAGACCGTAGCCGAACACGTTCCACCAGAGATCGGGAATGCGGCGCACCCGCAGCAGGCTAGGGGTGGTGCGACCGGGGCCAACCCAGCGCAGCGACGACCGCCTGCCCCGGTAAACTCCGTAGCCCGTTCGGGGGTGTAGCTCAGCTGGCTAGAGCGCTTCGTTCGCAACGAAGAGGTCGGCGGTTCGAGTCCGCTCACCTCCACTCAGGAACTCCCAGGCGACAATCCCAGGCGACAAGTCGATGCGGAGCCGCGAAGCCAACTCGAGGAGGTCCGCGTCGGAGCGGTCGGCGCCGAGGAACTCCACCAACTCTTCTTGGCGGGGTTGGCCGAAAGCGAGGCGATAAGCCGCGAGCGCCCTGCGCAGCTTGGGGAGGGCCGCCGCGTCCCGGCTGAACGGCATGACGGGCACGTGGCGTTCGATCTTCGCCGGTCCCTGGGGGAACACCCAGTACGGCACCATCTCGCCCCCGGCCGCCGGTCTGGTCGGCACTGCCTTGGCGAAGAGTTGACTCCAGTGGTCGGCGCCGGCGGCCAGCCCTTCAGCGAGAAGGTCCGGCCCGTGGGTCGCGGCGATGTTCCGGCGGACGGCGTGGCCCTTGTAGCGGTGGGCGCGGCCCTCGCGTTGCTCCAGGTCGACGGGGTTGGCCGGCAGGTTCCAGTGGACGACGGCGTGGCACCAGAGATGGAAGTCCAACCCCTCCTGACCGACTGACGTGGAGGTGAGGACGAAGGGCCAGAACGGTGAGTTGAACGCCCTGGAGACGGATTCGATGCGGGCCTCGCCGCCCTCGTCGAGGGTCTGGTTGCCGAAGGCGACGGCGAAGCGGGTGCGCATCCGGCGTCGGTCGAGATCGATGCCGCGGTCGTTGCGGTCGCGGCGGGGAATGTCCACCCGGAACAGAGAGGTTCGAAGTTCCAGGGCTTCCGCCAGGTTGCGGGCGATGTCGCTGGCTGCTTCCCGGCGACGCGCGTCGTCCTCGAGGCGCAGGTAGCCGAGCCAGTCGCGGAGCACATGGGCGTGCTCGTCCAGCACCGCTTGGAGGTTGCCGTCGATCGAATGCTTGAGGGCCTCGCGCCAGTAGCGGCCGTCGCCTGCGTCTGTCTCCGACTCGTCTTCGTCTGCCTCCGACTCGCCGCCGCGCCCGCCCACGATGAGGCCTGTGACCTCCGGGCCGTTGAGGAAGCTCCTGAACGCGCCGCCGGCCCGTGCGGCGTTCAACACGGTTGATTCGTGGGAGATCGGCAGCCCGGCGACCGAAGAGATCGCGCGCAGAGCGCACTGCGCCGGTCCGCCGACCGCCAACTCGGACAGCACTTCGCCAAGGTCGCCGGGCGGTCGGCCGAGAGCCCGAGGACCGTACGCGAGCATGGCCTCTGCTTCGGCGATGTGCGCCCGGAGCCCGCGGTCTGTTTCTTCGCCTTCCCAGTGGTTGAGGGCGCACGGGTCGAGCAGGCGACGCGTTGCCGACGGGTGGCGTTCCTGGTCCAAGAACAGGGGCGCCGCCCAGTACCACCTCCGGTCGACGGCGCCGGCGGCCGGGGCGGGCCGTGCAAGGGGTTCGACGGCCTCGGCAATGCGACCTTTCACCTCGGCGAGCACTTCGGAGACATGACGGCGCGGGCCGGGGGCCAATGCTCGGGGATCTCCGAGTTCTGCGAGGGTCGGGCTCGGCCAGATGAGCAGGAATGTGCTCATGGCCGCCGCTCGCCGGTCACCGGCCGCCTCTCCGGGCCTGGCCCGGTCGGTCGTGCGCTCGCTGGTACCGAAGGTGAGGCGATGCCCGCCGCGTCGCCGGTAGTCCGCCGTGTAGGCATGGTCACGTCCCGCGAAGGCGCGGCGCTCGGCCTCGAAGCTCACCAGCGCGGAGACGACCTTGGGGACGACCGTCCAGCCGGAGAAGATCAGCCGCTTCGTGAAGTCGGCGGCCTCAGCGGTCTCGTAGACGGAGCCGGTGTCGTAGTACCGCAGCGACGCGGGTATCCAGAGCAACTCGAACGCCCGGTGGCTCTCCAAGTCGTCGAGCAGCCAGCGAAGCCGCCCGTTCTGGGGATCGATTTGCCCGTAGGCCTCCACGTCGTCCCAACTCAGCAGACCCGGACCAGGTTCGAGCCCTGCACCATCGCTGAAGCGATCATCTGCTGCGGCCTCCACGATGGCTTCCTTCAGCTTGTAGCGCTCCATGAAGTTGACGAGGTACGGGGCGGACTTCCAGTACTCGGTGGGGTCGCGGTGCTTCACGGACTCGGCGAGATCCCCGAGGCGGAGGTAGGCGCGGAGGTCGTGGGGCTTTACGGCCACGCGGGCCTCCGGCTCCCCGAGCATCCCGTCACGGTCCGGCGTGGCAGCCAGCCTCTCGGTCCGCGCCATCACACCGTTCAGTTGGCTCTGGATCTCACCGCAGATCTGCTCGGCGCGTTCGAGCGAGTCGGCAGACGTGAGCGCCAGACGGAGAGCGCCGAACCGATCCCGCAGCCGGTCGGCTCGCCCCGGATCTTGCAGCAGGAACGAACAGGTCTCGTAGAAATCCTCGTAGTGGTCGGCCTCGACCTCGTCGCCGGTCGTGTACATGCGGTACGGGGTGGCGGAGAGCAGCAGGGTGCGGGTGGCCCGTCCGGTCTGCGGGTCCTCGTAGTTGAACATCCGGTGCGCCAAGTAGGCCGCGAAGTTCTGAGGGTTCGGTCGCAGCAGGTCCTTGAACCGCTGGAACTCGTCGAGGATCACCAGATCCGGCTGCAGCGAGGCGATGCCGACGGTCGCCATGATGCGCCGCACCCCGGCGATGAACTCCCGACGGGGTCCGAGCAGGCTCTCGGGAAACGTTTGCTTCCAGCGCAGCCCGTCGACGAGTTCGTCGAAGAGCTCGCGCAGGCTCGGCCGGCCGCGCGCGAGCCGCGAGCGGTCGACCCTCGCTAGTTCTTCGGCAAAATCGTTACGCGATGCGGCGATGGCCGGCCGGTACTGCTTCTCGTACCAACGCAGCCGCGCGTCGGGGTGTTTCGTGACGCCGTGCCAAAAGATCCGCCGGGCCGGGCCGCCCATGACGTCTGCACCCCAGTGAGCGCGTAGGAATGCGTAGGCCAGGCAGCGCTCGCGGAACGTGCCCGTGCTGCGACCGAACTTCAGCGAGGTCCCGGGCGTGATGGCCAACAGGTTGATTCCCGCCCGGCGGTCGTTGCCGGTGTCCAGTCGTGCCAGTGGCAGCATGGTGAGCCGGTCCACGGTCTCGATGGGCTCGATGCCCTCGGGCGCGAGCTTGCGAATGTTCTGGCGGGCGATCGCCGCGTTCGAGCAGATGTAGACGATGTCGTGCCGTGCGTCGCCGGTGCGCCGCAGGTGGTCGATCACCTGGGCGACAACGCCTTTGGCGACGTGGGTCTTGCCGAGCCCGACCTCGTCGGCCACCAGGAACCGGGTCGAAGGGTCCCGCTCGGCGAACATCCGCTCGAAGGCCCAGCGGGCGGTTCGCCGCTGGAAGTCCTTCAGGTCGGCCAGGGCCGCCTCGACGTCGATGTGCTGTGCGGTCACGGCGCTGAGGCTCCCGGGTGCACCACGTCGTAGACCGTCTCCCAGAGCTCGGTGAAGCCCGGCGGGAGCGCGTCATCCGCGGCCAGGTCGGACACGAGCGGGTGGAGGCCTGCGAGCTTCGCCGGGTCCCGCCGCATGGTCCGCAGCAGCTTCTCCAAGACCGGCAGGCTCGCACTTCCGGGCCCGCCGCCGCCGTCGGTGTCCTTGCCGAACCCCTCGACGGCGTCGAGCAGGCTCGTCTGGTACGGGTCCTCGTCGAGCAGCGCCAAGAGGTACCGGAAGAAGCGCTCGGCGTTCCCGATGAGAGCGCGCAACAGGAACCGCTCATGGTGTTCCGGCACGCCTTCGAGCGGGACCGGCACGACGAAGCCCGTCCGCGCTCCGGCCTCGTGAGCGAGTTCGAAGGCGAGGAAGCCGCTTATGTTCTCGAGGCTGGTCTCGAAACGGGCCTCGAGGCGTTCACCCGGAGTGACCGGCCGCCGGAACCCCGGCGACGCCAGCGGCCAGCAGTGGATCGTGATGCCGACGGCGGCGGGCATCGGCGCCTGCGACCGGTAGGTGACCGCCCACCCTTTGCCGCTCTCCTCGACGATCCCCTTGAAATGAAGTCGGGCGATCCGACGGCGTGCCCTGGCCAATGCGGCCGATCCGTCGGGTTCGTCCGGTGGCTCGTATCCGCCGTCGGGTCGGTGGTAGGTGCAGAAGAGCCTGCGGAGGCCCGGCTCGTCGTCGCTGCCGTCCAGAAGCCGGTCGATCCCCAAGGTCTCCGCCGGTCCGGCCAGTTCCACGAGGATCTCGACGTTGCTGTTGAACGCCGGCCCGGTCGCGTTGGCGGACCCCACGAACAGGCGCGCCCGGCCCTCGCTCTCGAAGGCGAAGACCTTGGCGTGCAGTCCGGCGAGGGGCCGCCCCGGGTCTTGGGGCGACGTTCTTGCTTCCTCCGCTTCGAGGTCCGGCGCGCTCCCGTCGTCGAAGACGTACGCCGCCGTCGGCGCCTCCCGTGCCGTCGGCCCGAGGGCGTCGAGGGACTCCTGACTGCTGACGAGCTCGCCCACCGGGGCCGGACGCACGCTCGTGAAGAAGTCGTCGCTCAGGAACGGTGAGATGATCAGCGACCGCTCGACGGCCGTCGGCAGCGGCGAGGGCGTCTCGGTGAGGCCCAGCACATGGGTGCGCAGGCCCTCCACACCGGCGGGCAGGGCGAACCTCGCGGCCCCGAGCGCGGCGGACAGCGATCGCACGCGACTGCGATGGTCTTCGGAGACCTCGCCGACCGCATTCCCGAGGAGACCTTCGAAGAGGTCCCCCACAGGCGCCAGCGAGGCGCCCGTCGCCGCGGTCGTCTCGTCGAGGCGGACCACGGTGTCCCAACTGGCGTCGAACGTGAGGTTCCGGCTGGAGATCAGAACGCGGAGCCGCTGCTCTGGTTGTCGGCCGCCCGGCGGCTCATCGGAAGACTGATAGCGAAGCACCCACGCCTTCGGATGGACGATCCCGCCGCGTGGGGCGCCAACGGGCACGACCGCCCGATCGAGGAAGGCGAACACCCGACGCGGGGGCGGCAGCGCTATCTCGCCGACCTGGCTGAAGACGGTGATCCTGCCGGCGTGGGACCGCAGAGCGTGAAGCAACTCGATGGGTTCCTGCTCGCTCCCGTCGGCGGCGATGCCGTCTGCTCCGGTGAGGGTCAGCGCTGCGGGTACCGCTAGGAGCGCCCGGAGGTCGAGCGTGAACGTCACAGCCACGGCCGATTCCAGCCCGAAGCCGGCCGGAGGCCGCAGCGCGTCGATGAGGGTGAGGCGGTTCGCAGGTTGGAGCATCAGGCGCCGGCCCCCAACGCCTTCGCGATCTCTCCGAGGTAGCTCTGGGTGATGGACCACCGGTAGGTGAGCCGACCGCCGGACGCTGCCCGATTCCAGTTCTCCAAGGCGGCGCGGTGGGTCAGTTTGGCTCGCGTTCCCTTGAGTCGGAGTTCCCGTCGGCGGATGTGATCGTGAACCTCTGGATTCTCGCCGAAGCCTTCGGGATCCTCCACGGCGTGCTGCGCCATGGCGCCCACGAAGCTTCGGGTGCCGGCGCCGACGTTTTGATCGGTCAGGACGTGCCAGAAATCGGGGATGTTCTCGGCCCAGGCGCGCAGCTCCTCGCGGCGGTCGGCGACGAGCCCGCGCCAGTCGCCGAGGCGGCGGACCTGATCCTCCTTGAGGTCGTCGGTGTCCCAGCCGAGCTCCGCCCGGGCCGTGCGTGCGAGAAGCACGTTGTAGACGAGTTGGGGCCCGAGGGTCAGATCGGAGAAGCAGCGGGCGTGGCGCAGGACATCGACGAGGCGGTCGGGCAGTCCGTCAGTGGGCACATCCCACGGGTACTCGGCGGCAGCGGCGGTGGCCGGCGTGCCGCACAGGGCGGCCAGCAGCGTGCCCGGTTGATTCCGCCGGATGCAGTCCACGAGGACCAGCGCCTCCTCCGAGCGAAGCTCGAAGTCGATCCGGCCGTGCAGGAAGTCGTCGGGAGGTGGAGGAAGCGGCGCCCACATGGAGACGACCCGCGTCGTCGCATTGTTGTCGTCGTCGCGTTCGGGCCGGCGCCTCCCGAGCGCAGCCGCCCGCTGCCCGTACTCGTAGCTGCTGAGGTTGTGCCGCCTCAGACCCCACGAACCCAGGCCGCTCCAGTAGAGCGCGCTCGGCATGTGCTTGAGATCCCGCCCGGACGTGTAGCCGATCACGCCGTGCCCCGGCCCCAGGTGACGAAGACAGTCGATGAGCCGCGCCTCGTCCGCGCGGCGCCTGCGGGCGAAATCGGCCGGCGGAACGCGCTGGGCCTCGAGGCCGCTGAGGATCCACGGAATGAAGACGAAGTAGCGCAGCCGGGTCTGGGCAGTCGAGGTGCCGGGGCTGAGCATCGTCGCGAAGGCGTCGCGTATGGTCCCCAACCCCAGAACGTCAAGAGTGCCGGGCTCCTCGAGCGAGCGCAGCAGCGCGGCCACTCGCTCGCTTGTGGCTGCATCGAAATCGAGCCAGCCGAGTGACGAAGCCGGCGCGTAGGCGGTCATGTGAATCGCCGACTCCTCTCATCGAATCGATGCGGAGGTTCTACAGCAAGGTTTTGGCACAACGACCCGCTCGCTGCAAACCGAACCTCCCCGAACCGTGGCCGTCGGCGGAGTCTGCGAGCCGGCGGTCAGCCCGCGGCGAGCGCTGCTTCGATCCAGGGATCGATCGTGTCGCGGTTGTCGGCGATCCAGTCGGCGGCGGCGGCCTTGATCTCCGCGTCGGAGTCGGCGCCCGCGTCGATGGCGACGGCCTGGACGGCGACGGCCAAGGCGTCCAACTCGAAGTTCTCCAGCAACGACGCAGCAGCCGGATTGGCGGCCAGGAAGTCCTTGTTGGCGGCCACGACGATGTCCGACGGCGTGAACATCGTCGTGCAGGGATCGTTCGTGCAGGCGTCGCCGACGGCGGAGACCTCCGCCTGGCCGTCGAGAGCCTGTTGGGGTTCGACGGCCAGCCAGAGCACGTCGCGTCCGGGTACGAGCTTGCCGACGAAAGCGGTCGGCGTCCACACGTACTGGAGCACGGGGCCGCCGACGGCGAAGCTGGCCTGCGACTCGGCGAACAGCGCCGAGTAGGTGGCGGAGATCTGCTGGGCGCGATCGTCCCAGCCGTTCTTGGCGAGGGTGTCGTCGAGGACCTTCTGGCAACCCCAGCCGTCGTCGCAGCCGTTGATGTCGGCCTTGCCGTCACCGTCGGTGTCGAAGTGGGCGACCGCCTCGGGGTTGTCGAGCAGCTCACCGAGCGTGGCGAAGCCGAACCGCTCGACGCTGGGAATGTCCACGAGCAGGCCCTGCAGCGCGCCCGAGGCCATCATCCTGCCGACGAACCGGGCCTTGTCGGCGAAAGTTCCGCCGCCGGGGCTCTCGCCTTCGAGCAGCGGCGTGTGGTTGAGGGGCCAGGAGGATGCCCACAGGTCGTAGTCGCCCTGAGCCAGAGCCGGGAAGAACGTCGCCGGCGTGATCTCCTCCGGGTCGTTGACCTCGTAGCCGAGCTCCTCGAGGAGTTGCTGGACCACGTAGTTCTGGAAGTTCGTCTCGATCCAGTTTCCCCGGGCCATGGTGACCGGCACGCCCTCACCGGGAAGAGCCGGCGTGGGTTCGGGAGCGGGGTCGGGCGCCGGCGCAGGCGCGGTCCCGGTTGTCGAACTGTCGCCACCGCAGGCGGCTGCCAGAAGTCCGATCGTCAGAAGGATGGCGAGGAGCGCTCGCGCTCGGCTGCTATTCATCGTGAGTCTCCTTGACGGTCGGTCAGCGAGCGTTGCACCCACGCGAATGCTTCTGGAATGCCCCGTCCGAGAAGCGTCGGACAAGGCAGACAGTAACCCATGTGTTGAAGAACCCAGGAGAGCCAAAGAACCAAGGAGAGCCGATCGGTGGCTCGATCGGCGGCTCGGTCGCTAGACCGCCCTGCTGGCCCGCCAGCCCCGCGCCGCGAAGATCAGGCCACCGACGACGGTGAGGAAGGCGCTGGCGCCGGGGGAGAGGGCCGGTGTCGCCAACCGGACGAAGCTCATGATCCACGCCAGGCCGATCGCGGTGATCGCGCAGCCCAGCCCGAATGTCGCCAGACCCAGGAACTGCTGGGAGGCGGGCCTGCGCACGACCCGGCCGAGCGCCACCGCCGTGGCGGCGAGCGTGAACGCCAGAACGATGTAGCCGATTCCCGGCCCATCGGCATCGAAGCCGCGGACGGTCACACGGCGGGTCTCGGACAGGGCCTCGGCCAGCACCTCCGCCGCCAGCCCGCCCTGGTCGGCGCCTTCGGCTTCGGCCGCCAGCTCGGCGGCGATCTGCGCGGCGTCGCTGCGCTGGTCGAGGATCCACGATCCTCCCGCCCCGGCGAACGCCAGGAACAGTGCCAGCAAGGCGATACCGATGACTTCCCTCGTCCTCACACGCGCCGGCTCGTCGCCTGATCCCGCCCGGAGCGCCGCCGCCAGTCCCCCCGCCAGCACGACCAGAGCGCCGACCAGGGCCAGCCACACCCCCGTGCCGTGGCTGTAGTCGTCGCCGCGCGGCGTGACGGAGAGGTAAGCGGCGGCGAGGGACGCCGACACCAGACCGCCGGCGAGGAAGGCGGCGGGACCGGCGACGAACCTGGTGCGGCACCTCGGGCGCCACAGCGCCAGGACGCCGCCCCATGCGACCACTAGGCCGACGATGCCCAGCATGATCCCGAACCATGAGCCCCCGGTGGCGTCCACCCCGCTGTGGAGGCCGGGCAGGTCGGTGTCGTCGAATCGCGCCCAACCCGACAACAACCCGGCGTCGCGTCCCCAGGTCAGCAGTGCCGAGACGGCGGCGAGCAGACCGCCGGCGAGTGCGGCCACCGCTCCGAGGCGGTGCGAAGCCGTCAGCCGGGACGGCGCCGGCTCGGTCGTCTCGGCGACGGGTTCCGACTCGGCCTCGGAGCCGGGCACGGGCGGGACCGGGGGGTCGGTCCGGTTGGCCCAGGCGTCACGCATCCGCGCGAACAGGTTGCGCCGGTCGACGCTGCCGTCGGGCTGGGAGATCCGGTCGAGGAGGACGCCCACGAAGTACAGGCCGGCGCCGGCGGACGCGCCGAGAGGGATGTCGGCGGTGTTGAGCGCAGTGAGAATGGGCTTGCCCAGGCCGCCTCCGGCGATGATCGCCACGATCCCCACCATCGACAGGGACAGCAGCAGGGTCTGGTTGAGGCCGGCCATAATCGCCGGCCGGGCCAGGGGGAGTTGCACCTCGCGCAGCACCCGGCCCTCGGGCGCGCCGAACGCCCGGGCCGCTTCGACCACGTCGGCGGGCACTTGGCGCAGCCCCAGGTTGGTGAGGCGCACGATCGGCGGCAGGGCGAACACCAGCGTTGCCAGCACGCCAGGAGTGCGGCGCACGCCGAACAGGAAGATGATGGGCAGCAGGTAGACGAATGGGTGTATTACCTGCATCCCGTCGAGGACGGGACGCAGCCGGTTCCAGAACCGGTCGAAGCGGGACGCCACGATTCCCAGCGGGATGCCGAACGCCGTGCAGATAAGGACAGCCACTATGACCATTCCGACGGTCTCCATCGTGAGGTCCCAGTACTCGCTGCCGAGCAAGCCGCAGACGGCGAGCGCGGCGGCGCTGCCGAGACCCACGCGGACGTTCCTGGTGAGCGCGCCCACCAGGAAGAACAGCAGCAGGACCGCCGGCCACGGCAGCCAGTCCTGCAGCAGGTTGTCGATGATGAGCTCCAGCATCTTGTCGACGGGCCACTTGACCGCGTCGAGGAATCCCTTGATGTGGGTGGTCAACCAGAAGGTGATCTCCTCGGCCCACAGACCGAAGGGGATCTCCCAGGCGTCGAGGTTCTCGTTGTCCCAGAAGTCGGAGGCGAGGGTGGTTCTCACGGCGGCGTCTTCTGGCTGGAGTAGCCGGCTCGGCCCCTCGAAGGGAGCCGGCTCAGTAGACGCCGGGGAAGATGCGGTACTTCACCCGTGACTGGTACTCGGCCCACTTCTCGGGGCCGTACTTCTCGGCGCAGTGCGCGTCGTCGGCGAGTTGGCGCCAAGTGAAGAACCCGAAGATGAAGATCGTGTAGGCCCAGGCCCAAAGGTTGGCGAAGTGGCCGAACACCAGGCCGATCGCCAGGGCGAGAGTCCACTCGCCCATGTAGTTGAAGTGGCGGGCCACGCCCCAGAAGCCGCTGACCAAGATCTTGCGCTCACCTGCCTGGATGTACTCCGGCTCGATGATCCCCAGGAACTTGCGGTCGGGCCAGCGCTTGAAGGTGTACTTCTGCATGTTGGTGCCACGCGAGATGCCCCAGCCCGCCAGGAACAGCACCGCGGCGCCAGCGAGCCAGAAGGGAGTCCAGGCGGGCGAGAACCCGGGGTCGGGGTGGGCGGCCATACCCCACAGCGGGAGGATGAACAGCCACCCGTAGAAGATGAGGCCACCCCAGAGCATCCTGAAGCCGACCTGCTCGTGCATCATGTCGTAGGTGTAGAGCTGGACACGCTCATAGACGAAGTAGTCCAGGACGTAGAACGTCAGGAACCCCGCGTAGAGGTAAACGCCCGGGTTGGCGTCGTCGCCGAAGCGACCGTGGTGGTAGGCGGCCCCGGAGAGGGCGTTCAGCGCCCACATCGCCCCGCCGACGACGTAGGTGTACATCTTGAGGTCCAAGCGGTGGTTGAAGAGCGACAGTTCCCGACTGCGCCCTGCCCACAGCCCCGCCAGCGGGTTCTTCGCCTCGCCTCGGGGCTGGCTGAACACGGCGGCGACGGCGATGAGGGCGCACAGGCCGGTTCCGCCGGCGACCGCGTACAGCGAGGAGCGGTAGAACCAGTCGCGCGGCAGCCCGGCGAACTCGACGGCCCACACGATCACCGCGATCACGAACACCAGCAGGCCGTTCAGCCGGTACTTGCGGGGTTCGCCGGTCTTGGTATCGACGGCGTAGCCGGGAACCCGCAGCGCCGGCAGCAGCACCTGCGCCAGGAAGAACGCCGCGAAGATGAACAGCGGTGTGAGGTATCCCAGGATCGCTTCGGTCCCGGAAAGCTCGACGAGGTGCTCGATTCCGAGCCGCTCAGCCATGACTGAATACCCCTTCCCCCGGCGGCGCGGTCACTTTAGCTAGGTGGCGCTGCCGGTGTCCGCGGACGAGGATTCCTTGCGGTCGTCGCCCTCAAGGTTTCGATCATCGCCCTCTATTTCGATCATCGCCCTCTATGGTGAGCTGGACACGCTGGTTCCGGTGCCCGCCGACTCGGTCGCCTCGTCCGAGGCCGTCGGCGAGTCGAGCGCCCCGGGCTACACGATCGCCACGAGCGACTTCTTCGGATCGGCCGGGAACCAAACCGGCCGGCGCAGCGTCCAAAAGCGAAACGAGCTTGGAGGCACCCATGCGCGATCGACTCTGCCATCGACCTTCGACCCGCCGGAAGCGAAAGATCTTCGTGCTGGCGCTGATCGCCGCATTCGTCGTGCTGGTGTCGGCTTGCGGTGCCGACGAGAGTTCCGAGTCCGCGGCGCCTAACGACGCGCCTGCGCCTGCCGCTGGCGATGAGGCCGCGGAGTTCGATGAGGCGGCGGCGAGCGCTCTGCCTGCGGTGCCGATGCCGATCAGTTCCGACGCCCTCGCCGCTCCGGCTGCTCTCACGCCGGGCGACTTCGGACGCGACATCGTGTACACCGCCACGATCACCGTGGAGGCGGACGACGTGGCCGCCTCCAGCCGGCAGGCCGTGGACATCGTGCAGGACCTCGGCGGCATCGTGTTCGCCCAGACGACCCTGACCGAGCCAGTACCGGTGGCCGAGATGACCTTCAAGCTCCGGCCGGCGGACTTCGCGACGGCTCTGGAACGCCTGGCCGGGGTCGGCGAGCTGGTGGATCAGACGGTCAGCGCCGAGGATGTGACCGAACGCATCGTCGACCTCGAGAGCCGCATCATCACCGCCGAGGCGAGCGTTGTGCGCCTGCGCGGATTCCTCGAGCAGGCTGCCGAACTGGAGGACGTGGCTCAACTCGAGCGGGAGCTGCTGGAGCGTGAGACCGTCCTGGAGACCCTCAAGGGCCAGAGGCGGACCCTGCAGGGCCTCGTGGACCTCGCCACGATCACCCTGACGATCAACCAGTCGCCCGACTTGCTCCCCGAGGCGGCGATCCTGGTGACGGCCTCGGTCGCCGACAGCCCGGACGACTTGTGCCTCGGGAACTATCACATCGCCGTCGAGCCTGACGCCACGGTCTACTTCTGCGTGGAGGTGGAGAATGTGGGCGCCTCGGTCCTGACCGACGTGCAGGTCAGCCCGGAGAACCTGGGCATCGACGTCGACTCCTTCAGGGCGGTGCAAGGCAGCTTCCACCGGATCGAGCCGGGTGATCTGCTCGTGGCGACGTTGGCCGAGCCGGTGGTGGAGGGACGCCTGGCGGGTCGGTTGGCCGCCAGGATCTTGGAGATCGGCCTGACCGTCGAGGCCGTGCCGGTGGGCGCCGAGCGCGACGCGACGCAGGAGGTGTCGGGATACGCCGCGGTGTCGGTGGAGGTCGTCGAGGAAGGCTCGTGGCCCGGGTTCGTGGACTCGGTCCTCAACGGTGCGGGCGCTATGCGCGCCATCGTGGGTGTCGGCCTGATCGTCTTCGGGGTGCTGGTGCCGTTCCTGCCCGTCATCGCTGCGGTCATCGCCCTGATCTGGTGGCACCGCCGCCGCCGCCGGAGCACCGGAACTCGGCCGGTCAATCCGTAGGCGTGCCCGGCCGTGGGGCTGGGCGCGCTGCATGGCGTACCACTCGCCGGCGTCCCACTCGCTGGCACTGCTGTGGTGTACACTCAAGCTATGAGACGTATACAGCTCTACCTTGACGACGATATGGATGATGCGCTCACCGCCCAGGCGGCCAAGCTGGGCACCACCCGCTCGGCACTGGTTCGTGATGCCGTGAGCACCTCCCTCGGCGCTGACCTGCACACCGCCGCCGACCCCGTCGACGACCTCATCGGCTGGCTCGACGTCGAACCCGACGTCGACATCGACGCCGTGATCTACGGACTCGACGAGTGAGGTTCGCCGACACCTCCTTCTGGATCGCCCTGCAAGTCGCCCGCGACCGCCGCCACGGCACTGCGACGGAACTCTGGCGGCGAGACCGGGGTCCGGTGCGGACGTCGAACCTTGTCGTCGGCGAGACGTGGACCTGGCTGCGACGGCGAGCAGGACACGAGGCAGCGCTCCGATTCTTGGACGTCATCGAGCATTCCCAGCGGGTCTCGGTTGTGGTGGTGGACGAGGCCATCGACGAGCGGGCGTGGCATTGGCTGCGCCGCCACGACGAGCGCACCTACTCCTACGTCGACGCCACGAGCTTCGAGATCATGCGCCGCGAGCGGATCACCGAGGCGCTGGCGTTCGACGGCGACTTCGCGGCCGCCGGATTCGTCGAGGCCCGCCCACGTGCCTGACGGACTGCGGCGGTTCGGCGAAACATTGCTGCTGCCGGGGCCGTCTAGTGGTGTGTCGCTGAGCCGAGGATCCGGCTGTCAGCGGGGGCCGGCCGGCCGCTGCGACACTCGTGCTCAGGGCCAGAGTTCGCCGGCCTGCAGGGCGAGGTGCAGGTCGTCGAGGGTCCAGACGTCGATTCCGTCCTCGGTGCGGAACGAGCGGCGCCCACGGTAGGCGAGGACGCGTCGGGCCAGTCCGGGCAGGTTGGTGATGGCGCGCAGCCCTTTGATCATGGTTGTGTTGTAGCGCTCGGCGGCCTTGACCTCGATGGCGAGGTGTTCGCGGTCGCGGGTGAGGATGAAGTCGACCTCGGTGGGCGACTCGGTGGCGGCCCAGTAGCCGATGTCGTCGTAGAGGTGTTGGTGCTCGTTGTGGGCGCGGAGGTTGCCGAGCACCCAGCCTTCCAGCAGGGGGCCGCGCTCCCCGGCGGCGACGGGGCCGAGTTGGCGCTTGACGGCCCGCACGAGCCCCGGGTCGGCCCAGTACAGCTTGGGGCGGCGCCGCTCCCGGACTCGCAGCCGCGCCTCGAAGGCCGGCAGTTGGGTGGTGAGCAGCGTGTCGGCGAGGATCTCGAGGTAGCCGTTGACGGTGGTGCGGGCGATGCCCGCGTCGCGCGCCAGCGATGCCGCGTTGACGGTCTGGGCGTGCATCAGTGCCGCCGCCGGCAGGAACCGCACGAAGCTGCCGAGGTTGCGCACGGCGGCCTCGGCCCGGATCTCTTCGCGCAGGTAGAGCTGCGTGTAGCTCTCGAGCGCCGCTCGTCGGTCCGGAGCGGTCCACACGAGCGGGATGGTGCCGAAGCGCAGCGCCTCGTCGAGGTCGAAGTCGTCGCCGAGTTCGGCCGGCGTGAGGGGGTGCATGGCCTTGCGCAGCGCCCGGCCGGCGAGCAGGTTGGTGCCCGCCGTCTTGAGCTTGCGGGCGCTGGAGCCCAGCAGGGCGAAGCGCACCCCGCGCTCGGAGATCTGGCGGTGCACCTCGTTGAGCAGACCCGGAGCGCGCTGCACCTCGTCCACCACCACCCAGTCGCCGGTGCCCGCGCCCCCCAGCAGCCGGCCGAACAACGCAGGATCGGCCAGCAGGTCGGTGAACAATGCCTCGTCGAGCAGGTCGAAGCGCTGCGCATCGGGCAGTACTTGGCGGATCCACGTACTCTTGCCGACCCCGCGCATGCCGAGCAGAAAGAAGCTCTGATCGGGAACCCCGGCCAGCCGATCGTACAACACAACATCAATAATAGCCGAAAAGTGACGGTAACCTATTCAAATATTGACCTTTCCACGGCATTCGACGGCGACTTCGCGGCCACCGGATTCGTCGAGGCCCGCCCACCCGGCAGAGCTACGGGAAGCCCTGATTGACGCATACGCCGAGGCGGCGGGTCAGCGCGGAGTCCCCCAGGCGGGTGCGATCACGTCCCAGACCGCTTCGGCGAGACGGTTCCCGCCGTCGACGGTGAGGTGGACGCCGTCCTCGCGCCGCAGCCGGACACCGCCGATCTCGTCTACGTAGTCGCCGTCTTCGTCGCTGAACAGCGCCCACGTGTCGAGGTAGGTGATCTGGGGATGCCGGGCGGCCACCTCGGCGTAGACCGTGTTCATGCGCTCGAGGCCGCCCGACAGCCGCGTCTCGCGGACCGGCGGCTGACCGACCCAGATCGTCTGGGTGTCGGGCTGACTCACCAGGGTCATGATGCGGTCGACGCGCCGGCGGTAGAGGTCCAGCCACTCGTCGCCGAACCGGTCCAGGATCTCGCCCTCGTGCTCCACGTTCTGGAAGTCGTTGGCGCCGAAGAGCACCACGATCACATCCGGCCGGCTCTCGGTGAGCACGCCGGCCAAGTGCTGGGCCCAGTCGAAGAAGTCCGGGCGCGACAGCCCGGTCGCCGGCCGCGGATCTAGATCGATCCGCACGACGCTGGCAGGTGTGACCCGCGCCAGCCCCTCGCCTAGGTCGCGGCTGATGGAGTCGCCGCCCACGTACATCGCCAGGGGGTTCTCCTCGCCGGGAATGCGGGGGGCGTCGAACGCCACCTCCACCGACGCCTCCTCCTCGGTGTCCGCGTCGGCTTCGTCCTGCGCCGCCCCGGCGGTCTCCGGGTCGGTGCTCGCCGCGGCCGGGAGGGGTGCCCCGGCGGTGTCCGGGTCGGTGCTCCCCGCGGCCGGGAGGGGTGCCCCGTCGGGGCCGGCGGCAACGTAGCCGGGCGGGCATTCGACCTGCTCAGCGGATCCGGCGCCGTCCTCGCCGCCCGCCGGATCGGCCGCGGCGGCCGGATCGTCGGGTGCAGACGGGGCCTCCGCACCTGCATCCGGCGCCTCGTTCGCGTCGGAGGGTCCGGCGCCTTCGCCGGATCCGTCGGCGCCCGCGCCCTCGCCGGGACCGCCGCTGTCGCTCGAATCCGGTCGGACGCAGTCCAGCCCCTCGATCGGCGTGATGATCCCGTCGGCGGGCGGACCTTCGTCGGGGTCGGGGTCCTCGGCCGCCGCGGGTGCCTCGCCGGGGATCTTGTCCGGTTCGGCGGGCGGAGGCGCCGGCTCGTCTACCTCCGGATCCGCGGCGACCGGCGGCGGTTGCGGGGGCTCGGTGTCCGTCGGCGCGGTCGCCCGGGCGCGCGCGATCAGGGCCTCGACGTCGTACACCTGCTCCTCGCCGCCGAGCGCCTCGGCGAGCCGCTCGGCGGGGCGGTTGAGCGAGAGGCCGTGGGCCAGGCGGTCGGCGATCTCGGCGGCCCCCAGTGCGACGTCGCGTTGGGTTCCGAGGGGCTGGCGCTCGGCGAGCCCCACAAGGGCGCCGGAACTCAGCAACGCCCCGACCCCCAGCGCGACCAGCACCGCCACGACGACTTGGCGCGGCCGCAGCGGCCGGCGGCGGTCGGGCCGCGGCCCACCGGCGGCCAGGGGCCGGATGGGCGGCCATGCGGGCCGCTCCTCCGGGGGGGCTCCCCGCGGCGTCGTCGGGTTCGGGGGCGCTGGAGAGCCGCCTGACTGCCGCGGCCCTTGCTGCAGAGGTGGCGGCGAGTCGGGGGGTGGGCGGCGTGCCATGGCTCAGAACTGGAAGTAGATGAAGGGCGCCACGCCCTCGGGGCCGAACTGTTCGAGCACGACGAGCCAGAAGGCGAAGGCCAGGCCCACGACGAGCACCGGCAGGTGGCTGACCGCCCGGAGAGTGGGCTCGGTGGCGGCTCGCGGCCAGAATTGGGTCGCCAGCGCTGCGGCGATCAGCGCCGCCGACACCCACGTCAGTTGGCTCGGCTCGACCGTCCAGGCGCTGAACAGCCGGGCCAGCACGGCGCCGGCTGTGTCCAGCGACTCGACCCGGAAGAGGATCCAGCCGAAGCAGACGAAGTGGAACGTGACCAGCCGGGCGACGATCCCGGGCAGGCGCAGCCCGAGCCGCCGCTCGACGAGCAGGCCGAGACCGTGGAACACCCCCCACAGCACGAACGTCCAGGCCGCGCCGTGCCAGAGGCCCCCGAGCAGCATGGTCAGCAGCAGGTTGCGGTCCCGGCGCCACTCGCCGCCGCGGTTGCCGCCGAGGGGGATGTAGAGGTAGTCCCGCAGCCAGCGGGACAGCGACATGTGCCAGCGCCGCCAGAAGTCCTGGATCGACGCCGCCCGGTAGGGCTGGTTGAAGTTGTCGGGCAGCCGGATCCCCAGCAGCAGGGCCACGCCGATGGCGATGTCGGTGTAGCCGCTGAAGTCGGCGTAGATCTGGATGGCGTACCCGTAGACCCCCAGCAGCACCTCCAGGGAACTGAAGCGCTCGGGGAAGGCGAACACGTCGTCCACCAGCGCCTCGGCGAGGTAGGTCGCCACCACCATCTTCTTGAACAGGCCCGCGGCGATGAGGACCACGGCCCGCGTGAAGTCGGTGTGGCGGAGGGTCCTCGGCTCGTCCAGCTGGGGGATCAGCTCGTGGGCGCGCACGATCGGCCCGGCCACCAGCTGAGGGAAGAAGGCCAGGTAGACGGCGAAGTCCAGCGGCCTGGCGGGCTCGGCGTCACCCCGGTACACGTCGAGTACGTAGCTGATGGCCTGGAAGGTGAAGAACGAGATCCCCACCGGCAGGATGATGTTCAGCAGCGGCAGGTCGGCGGCGAGACCGAGGCCCTCCAGCGCGCTCTCGGCACTGTCCACGAAGAAGCCGGCGTACTTGAAGAACCCCAGCGAAGCCAGGTTCGCCCCCACCGCCAGACTCACGACGGCGCGCCGGGCGCCGGGACGCCGCAGGCGGGCCAGCCAGGTCGCCGCCGCTTGGTTCAGCACCGTGGAGGCCGCGATGAGGCCGACGAAGCGGGCATCCCAGTAGGCGTAGAAGAAGTAGCTGGCGGCCAGCATGAACAGCTTCCACCAGGCGCGCCGCCCCGGCATGAACCAGCCCACCGTCAGCACCGCGATGAAGAAGAGGGCGAAGGTGAAGGTGGGGAACAGCATGCGGGGTCGGGTTCGTTACGGGGAGCGGCGCCTCAGGCGGCGGTTCACACCACCGGAGGGCACGGTACTACCGGCGGTTGCGCGCCCCGCGGACTTGTGGTTGCCCAACTGGGCGCCGCCGGCGGCGAGTTCGGCTCTCGCCTTCGCAAGCGATCCGGACTCCGCTCCCGGCGTGGGCCACCCTCGCTCTGCGGCGACGGACGAGGATCAACCGAAGCTGGGGATGATCTCGGCGGCGATGCGCTGCAGGACGTCGGAGGTCTCGGCGGCGCTCATGTTGAAGTCGGGGATGATTACCTCGTCGACGCCGGCGGCGTGGTACTCGGCGAGCGTCTCGGTGATCTGCTCGACCGTGCCGACCAGCAGAGGGTGCGGGCGGGCGAGCCCCTGGGCGCGTTCGGCGGGCGTGGCGGCCACGTCTCCGATGTCCACGAGCAGGGCGGCGGAGCGTTGCACCGCTGCCGGGTCGCGGCCGATGGCCTCGCAGGCGCGGTCCAGCACCGCCATCTTCTGGATCAGCTTCTCGGGGCTGCCCCAGGTGTTCCACTCATCGGCGAAGCGGGCCGTGGTGGGGATCGTGCGCCGCTCGCCGGCGCCACCGATCATGAGCGGGAGGCGGCCCACCGGCTTGGGCGCCAGCGGGGCCCCGTCGAGCTGGTAGTAGCGCCCGGCGAAGTCGGTGCGCTTGTTGGTGAACATGGCTGTGATGATCTCGCAGGCCTCCTCGAACCGGTCGGCCCGCTCGCCCGCGGTGCCGTAGTGGATGCCGTAGCGGCGATGCTCATTCTCCTGCCAGGCGGCGCCTAGGCCGAGGACGAACCGTCCCCCGGAGATCCGGTCGATGGTGGCCGCCATCTTGGCCACCACCGCGGGATGGCGGTAGGTGTTGCCCCCGACGAGATGCCCGATGCGGACCCGGGGCACGGTGGCGGCCAGGGCGGCGAGCAGCACCCAGGACTCGTTGACATCGGCCAGTTCGGGCTGCCCGTCGGGATAGCCGGTCTTCATGGGGTAGCCCTCGGGGGGCGGCATGAAGTGGTCGGGTGCCCAGATGCCGTCCCAGCCGGCCGCCTCGGCGACCCCGCAGACGTGCTGCATGTGTTCGAAGGTGTTGGAGGTGTCGAGCCAGAATCCGAAGCGCATGGCTGCATTATGGCCCGCTGCCACCGATGACGGGACGCCCCCCTTGCGCACACGCGACCGGCGCTCCGTCCGCACGGCACACGAGACCAGGTCGCCCCCCTCTGCGCACACGCGACCGGCTCAGCCCAACGCGACTCCAGTGCCCTCGGATTTCCACCCACCGAAGGCATCAACCGCACCATCAAAGCCGTCAAATGCCAATGCTTCGGCTACACCAACGCCGACAATTGCCGCCTCCGCGTCCTGTGCCACTGCGCATGACACACTGAACCCGCCAGACAACCGAGCCCCCCCGCCCCACCAAGAACGAAGAGCCGGATTGACTGTGGAACCTCATGAGTTCATCGCCAAGTGGCGGGCCTCCACGTTGACGGAGCGCTCGGCGTCGCAGCAGCATTTCCTCGATCTCTGCGAGTTGCTGGGCGAACCCAAGCCCGCGGACGTCGACCCGTCCGGCGAGTCGTACTGTTTCGAACGGGGGGCTCGCAAGGACACCGGCGGCGACGGCTGGGCCGATGTCTGGAAACGGCATCACTTCGCCTGGGAGTACAAGGCGAAGGGGAAGGACCTCGACTCGGCGTTCGAGCAGCTCCGGCAGTACGCGTTGGCGCTGGAGAACCCGCCGCTGCTGATCGTCTCGGACATGGTGCGGTTCCGCATCCGCACCAACTGGACGAACAGCGTCAGCAAGACGTACGAGTTCGGCCTGGACGACCTCGCCGACGCGGCGACGCGGGATCTGCTGAAGTGGGCGCTGTCGGATCCCGAGCGGCTGCGGCCGGGCGAGACCCGCCAGTCGCTGACTGAGCGCGCGGCGGCATCGTTCGCAGCCGTCGCCCAGGCGCTGCGGGAACGGGGCCAGGACCCGCAGCGGGTCGCGCTGTTCGTCAATCGTCTGGTCTTTTGCATGTTCGCCGACGATGTCGGACTGCTGCCGGATGACATGTTCGAGAGGATGCTGATCCGGGCTCGGATCGATCCGGATCGCTTCACGGACCTCGCGGGGACTCTGTTCGAGGCGATGGCCGACGGTGGCGAGATCGGTTACGACCCGGTGCCTTGGTTCAACGGCGGGCTGTTCGCCGACGGCGACGCCCTGCCGCTGGAGCGGTCGGACATAGACGCAGTGTTGAGGGCGGCGGCGTTGGACTGGTCCGAGGTCGACCCGTCGGTCCTCGGCACGCTGTTCGAGCGCGGTCTGGATCCCGACAAGCGCTCCCAACTCGGGGCGCACTACACCGACCGCGACAAGATCATGCTGCTCGTCGAGCCGGTGGTGATCCGCCCGTGGCTCACGGAATGGGCTACGGAGAAGGCACAGATCGCCGCCGACTTGGAGCGCGCGGACGCCGCCAAGGCGCCGGCGACCCGCACGAGGCGCCAGAACGAGGCCGAGCGGCGCTATCGGACGTTCCTGGATCGGCTGCGAGCCTTCACGGTGCTCGACCCGGCGTGCGGTTCGGGCAACTTCCTGTATCTGGCCCTGCAGGCCCTGAAGGACTTGGAGCACCAGGTGCAGCTCGAGGCGGAGGCGCTCGGCTTCCCGCGGTCGTTCCCGCGGGTCGGCCCGGCCAACGTGAAGGGCATCGAGATCAACCCCTACGCCGCCGAGCTGGCGCGCGTGTCGGTGTGGGTCGGCGAGATCCAGTGGATGCGACGCAACGGCTTCTCCGAGTCGCGCAACCCCATCTTGAAGCCGCTCGACACCATCGAGTGCCGCGACGCGATCCTGGCGCCGGACAACACCGAGCCGGACTGGCCCGAAGCGGATGTTGTGATCGGGAATCCGCCGTTCCTGGGCGGCAAGCTGTTGATCGACAGCTTGGGCGAGGACTACGTGTCGCGGATGTTCGCCACCTACGCCGGCCGCGTGCCCGCCGAAGCGGACCTCGTCTGCTACTGGTTCGACAAAGCGGGCCGACAGATCGCATCTGGTGAGGCGATCCGGGCCGGACTTGTCGCGACGAACTCGATCCGAGGCGGCGCGAACCGCCGCGCACTGTCGGCCGCGACGAACAATCGGCGGATCTTCGAGGCGTGGAGCGACGAGCCGTGGGTGATCGACGGAGCGGCCGTGCGGGTGTCGCTGGTCTGCTTCGCGCGTGCCGGCGAAGAGTACGTGGCCATCACGCGGCTCGACGGTGTGGAGGTCGACGAGATCTACACAGACCTGACGGCGCGGCGCGATGGCATCGGCGTCGACCTGACGAACGCCCGTCGCCTTGCCGAGAACGACGGCGCGGCGTTCATGGGCGACACGAAGGGCGGCCCCTTCGACATCCAAGGCGATCTGGCGCGTGAGTGGCTCTGCCTGCCCGCGAACCCGAACGGCCGCACGAACGCCGACGTCCTGAAGCCATGGGTCAACGGGATGGACCTGACCCGGAGGCCGGCCGGGAAGTGGATCATCGACTTCGGGACGACGATGTCCGCCAGCGAGGCGGCGCTGTACGAAGAACCGTTCCGTTGGGCGAAGGAGCACGTCTACCCGATGCGCCAGAAGAACCGGCGCTTGGCCTATCGCGAGAACTGGTGGCGCCACGTCGAACCGCGGCCGAACATGTGGGCGGCGCTCGACGGCCTCTCGCGATACATCGCGACGCCGCGTCTAGCCAAGCACCGCCTGTTCGCCTGGCTTGATGCGCGCATCTGCCCCGATTCGCAGCTGATCGTCATCGCTCGTGACGACGACACGACATTCGGGATCCTGCACAGCCGGTTCCACGAAACCTGGTCGCTCCGACTCGGGACGAGTCTGGAGGACCGGCCGCGCTACACGCCGACGTCCACCTTCGCGACGTTCCCGTTCCCGGCCGGCCTGGCGCCGGACGTGCCAGCGGCCGAGCACGCGGCCGACCTCCGTGCGGTGGCCATCGCCGAACGAGCCCGACGCCTCGTCGAGTTGCGTGACCGCTGGCTCAACCCGCCCGAGTGGGTCGACTGGGTCGACGAGCCCGTCCCCGGCTACCCGAAACGGCCCGTGCCCCGCGACGAGCAGGCAGCGACAGCGCTCAAGAAGCGCACTCTGACGAACCTCTACAACACCCGCCCGCAATGGCTCGCCGACGCGCACCAAGCCCTCGACGAGGCGGTGGCCGCCGCGTACGGCTGGCCGACAGACATCTCCGACGAAGACACCCTCCGCGAACTGCTCGCACTCAACGGCGGCTAACCGC
>LXNI01000484.1_pt1 | contig 44968 bp, 34 predicted proteins | sample 809091 | NCBI WGS metagenome assembly LXNI01 (sample SAMN04870527, study PRJNA318959) | sponge metagenome | biome: 01000161; feature: marine sponge reef; material: water | host: Sarcotragus foetidus | place: Greece: Milos, Mediterranean Sea | collected 2013-05-29 | depth 5-7 m
GCTGCATTGAACATCAAGGCGTCCGCGATTGGCGCATCTGCATGTGGGAGGGTTGAACCGTTGGGTTACCCGATGATCCGTGAATTGGGTACTAAAACTGCACTTGTCTAGTTTAGTACATAAGTCCCATTACTGACCGTTTGTACGAATTGCACCAAGTCTGTGCAACGCATCGAGTTTTAGACACATGCTCGATCGAAAAATCCAAATTGCAGTGTGGAATTCGTAACGAATGCGGATGAGATTCCGGTAGTCAGTGGTCGTGAAACGTTTGAGAGGAACGACTTCCGTTTTTACACGTAGCGAAGCACTGACATACTTGGAAGAGGTCCCGAATGGGACCTCTTCCAATTAACTACTTGCGTAGCAGCCTGCTTACAGCCAGGCGAGCACGGCCATCACGACAACAGTCAAGACCACACTACTGCCGATGACCCCCTTGACGGTGGTGAGCGGTCCGGTCTTTCCAAACAGCGCATTCGCTTCGATTAACAGGACGAGTACTAGCAATACCCAGAAGTCGTAGCTCGGTAGATTCCAGGCATCTCCTTTCATCCATTGCATCCCATGCGCTGAACTACCCATGAGAAAGAGCATCGGAAGTGACAAAAACGTATTTGTTCGTGACGCCAACAACGCTTTGGCAGCGGCAGCTGCTTGACCAGGGTCTGCTTCGCCGCCACCGGCAACTGATTCATTGGAGGCGATGACGATCTTCTGATTCGGCCAGATTACCAGCCACACGTTTAGGAACATGATGGTCGCCATGAGAGCCCCGATTAGCAGACCACTTGTAAGCAGGCCAACGTGATGAACGAAATACACCAACACCAACCCGGTTAGGAATGTCAGCATCGCGGCCCAGCGGAAGTACCACAGAGCAGTGGGAACGAGCTTGGTAAAGAGCTCCACCTTCGTGGAGTCCGACGCGTTCGCCGCAAATCCACCTTGAACAAAGTTGAAGTAATAAAGCAATCCGATCCACGCTATACCGAATACGTAATGTCCCCAGCGCGCGAGGTAGTTGATGACTTCCATAAATTCCATGCGTTTTCCCTTGCGGACGATGAATGGCTACTGTGTAACCGTGATACCCGTCGTAAACTATGCCACAAAATCTTTAAATTTCAAACTAACTAGTCGACGGAAGGATTCACCTCGAATTAGATGCTGAGTGGCGATTTCACGGGGTAAAATCCTGTTTCAATGTGCACTGACCTTCGTGACGTGTTTATGGAGCGTTGCACAATTGACGTGACGACTAACTTCCTGTCTAAAAACCAACACCTCGTTCGGCGTTTCACAATCTTTCTACGTGGCTATAAGCACTTTCAGCAGTAACGCGCTTCTGAGTCTATCCATCCGGCGTCCGATGGCGACCAGCATGGTATTTCTGGCTTGTCTCTTGCTTGGGCTCATCGCGGTTCAACGCATGCCCATTGCGCTATTTCCTTCACTCGAAGGAGAAACGTTGACCGTCGTGTTCTCACGACCCAACAGCAGTCCTGAATTACTTGAACGTGAGATTCTGAACAAGCTTGAATCTCGTATTGGTTCGATCCCGGACGTACGCGAAACCACAGGACAGATCCGTGGCTCGCAAGGTAATCTAAGAATTGAGTTCAAGCCGGATACCGATATCAAGATCCGTGAGTACGAAGTAAGGCGAATCGCATCTCGGTTGCAGCGCGAGCAACCGCGTAATTCCACGTATATCGACGTACGGGCTGCGAACACAAGCACGTTTGACACGTTCGTAATGGATATTTCTGTGGTCGGCGGCGCCAGCGATACCGATGTATTGTTTGACATTGCTGCCGATGTGATAGCGCCACGATTTGCATCGGTTCCAGGTGTCGCGCAAGCCACCACGTCCGGTGGGGGCGGTAGACAGGTTGTGATTCAAGTCGACCCGAGTGCGGCAAGCATGCTCGGGATCGACACGGGAGACATTACGCAGGCGATTGAAAGGAGCTCGGGAACGCTTCGTTACATGGGTAACCTTGAAGACGAAGCAGGTGCGACGCCCGTCCTATTGGACGGACGTTTGCGGAATCTTCAAACACTTGAGAACACCCAGATTACTGGTCAGTCGCCTGCGGAACTACGCCATACGAGCGATGTGTTCTTTGGCTACGCATCACACGAGTCGTTTTACCGGGTAAACGGCGAAGCAGCGGTTGGCATCACGATCTATCAAGAGGAAACCGCAAATCTTGTTGAGCTCGGCAACACATTGCGAGACCGAGTAGCAGAAGTTCGAGCAGAACTTGAGTCGATGGGCATCGACTTGATCGTTTTACAGGACGCTTCCGATCAGGTAGGCGAGCAGCTGTCGCGTTTGACCATTCTCGGTTTGACTGGTTTAGCGTTATCGATGCTTGCGTTGTTTTTGTTCCTTCGTCAATGGCGTGCGGTCTTGGTAGTGGGCGTAGCGGTACCAGTCAGCATCGTGCTGGCATTGGCGCTGCTCTATTTGTTTGGCTACGGCATCAATCTACTTACGCTATTTGGCCTCGCTGTCTCTACAGGTTTACTCGTCGATAACAGCGTGGTCGTGTACGAAGCAATCCTACGCGGCGTCGAGCGGCAGGTTCCAATTGCGGAAGCGGCTGAGAAGGGTTTAAGGCGAACGATACGAGCGATTTCGGCAGCAAGTTTGACGACCGCGGTCGTGTTTCTACCAATCATTCTGGTCGATCTTGAAAACACGTTCATGGAGGAATTCATAAAGATCGTTGCCGTTTCATTGCTACTGCCCATCGGCACGTCGCTGTTCGTCGCCATCGGCTTGGTACCGTTGCTTGCACATCGGCTTGCGGCGCCCGCAGCGTTAAAGCGAGTCGAACGCCAACGAGAGGTACATCAAAAACGCGGTGGTTTGGTTGCGCCAGATTTTCTGCGTGTGCTACTTACCGGTTTTTCCAAGTCGGCGTTGCGTTATCCTGCAGGCTGGTTGACTGGTGTCGTGTTCGCGGTGTTGCTCACGGTTTTCTTCGCCTGGATACCCGTGATTGCAGGGAGTTCGGCTCAAAACGCGCAGAATGCGGACAACGTTCAGGTCAACGTGATGTTCAACCGCGGGTCGCGCAGCATTGATTCCGCCGCGGATTTGATGGCTCGCATCGAAGCAGAGCTCTTGAGCGTTGAAGGCGTTGAATCGGTTACCGTTAACGGCAATAAGGAAGGTGCACAGATCCATGTGCACTTTGTGGAGCTCGATGATCGACCTAAGGACCTTACGGTTGGTTCGATTCGAGGCCGTGTGTGGAAGCTCGCGAAGGAGCTTCGTGGCATCGATGTCATGAGCCCGGGGCAACAAGATTACGACGGAGGGCGGCGTGACACGAGGTCGCGATTTAACGACGCTCCTCCAGGACGTATCGTAGTTTCAGGTCCGGATTCCCAAACTCTCTGGAACGTTGCTGATGACATTGAGGAACGACTTGAGGGTGCGAATTTCATTGCAGGCGCATGGGTTGCTGTACCGCGTGGCGATCCAGAACTTTGGGTCAGCCCAAACGCGAGCGTCCTAGATTCCCTTGGGTTGCGTCTGAGCGACGTGCTTGGGAATCTCAACATTGCGGGTTCAGAAGGAATCCAGATGGCGACCGACTACGCGTTGCCGTCTGGTCGCGAAATTCCAATCGTCGTAGAACGGATTGGCGTTCGCGATGAAACCGCATCGCTCAGCGAGTTGCGCAACATGCGAATCAATACGCCAGCAGGTGCGATTCGCTTAGAGACGGTTGCGACCACTCGCCAGATGCGACCGTCACCTGCCATCGTGCACAAAAACGGCCGACGCGAAATGGCGGTGAACTATCGATTGAGCAATTCTGCGCCGAGATCCGGCGATGCATTGGAGTCCGTTCGACAGCAAATTAACATGATGGTTGCGAGCGCGCCGCGTCCGCCAGAGTATGTCATCGAAACGCCGGAACAAAACGAAAACGTGTCAGTGGCATCAAAGATCCTATTGCCCGCGATCCTGTTTTTGTTCCTTGTGTTGGCGATGACGTTTGAATCGCTGTCATTACCGGTGCTCGTGTTGCTGGCGTTACCACTGACGATGTTGGGCTCGGGTTGGGTGTTGTTCTTCACGGGCAAATCCATGGAGCCGGGCGTCCTAGTGGGTATGTTGGCGCTGGTTGGGCTGACAGTTAATCCGGCAATCCTGCTCGTAGATCGCATGCAGCGAAAGACGCTCGATGCCGGCTGGTCTCGCGGAGCTGCAGCACTTTCCGCAATGCGTGAACGTACGCGACCGGTTCTGTTAGTGACTGCGACGACGATCGCAGCGTTAGCTCCGTTAGCTGTGTCAACAGGGCGTGAAAACGAAATCTGGCCGGGATTTGCTGTGACCGTGATTGGCGGATTGATCACGTCTGCACTCCTGACCTTATTGGTTATTCCTGTCGGTTACATCCTATTGCATCGATTGGATCGCATATTCGGTCGCGTTGGACCGTGGCTCATGGTCGCTTGGCTAGGCGCGACCACTGTCATCATGACTTGGTTGATTTGGACTGAGTTGCTGGTGTCCATACTGTGGCAGTTCATTGTTGCGCTTCTTGTCGGTGGTTGCCTGCTCGCATTGATCGTCATGTTTTTCCGTAGACAGGAACCTCCTGAGCCACGAACGGATGGCGGACCGCCGTTGCTCGAGGTCAAACACCTTGGCAAGATTTATGGACTCCCAGGTCCATTGCGCGCAACGATTGAGCAGCGTAAGGACTTCATTCGGCGCGTCATCGAACGGGGCGGGGAAATGTTCTCTCGCACCGATTCTCTCGAGCGGGTGCTTGTTTTCCTGATCGTAGCGGCAGGCTTTGGCGCGGTCGCGTTCTTGACGATTGAAGGTTTATGGGGATTGCTGGCAGCTTTAGGTGTCGCGTTCTTCATCGGTCTGTGTACCTATGAAATCCGAAGGTTGTTAGGTCGCGTCGACGAAACGGGTGAAGTGGTGCCGAACGGATTAGTGACCGCACTCGTATATGGTCTTCCGTGGGTCGCGATCGCCGCGAATGTATATATCGTCAATGTTCGCCCGACCATGATGAATGAAGTATCTGAGGTGCCATTACTTTGGCCGATTTTGGTCGGTATCGTGCTACTTGTACTTCAATACATGAGGCGAAGCGCTGTTCGACAGATTCGTGGCGACATTCCGGAACGGGTCGAGGGTTTTCTCCGTTATCCACGCACATTCGCAAGACGTTGGTCAAGGCGACTTGCTGGACTAGACCTGCAAGGCGACGAGGTAAAAGCACTTACCGGTGTCGATTTCGTCGCCGAACGCGGCATGATCGGCATTCTTGGGCCGAACGGGGCAGGAAAGACAACACTATTGCGACAGCTAGCTGGAATACTTGAACCGACCAGTGGGTTAGTGTCACTCGGCGGGGTACCCATCAATCTGTTGAGAAAACACCTAGCCCGATGGATTGGCTACCTGCCGCAAGATTCAGGGTTACCTTCCGGGTCAACTCCCAAGGCATACCTTATGTATTACGCGGGTCTGTATGAGATTCCTGTCGCTGAGCGCGAAGAGCGTGTCGACGGCTTGTTGCGAGAGGTCGGATTAGAAGAGAAAGAGGATGATGCTATCGGCAGCTTGTCTGGTGGTATGCGGCAACGGGTTGCCGTGGCTAGAACGCTGCTACGTTTGCCACCAATCATCATCGTCGACGAACCCACCGTTGGTTTGGATCCGCGGGAACGGATTCGATTTCGTAATTTGTTAAGTCGACTTGCACAGAATCGCATCGTATTGTTTTCGACACACGTGGTTGATGATGTTGCCGTGGCGTGCGACCGGGTACTTGTACTCGCGGGAAACCAACTTCAATTCGATGGAGCGCCGTCCGACCTTTCGACCTATGCTGAAGAAAAGGCATGGACCTTTGAGCAAGCAGAGTCCGTCCCGTTTGAATTACCAGAAGGCTCGATACTTGTTAACGAGACGCCAACTGGAGGCGGTCAAGTCCGTCGGCGCATTTTGTCGAACCATGCTCCGGTGGAAGAAGCAACGCGTATTAATGCCAATCTTGAGGACGGATATCTCTGGCTGATTGGCGACACGACATGAATGCGAGCCTGCGTGGCATCTTTGGCGGATTGGAAATGTACCGGTATGCCGCGATTAGTTTGTCTGGAAAGTATTTTTATCTAATCTTGTTAGTCGCCCCTCTCTGGGTACTGGGTTTGTTTGCGTTGGAATACGTAGGACTCACCGAGGGTTTCAATGGCGGACATGCGCAAGTCACGCTTCTTGGCATACCTTTAGTTTTTATTGGTGTTTTCCTTGGTCTACGCATCATCGCAAGCGAGATTAGCGGTCGTAGCCTTGAGATCGTCTATACGGTGCCAGGTGGATGCGAACGCGTATGGTGGGTCAAGTTACTTGCTGCGCTGTTAATCCTGCTTCCTGTTGAGATTCTGCTAGGAATTGGTGTTTGGTTCTTCATTACGAAGTATCCGTTACTTGCATTACAAGGAGCATTGCAGAGTGCCTTATTCTTCATGGTGTTGGCGATGGGGATGTCGGCGCTATTTCGGAGCGAGATCGGCGGCGCGGTAGGTACTGCATTGGTGCTGGTGTTTTTTGGTATTGTCTCAGGATTCGGTAACGTGCAACAGGTGTTTTCGCCGTTTTACAATCCGTTTTCGTTGTTTGATGCAGACCCCGATGCATTACTTGCCGCCACCGTGCAAAATCGAATTGGATACGCTCTATTGACATTAGCGATATTGGGTCTTGCATTTATGCGGAGCAACCGACGCGAAAAATTACTCAGTGGTTAGCACATTCCATTGGACCATTGCATGAACCGGTCGTAGGAGATATACGATGAAAGCCGCAGTATTGAACGAAGCAAGAAAGCCGCTCGAAATTGAAGAGGTTTCGATCAGCAAACCTCGTGCACGCGAAGTATTAGTTCGTACTGTTGCGGCTGGGGTTTGCCACTCAGACTTGCACTTTCAAAATGGTTCGTATCCGTATCCCATGCCATGTATTCTGGGTCATGAGTCGGCTGGTGTCGTTGAGCAGGTCGGTTCCGATGTCGTGTATGTCAAGCCCGGCGATCACGTGATCACATGCCTGTCAGCATTTTGTGGACATTGCGAGTATTGCCTTACTGGTCACATGTCACTTTGCCAAGAGCCGGAGTTGCAACGTGGATTTGACGATGAACCCCGACTGTCTCGTAGCGACGGACCCGTTGCCCAATTCCTCAACCTGTCTTCATTTGCGGAACACATGTTGGTTCATGAGCATGCGGTAGCGAAAATCCGCGAGGACATGCCATTGGATCGTGCGGCGCTGATCGGGTGTGGTGTAACGACTGGAGTTGGTGCGGTGATTCATACTGCAGCAATTGAACCCGGTTCTTCGGTGGCTGTGATCGGGTGTGGTGGTGTTGGGCTGTCGTGCGTAAATGGAGCCGAACTTGCCGGGGCGGGTCGAATCATTGCGATCGACACCGTTGCCAGCAAGCTTGAATTAGCACGGAAATTCGGCGCGACGGACACCGTGAATGCGGCGGAAGTTGATCCCGTCGAAGCGGTACGTGAAATGACGGGCGGCGGGGTTCATTACGCCTTTGAAGCAATCGGTTTGAAAGTCACTACCGAACAGGCTTGGAAGATGATCGGCGCAGGTGGATGTGCAACCGTGATTGGGATGATTCCGGTTGGTACCAATATTGAGATTCACGGTCCTGAATTGTTGCGAGAGAAAAAACTTCAGGGGTCCAACATGGGGTCAAACCGATTCCGCGTAGACATGCCGCGTTTTGTGGACTTCTATCTTGCAGGCAAACTACATCTCGACGACATGATTTCTGGTCACATCAAGCTAAACGACATCAACGGCGCGTTTGATGCGTTGGAGACCGGCGAGGTCGCGCGCAACATTGTGATGTTCGAGTAGGCGATCACAGGCCACAATTCATAACGCTGGAGCGGGCGAAGGGAATCGAACCCTCGTCTCCAGCTTGGGAAGCTGAGGTAATGACCGTTATACGACGCCCGCTTCAATCTAATTATTACACTGATGCATGTACCGAGCGCCGTAACGCGAGATAGTCTTACTTGAATTCAAGCGACCGGGGCGAGGGACGTGGGTTTCAACGTGTCGGTTGGTGGCTCATTGTCATCGCGGTCGCAATTTACGTGATCTTTTACGCTCTGAAAGCGCCACTGGCAAAATCACCCGAACGTGGCTACGTTGATATGCATGTTCACGCCGCAGGTTTGGGATACGGTAATAGTGGCGCGTTTGTCGGTGAGGATTTATCAGCATCCTGGAAATTCAACATTTACTTGCGTGCGTTCGATATCACCCAAGATGAGCTTCAGACAAACGGAGACCGCGAATTGCTTCGCAAACTCTCCGCAAAGATCGCGGACTCGGAATTTGTGGATCAAGCAGTGGTGTTAGCGATGGACGGTGTTATCGACGAGTTCGGCACACTCAATCGTGAACTGACACAGTTCTATGTTCCTAACGAATATCTGATCAGAGAACTGAAGAACTATCCGAATCTCCGATTCGGTGCGAGCATCAACCCGCTGCGTACGGACAGCGTCGAACGACTGAACTATGTAGTTGAAAACGGCGCGCAGCTCATCAAATTTCTTCCCAATATCATGCTTTTTGATCCCGGGGATGAACGCGTTGAACCTTTTTATCGGCGTATGGCGGAACTATGTATTCCATTGCTAACGCACACTGGTGCCGAGCAGTCCTTCGGGGAAGCCGACAATGCGCTCGGTGATCCGGTTCGATTGCAGTTACCACTATCGCTCGGTGTAACCGTAATCGCCGCGCACATCGCGACCACCGGGTCGACAGATGGTGACGGCCATTTCGACCGTCTGCTTCGGATGTTTCAGAACTATCCGAACCTATATGCAGATGTATCGAGTCTTACACAGATAAACAAGCTCGGTTATCTAAGACGTGCGTTGCAAGTCGAGTCGCTTACGGAAAGGCTGGTATACGGAACGGACTGGCCGTTGCAGTTTTTCCCTTTGGTCTCACCGTATTACCTGTTAGATTCGCTCTCTTTTAAACAAGCCAATGCCGCGCGCGCGCTCGACAACGTTTGGGATCGAGATGTTATGTCGAAGAAATATGCAGGTGTGCCGGAAGCAGTCTTCTTGCGTTTTCCAACCTTGATGGATGACTGTACGAAGTAGCGTGTCTGATTTGGTATACGCAACGAGTTACGTTTGAGATTGAAACTCGTAACCGTTCATCGTGACGACGCACTTACCAACCACGTCTCTGTTTTCAAGCATTCGCATTGCATCAACAGCGCGATCAAGGGGAAATCCCTTGCACACGTAAGGCGTAATCTGACCCGACTGCGCTAGCTCGTTCAACTCGCGACGGAATTTCGCGCCAAGTTCGGGATTGCGACGCCCAATCTCACCCGCGCGTACGCCGATGATTGAGAGCATCTTTATCAAGACGAGATTTACTGCGGCTTGTGGCCATTGACCACTGGTAAATCCGATCGTCAGAATGCGACCACCGAAATTGACGCAACGCATGGACTCGTCGAATACGCCGCCGCCAACCGGATCAAACACCACATCGGCACCACCAGTGCCGGTGATCTCCTTAACTCGTTCCCTGAAGCCACCCAATGAACCATCAGGCAGCGTGTAATTAATGACCTCATCTGCCCCGCGTGATTTGACAACCGCAAGCTTGTCATCTCGACCACCTGTCGCGATTACGTTCGCGCCGAGCAGTTTGCCGATGTCCACAGCCGCCAGGCCAACGCCTCCCGTCGCACCATGGACCAGCAACCATTCACCTGCGGTGACTTTGCCTCGATGGGAGAGGGCGACCCACGCGGTTGAGTAAGCAGTGCTATAGGATGCGCCTTGTGCGAAATCCATATGTTTCGGTAAAGGTCGAACGGCATTCGCAGACATGTTGATCGCTTCGGTGAAACCGCCGTAGCGACTCCCGAACACGACGGCGTCGCCTTCCTTCCATTCGGAAACGCCTGGGCCAAGCTTTGCGACGACGCCAGCCCCCTCACCACCAGGTGCAAACGGTCGAGGCGGGTGAAATTGGTATTTGTCCTGAATCATGAGCAGATCAGGAAAGTTCACAGCGCAAGCTTGCACCCGGACCTGGATTTCTCCAGGTCCGGGGTCTGCTAGGTCAATTTCATCAAGTTGAATGCTGCCGATGTCTTCAGAAATCTCATGACATCGATAGCTCTTGATGCGTGTCACGCGACGAGTTGATCCACCGCTTGTTTTGCCATAACTGTGATCAGATTCGCACGATAGGCCGCAGATGCGTGCAGATCTTCATTAAAGTCACTGCTATCCACGTCGATGCCGTCAAGTGCTGATGCAGACATGCTTGCCGACAGCGCTTCTTCGAAGCTTGTGAGTCGGAACGCGCACGCGGCCGCGCCGGTTACCCCAACTCGGACACCTGCATCGGTCTCCGCCACCATGACGCCGACCACGGCGAATTTAGACGCTTGGTTCGCGAATTTCGCGTAAGCCGCACGTTGTGGTACAGGGAAGTCAACTCGTGTAATGATCTCGCCGTCTTCGAGCGCAGTTTCGAACAAGTCAACGAAGAAATCATCACCGGCGATCGACCGCGAATTAGTGTGAATTGTGGCACCCAGACCTAACACCGCGGCGGGATAGTCAGCGGCAGGATCGTTGTTCGCAAGCGAACCGCCGATCGTACCGCAATTCCGCACTTGGGCGTCGCCGATTCGACTTGCGAGTGCAGCAAGCGCAGGTATTTCGGTCGTTTTCGCAACGTCGCCATGTCGAGCCATCGCACCGATACTCAGCGCGCTGTCTGTCGAAGAGATCGTCGAGAGGCCGTCGATTTGACTTAGATCTACGACATCCTCAGGACTTGCAAGTCGGAGCTTCAGCGATGGAATCAACGTCATACCGCCCGCGACATACACCGCATCGGATGACGATTGATGAATCTGCCGCGCTTCGTCTAGATTTGAAGCGCGTCGGAAGTTGAATGTGTACATGACTACGCTCCTTGTTGAATGGTTTCCCACACGGTGTGCGGTGTTGCTGGCATCGGCACGTCCTTAACGCCTAACGCGTCTGTAACGGCGTTAATCACTGCCGCGGGCGAGCCAATCGCACCTGCCTCACCGCATCCCTTGACACCAAGAGGATTGTGGGTGCACGGGGTTGATGTCATATCAACGTCGAAATCTGGTAGATCCGCCGCGCGTGGCATCGTGTAGTCCATGTAAGAACCCGTAGAGAGATTGCCATCGGCATCGTAGATACCGTGTTCAAGCAACGCTTGGCCGATACCTTGGGCGAGACCACCGTGGACTTGACCTTCAACGATCATCGGGTTTATGACGTTGCCAAAGTCGTCAACTGCGACGAACTTCTCAATCTGGGTGACGCCTGTCGAAGGGTCGATTTCGACCTCACAGACGTACGAACCGGCGGGATAGGTGAAGTTCTTCGGATCGTAGAACGCTTTCTCCGAAAGACCTGGCTCAAGTTCGTCAAGCGGATACACCGCAGGGATATATGCGGCACCCGCAATCTCCGCGAACGGCTTCGGCTCGTTACTCCCAGCGAAACTGAATTGACCTTCCGCGAACTCGACTTGATCCTCGGTGGTCTCGAACATGTGCGCTGCGATCTTTTTACCCTTCGCAATGATTTTGTCCATTGCTTTGTCGATTGCAGAGCCGCCAACCGCAATTGATCTCGACCCGTAGGTACCAAGACCATAGTCGGAGCGACCAGTATCGCCGTGGATGACGTTAACGCTCTCGAATGGAATGCCAAGCCGATCGGAAACGAGTTGCGCGAACGTGGTTTCATGACCTTGACCATGACTGTGCGAACCGGTCATAACGGTCACCGAACCGGACACGTCGACCCGAACTTCGGCTGATTCAAACAGTCCGACACCGGCGCCTAATGAGATCACCAGCTGCGAAGGAGCGATACCGCACGCTTCGATGTAGCATGAGTATCCACGGCCGCGCATCTTTCCATTGGCTTCAGAAGCTGCTTTACGTGCCGCGTACCCATCGCTGTCTGCAAGTTCTAACGCCAAGCTCATGCTTGCCGCATAGTTACCCGTGTCATATTCGAGTGCCACCGGCGTCTGATACGGAAACGCATCTGGCGGGATGAAATTCTTGCGTCGCAGTTCGACTGGATCCATATTGAGTTCCCGTGCCGCTGTTTCGACAATACGCTCAACGACATAGGTCGCTTCCGGTCGACCTGCGCCTCGATACGCGTCGACTGGAGCAGTATTCGTGAAGACGGCTTGAGTCTCGACGTAGATTGCTGGCGTCTTGTACTGACCAGCTAAAAGTGTGCCGTAGAGGTATGTTGGTACGCTGGAGGAAAACGTCGATAGGTACGCACCCATGTTCGCAATGGTCTTGACGCGTAAACCGAGCATCTCACCGTCAGACGTAAGTGCTAACTCCGCTTTGGTTACATGATCGCGTCCATGTGCGTCGGAAAGAAACGACTCGGATCGATCAGCACGCCATTTGATGGGTCTTCCTATTTTTGCGGATGCCCAGATAACCGCCGTTTCTTCCGCGTAAACGAAGATCTTCGAACCAAATCCGCCACCGACGTCCGGTGAAATAACGCGAAGGTTAGCTTCGGGCGCGACGTTGACGAACAATGCCAGCACGACTCTTTCGACATGCGGATTTTGCGATGTCGTGTAAAGTGTGTACATTCCCGAAGCCGCGTCGTATGACCCGAGTGCAGCGCGAGGTTCGATCGCGTTTGGAATCAGTCGATTGTTCGTAATGTCGAGTGTTGTAATGTGATCGGCTTTGTCGAAGGCGGCGTCTGTTGCGTCTTTCTCGCCTAATTCCCAGTCATAAGCTTGATTGTTTGGCGCATTCTCGTGGATCTGAACGCTGCTAGATGCCGTTGCCGTATCGATCACTGCTTCTAAAACTTCAAAGTCAGCTTCAACCGCTTCGGCACCGTCGCGGGCAGCTTGAAGAGATTCCGCAACCACGAATGCGTAGGGTTCACCTACGTAATTAACGAGGGTAGTAGCGATTGGTGGGTGAGGTGGCGAGATCATCGGTGAGCCGTCTTTGCTGTTGACCACCCATCCACAGGGTAGGTCGCCAATTCCGTCAGCTACGAGCTCATCGCCTGTGAAGACGCGAATGACGCCGTCAATTGCCATCGCGCGCTCGGTGCTAATGCTGTTGATCTTCGCTCGTGCATGTGGTGATCGTACAAATACGCAATGCGTCTGACCAAACATGCTGATGTCGTCAGTGTATTGACCTTTACCTGTGATGAAACGCGCGTCCTCTTTGCGGAGAACGGATGCACCAATACCAGTTTCTGCGTTCATGTCGTTCTCCTACATATTGGCTTGTGCGTCGAGCACAGCCTTGACGATGTTGTGATAGCCAGTGCAGCGGCAGAAGTTCCCTTCAAGCCCTTCGCGGACTTGCTCCGCGTCTAACGGCGCATCGCTCGACTCCACTAAGTCGATCGCACTCATAATCATCCCTGGCGTACAGAATCCACACTGCAACGCGTGATTTGCACGAAACGCGACTTGCATCGGATGCAAGTTATCGCCATTTGCGATGCCTTCTATGGTCGTGACATCGCCACCGTCAGCTTGACCAGCAAGTACCGTACAAGCTTTTACGGACCGACCATCCAGATGCACCGTGCACGCGCCGCATTGACTTGTGTCGCAGCCGACGTGGGTGCCTGTGAGACCGAGTGTCTCGCGTAATACATCAGATAGCAAAGCATTGTCTGCTACGTCAACAGCGTGTTGGCTACCGTTGACGGTGAGATTCACCTTCATTGTTCCTTTCCCTCCCCAGAGGCCGTGAAACCAGGTCAAAGCGACTGTATGGTCGCATTATCCAACCCAGCGTTGCGAAAACCTATTAAAAAATGTACGTGTCATTTTGCGACTAAACGACTGCATTAGTCGAGCACCGATCTGTGCGAGTTTACCGCCGATTGAGCCGTTTACATGGTAGGTGAGCCGCGTGCCTTCTGGTACTTCGTGAAGTTTGACTTCCGCTCGCCCGCTTCCAAATCCGGCACCGCCCCCTTGAGCCGATACATCGAGAAAGTAGCTATGTGGTGGATCAGGGTCAACAATCTTGACTGATCCCGTGAAGCGTGCTTTGACCGGACCGACTTTGACTGCTACGACGCAGGAGAATGTGTTCTCTTGCGTAAGCGTCATCTCCTCACAACCGTCTATGCACTCTTTAAGAACGTCTGGTTTCTGTAAGGCCTCCCAGACCTCGTGGGGTGGCGCAGGTATGACAAATTCGCCTTGTTCTTCCACGGCCTATCCCACATTTTTTTATACAGACTACGCATAGTATGCGAGAGTGGCGTGGTTGGCGTCACAAGTCGAATACTGCGCCGTCGAACGAGTCTATGGTTGTGAATTCGGGCACAGGTTTGCGGCGCAACTTAGTGAGTTGCTTCACGGGTTTGCCGATCGGTAACAGCGCACAGACTGCGTATTCATCCGGTATGGAGAACAGTTGCTTCACCTTGGGTTCGCTGGCGGCAAGAAATGTTGTGAGTGTTCCGCCAAGTCCTTCGTTACGTGCGGCGAGCAAGATATTCCATGCGAATGGGTAGATCGACGCGCCTGAGATTACGCCTACACGATCCAATTCATGGTCCATCGAGGCGACGACTTTGAGATCGACCAAGATCAATAGCAGAACTGGCGCTTGGGTGAACTGATCCAGAAAAGCATCCGGTAGTTGTTGGTTTCGAATCTCGTCCGTCGATACCGAAGTAGGTTCTATGGTGTTAAAGGGATTCTCACCAGCATTGACCATCGCACGATAGCGTTGCATCACGGGCGCGATGAGTGGGCGAAGTGCGCTTCGTTTCGCCTCGTCGCGGACGATGATCACATGCCACCCTTGCCGATTGCCACCACTAGGTGCGAATCTCGCATTCTCGAGAATGCGATGGATGGTTGCGTCTTCGATCGAGTCGGGTTGATGTTGACGCGCAGCAAACGTGGTGCGCATGACGTCGTAGAGTTCCATTGCCTATGTCTCGCAACGTTTTTTGGGGTTAGCTTAGCCAATAACTGTTGTCAGTTCAGTGTGTTGACGCAAAAACGCTTGGCGTGCTCCTTTCTAGACGATAGTTAATCGAATCGACTGAACATGACGAGTCATGCAATGCGTGGAATTTCACGGGAATACGCAGCACCGAACTGGGTGGACCAATGTCCATTAGAACTGAGCGATGCAACGAACCTACAAACCCAATAAGCCGCCGGCTGATCGCATGTTTGGCGCATATTCCAGAGCGAGATTGTTGAATTCTTCTCTTAACTCGTCTGCGATACTGATACCTCTGTCATTCGCGTAGTCGTTCTTGTTTGAAGATACGAACACTACTTTTCGAGATGACTTACTACGAATTGAGGTAACGTAATCAAGGTATGTCTCGAGGATTACGCAATCTTTCATTGATTCCTTCCCGGTTCTTGCGGGTCGCAGTGGTTTCATCACGCGCGTGAACGCGCGGTGGGCGATGTCCGATGGAGTGGGCGGGATCTTTGCCACTCGAAGCCATCGATCGGCGACTTGCCTGCACCGTTGAACATGACCTTCCCAATGGCTGCTATCGATAGAACCTATGCCACCGTGCACATCTACGAGTCGATCGATTTTGTATATCTCGTCTAAAAATCTAGCTAAGCTCTCATCCGCTTGCGTTTGAATTTGGTCGACTAGTCCTGCGTATTCATCACGAACCTGAGCTGCTATTCGGACCTCAAGATCTATCCCACGCTCGGCGATTTGTAGTAATCTAAGGCACGCTTCATGCTCTTCAACTTTGATGTCCCGACGACGCACCGGATCGCGCAAGGTATCTAGGATGCTGCAAGTGTCCAGACAGAGGACAGCTGGGTCGCTTGGCTCCCGATCGTTTTCGCGCACAGAATCTGAGTGATCGCGTTACGCAGCCGCGTCGTACGCTTTCAGTAAATCCTGAGTTTTCTCCCAATCGCAAGCGAGCTCATGCGCCGTATCTGCGTCCCACTTATCCACTTCGACAAGCCATAAGGCAAGTAGACTGGCGGTAAGTGTTCCGTGCGCCTTGTGAGATTGGAATATGAATTCCCGCCATCGTGCTTCGTCTGCCGGGTGATCGGCCCCAGTTGATTTGTTAGCTGCTGCTGAGAATATCCTAAGAGCGGTCGCCGCTTCGTCTGACGTGAGGTCGGACATGCGTTGGAATCTGGGTCCTACATTGACCCTAAGACCGCATCTCTGACTGACCGGCGACACAATCTCATCAATAAAGGCTTGTAGCGAGTCGTTGTAGCGCTGGACTCCAAGTGCTTTACCGTTTAGAGCAACTATGTTGCCTAATCGATACTTGCAAACAGCACCTGAAGATTCGACATTTTCGGTCTGTGTCGGCCAAAGAGCAAGCTGGACGGCGGGACACTCTGGAATCGCGTCTCGTTCAAATGCTATGACACCTTTATTGTCGGGAAGCGAGGACTCTTCTAAGCGTTTTTCGATGTGCTTCACTCGCCGCCAAAGTCCATCTAACGAAACATCCTCCATTTCCTTACGAACATCAAGTTGCTTATCGAGATCAATACAGAATACGAAAGTCTGAAACAACTCGATTTCGCTTCGATCGTTACGCATACTCTTTGGATCCATCTTAAGTGACTGGCACTGGCTCAGTGAATTTTAAAAACACGATTGAATATGCTGAAATCTATATCGACTCTTGAATGTACGGTGTGCGGCACTGATCGAAAATGATCGTAGCTAGCTCAATGGCGTGGAGTCATTCTCACAAATTGAGGCTTGTGGTAAATTCAACGTCGCTTCATCCCCAAACTACACTGCGATACTTCTGTGCGGTATTTGATACATCTTGCTCAAAAATTGAACAAGATCGCGATCTCACACTCCCTCGTTTCTAAATCGTCGCGTCTATGAGCAGGGAAGCGAAGCAAACAGTTCGCCTTTTTAACATCTTCAAGGGGAAGTCAGCGCTCTGGCATAGAAATTGTTACTGGATTACTGTGAGGCTGAAATCCTCACATGGGCGATCATTCCCCGATGCGCGCCCGATTCCCTGCGAAGCCCAGATTCCTTCTTGGATCTGGGCTTTCGTCGTATTAGGGTGTTGTTGCAGACGCTGGTGCGTTGAGCGCTTGTTTTCGGTTTGCAAGTGTTGCGAGATTCTGTTCGTGCGTGTCTTTCGGGATTCGGAAGTACAACAGCAGCACGATGGCAGTGGCGTGTAACCCGCAGTAAATTGGCAAGAACAGTGTCGTCAACAGAACGCGATGTTCTCGTGTCATGTCGTCCGCCGTTACGAATGACTCCATTCCAACGACGGTTACGATAATTCCAGCAAGGAAGATACCGCCCGCTGACATGGCTTTTCCAGCGAAGCCACGAGTCGCATAGAACAGTCCTTCTGATCGACGACTGGTGTCGATTTCGCTATCCTCGACTACATCTGCCATCATCGAATCCAACATGACACCATTGATGATGAGGCAGACTACTTCAATGACGATGAAGAAGCTATAGAGGAATAGTGACTCCCAGCTTCCCATTGCCGGCCAAATACCCGCCAAGAACAATACGTAAGGTATGGGTGTGAGCAGGATGAAACAAGAGATCGCAAGTATTGCGATCTGTCGTTTACTGAGGAAGTTGCTAATGTACGGTATGGTGAGGATTGATATGACCGGTGCTAGAAGTACACAAACGCCTGTCATACCTATTTGTTTGCCGCTGAAACCGAAGAAATAGTTCGTGTTGTAGAGGTATAGGGCAGCAAGCAAGCCACCCGCGATGCCTGTCAACAAACCGTTGAAGAACAGAACGGCAAAATTCTTGTTTGAAAGGGACTGCGCGAGCTCCTTTAACGCATGTACCAGAACAGCCCAGACGTTATTGTCGACGTGGCTTTTTTCCGGGCGCGGGAGCGCAGCAAAGTACTTCTGGGTACCGAGCGATGAGATCAGAATCGCGAGTGCAATGAGCGTTGCGCCTACCCATGCGTAGATCGCGTACCCAGTGTGTACCGACATGGTGTATGGACCTACCCAAAAGAAGAAATTGATCGTGTGGAGACCGTTGCCACCCATCCACCCGAAGGCATGCCTAATCGAAAGCCATCGACTACGTCGTTCATATTGCGATTCGAGTTCTGGTAATTGCGCGGCAGATGGAACTTCAACCAGGGTGGTCGAAGTGCGAATCAAGATCGCAAAGACCAGCACGTACCAGAATTTGCCTTCGTCCGTCAGTTCCATCGAAGGATTGAACATAGCCCAAAAACTTAACGGCAAAAGAATCAACGCGGCGTACATGAACGGATGTCGGCGACCTAGTCGCGATGAAGTTTTGTCAGACCAATGACCGAGGACGAGATCGCTAACTGCGTCCCAAAGCATAGCTATTCCGAGTGCACCTGCTGCGACGTAACCAGGCATCCCAAGCACTTGAGTTGTGAATGGCAGAAGCAGGTAGCTGAACGCGTTGTTCTTGATGCCGAACGCGAGTGAGGCGGAACCGTAGTACCAGAGAAGAGGGTTACGCTCCGGAGGTTGGATCAGGCTCATAGATGACCTTAGGAAAAATCAGCGGTCGCAGAACTAGAAAGCGTCATCGCGACGTGACTTGCATTATGCGAATCGATAAGGCACTAGCTAATTGAATGAGCCAAATCGAGAATGACCTCTCCGAAGAGCAGGCTCGTCAAGGTTTGAACTCGCTGATGATCTCCGAGATAGACGCTTTTGCGTCCCCAAACAACATGCGAGTGTTGGGTCCCATAAATAGTGGATTGTCGACTCCAGAGAATCCTGACGCCATGGAACGTTTTAGTACAAACACCGTCTTGGCTTCGTCAACATTGATGATTGGCATGCCGTAAATCGGACTGCCCTCGTCGTTGCGTGCGGAAGGATTTACTACGTCATTTGCCCCGATGACGACTGCGACATCTATGGCTGCGATCCGTGGGTTGATGTCGTCCATTTCAACGAGCTGATCGTAGGACACGTTCGCTTCTGCTAGTAGCACGTTCATATGACCTGGCATCCGACCTGCGACGGGGTGAATGGCGTAGCTGACCTCGCAGCCGTGGGCTTCAAGCAACTCGCCAAGTTCGCATACGACGTGCTGTGCTTGAGCGACAGCCATCCCATAACCAGGCACAAAGGTGACTGAATTTGCGGCTTCAAGAATGAGATAGGCGTCGCCTGCGGAAATCGGTTTTACCTCGCCCTCGACTTTCGCGGCGGTTTTCACGGCGCCGAACCCACTAAACAGTACATTGCCTAGAGAACGATTCATCGCTTTGCACATGATGTTCGTCAGGATGATGCCTGCGGCTCCGACCAACGAACCAGCGACAATCAGAATGATGTTATTAATAGCAAATCCGGCTGCGCATGCGGCTAAACCTGAGTAACTGTTTAACAATGAGATCACGACCGGCATGTCAGCCCCACCAATCGGAATCACCACAAAGACGCCAAGAATGAGCGCTAAACCGATGATGCCATACAAGTACGGCGACTGCGCCGAAGGTTCGAGGCAAAACATGACCGCGCACGCGAGCAGAACCAACAACAACAGAGAATTAACGATCCGCTGGCCATTGAAGACGATTGCTTTAGATGCCATCACTTCAGAGAGTTTGCCCCAGGCTACGACACTTCCGGCGAACGTGACCCCGCCGATGATCACCGAAAGCGTGACAGTAATCGCAACAAAAAGCGCATGAGAGTCGAAGAGTGCTGCCCAGGCAACTAGAAGACTAGCCGCACCACCAAACCCGTTAAACACCGCGACCATTTCAGGCATCGCAGTCATGGCTACAAGCCTAGCGGCAGCAGCGCCAATGACGATGCCTATTAAGGCTGAGATTGCTATCCAGTACCAGGTAAGAATGCCTTCGGACAGCAGCGTCACAACTATGGCTATCAGCATTCCCAATGCTGATAGCAGATTTCCTCGCCTTGCTGATGCCGGATGACCGAGCATCTTGAGACCGAAGATGAATAGGCCCGCAGCTACGATATATGCGGCGTTGATGAAGATTAGATTCAACACGGGTCGTTTAGGCTATTCGTCTGATTTATCGGTGCGAGATCTGAACATACCTAACATCCGGTCAGTGACTAGGTATCCGCCGACAACGTTGATCGTGGCGAATACAACTGCAGCGGCGCCGAGCCACGTTGCTAATGTCGTGCTTTCGCCGCTTCCTGCGGCAAGTAGCGCACCAACGATAGTGATCCCGGATATCGCGTTAGCTCCGGACATTAACGGTGTGTGAAGCGTTGCAGGAACCTTCGAGATCAGTTCAAACCCAAGGTATATCGCTAGCACCAAAATGAGCGCGAGGTAAACGAACGTCAGGTCCATTGCGTTAATCCATCTCCTTGAGTCTTTCGTTTACAACCTCGCCTTCACGCACAACAACTGAAGCGTTAAGGATCTCGTCATCGCCTTCCAGGTTCACAATGCCTGGTTGATCCGTCATAAATTCACTCAGATATTCGAAAAGATTGGAGGCGTACATCTCACTTGCGTGACCCGCTACTTGTGAAGGCAAATTACCCATCCCAATGATCTTGACTCCGTTGAGGTCGACAATCTCGTCCAATTCGGATCCTTCAACATTGCCGCCGCTTTCTACGGCCATATCGATCACCACGCTCGTAGGTTGCATTGCCTTGACCATATCGAGCGATACGATCTGAGGAGCAGGGCGACCGAAAACTTGCGCTGTTGTGATGACGATATCGGAACGTGCGATCGCGTCAGCCATGCCTTGGCGCTGAAGCTGCTCTTGTTCGGCGGTGAGTTCTCTCGCATAGCCTTGTTCAGTCTGCCCAAGGTCACCCAGGTCGATTTCGAGAAAACGAGCACCTAGACTCTGTACTTCTTCCTTGACGACAGGACGTGTGTCGAATGCTTCTATTCGAGCGCCTAAACGATGAGCTGTAGCAATAGCCTGCAGTCCTGCGACACCAGCGCCAATGATGAACACACGTGCAGGCGAAAGCGTGCCAGCTGGTGTCATCATCAACGGGAAAATTCGGGGTAGATGAAACGCTGCGACGACCACGGCAGCGTAGCCCGCGAGACTCGCTTGCGATGACAGTCCGTCGAGCTTCTGAGCTCGGGTGCTTCGAGGCACCATATCGAGCGATATCGCGTTGACGCTTCGGTTTACAAATGCAGAGACAGTGGCTTCAAAACGAAACGGATCTAAGAAACCAAGATAGGTTGAGCCTTCGGGATACCAGGAAATCATCTCAGGTGATGGCGGTCGAACGCCAAGCACGATGTCGGCGTAACGAAGGGCTTCATCTGCGTATTCCGATAGTGTCGCACCAGCTTCTTCATATGCGACATCAGTAAAACCAGCTTCTTCACCACAACCGGTCTGGACGGTAACTTCGAAGCCCGAGTCTGTCAGTTTTTGAACTATATGGGGCACCAACGCAACGCGTTTTTCCCCAGGCCAAGTTTCCTTGGTCGTGACTATCCGCATCGGGAGAGTAATAACGTGTAGAACTAGAAATGCGGAAGATCAAACGCTCAATTTACGTAGGTCTGTCCGCACGGCGCATTTTACGAGTGCCAGAACCCTATCGATTGTTCCTAGTTAAGGGCGTGTGTTCTAGGCGTATTAATATAAGTAGATGACCTGTTCGCATATGCGGTCGTGATTCAACGCTCCAGTGCCGAGGAAGAACGACTCACCGATTCGCAGCGGAGCGTGTCGCTCATTCATTCGTTTGCGGTAGCTTCCGCGAAATCGACGAAGCGCTGAAAGCGACTGCCTTCTCGATTAGCCAGCTCAACGGGCGAACCTGTCTCGACGATCCTGCCTTGTTCAAGAAAGAGAACACGATCGGCGCGTTCAATGGTGCGAATGCGGTGCGCGATTACGATATTGAGGCGCGCGTGCGATGACTCGAGCGCGTCTAACAGCATGCGTTCATTTGCCGGATCGAGTGCGGCGGTGGGCTCATCAAGAATCAAGATGCGCGCATCGTGCAGCATTCCCCGCGCGATACTGAGGCGTTGTTTCTGACCCGTGGATAAGGTTCCACCACCACGGCCAATCATCGAATCGAATCCGTCGGGCATCTCCATAACGAAATCGAGCGCGCCAACCAACCTACATGCCTGCGTCATCTCGGCTAAGGTCGCGTCTGGCTTGGCGACTCGAAGATTAGCAGCGACAGTGTCAGTCAATAGTTGATGCTCTTGAAACACATACGCAACGTTCTCACGGGCTAATTGCGCATCGTATCGCGCTAAATCAACTCCGTTGAGCAACACTCTGCCTTCAGTCGGTTCCAGGAATTTTGGGATCATGTACGCGAGCGTAGTCTTCCCAGCACCACTAGGACCTACGATCGCGATGGTCTCGCCTGCACTAGCTTCGAAACTCACGTCTGACAGTACGCGTCGACCGTCCGGGTATTGAAATCCGACGTGCTCGAAACGCAACGTCAAATCCTGATCGATAGGATCAATTCGGGAATATTCGTCAGAGTGACGCGTTTCCTCTACGTTGTGATCCATCGCAAAAAACACCCGGCGAGCGGCAGCAGCGTTATCTTGTTGGTCAATCCAGATTCGACCGAACTGCATGGAGGTCTCATATAGCAAGCTATACATACGAATTACGACTGGAGCGTCTCCAAGCGTGAGATCGCCACTCACAATCCCTGAGAAAATAACCCAAAACCCGGCGGTCGCAAACACCAAGTGAACGTTCTCCGCAATCCACTCAACGACGTTCGTGACCCAAACTAACAGCAAACTCTGATGAAAGGACTCCCGACTCGCGGCAGCGAATTGCTCTCTTTGTCGATCCGTACTGCCGAGGCTTTGCACAGCGCCAACATGCTTCAGACCTTCCTCTACTTCGTTTGTCGTCGCGCTTCCCGAAGCTCGGCTCGCCTGACTGATTCGACGCGCCCACTGCGCGAGTGGCGACGTCGCCAAGAGTGTGAGTCCAACGGCAGAAAAACCAATCCAGACTAATGCTGGCGCAACGCCGCCGTACACAGCTGACAAGACCCATAAGTTGGCGCCAACACTGACCACCATGGCAAGCGGATTCAGCGTCAACGCGTGACAGATCGCGGCGATTGACGGTGCATCATGAATGACGCGAAACAAGGCATCGCCAGTTCGCTGTAGGTTCAAGGTGGTCATGGATTGACGTGAAAGACGCCCGAACGTTCTGCGTCTTACGTGATGGGTAATGCGTTGCGAAAGCCGGATCGCGATACAGAGGTCCAGTAAGCCAACGAGGCCTTGAGCCGTGCTGTAACCTGCACTGATCTTATTTTCGGAGCGCGTTGCGACGTCTGCGCCTTCCGCCAGGTTCGCTTCAAGAAAGGTGTTGCCCGAATAGCCAACGAACAAGAACAGAAAACCAAGCGACAGTAGCGCATATATCGTGATCGTGAGTGGCTCCATCCCCGTCGCGAAGTCGAGGAACGGTTTCATGAAGACGGGAAATAAGAGACCGTCCGCGCCGGCTTCAATCGGCTGTTGCATCACGCCATGGTCGACGACAATCTTTAGAAACCACGGCACAATCAAACCTAGTGCGTAGATGACAACCATGAGTCCTACGCGACTCGCGACTAAGCGTCGCTGCGGCCAAAGGAAACTGAGGGATCGCTTGAATAGCGCGATAACATCGCCGGTCGCTAACGCTGATTTGACGTCAAGGCGATCGTGAAATTTAGCGTCAGGCATGATTTGACGTGGTTGACGCGGCGAACTCGGCATACCGACCCTGACTGGCCACCAATGCTTCGTGTGTGCCAGCTTCGATTACTTTGCCATCACCGAGAAAGGCTATTTGGTCCGCATCTCTGATTGTCGACATGCGATGTGTAATGATGAAGACGATTCGACCTTGTGCCCAGTCTTTGAGATTTGCTAGGACTTGGTGTTCTGTTTCTGCGTCGAGCGACGCAGTAGGTTCGTCTAGTACCAATATCGGCGCGTTCCGCGTGAGTGCGCGTGCGATGGACAGTCGTTGTTTCTGACCGACCGAAAGCAGTGCACCGCCTATTCCCAATTCAGTCTCGAATCCATTTGGCAACGCTTCAATAAATTCAAGCGCACACGCCACCGACGCGGCCTGCCGAATTGCTTCGTCGTCGGCGTCCGGAGTTGCGTAACGCAAGTTGTCTGCGATCGAAACGGGGAAGAGCACGTTCTCCTGAAGTGCGATCGCGACAGCTGAACGGATGTCATTGACTAGCATAGAAGACACGCTTATCCCATTAATCCGTACGCTGCCTTCGTCGGGATCAAACAGACGCAAGAGCAATGACATAGCGGTCGATTTACCCGCGCCGGACGCGCCAACCAATGCAGTGACCTCACCGGCTCGCGCGGTGAGATCAAATCCGTCGAGCACTAACTTTTGAGGTTCGTAGCTAAAGCGTACCCCGTCAAACTTCACGTCCCGAACAACCGATGGGAATTCGATCGGGTCAGCGGGATCACGTACTTCGGGTTGTTGTGCCAATAGCCAAAACGCTCGCCCTAATCCGACTGCCATGTCTTGTGCAAAGCACCAAAGTCGTACGAGACTCTGAAAGTTGAACGAGAACGCTTCGATCGAGCCTCTTCTCGCTTGGTGTGCGGCGATCGTCCAGTGAGTGACCGACATCCCAAATAGAACTAACAGCGACGCGCCGAATACGATCTCCCCGTTTAACACAAACTGGGTTGCAACGTAATCGGTTGTAAATAGCGTTATCGCAAGTAGGAACGCGGCTACAACCTTCAAAGTAGCGAAGTCACGGCGAAGCGCAAAGGCGGTGTCTAGCGCAATACTGGACTCATGCTGAAATCGCTCAAGATTAGCGCCTTCATACCTGTATGCCTTGATCGCTTGAATGCTCTGAAACGTCTCTTGTACGCGGGTGAATAACGTAGCGTTCGCACGTCGTGCCGCTTGGCTCCATGTACGCAATCTTGGCGTGTACCAAACAGTCATCACTAGAACCGTGACGCTCGCAACGAACAATAAAAACGCGAACCAAGGACTGAAAAGTACCGCGATTGTCAATTGCAGAACCAACGTTATGACTGCGATGATTGGCTGTACAACGATGTTGTCGACCACCGCAGTCACCATGGCACTGTCTTGAAACACACGATAGATGCCATCGCCAGCTGCTGTGGTTGAATGAAACCGCAAGCTCAATTCTTCCGCGTTTCGCACCATGTCGACACGCAACGCTTGGTTAACGCGTTGCAGAATCCATGTCTTGTACATGGCGATCAGCGTAAATACACTCGTGGTCAGTATGATGATGACGGCCGATACGATGAGGAATCGGAACAGGATTTCTTGCCGTGCGCTTTCCGATAGACCGCTGACGTCAACGAAGTCAGCCGCGGGTAGGAACATCACCGACGCCTGGGCATGCGAGAGCGGTTCCTCGTTACCTACTGAATCCCAAAGAATGTCGACGCTGAGAAAGCCGACTGCGGTCGCGAAGCCGATCATGCCGACACTCAGTGCAAGTAACGCGAGAAAGTGCCTAAGTTGCGCGTAGATGTAAGGCCACGTCGAGAAATAGATTCGACCTAACCCTTTGAGATCCAAGCGCAACGCTTCAAATTCAGCTGGCGGCGTCGCGCTGGAGGATGATTGATTCAACGCTGGATCGCGTCTAATTTGAGCTGACTGCGTGCGCCAAGACTAATGGAAGCCGGCATCTCAAAGAGATGCCGGCTCGAATAAAAGTGAACGCGATTTTCCGCTTAGCGGTACATCACGACTGCGATTCAAAATCGATATCGGATCTCCGACCCCCAATACCGCCAACCCGATACAAATGCGTTGTCGACAAGCAAAACTGTTTCTTCGCCAGAACCCGGATCTTCATACTCAAAACCGTCAATTTCAAACAGTTCGATTTCTTGTTCGTTAAACACGTTGTGTGCAAACACAGATATCGACCACATTTGGCTAGGCGCGGTCCACGTTATATTGAAATCAAAACGGTCATACGACGGCGATTTCTCGTTCTCGTTGTTCGCCACATACCCGTCGAATTTACCCCGCCACGCGTACACACCGAGGAGCGACAAGTTACTTCCGTTGCGGTAAGGCACGGCATACTCAGCAGAGAGATTGAATTTCGCTTTCGGATTATTTGGCAGGTTATTGCCGGAAAAGCCGAATATGTACGAGTATTCTGAATTTTCAGAAAAGTCCTCGTTGCCGGTCCAGACATAGTCCGGCAAAACAAACGGGTCGAGAACTTCGCCGTCGTTGAGAGCGTAAAACCCAAACAACGATAGGTTTTCAATCGCTGGAACGTCCCATGCAAATTCCAAGTCGACGCCGGAGATACGAACTTCGCCGTAATTTACATTTGGTTCATTCGCGCATTCCCACGGCTCGTCAGGGCACAGCGTAACCGCAACGTTGGCGATGTAGTTATCGTAGGAGTATAGGTAGGCTGATGTCATGATGCGTAAGCCTGCATCGGGGAACCGCACCTTGACGCCAGCTTCCCAAGTCAGCAATTCTTCAGGATCGAACAACAAGAACGGCGCAAAATCGTTTCCTACATTCACAAGTGAGTTCATGCCGCCAGACCGATAGCCGGACGCGACGCGTCCGAACACGAACATATCTTCCGTAGGCGTGAATTCAAAGTCGAGGTTGAACACCGTCGAGTCAAACTCCAGCACCCTGGAGGCATTGCGCCGTACGTGCAACCATCGCGGTGCTTGAACATCGTTCATTTCGTAGAACTGATCCCAGAGGCACTGCTCCAAGCTGATCTCTTCATCATCGAGAAATGCTGCGTCGTTACAAGGTCCGCGATCATCGCCGGTAACGACGGTCGCGATGTCCACGCTTTGCGCGAATGGATTGAAGCGCGAGGGAAAAAACACCGAATTGCTGAGCTTTCTGAACTGATGACTTGGTTTTTCGTCATTTATGGAACGCACTCCAAGGGAGACATTCCAGTTCTCGCTCACTTGATAGTTGATCTCGCCGAACAAGGAAAACTGCTCTTGTGCGAGGTACTGCTCGATGGCCCAGGCTCCGCTGTTCAATCCACCGGCATAGTTGCCAAAGCCATCTTTGTCAAAGCACTCGAGATGGCCGGGTAACCAACCGACTGGGTTATCCGCTGAACCAGGTGGCGCACTACTGAAAGGTGCTACGTTCGCGCCTTGCTCTTCATCCATGAAGTTTTGGTCGAACTGCTCTATGAGGATTTCCTCGCACGTACCTGAGGGGAAAGTCGCTCCTAGGTCCGGTGCACCGCCGACCGCATGCAGTGCCCGCAATTCATCAAGCGTCGAGGTGTAGAGAGGCGCGACCTCATAGTCCTTTCTGTCTGAATAGCCGCTACTCTCGACGTCAAGCGTGAAGATACCAAAGCGAGCTTCAATATTGTCACCGATCAAGGACGTCAGTTGCAGCTCGTGCTGCTGGACGTCGTAGTCATTTCCTTCAACGTTCAAACGGTCTCTATACGGTCCACCATTGTCGTTCGCTTTCGGCCATACGCTGGGGTCGCCGGGATTCAGTATCCCAGGGGTTCCCGTACGATCCGTGTCGTCACCATCTCGAAACCGCGTGTCTGAAGAACTGGTAACGCCTGTTTGATAGCGTAATGAAAAGGTGTCCGAGAGTGCCCACTCAAACGTCGCGACGACGTTCGACGCGTCAATCCAATGGGACATGTCGCGATTGAACTGTACTGCACCGCCATCGGCCGGAATTTTTGCATCCCACCCGTACAACGACGCGAGGCGGCGCACGCCGGTGCCGCTCACGCCATCGTTGATATGAGTTGGGTATCTCAAACCTGCCGGTAAGCTTCCGGCGGGGAATTCGCCAAGTACATTTCTGCCCATAAGACGCCTGGATTCATAGAGTCCAGCGAGCAAATTCAAATTCCAATTCTCGCCTCGCCATTCGAGTTGAGGTGAGATGGTCCAATTGTCGACGCTGTCTATATCGTCGCCGGTGCATGTGCCGATATCGCAAACGGGTGTCGTGCCGGTAGCGAGATTGCGTTGTTGCCCAGCGCGCTGGTTTAGATGACCGGTAAAACGAAATGCGAGATTGTCGCCGAGTCCGCCGATCGCGACCGGTCCCGTATATGCGAAGCCCATCCGTCGGTTCGAGCTGGAGCCAAGTTCCGCTAGGAATTCACCGCCGCTCTCCCACTGTGGTCGCTTGCGCACGTAGTTAATGGTGCCGCCAATACCGTTTCGACCATAAATCGTATTTTGAGGTCCGCGTAGCACTTCGATGCGATCGATATCGAAACCGTCCGTGTCGATCCCGGCTGAGCGACCCGCGAGCGCGGCTTGCCCTGACTGATACACGGCGACTGCAGATTCGCTTAAGTGCGCAGAACTAAAGGTGGTGCCAACACCACGCATTGTGAATAGGTTGTTGTGCGCGTGGGTGGTGGCTTCCAAGCCTGGCGTCATCAATGCGAGATCGTTGACGTTTTCGATCTTGAGTTTTTCGATTTTGAACGAGTCGAAAGCCGTAATTGCCAATGGCACGGTCATTTCGGATTCTTCGCGTTTTTCTGCGGTCACCACAACCTCTTCGAGGATTGATCGACCTTCACTTTCGTCGTCTTCTTGTGCAATTGCGGCACCTGCGATAACGAAACACATCGTCGTCGCCATCGTAGATACCTTCAATCCAACTTTCATCCTATATCTCTTAACGAATAACTTGAGCGCACTTGGAATTTGTCAGACCAATGTGCGGTGGAATGGCGGGTAATTTTCTTTATTCATAAATATGACATGTACAAGGGATAGTGTTGAAGTGCCACCGAGACGGTCACAAAGACGTGTGCGGAATTAGCGAATCGATTGTTCCCGAACGGTATTCTTGGAGTGTTCCGGCGCTGAAGCGATAAAGGAAATACGACTAGGACAAAGTAGCTATTGAGAGCAGAACGTCAATTAACCCACGCCTTTGAACATTGACCTAGAACTACTTTACGCGGGATACTCCGGGAAACAGGCGATGCTCTCGTCGAGCGCAGACCAAGATGCCTTTGACTCGGTAAAGATGTTCGCCACGGGTCGTATTTCAGGATCCTGATCAAGTGAACCCGCCGGTATTTGCATGGAACCCGCATCCCTTTCTCGCGCTACTAGCGAGCCGCAATGACAGCAAAATGCTGTTCCTTTAACACGGGCTTTAGGCATTTTGTAGTTTACGACGTCGGTTTCACCTGAAATCCAACGAAACTGTTCGCTAGGAACGAAAACGAACGTACCGTACGCTGCGCTCATTTGTCTGCGGCATCGCGAACAGTGGCAGTTCATCATGCGATCAGCTTCGCCTTCGTATTCGAAGCGCACTACGCCGCATTGGCAGCTTCCTCCGGTGCAATTCGCATCTAAGGTTTGCCGTGCTTCGGCTTCTACTTGAATACTGTCGTCCCACCCAGGCGGCCACTCCAGATGTTGCTCATCTTCGTCGACGATTTCGTGCCATGGCGCCTTTGAACCGACGAAGAGATGAAGGGCCTGCGGTTCTCCGACGTCGCCAGTCACGATACCCATCGGGATGTACGCAATACCGTCTGTTTGCGTTGGTGCTGGTACGACAGAGCCACATTTGCCGCAGAAGCTCCGTGACCCGTATTCCGACGATTTGAAACGCTTCACCTTATCGGTACCTTTGACGCAGTTGACTGCCTCGGCATCAAAAACGCCAAAAGTCGCATACGCGCTTCCGTGCAACTTCCGACACATTGAACAGTGGCAGTGCATCAACTGTTTCGGCTCACCACTCAACTCGAAAACAATGTCGCCACAAAGGCAGCTTCCACTTAGCACGACACTCATATCCGTCACGGCTATCAGCTTTCATCATACAAGATTCCAAAACCACTACGAGCGTCGTTCAGTGGCGCCGTAATTCTCAACGTTTGGTAGAGTCAGGTTCGACTGCACCTAGCCAGATTTCACAATAGAAATCTGTATTCGCCTCGATTCAAAAGACACTTTGATCCGCTTGATACTTACTGCACCCTTCGCTTCCAAATTGCCGATGCAGAAGGAGTTTTGACCCTCACGACGGCGCTATAGTTAGTTCTTCTTGTTCGATGACTTTAGGAAATCACGTGTCATATATCGACGGCTTCGTAATCGCGGTGCCGACTGCCAATAAGCAGAAATACATCGAACATGCACGACGCATCAATCCACTATTCAAGGAACTTGGCGCTACCCGAACGATGGAGTGTTGGGGCGACGACATTCCTGATGGAACAGCGACCGATTTCCGTAAAGCGGTCGATGCCAAGGCCGACGAATCGATCGTGTTCGCGTGGTTTGAGTGGCCCGATAAGAAAACGCGAGATCGAGGCATGGAAAGAATGCACGAGCTAGCTCAAACAGATCAAAGATTTGACGAGACTCAGCATCCGGTTTCTTTCGACGGCAAACGGATGATCTTTGGTGGTTTCGAAACAATCTTGGAAATATAGGATCGAGTACACCTCCGTAGGTGAGGGCACGAAGAGCCTGCAAATGAAACGGATTTCAATCCGACTAAAACGCATTAAGTTGATATTCCGCTACCTCCGCTGGTGACGAAATGGCATATGTTGACGGCTTTGTTATGGCGGTATCAACCGCGGATAAACAACGATTTGTAGAGTACGCCCGCCACTCAAATCCGGTGCTTATAGAGCTCGGTGCAATCCGAAGTATGGATTGTTGGGGCGAGGACGTTCAAAAAGGTGCGCGGACGGATTTTCTTAAGGCGGTGAATGCACAAGATCACGAGACAGTCGTGTTCTCATGGGTCGAGTGGCCGGATCGCGAAACGCGTGATCGAGGTATGGCTCAATTAGAGAAACTTGCGCAAACTGACGAAAGGTTTGACCGGGTGAAATACCCGGTGCCTTTCGACAGTAAGCGAATGATCTTCGGCGGCTTTGAAACTATCGCGGAAATTTGACTCCCGCTGACGTCTGTCTATTGCCTAGTGTCTCGTTGCGAGGCGCGTACTCTTAGAAAAAGACGAACGACCTTACGACGACGTTTTTGCGGCAACGTGCATCTTCTGGTGCCGTCGGGTCAACGCACGCAGAGTGAAAAGACCACCGCGAAACGGATCCATCGGTAATCGAGTCGTAACACTTCAACATCGACACTTCGGTGGACGTCTGTTGCGGGACCCAGTACCACTCATGACTCGGTCGATATGTGAATCGAGTGGTTTCGCCAACTCGATCGTCATAAATGCGATAGTTGTTGATGTAGGCCTGATCGGCAAACGAAGGCCATGCGCACAGCACAAACGGAAACTGTTCGACGGTTTCCATCGGCTTTGCCAGATTGATCGACATGAATCGCCGTGACATCTTCGCGTCGGCTTCTTCCTCGGTGTAGTGTTGAGTGCGACCGAAATTCCGAAGATTCTTGGTTAGTAGCTCTCGGCACCGGACCCGTCCACTGTTGTCGTTAAGGTCATTGTGAACGAGATTGGCGTATCCAAGATTCACGCCAGGATTCTTGTTGTCCTGGTCTTCCCGACGGTCGCCTTCGTAATCCTTATTGAAGACGTCGTGGTTGTACACGAGCGCGTCTGTGGCACCAGGGAAGAAGTCAAGCAGCAACTGTTCAATTTCTGGGTAGAAAACGCGTTCTACTTCCTCTGAGTCGTAGAAGTTTCCGCACTTCGAGTCAAGGTGCGCCAATGAAACACCAAGCCGATCCATGCATTCTGCACTGGTAGGGGAGAGCCCTGAGTGATACTCTTCCATACGTCTTGCGTCGCGCAGCACCTGCGGGAAATAGAGGCACCTTCGTCCAATGTCGCGCTCCTCAATACGTACCTTCTTAGCATCCTCTTCGCGAGACGGATCCCGCCAGAATGAATTCGATGACACGATTGAGTAAGAAGGCTGCTCGTGAACGGTATACCGTAGTGGCAACGCGACGCCGCCTTCTGGTGCTTCGATGTTGGACTCGCGAATGTAGTCCATGCATTCGTCGTACGTACGAAAGCCCTTGCCCCATTTCGTCTCGATCGGACCTGGCGGCGCGTTTTCGATCATGTCGATGACAGCTTGACCTTCGCCTTGTTCCATAAGACGAAACGCGTCCTGCATCGCCACGGCCGTACCTGCATCGCCGTTCTTATCGAACGTCATATACGAAATGCCGCCGTTCGAGGCGATGGGCGCTGCTTGACCCTTCGTGAGTTCAAAAGACGGTACATACGCGTCCGTGTCGGCGCGTTGGTCGGACATGGTTGCTTGTGAAGCGACGTTAGGTGCGTTCATAGTGTGTTCGAAATTGGGATTCAAGAATTATGACATACGGCGCGAATGTACGCGCGTAGTCGTCAGGTAACCAGCTTCAGTCGGAGAGAACTGTGATCCATTGTTGCCTAGACAGGTATTAGTCTCTGACCTAATACCATGGTGAGTCTAGTTGCGATTTGGCGATTCGCTCGATCAATTTGCCTCGTAGGTCCGTGATGATGTCGCGCGGCCCATCGCCATTGACGTAATTGTGAGATTCGAATTCGTCTTTTTGTTGACGGAGGAGGTAATAAGGCTCGCCTTCACGGTTGGACATCATTTTGAATTCACCGTCGGTAATCATGAATTCACCGTTAATCTGAGACATACCGGTTCGTTCAAGCGGTGATTCCGATTCCCAAGAAGAGACTAGCGATTGACCAAACTGTTGGTAATCCAACTCGCCACCAGCCAACTCAATCACGGTAGGTCCGAGATCGACATTCTCGACCGGTGCGTCGATTACTTTACCGCCGTTTTTCATGGTTTTCGGTGACCGGAACAGTAACGGTACTCTTGCAGAACTATCCAAGAAATTGCTCTTGTAAATCAAGTCCCAGTCACCGTTCATTTCACCATGATCGGAAGTAAATGCGATGATGGTGTTGTCTAGCTCGCCTCGTTGTTCAATGGTTCCGAGTATTTCGCCAATCTGGTCATCGATGAGCGTGACATTACCAGCGTAATTGGCGCGCATTGCGGCTTGATCGCCTTCGTCGAACTTGGGAGTTCTGCGCTCCATGAACACATCCAGCCAACCTTGTGGGCGTTTATTGGCATCTTTTTCAATGGGTCGCGGCTGAGGTTCGGGCATCGCGGCGGGATCGTACATGCTCGCATACGGTTCTGGCGCGTCCCATGGTTCGTGGGGACCGCCGAATGTAACCCAGCAAAACCATGGTTGATCGCGGTCGTACGCCGACAGATATTTCTTCGCTTGCTGTCCGACGTAGACGTCCGCGTATTCCTCTAGTGGCAATACTGATGGTCGCGCTACGTGCGGTTTATTTGCAAAACGTTCTGCGAAATCAGCACGGTAGGCTTCTAGCAACCCTTTCTCTTCCCATCGAGCGGTCATGTGGCTCATGACGGCGGCACTTGCTCGTGGACCGCCAATCTCATCGACGTCGTCAAGTCCCCATGCATTTAGAAGATACTCGCGATCACGCAGATCGCCTCGATGTGGGTGTAGGTGCGTTTTGCCAAAGATGCTTGTTCGATAACCCATGTTTTGGAGTACGCGCATCCACGTTTGCGCGGTTTCGGGTAACGCGTATTGCAGGTTGCTCCATACATGTGTGTTATGGGGGTAGAGCCCAGTTGCGAGAGTAACTCGTGCGGGTATGCAAATCGGTGTCGTTGTTGAGCAATTGGTAAAGCGCGCGCCCTCCGCTGCGATTCGATCCAGATTCGGTGTCTTCACCCACGGAATGTCGCTCGCGCAACTCATTGCATCCGCGCGTTGCTGATCCGTCATAAGAAAGAGCACGTTTGGTTGGGTCATGGCTTGTTCAAGACCTTTTTTCGTTTACTTTAAGTTGACGTTTCGTGGATTACGCCGCGATGCGCACCGGTAACTCGCGAATCCCATGAATGAACGAAGATTGGAGGTAAACCGGGTCGCCATCTAATGTAATCCGGTCGAATCGCTTTTCGATTTCCTCCCACAGGACCCTCAATTGCATCTCGCCGAGTCGATTGCCCATGCATCGATGAATGCCAAATCCGAACGAGAGATGGCTACGAGCATTGGCTCGATCGATGATGAACTCATCCGCATTTGGAATAACCTCTTCATCGCGATTTCCTGAGATGTACCAGAGTGCGACACGGTCGCCTTCCCGAATCGTCTTCCCATTAAACTCGACATCCTTCAACGCCGTTCGAGCCATGTGTGCGACCGGAGTTTGAAATCGAATCATCTCGCACACCATATTGGGTATCAGGTCGTGATTGTTCTTCAGTTTTTCGTACTCGTCCGGGAACTGATTTAGTGCTAATACACCGCCGCTGATGCTATTGCGTGTCGTGTCGTTTCCACCAACGATTAGCAGCAGTATGTTGCCCAAGTATTCGTTTGGCGGCATGTCTTTCGTTGCTTCGCCAAACGCCAGCATTGAAATAAGATCGTTACCGGGTTTTTCTTGCTTCAGTTTGTCCTGCCAGACTTCAGCAAAGTACGCATGACACTCCCATAGAACTTTGAACGCGTCTTCGATGGTCTCGAAATACTCGATGTTTGATGCGTTCTGGATCGTGTCTGACCATTCAAGCAGTTTGTGGCGATCTTCTTGTGGTACATCGAACAACTGAGCTAGCATCTGACCGGTCAATTCCCGTGAAACATGGTCAACCCAATTAAAGGTCTCGTTGCGGGGTAAACCGTCCAAAATGGTTTGCGCACGGCGTCGGATGTCGCCTTCAAGCTCCTGTAATGCTCGCTGCGTAAAGCGCGGTTGAACAATCTTGCGCTGTTCGTCGTGTTTGGGCGGATCCATCGCGATGAACATAGGCAAGCTAAACGTCGGATCTGGCGTTTCGTACTTAATGCCGCCGAGTTGGATCCCACCATGTCGCATTTCTGATGAGAATGTCTTGAAATCCTTCTCGATCTCGACAATGTCGCGATATTTCGTGATGTCCCAGTACGGACCGAAAGGTGACTCCTCGGTAAAGTGCACAGGTTCTTCTTTCCGCAGCCTCTCGAAATACGGCATGATGGTGTTTTCGCGGAATAAGTAAGGGTGTGCACAGATGAAGTCATCGAGCGGGATTGAGTATGGGTCCTGATGAACGTCAATTTCCCATTCGGCCCATAGATCTTGAAGGTTTTCTTTGTAAACCTCAAACGTGCGAGGTTCCTGTTCAGAAGCCATATTGATTTCCCTTCTCCTGACGTCGAACGCCCCTACGAAGCCGCTTGCTTATCGGCCTTCACGACCCAAATCATAATGATGGTTGTGCGTTCACAGTGCGCTCGCCATGCATCGTTCTAACCTCTTCAACGCGTGTGCTAGCATGACGCCTCGACGGCTCTATTTCACCGTCAATCCGACTTCTTAAAAGGACACTCGTTTGACTCGACGAGAGGTGTCGCTGCTCGTTGTGGTGGCTTTTGTAATAGGGTTAGTTCTCGCGCTTGTGGTTCGATTCCCAATTTGGTATTCGGTCGCGGATGGCGAGAGTGGTAGCTCAAGCCAGGTCGTCGAAACGTCTGGGAGAGCTACAAAACGATGGCGCGTGCCAGTGTCCTTCCCGACTAATCTTGAGGTGCTTGGCGACAACATCATTTATGTTGCGGGCTTGGTGAGCTCGTTGTCAGACGGTGACTTCGAGTTTCTGATCGCTGAGCCAAAAGAGATCGTACCGGAATTCCAGATCGTTGACGCTGTGCGGGAAGGGAAAATCCCTGCAGGCTACACCTGGTTAGGGTACGATCAAGGCAAGATTCCAGCATCGCCACTTTTAGGCGCAGTTCCTTTTGGTCTAGAACCTTGGGAGTTCTCGTCATGGTGGTTCGAAGGTGGTGGGGAGCAGCTCGCGCAGGAACTCTATGCGCGCGACGGGGTTCACGTCTTACTGTGTGGACTCATCGGACCGGAAACGGCCGGCTGGTTCCGAGAGCCGATCAATTCGCTTGATGACCTTCGAGGCTTAAAAATTCGATTTGCAGGACTTGGTGGGAAAGTCATCGAGCGTACGGGTGCATCCGTCACGATGATCCCTGGCGCTGAAATCTTCCAGGCGCTCGAAAAGGGCGCAATCGATGCCACCGAATATTCATTGCCAAATGTCGATCAATCGTTGGGATTTGATCGCGTCGCGAAACTCAACTATTTCCCAGGCTGGCATCAAGTATTTACTTCGCTCCACTTGACGGTAAACATGGATCAATGGGATAGTCTGACTCCGCAGGAGCAGAGCATCGTGGAAACCGCATGCACAGCAGGTGTAACTCGTAATCTAGCGAAGGCGGAAGCCGTTCAGGGACCGATCATCGCAGGTTTCGCGGAAAAAGGCGTGACGGCAAACTACCTTCCTGAGGATGTGTTGCGAGAACTGAATCGTCTCTCTGACGAGGTGATGGCGGAGGAAGCAGCGAACGATGCGGACTTCCAGCGTATCTACGAATCACAAACTACATTTCGAGCTGACTACGCACACTGGAAGAAGCTTGCGTACCTTCCGCGGGACTTTTGAGTGGATTTACCGAGCACGTGGTTATCCCGGATAGTCGACCCGGCGTTGAGCCGAATTGCGCAAGGCGTTTCTGTTATTTGGGTCTGCCTGATGGCAGTCATCGTAATCAACGTGCTCTCGAGATATCTGTTTGACCAAGGTCGGATTGAGTTCGAAGAACTGCAGTGGCACCTTTATTCCATGGGTTTCATGTTGACCATCGGCTACGCGTTGGTCGTCGACGCGCACATCCGCGTGGACGTGTTCCACGAACGATTGTCACACCGCGCACGTCTTTGGATCGATTTTTATGGGTTATTGCTGTTCGTCGTGCCGTTTTGTCTGGTCATGCTCTGGTATGGGTGGGATTTCTTCATTTACAGCTTCAACATCGGTGAGATTTCGGCGTCGCCTGGCGGTCTGCCGTTTCGCTGGTTCATCAAATCGTTCGTGGTTATTGGTTTTGCATTGCTACTGCTAGCTGCGCTCTCTAGGCTCTCGCGGCTATATGCTGGTTTGTTCGCGCGTGGAACTTAACGAAGTACTTGCGTTGGCGATGTTCTTCGCCTTCATCCTATTGGTGTTCACCGGTTTTCCGGTTGCATGGATCTTGGCGGGCTTGGCGGTGTTATTCACATGCATTGCCATCATCGTGGATATCGATCTAGGTCTATTCACGGGTGTGGATTGGCTCTACACGTCGATCACGGTCGATCGGGTATGGAATGTCATGGAAAACTGGGTAATGGTCGCGTTACCTATGTTCATATTCATGGGTCTGATGTTGGATCGTTCCGGCATTGCCAGCGAACTCATGACAAGCTTCGCGAAACTTTTTCGTCGGGTGAATGGCGGACTCGCGATATCCGTGACGCTGATCGGCGTGCTGTTGGCCGCCACGACAGGGATCATCGGCGCATCCGTGGTGTTGCTCGCGCTGCTTGGTCTACCGGTGATGCTGCGACAAGGCTATGCGCCGATGTTGGCGTCTGGAACTGTCTGCGCGGTCGGTACTTTAGGAATCTTGATCCCACCGAGCATCATGCTTGTGTTAATGGCAGACCGTATGGCGATGCCAGTTGGCGACTTATTTCTAGGCGCGGTGTTCCCCGGGTTGCTGCTGGGTTCGCTCTATATCCTCTATATCGTCGTGTTGGGTTGGATCAAGCCTGATCTGGCACCAAAACTCCCCGGCGAAGGTACGTTCGACTTCAAAGAGCTGCAACGCTTGGTTCTTGCAATTCTTCCCCCAGCTGCATTAATCCTCGGTGTACTTGGCAGCATCTTTTTTGGTGTCGCGACGCCTACAGAAGCCGCTGGGGTTGGTGCGTTCGGAGCATTGCTGTTGGCGTTGTGGAAACGGAAGCTGGATCTACCCGTATTCAAAGAAGTGCTGACGGAAACTACCAAGACCACCGCATTTATCTTTGCGATTCTGATCGGAGCCACCGCGTTTTCACTGGTACTGCGAGGCCTAGGTGGCGACGAGCTGATCGAACGGACACTGCTGAACCTGCCGTTTGGTCCAACGGGAGTCGTAATCACGATTCTGTTCTGTACGTTTCTCTTAGGCTTCTTTCTAGATTGGATTGAACTGACGTTGATTATTCTGCCGTTGGTATCGCCGGTCGTCGTCGCGCTTGGCTTCGACCCGATTTGGTTTACGGTCCTCTTCGCGGTATGTCTACAGACGAGTTTCCTTACGCCTCCCGTCGGGTTCGCGATCTTCTATCTCAAAGGTTCTGCGCCACCTGACCTGCAAGCGACCACGATCTACAAAGGCGTCAGTCCATTTATTGCGTTGCAGTTGATTGGACTTGGATTGATCTTCTACTTTGCGTCGCTTGTTACTTGGTTGCCGTCACAGGCGTACTAATGGATCGAAAGTCGTGCGCGGTTAGCGTGGCGGCCGATTGACAATAACGCCTTCGTCATACATCGATTGGATTCGATCCGGTTCGTAGTCAAGCCACTCAGACAGCACTTCTTCGTTGTGCTCGCCGAGTTTGGGGCATGGTTCCCAATCTTCACTTGAGATAGCGTCCATTTTGATTGGATTACCTGGCATTGGTGTCCCTTTTTCAAGTGGCACGAAAAATCCTCGCGAAACAGTTTGCGGATTGACGAGCATGCCTGCGGTATCTAAAACCTTTCCGGCAGGAACGTTCGCGTCGCGCAGTGAGTTAATTACTGACTCGTGTGGCTGGGTGCACGACCAATTCGCGATAGCTGCGTCTAAGACATCCTGATTCGCCAACCGATCTTCAAGAGTCCAATTTCGATCCACAGGTAGATCGCCGAGGTCACACAACGATTGATATTCACGATCACTGCGACAGCCGATCGCTACCCAGTCATCTTCCCCATCACATGGATAGATACCGTGCGGTGCGAGTTCGGGATGTCGATTACCGATTCGCTCAGGTTCGTGACCGAGCTGTGTGTCGATCAGCCAAGGCCCGGCATACGATGTTGCTGATTCGTGGAGCGACATCTCAACCAACTGGCCTTCGCCCGTCTGCTCTCGCAACCGCAACGCAGTGACCACGGCAGCGGTTGCATTGACAGCAGAAGTCGGGTCAGGCATCGCCATCGCTGTAGCTCGCGGCTCGTCTGAGCTGTACCCCATAGCCGACGTCAGTCCCGACATTGGCTCGACGGTTGGACCGAATGCAACACGTTCACTGTATGGACCCGACAAGCCGTAACCAGGCATCGCCACATGAATGATTTGTGGATTGACTTGCTTGAGCTGTTCGTAGTCGAGACGTAAACCCGCCATTGCCCGTGCGGAGAAGTTCTCGATGACCACGTCGCAAACTGTAACGAGCTCGAGAAACGCGGATCTTCCAGTTTCTGTCTTAAGGTTGAGCGCAAGACTCTTCTTATTTCGCATTAGTTTGACGAACACCGCATTTACATTCCACGGTTCGTCGCCTGGTACGCCACCTATGAACCCGCCTAGCGGCACGGTAGGGTATACCTGCGGACCACGACCCATGTGTGGTTCAACCTTGAGGATCTGCGCACCAAGATCACCCAAAATTCGAGTTGCGAGCGGACCGGCCCACACATGTGTGAGGTCGAGAATCCGTACGTTTTTTAGCGGACCTCTAGCCATCCATCGCGTCCTCGGGTTCGCTTAGTGCCAGCATATCGCGCTTGATAGCCGGCATGACAAATGGTGGTCGGGGTGACAAAGCCGAATCGCCATCGTTGTAGTTGATTCGTTGCCACATGCCGCGTTCATTGAGATGGGGGTCGTTTAGAACCTCAGGGAACGAGAGAACAGCCCCTAATGGAATGCGTGCTACTTCGGCACGCTGTTGGATTTCTCTCCGAGTCCATTGAATAAACACGTCTGCGATGATGTCATGTAACGAGTCCCGATTCTTCATACGAAGATCGTTGGTGAGGAAGCGCGGATCAAGTGTCAGCTCCGGCAAATCTAAACAGGTGGTGAACGGATCCCAGAATCCTGGCACGATGTTGATATAGACCCACCCATCTTTACAGCGAAAGAGCGTGGTAGGAACCACTGACCAGAAATCGTTACCGTGGCGCGAGCGCACGGTCTGCGCGCAAGTCCACATCACTGTCGTGAATTGGCTAAGTGACATGATCACTTCGAGCATGCCGATATCTATTGTGTCTTTATGTCCGCCGAGTAGACATGAACTTGCGGCGGTGTATGCGTAACCGCCGCTCTGAAAATCAACGTAATGCCCGGGTAACGTCAACGGTGCCCGGTCCGGATCCCCCATGAGGTTGGTGTACCCACCCAATGCCAGGATGGTTGCGTTTGTAGCGGCACGGTTGCGGTCAGGTCCCGTCAAGCCAAACGGCGTTATCGCGACTTTGATCGGCGCTTCCCATTTATCAAAACCCATCGCCGAAACTTCATCAGCGGATTCACCGTCCACGAGGACGACATCCGCTTTGTTTGCGAGCTGCGCAATGAGTTCGCGATCGAAAGTGCGTACGCGTCGTTTGTCATGGTGAAGGAATAAGTCCATCGCTCGGGACGAAACCCAGCATGCCTTGCGATGTTCTGGTTCAATGCGGACAACGTCGCAACCTGCATGGGCGAACAGCTTGCCAGCGTAACCAGCAGAGTAGTTGCCAATCTCTAGGACGCGGGTTGACTTATCTCCGCTAAACATTTGGCTTGTCATCTATTTCGTCAATGAGTTGCCATTTGAGTGCGGTACTAGCGTTGATACGGTCGCCCGTAAGTGCCATGTAGTTGAATCGGGATCTCCCGATTCGTTTCAACATGCTCGCGGTTCCACCAGCGCCCGGGATGAGACCGAAACGTACTTCAGGAAGCTGGAAGAAAGCATCAGATCGAGCCGAGATGTGACCAGCGAATGCAGGAAGCTCGATCCCGGCGCCGACACAAGCTCCATGTACGAAAGCCGTGATTTTTCTGCTTAGTAGATACATCAAGACCGCAGGACTTCTAGTTTGTCTTGACACGTGCGCGACACCTGCGTCACGCGCAGAGCCGAACTCAGTCAGATCCCCACCAGCGCTGAAACTAGGTCCATTTGCGCGGATGGTAATGTGCGAAATCGTGTCGTCCTCAAACGCATACTGTAGATGTTCCGTTAATGCGTCTCTCATGGCAGTCGACCAGGCGTTGCGATTCGCTGGGCGGTTCAACGTCAGCGTCAGTTCGTTCCCTGACCGGTCGATGAGGATCGCTGGATCTGCGAACTGCTTGACATTCGTAGGTTTGTCGGTTGCAAGCCAATCCTCAAACTGCGCGCTATGCTGTAGCGACGAGTATGCAAGTGACTCAGCGCAAAGACCATCGGAGATCGAACTCCGTGCGTTGACGCGCGTCAATCCTACGAGGGTTGCTGCAGCAATCGGGCTGCGTTCTATTCCTTCGGTCAACAGTGCTAAAGATTGATCGCTCTCGACGCAAACATCGATTAAATCTGAGCTGCTTCGAGCGTTCGTCGATATGACAGGGCATGGTGGTTTTAGCGGTGTTGTTTCGTTCAATTCGCCCGTGACGAGTACGCCACATACACCCGCTACTGGACTGAGCTCTTCGCATGCCGCGGCAGATCCTAATTTCAGCAGTAATTCCTGCTTCGTTAGCGTAAGGAGATTCAGATCGACAAAAGGTTGACGTGGAAGATGGTGCATTATTGTTGTATGGCGATTCTGAGTATCAAATGCCACCGTTGTTAATCAAGAATGTCGAGTTAGACGGACAGCGAGTGGATGTGCGTTGTCGACACAAGGACGTGAGTGAGATCTCAGCGTGCCTGAGTCCGCGCGGCGATGAACGAGTGCTAGAAGGACACGGAGGAGCATTAATACCAAGCCTGCGTGACGACCATCTACATCTTATGGCAATGGCTGCTCGTCGGTATTCTGTGCAGTGTGGACCACCGGAGGTAACTGAACCCGCACAGTTAGGACAAGTGCTACGGAGTGTGAGAGGCAGTGATTGGATCCGTGGCGTGGGATATCACGAATCAGTGGCTGGTGATCTTGAGGCATCCTTGATCGATCAGTGGGTTGACGATCGTCCAGTCCGAATTCAGCATCGGTCCGGTCGGCTCTGGTATTTCAATTCCTTAGGTGCGAAGGAATTCGGCCTACCTCGGCAAAATCACGGACAACTCTATCGAAATGATGAATTGGTGTTTGAGCGACTCCAATCGGAGCATAGCCTAGAGGTAGAGCTACACGAAGTTTCGCGTGAATTGGCGAGTTTCGGTGTGACTCATGTCACTGATGCGACGCCTTCTAACGACGACGCCACGTTAGCTTTTTTGCAGGCTCATTGTCCGGACTTGCGAGTTCGTGCGATGGGTGGATCGGATTTAAGCGAAGGTCATCTCAAGATCATCCTAGACGATTACCGCTTACCAGATTTTCAAGAATTCTGCGGCATGATTGCGGATGCGCATCGAGTAGATAGGCCGGTCGCAATCCACTGTGTCTCGAGAGTTGAGGTTGTGTTCGCGGTTTCAGCATTGAACGAAGTTGGAAGCCTGAATGGTGACCGACTTGAACACGCTACGGAATTGCCTGCAGATGTCGTCGCTTTAGCCAACACGCTCCAATTGCACATCGTGCCAAATCCGAATTTCCTATATGATCGTGGAGATCAATACATTCAAGACAACGACCCCAGCGTACTTGATTCACTGTATCCGATTCGAACGATGCTCGCGAGCGGAATTCGATGCACGGGAGGAACCGATGCACCATTTGGTGACGCTGACCCGTGGCGTGTGATTAAGGCAGCGACTGATCGACGTACGCGCAACGGTGCCGTGATCGGAGCACGCGATGCGATCGATCCGGAAGAAGCATTGACATTGTTGACGAACCGCGGTGAAATCAAGGTAGGAATACCGGCGAATTTGGTTAGCCTAGACAGGTCATGGTCCGAAGCTCGTCACCGACTCATAAGTAATGACGTTCGCTTAACGATTCTCGAAGGGCGGGTTACCTTCGAACGGGATTAACTCAGTCTCCTATTCAACAACGCCGTCCGCGCGGAGTTGAGCAATTCGGTCTGGCGAAAGGTTCATATCTTCGATCAACACCTCATCGGTATGTTCACCCAAGAGTGGCGCTCGTGAGATCTCGACTTCAGACTCTGACATCCGGGGCGCAAATCCCAGCAACTTCGTACGTCCGTGGCCATGGTGATCGAGTTCCTTTACGAACCCGCGAGCTAAGAGATGATCATCTTTATGAAGCTCTTCCGTATCAAGAATCGCGGAACAGGGGACTCCTGCTTCTCCGAGCGTGCGCATCGCGTCAAACTTCGTCCGGTCTGCCAGCCATCCATTGATGATGCTAGTCAAAGCGGCCTCGTGTTCCCGTCGCTTGCGGGGGTCTGCAAAACGTTCGTCCACCAGCAGGTCCGGGCGTTCAAGCGCGGTACACAAAGCGTCCCAATGGCCAGACGTAATCGGCATCAAGTAGACATAGTCATTCGGACCGAAGGGCTTGCACGGGAAGATATTGACGGGTGGCAGTCCTTGTACATTGCCTGTTCGTCGGGTAGGTCGCGTACCCCACTTCGAACCGGTGGCGACGCGGGTCCGCATGTAATAGGTCATCGCCTCCTGCATTGAAATCTCAATCAGTTGGCCGACGCCATCCCGATCGCGTTGTATATAGGCTGCGAGGATCGCCATCGCCAGTTGGACTCCGGTTCCCGAGTCACCTATGGTTGGACCTGGAACGGTAGGTGGACTATCGGCTTCGCCGGTTACCGAAAACGCACCCGCGGATGCTTGCGCAACCATGTCAAAGCTCTTGAAATCTGCGTATGGTCCAGACGTGCCGAATCCTTTCAGACGCGCGTAAATCAAGGCTTCGTTTACTTGCTTCAGGTCTTCGTAATCGATGCGCAACCGCTCAACGACACCAGGTCCGTAGTTTTCAACGAATACATCGAATTTCGGGACCATATCAAGTAACAGCTCACGGCCTGAATCTTTCTGCAGATTGATGACCACACTGCGTTTGTTTGCGTTCCAGTTGCAGAAATACGCGGAATAACGTTCCTCGCCGGTGAGACCAACTCCGCGTCCTGGATCGCCGACGCCTGGCGCTTCCACCTTAACGACATCAGCGCCAAGCCACGCAAGTGCTTGCGTACACGACGTCCCGGCTTCGTATTGCGTCATATCCAGGATGCGCACGTTGTCCAATGCAGCCATTAATGCTCCTCGCAAAAGTTCGGTGGTTCGGGTACCTTGAATACAAGTCTAGTGTGCATCCTACGGTGGATAATGGCAGCGAAGTAACGTACAAACGGCCGCTATGCAGTTGTCAGATGAACTGATCATTGAGCAGATCCAGATTGGACCGATGCAGAACTTCACGTATATCGTCGGCTCCAAGTCAAGTCGAGAAGTCGCGCTTGTGGATCCAGCGTGGGATATCGATGCGTTGCTCGATCACCTCGATGAGAAAGAGTACGTGCTGAATAGCGTACTGGTCACGCACTACCATCCTGATCATGTTGGCGGCGCCATGCGCGGTGAAGGCATTGAAGGCGTCGCGAAGATCATGGAAAAACGACCGGTAAAGGTATACGCACATCGACTTGAAGCGCAAGGTGTTCAGAAAGTTACGGGGATTTCCGATTCAGACATCAAAAAAGTTGATTCCGGGGATACGCTAGACGTAGGCCTCGTAGAGGTCGAGTTTTTACATACACCTGGACACACCCCCGGCTCCCAGTGTTTCCGTGTGAAGAACACGCTCGTATCTGGGGATACGCTGTTCATTGATGGTTGTGGACGTGTGGATCTGCCCGGTTCGGATTCCGAAGAGATGTTTCATAGCTTGCAGAAG
>LXNI01000485.1_pt1 | contig 44954 bp, 35 predicted proteins | sample 809091 | NCBI WGS metagenome assembly LXNI01 (sample SAMN04870527, study PRJNA318959) | sponge metagenome | biome: 01000161; feature: marine sponge reef; material: water | host: Sarcotragus foetidus | place: Greece: Milos, Mediterranean Sea | collected 2013-05-29 | depth 5-7 m
GGGCGGGTTTCGTTCGCCAGCGAGTACAATTGGCAATTCCGCAAATGAGTGATGTGTTTCGCGTCGGCATCGATCCGGGCTGGAAGGGCACCTTCGAGTCCGTCATGGGATCGCACGTGCGGGAGATTTTCGATTCCCGCCCCGATATTGAATGGGAGATCATGGCACCGCCGGTCGACGGCGCTGCAAGCCCGCAGGTCGTCGATCAATACGATGGTCTCGTGATCCTAGCGACGCCTTTTAGGGCCAGCAGTTTCCGAGGCGTCGAGCGTTTGGCATGCATCTCGCGCTGGGGAGTGGGCTTCGACATGATCGACATGGCGGCCGCTAACGCCGCCGATGTCATGGTCGCGTTGACGCCCGAAGCAATCAAGCGCTCAGTGGCCGAGTCCCAAATTGCCCTGATCTTCGCGCTGGCAAAGCGCCTGCCTGATCTGGACAGGCGCACCCGGGCGGGCTTCTGGCGCACCGACCTGCCGATTGAGGGCATCGACGTGCTAGGGCGCACTCTCACGTCGGTCGGGCTGGGCCGCATCGGAGCGGAAATGTTCAAGATGGCGCGTGGAATCGGCTTCGGGCGGCTGTTGGCCTACGATCCCTACTGCCCGCAAGCTCTGGCAGCCGAGATCGGAGTGGAATTGGTCAGCTTGGAGACGGTGATGTCCGAGGGCGACTTTGTGACCGTGAATGCGTTCCTGAACGCAGAGACCCGCGGCATGATCGGTGCTGCTGAATTCGCGCTCATGAAGCCAACCGCGTTTTTTGTCAACACTGCTCGCGGGCCGATCGTGGACGAGTCGGCGTTGGTGCAAGCCTTGCGGGACCAGCGCATTGCCGGCGCAGGCCTCGACGTGTTTGAGAAGGAACCCCCGGCCAATGACAACCCGCTGCTCGAGATGGAGAACGTCATCCTGTCCCCGCACAGCATGGCGTGGACGCAGGAGGGCCTGGCCGGGAACAGCCGTGACGCCTGCCGGAACATCGCCAGCGTGGCCTCGGGCGAGGTCCCGCTATGCCTGGCAAACCCAGATGCCGCCAACCAAGAGGGCGTGCGAGCCAAGCTGGCACGCTGGAGGAAGCCATGAAGCCCAACCGAGCACGCCAGTCGGCCTCTCGGCCCGGAGACTACGCCGTCGGACACATGCTGATGGAATTTGCCACGCCCGGCATCGCCAAGATCTGCGAGGCGGCGGGCTTGGATTTCGTCCTCATCGACATGGAGCACGGTCCGCTCGAAATCCCGCAGGTCGCTCGCATGATCGCGTGGTTCAAGGCGACCGGCATCAGCCCCTTCGTGCGGATTCCGGCATCGGAATACCACTTCGTCGCCCGTGTGATGGACGCAGGGGCCCAAGGCATCATGGCACCCAACGTGCGGACAGCCGAACAGGCGCGACTGCTCAACGATGCCATGCGATATGCTCCGGAAGGAAATCGCGGCCTGGGGCTGGGAACATCGCACAATGACTTCGTGCGGCCGGATGCCCTCAAGTACATGGCCGAGGCCAACCGAGAGAATCTGCTGATCTGCCAGATCGAGAGCACCCAAGCTCTGGACAATCTCGACGAAATCGCAGATGTGGAGGGCGTTGACTGTCTCTGGGTCGGGCATATGGACCTCACGCAGTCCATGGGCATCGTCGGCCAGTTCGAGCACCCGGAGTTTCGTTCTGCGTTGGCGCGCGTGACGCAAGCCGCCCGCGTGCGCGGCAAGTTCGCTGGCATTCAGCCCGGCTCGCTGCAACAAGCAGTGGACTGGCTGGCAGTCGGCTACAACCTGATTTCCTATAGCGCCGATATCGGTGTCTACGGCGCCGCACTTGCCTCAGAAGTCGCGCAGGTGCGCGCACAGGGGCGTTTGTTGTGAGCAGTCGCGATTGTGCAGCCGGCCCTGCTCTGGCGAGTGCTTGACGCCAGTCGCGCCACGCAAGCATTCACGAAACTGCACAGTTCAAGGCACATAGCGCTGATTCATGCTGTCCGACATGACATTCAGCGCCGGGCTGCACCGCCTCGCCAGTCCAATGCTCGCGACAGGTAGGAGCGCCCGGATCGACCGGTGCCGGTACTGTGCCATGATGAACCCGTGGGCGACCTAGCGCGGCTGTTCGGCTACGTCCGTCCATATTACGCCCACATTGCCATCGCCGTGGTGCTGATGGCGGTGGTGGGAGCCAGCTACGGACTGTTCGCGCTACTGCTGGAGCCGCTGCTGGACCGGTTCTTGAGTCCCAATCCGCTGACCGAGCCGGTCGAACTGTTCAAAGTGCCGTTCGTCGATGCGGCGATCATGCTGGATGACTTGCTGCCCGTGGGCGGCTCTGGCACGTTCGGGTTGTTCTGCTGGGTTTTCCTGCTGGTCGCCGTGGCTAAGGGGCTGTGCGACTACGCCGCTAGCTGCCTAGTGAACTACGCTGGCTACTCTGCCGTGCGTGACATCCGCAACGAGATGTACGGCGTTGTTCTGGGCCAGTCTCCGGCCTTCTTCCAGACCAAGCATACCGGGGAGCTGATCTCATCCTTAGTAAGCGATATCGAGCGGATCCAATCGGCCTGCTCACACTTCTTGGCCGACTTGATGCGGCAATTGTTCACAACGCTTGCACTGCTGTTCGTCTTGCTGCAGCACGACCCGGCCCTGACGCTGGGCTGCGTTGTGGTGTTGCCGCTGGTCTTGTTCCCGGCCTCCCAGATCGGCCGCCGACTTCGACGGACCTCTACAAGAACCCAAGAGCACTTGGCGCAACTGGTCAAGATCATGCAGGAGACCATCTCGGGCAATCGCATCGTCAAGGCATTCGCCATGGAAAGCTTCGAGGTCCGGCGCTTTCGCGACCGCGCCGACCGATGGTTCGAAGCCAGCATGCGCATGGTGAAGCAGCAGGCTGTCGTCTCACCGCTAATTGAGGTACTCGGTGCGGCGATGATTCTCGGTCTCTTGATCTATGTGCGAGGCAGGATCTTGGCTGGCGGCATGACTGCCGGCCAAGTTGTGAGCTTCATCGTTGCCCTAGTCATGCTCCTGCAGCCCATCAAGCGTCTGATCGGCATCCACAACATCTTCCAGCAAGCGCTGGGCGCGGTGCAACGGGCTTTCGCCTACATGGACCACCCGCATGACATCAAGGATGCCCCCGGTGCTGCCCCCTTGCCCGCGCTCCAGGAAGCGATCGAGTTTGACCGAGTGCGGTTCTGCTATCCCGGCCACCCGGACGAAGCCGCGCTGGATGACATCAACCTGACCGTGCGCGCCCGCGATGTGGTGGCTTTGGTCGGGCTCAGCGGGGCGGGGAAGACCACTTTGATGAGCCTGCTGCCGAGATTCTTCGATCCGACCGCCGGGGCAGTGCGGATCGACGGAAGAGACCTGCGCTCAGTTACCGTGGAGTCTATCCGCAACCAAGTCGCGATTGTCACGCAGGAGACGTTCCTGTTCGACGACACAATCTTCCACAACATCGCGTACGGGCAGGACTGCATCGACCCAGAGCGGGTCTACGCCGCAGCCGAGGCCGCCTATGCCGCCGAGTTCATCGAGCAAATGCCCGAGGGCTACGAGACAAGTCTCGGCGAGCGAGGACACCGCTTGAGCGGCGGCCAGCGCCAGCGCATTGCGATTGCACGCGCGTTGCTTAAGGATGCTCCGATCCTGCTGCTAGACGAGGCCACCTCGCACTTGGACAGCGAGGCCGAGACTCTTGTCCAACGGGCGCTGTCGAACCTGATTCACGGTCGAACTGTGATTGTGAGCGCGCATCGCTTGTCGACCATCCGCTCCGCCGATCAGATCCTTGTGATCGATGGCGGTCGCATCGTGGACCGGGGCACTCACGGGGCGCTTCTCGAGACCTGCGGATTGTACCGCCGCCTCGTCGAACTGCAAGCCGTGGGGGGATAAGCCGCGTGGCAAACTCGATGACCGGTTTCGGCGAAGGATCTGCGGCCAGTGAGCAACTGTCGGTCTCGGTCAGCATTCGGTCGGTCAATCACCGGGCCCTCGACCTCAAGCTGAAGCTTCCACCGCATGCGCTGAGCCTCGAAGCGGCGATGCGCAAGAAACTACGTGAGCGTTTGTTGCGCGGTAGCATCCAAGTCGCGGTGACACTCGAGATCTTGGCCGAGAAGGGCTGGCGGGTCGACAGGCAATTGCTCGCCGCGCGCTTGGAAGCGCTCGACGAGATCGCAGCTCATTGCGGTCGCCGAGCGCAGCCTGACCCGAACCACTTGATCGGGCTGCCGGGCACGCTCGAACGGGCAGCAGAAGAGGTCCCAGCGGGCGAATTGCAGGGCTTGGTGGAGGCTGCGCTCCACCAAGCGCTTCAGCAGCTGGAACACGCACGAGCGGAAGAGGGGCGGGAGATTGCCGCCGCAATCGATCGTCATGCGATAGCAATCGGGGAGGAACTGGAAGTCCTGACCAATGCTGCGGGATCAATGCCGGAGCGCGCTGAGTCGCGCTTGCGCGAGCGCCTCCGCGAGCTGCTCAATGCCAATGACCTTGACCCGGCGCGACTGGCGCAGGAAGTGGCCCTGCTTGCATCCAAGAGCGATGTCAGCGAGGAGTTGCAGCGGTTGCGAGCCCACTGCAAGAGCCTGTGCCGCTGCCTTAGGGAAGACTGCGAGGTAGGCAAGCGCATCGATTTCATCGCACAAGAGATGAATCGTGAAGCGAACACCCTGCTCTCGAAGGTACAGATCGCTGGTGCCAGCTCACTTGCTGTGACCGAGGCCGGATTGCGGATGCGTGGCGAGATCGAGAAGATTCGCGAGCAAACCCTGAATCTCGAATGAGCTTCTTGCGGGTCTGTTGATGGCCGGACGGTCGTGGGGGAGAGCCAGCGGAAGCATTGGGCCGCGCTAAACTAAGTGTCCGGCTCGGTGTCACTTGCGGCCGACAGATGCCGCCCGGCGCCGGGCCGCGGATTCAACACCTCCGCTGCCCATGTCAATCGTGTTGGTGATCTCAGCCCCGTCCGGGACAGGTAAGAGCACCTTGGTCAGCGGACTGGTAGCGAGCGACGCCGATCTGGAGTTCGCGGTCTCGGTTACCTCTCGCTCGCCTCGCGACCAGGAAGTTCCGGGCCGTGCGTACCGCTTCGTGTCCACGGAGCGCTTTCGCAGCATGGTCGCTGAAGAAGCGTTTCTCGAATGGGCGGTAGTGTTCGGGAACCTATACGGCACGCCGAAGGCGGCACTTGAAGAGGCTGCCGAGCGTGGGCACGACATTGTGCTGGACATTGACGTGCAGGGTGCGGCACAATTAATGGAGAAGCTACCCGAAGCCGTCACGGTCTTCATTCTGCCACCGTCGAGCCAAGCCTTGGAGGACCGGTTGCGGAACCGTTCCTCAGAGAAGGAGCAGGAGATCGAAGGACGCCTGCGTGAGGCGGCGAGGGAAGTTGGGCAGTATCGGAAGTACCAGTACGTCATCGTCAACGACGATGTCGAAGCTTCGGTAGGGGCCTTGCGCTCGATTCTCGCGGCGGAACGCAGCAAGCGAGAGCACATGGCTAACCCTATCCGACCGATCTTGACGGAATTCGGCATTGATCCGGAGGAACCCGAATGAGCGACTCGCATCAGAAACTCTTTGAGGGCTACGAGAAGGGACCCGACCAGAAATGGACGATCCCGAATGACAATCAGAGCGGCGTGTATCGCTTCATCTTGGCGGCAGCCCGCCGTGCGCGCCAGCTTCAGAACGGACAGCGGCCCTTGATCAACACTACCCTTCGCAAGCCCACCAAGATTGCGATGGAAGAAATCCGCTCCGGCGCTGTGGCCGTGGAGATCATTCCGGAGGACCAGCCGTCTGCCCCGCAGGCCACGTTCGCTGACACCGATAGTGCCGACATGGGTGCGCTTCCTGGCGCGGACGCGCTCGGTCCCTTGCCGGAGAGCTTGGAGGCAGCCCCTGCCGAACAGGACTCCGATGAATGGCCTGACGCCCCTAGCTCGCACCTGCCTGCTGGTCCGCGCAGCGCCGAAGTGGATGCAAAGTCCGACCCATCGGAATCAGAAGAAGGCGCCGAGAAGCCGATCTCGGTCGCGTTCTGACCCGAGTAGCCCGGGAAGCGACGATTTCCGCTTTGCTCAAAGCTGCGCTTCGACGGTCCTTGACGGCCACTCGGTGCCCGAGACTGCAACGATTCTTCCCGTTTCTAGGAGCCGGGTGCGTTGGTCCCGCCGCCCGTCAGCAGCTGCATCAGCGAGGTTACCGATGAGGAGAGTGATCGCCCTTGTCGGCAGCCTACTGTGTGCAGGTGCCATCGGCCAAGAGTTGCGCGTGGAGGACTGGGAACCACGTTCAACACTAGTCGTTGAGCAGCATCCAGTCTCGCGCGCCAAGTTCCCCGCCATCGACGTACACAGCCATCACGGTCGCTCAACCTCGCCTGAGCGACTGGACCAGATCGTAGGCGAGATGGATGCGCTCAACCTGGCAGTCTTGGTGAATCTAAGCGGCGGGCATGGCGACCGGCTCCGCGACACGGTGCGGACATTCCGATCCAAGCACGCCAAGCGCTTTGCCGTTTTCGCCAACCCGGACTTCAACGGTATCGGCAGCCCCAGCTGGCCCCAGCGCGCGGCAAGGCAGCTCGAAACGGATGTCAAGGCGGGCGCGCAAGGGCTGAAGATTTTCAAGAACTTCGGCATGAGCGTGCGCGACCAAGCCGGCAGGCGAGTACCAGTCGACGACCCTGCTATGGATCCGTTGTTCCAGGCCTGCGCACGGCTGGAAATCCCGGTGCTGATTCACGTCGCCGACCCGGCAGAGTTCTGGGCGGAACACGACCGCCACAACGAACGCTGGCTGGAATTGAAGCTACGTCCACGTCGCAAGCGCACGGCACCGCCCAGCTTTCAAGACTTGATTGACGAACGTGATCGCATGCTGGCGCGCCATCCGGATGTGAACTTCATCCTGGCCCACATGGGTTGGCATGGCCATGACCTCAAGCGCTTGGCAGAGCTGCTCGACGCACACCCGAACGTCCATGTGGATCTTGCGGCCGTGATCTATGAGTTGGGCCGCATCCCCTTGAGCGGACCGGAGTTCTTGAATCGCTACAAGGACCGGGTATTGTTCGGCAAGGATTCCTACGCTCCATCCGAGTTCCCGTACTACTGGCGCGTGCTGGAAACGCGGGACGAGTACTTCGAGTATTACCGCCGCTATCATGCGCACTGGCGTATGTACGGTCTCGGCCTGCCTGACGAGACGCTTCAACACATCTACTGGAAAAACGCTCTCCGCCTGATCCCGGGCATTGATCCCAGCTTGTTCGAATAGCAGAACGCCCTCAGCGCATGCGCAATGCTTCAAGGGCCAGCGCTTCGACCAAGTCGACCACGGCTTCGGCGTCGCTCAGATCGGCGGTCTCCACAGCGGCGTGGGCATAGCGTAAAGGAAAGCCAATCGGCACGTTGACGGTCTCCAGCGAGCGAAACACCGAACCGTCATTCCCGCCGGCGGTAACACCCACTTGGAGAGGTATCTTGCGCTGGCGGGCGAGCGAAGTGACGCGGGCAATCTCAGCTGTGGGCGTCATTCCGCTCTCGTCGAAGGCACGCAGCACCGCGCCTTCGCCCAAGCGCGCAAAGGCGATCCGCCGGGACTCGAGCGGACTGTCGGAGGTCACGAATGTGTCGATGGCATAAACGCGCGCAGGGGCCGCGGTCTTCGCATAGTGCTGCGCTCCCAAGCGACCAACCTCCTCGCCTACGCTGAAGACGAAATCCACCGATCCACGCGCCCGCCTGGTCGGCCCTTCCAGCCGGTTCAGGGCTTCAAGCAACGTAGCGCAACCTAGGCGATCATCCAAGGCGCGGGCACTGACTCGGTCTCCGAGAAGCCTGCGGAACCGCTTGAACACAGTTGCTGTATCTCCCTCGCTCACACCTTGTTCCGCCACAGCCTCGCGGGTGGACTGGCCGATCTCTAAGCTACGCTCGCCGGTCATCACGGCATTGACGCTCCCCTGACTTCCGTGGACCATGCTGGGCTGCCACGCGAACAAGCGCAGATCGCCACCTCCCTTGGGCAACAGCGCTACGCTGCCGCTGTTAGAAACCGAGCTGATGCTGAATCCTATCTCGTCCATGTGGGCGATGAAGGTGGCGTCGGGCTGTTCGCCGCTCCCGAGTCTGACGATCAAGTTGCCCCCGTCGTCCACACGCATGCCCCGCCTTGCGTAGGGCGGCACGAGGCTCTGCAGCAGTTCCCTTACGCCCTCTTCCTTGCCGCTCACGCCGGGCACCAACACGAGGCGCTCAATCGTGTCTGCCAGCGACCTGCTGGGACTCGCAATCCCGGCGGCGCGGGCCGGTGCGGGCAGGGCTTGCTGCTCACGCGGTGTGAATCGCACGCCGACCAACCGGCAAAGCAAGCGCACCACCTCGAGGAGCTCGCCTCGGCGGACAGTTGCTGAGGGCGTAGCGCTGTTCTGCGCCGGTGGCCACATGACGGCGTAGGCCCGGTCGTCCCGCCACGGACCGCCGTCGCCGAACGGTCCGAACGCAAGGCCATGCGGCGGCCTGCGCTCAACCTCAACCCCTGCAGCGCGCGCAAGGTCGGCGATTTCTCGCACTAGTGCGTCTGGTTGCCCGCGCAACGCCGCAATGCCGCTGGCTGCGCCGCCGTTGGGACGCAAGAGGACGACCCGCTCGAATTCGATCGATCCCAATAGCCTGGCCAGCCCTGCGTTGTGTGGGTATTGCTGTGTGACGAATGCCACTGCGACGGTGCCGGTCAACTCGGCTGCGGTCAGATGTCGGGCGAGCTCTAGCAGGACGGCGGCGCCGCTTCTGCTCGAAATCCAGGGCGCTGCGATCCACTGATCCCCAATCGGCGTTACGCGCTTGTCCAGCGTGACGCGGTCGAGGATGTTGACGCCAGCGGCTCGGGCCTGACTCGCGCTGGAAGCGCCAATGTCGACAAACAAATCGTCGGCTTCGGTGCGCTGGAAGCGTCCGCGGGATCCGAAGTGAACCGAGGGGGCCGCGACCACTCCCGGCAAAACTTGTCCGGACGCAGTTGAAATACGCACGTGCTGCCCTAAGAAATACCGAGCAAGTCCAACCCCAAAAGGAACATCTGCGAGCGGTTGCAGTCGCAAGTAGCCGTCCGGCTGGATCGCCGACACGGCGTAGCCGGGCTCGTCGACTCCGGCGATTAGGAGCGTCCGTGGCTCACCTTGGCCAAATTGGGCAACTAGTGTTCCGTTGCGGCCAACACGGTGCGTTCCGCCGACACGGCTCGCGATCAATTCGATGATCCGGCTCTCGTCTCCCGATGCCGCGTCCAATCCCGCCAACTCGAACAGGTCGGATTCCAAGGCGTAGGCCGAAGTAAGCGCGCTAGCGCAGACAATGCGCAGAGCGAGGTTGAGCTGCCACCGGACGCGGCCCGTGCTGCTGTCCCGCCGCTTCCGGCGTACAGTCGCAACTGGGCGGGGGAGGCGGGGTTGCGGCCCAGCGACCGCCTGCGGACATCCGGGCACGGCGCAACGCCTCAGTCGCCGAGACGATCGAGGGCTTCCTCGAGTTCGGCGCGCGCATGTGCGTCGCCGGTGCGGTGCGATGCCGCGATACCCCGCATGTAGGTGTCGCGGGCCTTGTCGGCGCGGTTCATGCGCTCCAAGGTCTTGCCGGCGTGATAGTAAGCAGCCTGATAGTCAGGATCTTCTTCAAGCAGGCGGCCGAATTCTTCAAGCGCCTTGCTATCGTCTCCACACTTGACGAATTCATGCGCCAAGCCGTAGCGCGCGAATTGATTGGATGGGTCCATCTCGAGCATGGCTCGGAGGGTGTCGATGCGATCCATGGCTGAAGCTTTCCAGCATAGCAACGCCGGTGGCGCTAGCCGGCGTACACTGGGATGGCTTGGCGTGCCCGTGCTTTGAACCAACTGCTCGGTTGCCGTGGTCCGTTTGGCCGGGCAAGTTCCGTCCGCCCTTGGGTGCGCCCTGCGAGGGAATCTGCCGTGCCGATGCGGCTCAACCGTACCGACCGGCCGGGCCGTTGCTGTTGACAGGCTGTAACCTAGGCTACGCCCGCGACAGGTGCGACCGCGTTCCCACCGAGTCCCCCGATGCGGTGCGGTTCGTCTACGCCGGCCCTGATATGGTGCGTTGGGTGCTGGAAACGGACCACCGGCCCGTAGCACACGGAGTCTCCGAGAACGGTGCTTCGGCGGGGCGGGGAAGGGTGCTCGACCGCCAGTTGAATGCCTACCGCTCGGCGGTCAGCAAGTCAAATCATCCGTAACGCGGCGCGTTGCGGCCCAGCCTTCCACTGGAGACGGCGGGCGCTTGCAGTTCATGCCCGTTCCCGATACACTCGACTAGGGAGTCAACCTCTCGGAGTGATGCATGCCTGAAGACAAGACCACACAAACACAGATGGATCGACGCGACTTCGCGAAGGGCGCAGCAGCGTTGGGCATGGCCGCGGCAGCGACGAGCCATGGACCGCTGGTTCGCAAGGCGAAGGGGGCCGACAGGGTCGTCAAGTACGCCATGATTGGACCAGGCAGTCGCGGCAGACGGCTGCTAGAGCGGCACTTGGTGCATATGGAGCACGGCGAATGTGTCGCGCTGTGTGATATTTACCAAAAGAACTTGGACCGGGCGCTGAAGGTCTTTGACGGCACGCCGAAGGCCTACACCGACTACAACGAGCTGCTCCAAGACGACTCTATCGAGGCCGTCTTCATCACGGTTCCCCTGTTCCTGCACTTCCCGGTCATGAAGGCTGCCCTCGAGGCGGGCAAGCATGTCTTCTGCGAGAAGTCCCTAGTCTTCACGCCCGAGGAAGTCCACGCTTTGCGGGCGCTGCACGAATCGCACCCCGATCAAATCATTCAGGTCGGCCTGCAGCGGCGCTACAGCAAGCTCTACGAGCGCGCCAAGGACCTCATCGATGCCGGGGCCATCGGTGACGTGACTCACATCCAAGCCCAATGGCACCGCAACACGAACTGGCGCCGCAAGGCCTCTTCCGAATTCGAGGATCAGTTCAACTGGCGCTTGTATCGCAAGTATTCCGGCGGTCTTTGCGCGGAGTTGATGTCTCACCAAGTCGATGTGGCCGACTGGATCTTGGACCAGCACCCCAAGTCCGTGATGGGCGTGGGCGGGCTCGACTACTGGAAGGACGGCCGCGACATCTACGACAACATCCAACTCGTATTCGAGTATCCGGGCGGCCAAAAGCTGCAGTACAGCTCGATCATGACCAACCGCCATATCGCGGGGCGGCGCGTGCCGGGCGATGGCTGCCGCGAAACGATCCTGGGCACCGACGGAGCGATCGAACTGACCCTGATTCCGTATGGCGACGGCATGCTCTATCCGGACGTGATGAAAGTCAAGATGGAAGACCAAGCCAAGCAGAAGGACGATGGCGAGAACTGGGTCGCCGGCGCCACGGTGGGCATGGACACAGCGGAGCAGGGCGACGGATTCCCGATCGACCCCGAAGCCGTGGACCCCAGCCAAGTCAGCTTCATCGACAAAGAGATCTTCTTCGCCAAGACTTGGGCCTACAACAAGGGGATTCTGCGACCCGAGGAGGATATCGACCCGGAGTACGCCGAACTCTCCAGCTTCCTCAAAGATGTCGCCAGCGGTTCACGGCCGAGGGCTGACATCGATGTCGGCCTGCAAGACTCGGTGGCCGTGATGCTAGCAAACCTAGCCATGGACGAGCAGCGTAAGGTCGCTTTCGCAGAGATCGACCAGATGGGGCGGGAAGGGGTCGAATTGACCTCGGCCAGCACCCCGAACCGGGGCGACTAGCCGGCGGACCGGTCCGCGCCGCTAGCGGGGATTCGAGCGCTTGGGCTTGGACCCTGGCGGCGGTGCCATGATCGTGAGCACCACAAGGTTTCCCGGGCCCGGGTTTTCCAGCGCGTGGGGCTCACCGTCCCGCGCCAACACGAGGTCTCCGCTCTCAATGCGGTCGGTCTGCTCGCCGACGGTCACGTCGCCGCAGCCCTCAAGAACCAAGTAGAGCTTGTCTTGCCCGGCATGGGTGTGCAACTGATGGGCCTGCCCGGGCAGGAGGCAGTTTAGTCCAGAGAACACCCGCTCGCCCGAGAGCAGGTCAGCCTTGCCCATCTTGAGGTCGGAAAAGACCGCCCGCTCAGCGATCCCACGGACGATCATTGGCCTTCGTGCGCAACTTGGATCAGCTCGTTGAAGAGCTGGTTCTGCTCGGGGGTCAGGTATTGGGTTATGCGCTGGTGTGCCTCAAGCTGATTCCATTTCAGCTCGCCGAGCAGTTCGGCTTCCTGCATGATCACGTCATCGAGAATGGCACGGATCTGTTCCATCTGACTCGGATTGAGCGACAGTTCCTCGGCCAAGTCCTGTAACGTCGCTTCGATGCGGAACTCCGTGCTGCGCTCTTCCGCAAACGCCTCGATGAGGTTCGAACTGAGCAGGCCAGTCGCGAAGCCGCTGAAGAAGACTACGGCAAGCACGCCAACGGCCTTGCCGACCGAGCCCGCCGAGAAGCCTCGCATCAACGTCCCCCGCCTCCCGTATACATCACTACCGCCAACATCGTGCTGCGGTTGAGGTCGATATCGCAACCCAGCCTGACATTGCAATAGTCCGCGCTCTCAGGGGGCTCGGCGAGGACGCTCTGCGCAATGTTCTTCACCTGGGGCTCGGCTGCGGCTTGGTAAGCGCTGGCGCCGAACAGCACGCAAAGCCAAGCGCACGAGGCGAGGACGACGCGGCGGGCAACGAGCGGCTGGAAGAAGATGTCCCAAAACGGCGGCCGACGCTGCTCCTCGATCGTCCGCAGGACTTGCCTGTGAAAACCCGGGGACGGCCCGAGGCCAGTATCGGGCGGCAAGTCGAAGCTGTCGAACAGCCCCGAAATACCCGCCATCTGCCCAATCATCTCGCGATCATTCGGACTTCGGGCCAAGCGGTCCTCGAACTCGCGACGGCCCTGCTCGCCGAGTTGGCCGGCTAGATAGGCCTCTAAGTTCTCTGCTAGATACTTGTCCATCCTCGTGTCCCCCCGAGCGCGCCCCTGTCGCGCATCTTATCGCACCTCGCTGGGTGCTGCCGCGCCCAGCTGCTGGGAAGCCTTGACGAGTTTCCTGCGGGCGCGGAACAGCTTCACCTTGATGGTGTTCTCGTTGATGCCGGTCTTTGCGGCCAGCTCGTCCACCGTCAGCCCTTCGACTTCCTTCTGGAACAGCAGCATGCGCTCCTCTTCGGAAATGTGTTCGAGCAATTTGAGCAGGTAATCGCGACGCGACGCCTGCTCGTCCGCACCGGCCGCGGTATCGGCCGCCCTTGCCGAGCTCTCGACGATCTCGTCGACGTCTTCGCCTAAGTCGCCCTCGAAGACCACACGGCGACTCTTGATCCTGCGCAAGTAGTCGTAGGTCTCGTTCATCGCGATCTTGTAGATCCACGTCGACAGAGACGAGCGCATATCGAACTTCTTCAGCGCAAAGAAGACCTTGGTGAACACCTGCTGGGCCACGTCTTCAGCGTCGATGCTACGGCGCACCATCCTAAGCGCGACGCTGTAGACCATGCTCTGGTGTTTCTGGACGATCTGAGCAAACGCTTCCTCGTCTCCAGCCTTGGCGCGACGAACGATTTCGGCTTCTGAAGCGGTCTCGTACGGCACGAAGCAATCTGAACGCATTCCGTCGAAGCCACTCACCGGACTGCGCTGTCCTGTGGCCAAACCTGTCATTCCCGCCATGTGAGTTCTTTGGACGCACCAGCGACGCAACGGGTTGCGGAATGGGTACAAGAAATTGAGTGTATCGCTATTCCCGCCATCGTTCGGTTGCGGGCGCCGCTCGAGCGCGAGATTTGCGCGCGAGACCGCCGGCGACGGCGGCTTGGCTGTCCGCGCGCGGGGCTTGCTGGGGGGGGCGAGTTCGAGGCCTCGGCCCGGAGCCTGCGGGCCGCGGCGGAGGAGCAGTCAAGCTGGTCGCAACGTATCGCTCGGCCGGGGCCTAGGCCACGCTCTCCACGCTTTGGAACAAGATCACCCTTCGGCTGGGAATCGGCTGGCCAAACCGGGTTGCGGGCTGGAACTTGGTGGTCAGCAGGGCGTTGGCCAATTGGCGGCGGGCGCGGCCCTCTAGCGGCACCTGCGTGGCGATCAGGTAGTCGTAGACGCCGCCCTGGGCATCGATGTAGGCCACTACTGCGATCTCGCCGGCTACCGAGTACGGCGACGCCAGCGTCATCATCGGAGCACTCACTACCGGGCTGGCCAAGAAGTGCAGCGGCACGTCGTCTGCATGAGCTACCGGCTCCATCCAGACGGCCGAAAGCAGCAGCGGAACCAGGATTAGAGCCAGCAGCAGACCACCTAGCACCGGCACGGTAATCGGCCGCAGCCAGTTGCCGAACCGTACTTTCCGGCGGCTCCAGACCATCAGCGGGCGGTCGCGCATCAGCGCCTCGATTGACAAGGCACTGAGGATGCGCAGTTCCAAGCTCCTCGGAGGCGCCGCAACTGGAAGCGACGCCAGCAGGCTGCCAATCGCTTCCTCGCGCTCGTATCGCGCGTGGCATTCGACGCAGCGGGCCAGGTGCCAGCGCGTCAACAGCGTCTCGGTCATTCCGAGTGCGCATTCTCGATACCGATCAAGTCGGCGTGATATCCAACGACAAGTCATTGCTCTACTCCAACTGCCATCTGGCGTCCTGCGGCGCGATCGACGGGGCGTAGCGCAGCAGGTGGCGCTTCATGGCCTCGCGGCCGCGTAGGATCCTTGACTTCACCGTGCCCAGTGCGACCCCCAATGTATCTGCGATTTCTGCGTAGCTGAAACCTTCGATGTCGCGCAGCACCACGGCCTCGCGGTAGTGCGGATGGAGAGTGCGGAGGGCACCAATGAGAATGTCGCGACGCTCCCGATTGTTGGCATGCTCGAACGGGGTCACTGCTTCGGATTGAAACAAGTCCGAGAACTCGTGCACCCGGCCATGAACCGAGGACTCGCTGACCTCCCGAACCCGATGCCGCGAGAACCAGCGGCGCTTGTTGGACGCCTCGTTGGTTGCAATGCGGTATAGCCAAGTCTTGAACGTGGACGAGCCGCGAAATCCGTCTATTCGACGGAAGACCTTTACGAAGACCTCCTGGGTCACATCTTCAGCGTCGGCCTGATCGTCAATCAGCCTGTAGACATAGCTGTAAACCGGGCGTTGGTAGCGGCGCAGCAGCAGCTCGTAGCAACCGGCCCGCCGGGCCTTGAGACCACAGACTAAGTCCGCGTCAAGATCGGACTTGGCCAGTGCACCGGACAGCATCGTCTTGTCGGTCACGGTTCTCAGCGAGCCGCTTTAGGCTAGCAGGTGATTTTTCTTGGAGCCACCTGCGATAGCCCTCGCCTCATTTGACACCGGAGAGCGGAAAAATGTTTCTGCCGCGTTCGTTGCAAGACCAAACGGTGGCATGGGAGGGCTGAACCGCCTCGCGCCGTCACTGGCAACCAGAAAAAGCGCTGGCAGGGGGCAGCCTTTTTTGATATAATTGAGATTCTTAAGTGGTCTTGGATTCATAGGCAGATCCATTGCGGACTGCCGGAATCCCGCTGGCACAAGAAACCGGTCTTCGCATCCGCGTGTCCGCGGCGCTCTTCTCAACATCCGCGGATTGCCACAAGTGAGCATAGGCGCCTGAGACCGGCTTCCTGCTTCAGCCACAGGGGTCCACCGAACTTCCCATGGCAAGCGAAACAGACACGGATAGTGCCGAAGTCGTCGAGACATCCGCAGCAGCGAACAGTTCGAGCAGTGTCGGGAAAGGGGCCGACGAGGGGACCCGGAAGGCCGTCAGAGCAAAGAAGACCGTAGCCAAGAAGCAACCGCCTGCGAAGCCCGCCAGCAGCAAGAAGAGCGCTATCGTCGCAAAGGCCAAGGCCAAGCAAGTGGCACCGGCAGCTCCGAAGGCGTCGACTAAGGCCGCGACTGAGCCCCCCTCCAAGGAAGTACCGAGCAAGAAGAGCTCGGCAGCGGCCAAGAAGCCGGCCTCGGCCAGCAAATCCGCAGCCAAAGCTGCCACAGCCGACGCCAAGGTATCGAAGAAGAGGGCTCCGTCCAAGGCTCAGACCAAGGCACGGCCCAAGAAGGCAGCGGAGCCTCCCTCAGCAGTGAAAGAAGCCGAGGCTTCCAAGGCTGCAGAAGTGCCGGTCAGGGCCGAGACGAAGGAGGCTCCAGCCACGAAAGCAACCGAGGCCTCGACGGTACCGAGAGGCAACAAGCGAGCCCCCTTGCCGGGACCGGAGATCAAGCGGGCTCCAAAAAAGTCTATCGAGAAAACGACAACTCACGAAAAACTCGAGACAGCGGAGCAGAAACAAGTCGCGGACGGGCGCCGCCCGCTGGATGGGATCCGAGTCCTCGACCTGAGCCGATTGCTTCCCGGCCCGTACGCCAGCCACATCTTGGCGAGCTTTGGCGCCGACGTGATCAAGATCGAGAAGCCTGGCGAAGGGGACTACATGCGCGAGTACCTTCCTCAGGCGCAAGGCTTCAACGCGACATTCCTCACGATCAATCGAGGAAAGCGCAGCATCGCGCTCGATCTGCGGAAGCCGGCAGGCAAGGAAGTCTTCCGCGCCCTGGTGCAGCGCTCAGACGTGGTCTTGGACGGCTTTCGTCCGGGCGTCATGGACAAACTGGGCCTAGGCTACGAGAACCTCAGCGAAATCAACCCCAAGATCGTCTACGCCGCCCTGACCGGCTACGGCCAGACCGGTCCGAACGCCCAACAGGCAGGTCACGATCTCAACTATTTGGCGCTGTCGGGCATGCTGGACCTGCTCGGTGACACCGACGGCGTGCCGTTGGTGCCCGGCATCCAGATCGCCGATGTCGCAGCCGGCGCACTGCCAACTGTGATCGGCATCCTGCTGGCCCTGCAGCACCGCACCAAGAGCAAGGTCGGCCAAATGGTCGATATCTCAATGTTCGACTCCTTGCTCGGGTTGATGCCGGTGCAGGTCGCGAACTACACAGCGACCAAGCGGCGACCCAAGCGCGGCCACGAGCGCCTGTTCGGCCGCTACGCCTGCTACAACATCTATCCAGTCCGCAATGGACGCTTCATGGTGGTTGCTGCGCTCGAGCCCAAGTTCTGGGCCGCGCTATGCACGGCCATCGACCGGGAAGACCTGATTCAAGACCAGTATGTCGAAGGTCATGCCCAGGAAATCTTGATCGCAGAGCTGACGCGCATCTTCCAGAAGAAGCAAGTCGACGAGTGGATGGAGATCTTTGGCGAGTTCGACGCATGCGTCACGGAAGTCCGGGAACTCTCGCGGTCTGTCCAAGACGACAATGTGACCCAGCGCGGCCTGATCACCCCGATTCGCGGCAAGGACGGAGAGGTGTACGAGCAGTTGGGGGTCTTCCCCAAGCTATCCGACGCGCCCGGCTATATTGCGGGCAACGCCCCTAAGCGGGGCGAGCACACGCGCCAAATCCTCAAGTCTCTCAAGTATCCCGGGAAGCAGATCGACGAGTTGGTCACTGCCAAGGTTGTCGAAGAGTTGGGCAACGACGAGGATGGCGGCGCCGGATAGACGCGTCTGATTGGAAGCCCGCGGGCGGCGCCGCCGGAGGCGCTCACCCGTCAGCGCGTCGGCACTGCAGCCAGGGACGGGCGCAACGCGGCAATGAACGCGTCAATGTCCGCAGTGGAGATGTTAAGCGGCGGACTGATGCGGATCACGTTGCCATAGAGACCGCCTTTGCCGATCAGCACGCCCCTCGCGCGCGCTTCTTCCATCAGCCGTGCGGTTTGGCGGCTGGCAGGCTCCTTGGTGTTGCGATCGCTTACAAGTTCCAGCGCCTGCATCAAGCCGACTCCGCGGACATCGCCGATCAGAGGGAACTCAGCTTGAAGCCCTGCCAGCTGGTTTGCTAGGTAAGCGCCTGCGTGCGCAGAGTTTTTCAACAGGTCCTGCTTCGCGATGAAATCGACCACAGCCGCGGCAGCCGCTGTGGTGACGGGGTTGCCGCCGAAGGTTGACAGCGTCAGATATCGCATCGAATCCGCGATCTCGGGGCGCGCCAGCGTGGCGCCGATGGGCAGCCCATTGCCCAAGCCCTTGGCCAGCGTGATAACGTCCGGAACCACCTCGTAATTTTCGATGCCAAACCACTTGCCAGTCCGGCCGCAGGCGGTTTGCACCTCGTCGCAGACAAAGATCCCGCCGTGCTCGCGGACGATGTCAGTGACAATCTTGAAGTATTCCCGGGGCGGGGTGATGAAGCCGCCGATTCCTTGGATCGGCTCCGCGATGAAGCCCGCCACGCTTCCCGACGTGGACGTCTCAATCAGCTCCTTCACGTCCGTTGCGCAGGCTAGGTCGCACGACGGATAGGTCTTCCCGAAAGGACAACGGTAGCAGTACGCGTTATGCGCGTGGACGACTCCCGCTTGCGGCGGCGCCGGCCCCCTCCACGCGCTCTGGCCGGTCAGCGCGCGTCCGCTGGAGGTTCTCCCGTGGTAGCTGTGGCGCAGCGCCACAATCTCGGTGTTCCCGGTGTAGCAGCGGGCGAGTTGGACTGCGGTCTCGTTCGCTTCCGAGCCGCTGTTGGTAAAGAAGGACTTCGTCAGCTGACCGCCGGGCGAGACCTTGGCAAGGCGTGCGGCGAGGTCGATCTGGGGGCGGGTAGGGAAGACAGTAGAGACGTGCTGCAGGCGGTCCACCTGGCGATGGATAGCGGCATTGACGTCGTCGTTGAGGTGGCCGACGCTGATCGTGACGATGCCGCCGAAGAAGTCAAGGTATTGCCTGCCATCCGAGTCCCAAACGTATTGATCCTTGGCGCGTTCGATGACCAGTGGACGGTCGAAGTAGTGGAACACGGCCGGGAACAGGTACTGCTTCCCGGCAAGGATCAGCTCGTCCCGGTCAGTGTGGTTCTCTGGCACTGTTGCATTGTGACCTATCGCGCCAGCCCGGGCCGACCGTACGACGCGACGGGGAAGTGAGGCGACGGCGTGGGATCGACCGACAGCGCCACCTAGCCAACATCGGGATCGGCCAGCGCGCCTGGCACCAGTTGGATCAACGCCCTAGGACCCTCGCCAGCAAGCCTGGCTCGTCGGTGATGATGCCATCAACATTTAGTGCCAGCAGGCGCCGCATCTCCGACTCGCTGTTGACCGTCCACGCCAGCACCTTGAGATCCTCGTCGTGGATTTCCTCGATGAAATTGCGCGAGGCGAGTCGGAACTGCGGTATGACAAAGTCGATGGGGCTGTTGTAGCGAGTCTCCTCGTCTTGGGTGCGATTGAAGATGAAGCCGAGCTGGATGTCGGGCAGCAAGTCGTGCACCTTGTTCAGCATCTTGGTGTGAAAGCCGCTAATCATAGTCTTGCTGACGTCGGCGTGTGCTTGGATCAGCTCGAGTGCTTGCTCTTCGAAGCCCGGCTCCTTGAGTTCGATATCAAGGAAGGCTCGGCCCGAAAAGCGCTTCAACACATCTTCGAATAGAGGGATCTCGTAACCATCGCCCAAGTCGCGGAATGTTTCGTATGGCGTCGACAGAATGGAGTGGCGGCCCGCCACCGAGCTATGCACCACGACCAGTTGACCATCGCCAGAGCGGCGCACGTCCAACTCGACGCCATCTGCACCCTGAGCGAGCGCGTGCTCAAAGCTCGGGACGGTGTTTTCCTGGTGTCCCTTGGCTCCACGGTGTCCAATGATGGTGGCTTGTTGCATGAGATTGCTTCCTAGGATTCTGCCAGCCGCATTGCACGGCTGCGCTGCGGCGACCGGTCAGAGAGAAATGCGCGGGCAGGCGTGCCCAGCTGGCCGAGAGCGGAGGATCATCACAGAAGAGAGTATTATAGCGCCGCCCGTGCAGCACAAACCTGGCGCCGGACAGAAATTTCTGCAACCCAGCTGGTCGATCTCCGCGCCAGAGCGCGGGGCGATGGCATTGTCAAGTCGGATCGGCTAGAGTAACTGCCAATGGCCGAACATCTAAAACGCCGCTCTGTACTGCAAGGCGCAGCTGCGGGGATCGCTGCGGGCGCAGTCCTAGCGCAGTCCTCATCTGGTGCGCCCGTTCCGTTCTCCGACCAGCTCAAGATCACCAAGCTGGAGACGTTCTTGGTCAAACCGCGCTGGTTGTTTCTCAAGATGCACACCGATGCCGGCTTGGTCGGGCTAGGGGAGCCCATCGTGGAGGGGCGGGCAAAGACATGTGCCGAGGCCATTCGCGAGATGGAGCCGTACCTGCTAGGCAAAGACCCGCGGCACGTGCAGCACCACTGGCAGGCCCTCTACCGCCATGCCTTCTATCGCGGCGGCCCGGTACTGACGAGCGCCTTGAGCGGCGTCGAGCAGGCGATGTGGGACATCGCCGGGCAGGCGGCGGGCTTGCCGGTGTATGCGATGTTGGGAGGGCCGACAAGAGACAAAGTGCGCTTGTACAAGGGCGGCACCTCGCCGGACACAATCCGGGACGACATGGCTCAGGGCTTCAGCGCATTCAAAGTCGGCCCGTTCAAGGAGCGCCCGGCCCGGATTGTCGAGAACAAGGCCTTCGTAGAGAAGGCGGCCGAAGCCTTCCGCGCCTTGCGCGAGGCGGGCGGGGACGAGGTGGACATCGGGATCGACTTCCACGGCGCAATCAGCCCGCAGACGGCGAAGCTGCTCATCAAGGCTCTGGAGCCGTACCAGCCAATGTTCATCGAGGAACCGGTCAACTGCCAGAACCATGACATCATGGCGGAGATCGCTCACGGCACGCACCTGCCGATCGCCACCGGTGAGCGTGTCTTCACCAAGTGGGGTTTTCGCGAGGTCCTCGAAAAGGGCGCGGCCTCGATCCTCCAGCCGGACCTGTCGCACTGCGGCGGCATCATGGAGGCGCGCGTGATCGCCGGAATGGCCGAGTCGCACTACGCGGCAATGGCTCCGCACAACCCGCTAGGGCCGATCGCCACAGCTGTGTGCGTTCACCTGGACGCGTCCATCCCCAACTTCATGTGCCAAGAGTTCCGCTCGCTGGGAGAGGGGTACTTCAAGGAGCCGCTGCGTTTCGACGCCGGTTACGTGCCTCTGCCGACCAAGCCGGGCCTGGGGGTCGAGATCGACGACGAGGCGATCGCCGACAAGATCGACCACGATTGGACGAACCCCGAACCGTACGATGTGTTCGACGGGTCGGTCGTGGACTGGTAGCCGCCAGAGTTCGAAGTCCGTCGACGTCCTTCCAAGAGCCTAAACGCCCGCTGGACCCCGGGGCAGGCCCGTTCGCGGGCTAAAGGGTTGCTTGGCAGCGGATGATTGGCTAACGTTAATGTAGCGGAGAGATGGGCCGACCGATCCATAAGTTAACATAATCTATGTTATCAGAAATTATATTGCGGCGATTTGCAGCCCTTGGAGCCCTGCTGCTGGCAGTTTCCGCGCCCGCTTCCACGACCGCGATTCGCGGCACCCTGCTACCGCCAGTCGCTGGCGAGACCCTGCAACTCGCTCTGGCGAGCGGCGGCACGGTCGGGCTGGAGCTGGACGAGGGCCTCGAACTCACCATGCGCGACCCGCAGCTGGCGAAGCGGCTGTGGGAGGTGCGTGGCCGGCACGAAGCTGGCGGCCGGTTTGTTGTGGACAAGATCTTCACCGTCAAGGATGGTGAGTTGCATCGCGTGACCTACTATTGCGAGATTTGTCACATTACGACGCACGAGCCCGGCCTGTGCATGTGCTGCCAGGGCGACACGGACCTGCGCGAGCTTTCCGGCGAATAGCGCGAGCGATCCTGCGCTATTCTGGTGGACCGCCCGGCCCCATGCCCGCCCCATCCACGCAGGCTTACTCGGCGACACTGACCAGTGACGACGGTGTCGAGATCGCCCGCCTGAGCGGACCGGACGATGTCGTTGTCTCGATTGCACCGAAAATCGGCAACAACGCCTTCGAGTTCATCGTCAACGGCAAGAATGCGTTCTGGTTCCCGTTTGGCTCGGTCGGTGAGTTCGCAGCCGCCCCCGAACTGTGCGGAAACCCGTTTCTGGCACCGTGGGCGAACCGACTCGACGAGCACGCCTTCTACGCGCACGGCGCACGCTACGAGCTAAACCGCTCGATTGGCAACTACCTGTTGGACCCCGATGGGCAGCCGATCCATGGGCTGCTGCTCTATGCCAGCGAGTGGGTCGTCGTAGATGCGGGATCGGGGACGGATTCGGCGTGGGCGAAGAGCCGCTTGGAGTTCAGTCGATTCCCTGCGCTGATGGCGCAATTCCCGTTTGCACACAGCATTGAAATGACGTACACGCTGGCGGGCACAAGCCTTGAGGTCCGCACGGAGATCCGGAATCAAGGTGCCGAGGCGATGCCGGTCTCAGTTGGATTCCACCCGTACTTCCAACTGCACGACACCCGTCGCGACGACTGGAGCGTTCATATCGCAGCAGCGAGTCTGTGGGACCTGAACGAGCGCTTCACACCGACCGGTGCAAAGTCGCCCGTAGTCCAGACATTTCCGGCCGCCGCCAACCTTCCCCTGCGCGGCGAATTTCTCGACCACGTGTTTGGTGACTTGAGGTCCGATTCGGACGGGTGGGCTCGGTTCAGCGTTTGCGGCGCGGACGAGCGCCTTACGGTGGCGTACGGGGATGGCTATCCCGTTGCCGTCGTCTACGCTCCGAGTGGCGAAGGACAGCAATTCCTTTGCTTCGAGCCAATGTCCGGCATCACAAACGCATTCAACATGGCTCATCGGGGACTATATTCGGGGCTTCCCACGGCGCGTCCCGGCGAAGCTTGGACAGGAACCTACCGGATTACGGTGCAAGGGTTCTGAGGGCTGACGGCTCAGGCCAAGGCTGGCCTGTTTGGACTCGACGCCCTCCGCCGCGCGGTCGGTGTTGGCGGCTATCGTGGACGCTTCAAAAGACGATCTTGGTCAGCATCTGAAAGGTCCTGGGAAAACCGCGGGTTCCGGGGATGCTGCCAAACGTATCAGACCCGTAGACAGTCCTCGGGCCGCGCCAGTTGACGTTGTTCAGCAGGTTGATGAACTCGAACCTCAGGGATAGGCTCACATCCTCAAGTATCGAGATGCCCTTCTCCAAGGAGATGTCCCAGTTGACCAGTGCCGGGCTGCGCACCGCGTCAGTCGTGTGCGGTGCTTGGCTCAGTTGCAACCCGTCGGTGGGCACGACGGAACCAGCAGTCACGTACTGGCCCGGATCGCCGCCCGGGTCTCCCCCGCCCCCGACTTGCGCGTTTTTTGGGCGCTGGTGGCTGAAACCGTACGCGCTGAGGGGATTCTCGTTCTGGGTGATGACAAGCGGAAAGCCGCTGCGCAAGATCGTGGCCATCGCAACCGACCATCCTGACAGTAGTTTGGAACTTCCCCTCGTCTGATACATGAGGTTCAGGTTCACTAGGTGCGGCGCATGCAGCCGCGACAGGGAGTAGTCGGACTCCAACTGCGGGCACTTGCCCGAGGCACACCCGTCGGGGGTGTTGTAGACCGTTCGGGTCAGGCTCTCCAGCAACGTGTTGGCCTCGTAGATGCTGTCGTTATGTCTTGTATGGGTGTAGTTCAGGCGCATGCCCCAGGCCCGGCTGAATCGCCGCTCCAATTCGAACCGAAGACCGTGATACATCGACTTGCCCGCGCTCACGTGGCGGGCGTAGACATTGCGGAAGTGCGGGAACGGACGCAAGAGCTGCCCGAGCGGCAAGGTATCCGTCTCTGCGAATGAGCCAAAGCGAGAGTCGCCAAAGAAGGGATTCGCATGGCGCTCATTGAGCCTTTCTCCCAGCGACAGATAGCCATCTGCCAGCTGGTTGATGTTGACCACCGAATTCAGAGTCCCGCCGACCGGCAGGTTGGTTCCTTGGCTGCCGACGTAGCCGACCTTGAGCGCGACCGACCGGCCGATCTCCCGCTGAAGGTCCAACGACCATTTCTTGATGTAGGGAGAATCGCGGTGCTGGTCGTTGAAGTAGACGTCCCCGCCGATGTTCTGCAAGCGGCCGTTCGCGTTCCCCACCGGGTCGAGGATTCCGTGCGGAAACGGGTTGGAAGCGGTTGCGTCCGAAGGCGTGATGCCGTCTACGCTGGCCTCGATGTTGGTCACCGCCGTGTAACCGTATGTGCCGATCTCTGACGCCCCGGTGCCCGATGGAATCGCGTACGGCGCCCAGAACACGGCGAAACCGCCGCGGACGACGGTCGAGGCGTTCAGCGAATAGGCGAATCCCACCCGTGGGCCGAGCTTGGCCAGCGGGGGGTTCCATTGGTGCCTGGGGTTGCCGTCCATCCCGGCATACATGAGGCCGCCCTTGAGTGGAAAGCCGGGGAGCCTTCCCTCGAGCCCCGGCGGCAGCTCGGCCTGCAGCGGGAACGCGCTCTGGCGGTCCCATCCGACCGCAAAATCGTCGCTGTCTTCTTGGAGCCCCGTTTCGTGTTCGACCCGCAGCCCGAGGTTCAGCACCAGATTCGGCGAGACCCGCCAGTCATCTTGGAAGAAGCCGCCATAGTAGTCCAGGAATACGTCCGCCGGGACCGCCAAGGTCGCCGAGCCACCATCCGGAATGCCCAGCAGCAGGTCCGCCAAGGCACTGCCAGAACCGGTTGCCGGATGCACCGGATTGGGGCCTTGGGTGAACTTCTTGGAAAAGCGGAGCACCATTCCATTGCCGAAGTTGGCCGTGTGCAGCCCGAGCCTGCGCCATTGCCCGCCCCACTTCAGCGTATGGTTGCCCACAAATTGACCGTAAGTCCCACTGATTTCGCGCGACAGCCACTGGACATCGTCGTTGCTTGTTCCACCCAATGCATTGCCGCTGTCGCCGAAATCCGCAACGAAGATCTTCGGGAACTGCCCCTCGTAGCCCTCTTGCGCGTAGAGCTTGTCCAAGAAGCTGCCCTCGATCCCCAAGCGGGCGCTGAACTGGTCTTTGCCGAACGCAGGGTTGCTCCAAGAGTCGTTGAAGTAGGTCTGCCCGTAGCGCAGCGTTAGCACTGACGTGGCAGACGGCAGGAAGGAATTGTTGATCGCCAAGGCATGCACGTTCCGGCCAAGTGTCGAAGCGTCGATCCCGAAGTCTGGGCGGGAATCGGAGTTGAGCAGATCTTGGTAGTGGCCGAAGAGTGGCTCTGTAGAACGGTAATATAGATATGTTCCCGACAGATGCCAGCGATCATTGAAGGCATGGTTTAAGTTTCCAGTGGTCTGGATTGCCCGCACTATCTGGACCCCGGATGTCGAGATCTGGCCGCCCGGCCCCAACGTGGCCAGAAAGTCCGTCAAGGCCGCTCCAGCCGGGTCTCTGGAACTTGCAGGGATGCGGTTGCCCGCGAACGGCGGTCTGCTCCCGTCTCGGCCTAGGCTTAGGGGGTCGTAGATCGTGCTGCCACTTTGCGAAAAATCGCCTGACGCCTCGGCCGGCGTTGGCACGGTCACCGTTGTGTTGCCGATCGCGTGGTCGGAGTATCCCTCCGAAGCGAGCCAGAAGAAGGTCTGCCCGGGCGAGATTGGGCCGCCAAACGAGCCGCCGAAGAGGTTGTACGGGGCTTTCTCGAGATCCTGCCGGTTGAGCAGCCCTCTATCGAAGTCCTGCTGCTGGAAATAGGCCAGCTTTCTCCAGAATGTGTTCAGCTCCCCCGGGCGGAACTGATACAGGGCGCTGCCCGCCCAATCGTTTGTGCCGCTCCTGTGGATCGTGTTGAAGACACCCCCGCCAGTACGGCCCATTTCCGCGTCGTAAGTGTTGGTCTGGACCTTCATCTCCTGGACTGCCTCGAAGACGGGGATGATCACCGAACGATTGCGCAAGTCAGTCACCGAAACGCCGTCGATGGTGTAGTTGTTGCCGCGCAGGGGCCCGCCGCCAAGGGACAGCAGGGATGAGTTGGTTTGGTCCGACTGCTTGACCCAGACTGGGTTTCCGGTATGCACCACGTTGGGTGTGGTCACAGCCAAGATGAATACGTTGCGGCCTGGGGAAGGCAGAACTTCGATCTGTTTGCGATCGATCGTTGAGGCAACCGATGCAGTTCCGTTTTCGATCAGCGGCGTCTCGGCGGTGACCGTGACCGATTCCTCGACACCGCCGACATTCAATGTGATGTCCGAGACCAAGAATGCGGAGATGCCGATGGCCAGACCCTCCGCGACGAAGGAAGCGAAACCAGCCAGGTCCGCGCGCAACGTGTAGACTCCCGGCTGTACATTGGCAAAAGAGTACTCCCCAGCAACATTGGAGGATGTGGAACGAGAGACACCGGTCTCATCGTTCACCAAGGACAGCTCCGCGCCCGGAATGAGTCCACCGTTGGCGTCCCGGACGATACCTCGCAGCCCGCCCTGGAATGTTTGCGCGAGAGCGCCCTGAAACGAAGGCAGAGCGCCCGTCAGGAGGCAAGCGATCGCCACAAGGCCGCGCCAAGAACCGTTCCAGAGCCCCGCAGTTGGCGCGCGGTGACGCCTAGCCCCAATTGCCTCAAAGTTCCCCGCGCACGTGGGAGGACCTAGCCTCAAATGTCCTCGATCAAGGCCCGACCTTGGGATTTCCGCTCTCACGCTGGGGGAACATAGCCCTAAATCTATAGCCATTCGACTCGTTCTACTCAATCAGTTTACAGTAGGCGTTTCGGCGGAATCGCAGCCCTCTTGACCGCAGTTCTCCGAGGGCAGCGCCATTGGGGTGATCCCTCTGTGGCTTCGCCATTTGGTCCTGTGGTCGGCGGACCGTTCTAGGCGCGGGCGGACTAGCTTGGCCGAGGCATCTTCACTTGCCACGCCCGGCCCGAGTTACTCGTCCAAGTCGGGCGACTCCACCGAACAGGGGCCGCGCCTTAGCGCGCTGGCAGCAACTTGAGCACCGCTCAAGCTACGTCAAGTGGCCATGCAAGTACGCGGCCAGTCCCCGCGCTCCCGGGTCCTATTCCGACACGGTCTCTGGGACGTGTGCCACTGGGAATTTGACCGAGTTGGCGATGAAACACATGGCGCCCGCCTGTTTGTGCAGCCGTTCCGCCATCGCCAGATCGCTGTCACCGCTTACCGTGACGCGCGGTCGGAGCGTGATCCCGGTGAATTCGCCCTCCCCGCCCAAATCGGTCTGTAGGATACCCTCGGCATTGTCCTCGTAGGCTGTCACCACGACCCCGGCGCTCGAGCACAAGTGCAGATACCAGAGCATGTGGCAGGCAGACAGGGCCGCTACGAGGAGATCCTCGGGATTGTGCCGCTCGGCGTCGCCGCGAAAGGAGGGGTCGGCCGAGCCCCGGATAACCGGCTTGCCCGGGCAGGCGATGTCGTGCTCCCGCCCATAACGTCCGTAGGCTCGCGTGCCCTCGCCACGGTTGCCCGTCCACGTCACCCTCACCGCGTAGCTGAGTTCCCTTGCCACTCTCTAGCTCATCCTCGACACGATCGCATTCCGGAACGCACTTCCCCGCCCTAACGTGCACGCTCAGAATTCGACGCGTAGCGTAAAGCGGAATGTCCGGCCGTCGTTGAGCGTGTTCGTGATCGCCCCGAACGTTCGCGAGGCTAAGTTGATGTCTGGCTCGGCAAATTGCGGGTGGTTAAGAAAATTGAGCGACTCGGCACGAAACAGCAAGGACCTCTTCTTTGGCAACAGGATCCGTCGCGAGAGTGCCATGTTGACATTCCAGACACCGTCGTTGCGGAACGTGTTCCGTCCCAAGTCGCCGCCCGCATCGGTCGGCAGGATGAACTCGAAGGCACTCTTGGGCAGGAGCATCTTGGAGCGGTCGGGGTAGTCTACGACGCGGCCGAGGATCGCAGCATCGAGCAAGTTCGGCCTGTCGCTACCCGCCCCGTCGACATTGCCGACTCCGGGCGAGTCCGACCCCGATCGAAGGCTGAAGGGAGTTCCGGACTTCCAGAGCACGACCGAACTCGCCTGCCATCCGCCGAAGATCGTGCGTAGCCCCCGAGGAAGACCGTATCTTACGGGAATCGCATAGCTTAGCCGCAGCAGTGTCGCGTGCGGCTGATGGTAGTCGCTAACTCCCTTCATGTAGCCCCAGACGTCAAACTCCGTGGGACTGCGTGCCAGCCTCCCATCGCGGCCGGTCGCCGTATTCGTGTAATCCGAACCCAAGTCGATCGCCTTGCTCCACCAGTACGACGCGTCCAGATTCAGACCGGCCCAGTTTGGCACGCGCAAGGAAACTTTGGCCGCATCGAAGTAGCCAATCGAACCGTTGAGGACGTGCAGCACGTCGAAGTAGCGCGGATCAGCTCTGCGCTCGTTGATGGTGCGCGTGATTTGGGCAATGCCGGGGACAGGCTGCGCGCGGTTCGTGTAGCGCTGGTTGAGCAGGCGATGCGAGCGGCTTCCGACGTAGCCCAGGTCCAGCGTCCAATCGCGCCTTGGCTGGAAGGCCCACGACAGGTTGTACTGGTGTGAGTACGGCGTCGAAAGTTCGGGGTCCAATTGGAAGTGTGCGCTTCGCGCTGTCGGGTCCAAGTCGGCAGGCGAGAACTCGCGCAGCGGGTCGAGAAGGTCCGGCGCATTGACCACCACCGACAGCACGCCCGGGGTGTTGAAGCGCGACTGCATGAACGTTGCGTTGAACAGTTGGCCGTAGTGCAGGCCATACGCGCCACGAACCACGCCCCAGCCACCGTCAGGCCTGTAGGCGAATCCCAGCGATGGCGCGAAATTGTTCCAGTCGCCGCCGTACGGGATCTCGCTGAGGGCGTTGACCTCGGTCGGACTACCGACCGGTTCGTACCGCAGGCCGAGTTGCAGCGTGAACTCAGGCGTGACCTTCCAACTGTCCTGCAAGTACGTCAGCACGGAATGGTTTCGGAACCCGCGGTGTGCGTTGCCGATGGCGAAGCGATATTGACTGGGCGTTCCGGCCAGCAGATTCTCTACAGCGTTTCTTCCGAAATCCGCGCGGAAGCTGAACGTGCCGCGATGGTTGTTGCTTTCGAAGCCGTTGACCTGCTTCCGCAGCGTCTCCACGCCGGCCACGATGTTGTGGTTCCCTGAATTCCTAGCCAGCCGGGCTCCGAAGCGGAACAGGTTCTGCGCCCGGTCAATTGGGATGTTGCCGCCAGGCCCTATCGATTGCAGGATCCGGCTAAAGAGGAAAAAGGGCCCGAGAGAGGTCTCTTCAGGCACGAGCAACGAGCCGATGCGCTCGAATCCCGCCGTCACGTCCGTGGTCGTGTACGAGCTCCATGCACGGTTCCAGGTCACCCTGGCGTTGTGATTCTTCGTGGTGGTGTCAGGATTCTGGCCGCCCACGAGTTGGAACGCCTCCACATGCTGCAGTGTCACGTTGTATTGCAGCGTCAACCTGCTGCTACCCACAGCGTTGTCCAGCACGGCGCTGACGCGGTCGTTGTGGATCTTCTGCGGCGCGTTGGTGTTCAACGCCCGTGCGTTGATGTCCGTACGGTTTGGCAGTTCGTCGGGGTACGCTCCTATCACCCGCTGAATTAACGCCAGCTTGTCGGGATCGGTGGCGGTCGGAATGCGTTCGTCGGCGGCGGGTACGAGGACATTGCCGTTGACCTGGCCCAGCAGCCTGCGCTGGCTCATCTGCAGTGTCAGGGCCGTCCGCTTCCCCAGTGGCACTCCAACGTTGAGGCCATAGTCGTTGGTGCGTGCCGGTTGGACAGCCCCGACTTGGAAGAACGACCGCGCCGAAAGCGCGCTGTTCTGGTGGCTCCAGAACAGTTCGCCGCGGATTCGATTCTGCGGGGCGCCCCGCAGGTGCAGGCTAGGCTTCGGCGAGCCGCCGTACTCCAGGCCGAAGAACGACTGCTCGGCGGCAAAGTTTTCGACGATAGTCGCAGTGGCGCCCATGCGCCTCAATAGTTCCTTCAGGACGTTGTTGTCGATCAGGGTCAGCCGCACGTTCTCGTTGCGACGGGCCTCGCCGGATTCGCTGTCTACCTCTCCTAGCAGGTTCAGGCGTGTCCGCTCGCCTGTTTCCGCCTCTCCGACCTGGGCGGCCGCATCGCCTTCTCCCGCTTCCGCCGTCGCGGCGGCCACTGCCGCATCATCGGCTAGGCCCGCGGCCTGTGGGGCGGCCGCTTCCTGACCGAGGCACACTGCCGCGCATGCGAGGGTCGCGAAGCCTGGGGAGGCAAGCTGGGAGCAACGGCGCATGAGTGTATCCGATACTGTACTCGAAAACTTGCGGTTGAACTAGACTGTGACCATCATGACACGCCGCACTTTGCTCCAATGCACAGGCCTAGCGGCCCTCCCACAAGCCGTGGCCGCTCGGCCCGCCCTCACAGGTGTTATCGAAGGACTCTCAGTCTACACCGCACAGGTCGGCCCTAGGTCATGGGTGCTTTTCGAGTTGCGGACCAAGCAAGGCCTGACAGGGCTCGGCGATGCCTCTGCCAGCGAGACCGTGCCGACCAAGGGTGCCGCTGTCGCCCGCGAAGTGTTCGAGATCATTCGAGGTCGCAGCCCATTCGAGATCGAGCGCTTGCGCAATGCGGCCCTGTACAAAGTCGCAGCGGCCGGCCCGCGAGAAAAGCGGGTCACCGCCGCTTCGTGCTCCGCTCTGGAGCAGTGCATGTGGGATCTGCAGGGCAAGACGCTCGGACTTCCCTGCTACCACCTCTTTGGCGGGAAATTGCACAGCACGATTCGCAACTACGCCAACATCAACCGAGCCACGCGGGGCGAGAACCGCACGCCGGAGGGATTCGCGACCAACGCCGCCATGGGCGCTGCGGCGGGCTTTGACGCATTCAAGCTGGCACCTTTCGACCACATGGCTCGCAACGAGAGCGATCCGGACAAGTACGAAGAGGGCGTCCAGAGGGGCGTGGAGTTCGTTGCGGCTGTGAGAAGAGCGATCGGGCCCAATCGCGACCTGCTGATCGACGGCCACAGTCGCTTCAATGCCCAGCGGGCCATCGAAGTAGCTGCCCGCCTAAAGCAATACCGCCTGTACTGGATGGAAGAAATGTGCCGCTCTTCAGAGGACCTGGCCCGCTTCAACGAGGCCGTTGACGTTCCTACCGCCGGAGGCGAGTCGCTCTGGAGCACGAGTGAGTTTTTCCATTACATTCAGCACGGTACGGTAGACACCGTCATGCCAGACGTGAAGTATTGCGGAGGCATGTCCGAGTTGAAGAAGATTGCAGCGATGGCCGAAGCAGCGGGCCTGCGGGTTGCCCCGCACGGCCCTGCCAGCCCGGTGGGCAACATGGCGGCGGTGCATGTCTGCGCCACGCTGCCCAACTTCGACATCCTGGAACTGGCCTATGGAGAGGTCCCGTGGAGGGCAGAGACGGTGGTTCCTGCCGAGGACGTGCGAGGTGGCTTGCTCACCGTTCCGGACCGGCCGGGAATCGGCTACGAGATCAATCCTCGGCGCTGGAAGCGCTATGCCGCCTGACACCGCCGGGCAGCTGCTATTGCGCCGAGCTCCGCCGCTTGAGGAAGACTTCCAACACGTGCAGGACGGTCGCGAAGCTCCGCTCGGAGAGCTTGTCCAGCGAATCCTGCGGAGTGTGCCAGTAGGAGTTCCAAGGGCCATAGTTGAAGTCGATCAGATTCAGGCTCGGCACGCCAACTTCAAGAAACGAAACGTGATCGTCCTGCACGTAGCCCAAGTTCGTGGGGAACGAGCCGGCATAGCCCAGCCCGGCTGCGATCTCCCAGACCTGTCCTCTCAGCGCAGCGTCAGAATTCCCTTCGTAGAGCAAGTCCAGATCGCTGTCGCCGATCATGTCCACGTTGATCAACGCATTGATCTGGGCCGCCGTTCCGTCCGATGCCCAACGCTGTGCCAGCCTTCGGCTGCCGTACGTGTGGTCGCCGGCCTTCCACTCCACGACCGCCTCCTCGCCGTCGAAGAAGGCCAGCCAAACCCCTTCCTGGCCTGACCGGTCAAGGCGCTCGGCCAGAACCATCAGCAGAGCGGCTGACGAGCCGCCATCGTTGGCCCCGACGAACGCGGGAGCGTCAATGGTGTCGTAGTGGCCGGAGATGACCGTGATGGGCGCTGCCGACCTCGCGCCGAAGCGGGCGACGATGTTGCGCATGGGCTTCGCGCCGACCGGGGTCGCAGCCACGAAGCGATCAACCTCTATGCTGCAAGAGAGCCGTTCGAGATGCGCAACGATCATCTCGGACTGCTGTTGAAGTTGAGCAGATCCCGCGGGCCTGTTACCCAAGTCTACGAATCGTCGGGTCCACTCCATGGCGCTTCGACCGGCCTGCAAGTACTCTTCCGGCGGTGAAGCGGTATCGCCTTGCTGAGCACAGCCGATGCCAGTCCCGCCTACGACCACAACGAGTAGCCGCAGCAATAGCCCGCAAGGCGCGGAGCATGCGTCGTGCATGCGCATCAATGACGCCATTCCTCCTCAAGAGTGACCGCGGAAGGGTCTTGACGCGGCTCGCGGCCGTCGTCTTGCCGGTCGTTCGAGCTCGGGGCTAGGTCTGATGTGCGACGGGCCTCGACCAAGACTGCGGGACCTGAACCGCTTGCGTACTCCAAGAGAACCAAGGGGAGCAGTACAACAGAGAGCAGGCAATAGCACATGTCCTTGAGACCTTCGACGATCGGGTGCTCTTGCACGCCTCTCAATTGCCGCAAATCCGGATCCAGCCAAGGGCAAAGGCTCGTGGCGAGGCAGAATGCAGCCTCGATGTTCGAGCAGGGCTTGCTGGTGGCTACAGAGAGTCCGCAACTGTCCAAGCACCGATCGAGGCTGGCGTTGTCGAAAATGACCGGATGCCGGGGGATGTCGAAACCGGCCCAAGCACCGGCCAAAAGCAGGGCTTGCCAAGAGTTCGCGTCCGGGACCTGGATGACGATGCTTCCGTCATTAGCCAGCATGTCCAGCATGGCATTGACAGCAGCTCTCGGATCTTGCTGGTGCTCTAGCACGTGGTTGCTGACAATCACGTCAAACGCACCTGGCCGGAAGCAAGCCTCTGGCAGGCTGTTCTGCACTACCGGAACGCCCGCTGTCTTGAAGAACGAACTCACAGGCCACCCTGCGGGAGCGGCGGTGACGACTGCCAAGCCGCGCAGGTGTAATGCCGAGCTGAGAATTGCGCCGCCGCCGAGATCGAGCACCGTCCCGCCGCTACGAGCGCACCGCTGAACCAATTTGGCCACCGGCCCGGCAGCAAGCTGACGTCCGCGCTTGATGAGGCGGCGCAATAGGGATGAAGGACCGTCGTCCCGGGTCCATTCAAGATTCAGGGTAGCCGGATTCTGCGTCGGTGTCGGGTTGATTCGCACCAACCCGCAGCGAACGCATTCGACGACATTGAAGATTCCCGGCCTGTCGCGCAACCTGTCACGGCCTGAGAACAACACTGCTCCCGCTGGGCTCGAGCAGCACGGGCAGAGGTCGGCATCTGGCAGTGCTGGGTCATGGCTAGGTGCTCTTTCCTCTTGCACGATCAACTACCTGGCAATCCAAGTGGGGCGAGCAGCCGCTGCAGAATGCCGACACCTGAGCAGTTTGGGCGTCGACCATTCCGCTCGCTCGCCACCCGGTGAAACACCACCGGCCTTCCTTTCTTCAAAGTACCCGAACCAAGCCCACGACTGAGTCGATGCATCTAGCGATTGGGCCAACCTCAGCTTGATTGGTCCATGTCCTCTCCACACAAACTGGAATATCTGGCTGTAACGTCAAGCCCTGTCGAACCTCCCCGACCCTGACGTCGCCAAACTACTTGATTCTGGACTAGATAGACGGAAATTCCCGCGTCGTGCCGAACCCGCTGCCGTACCCGGACAATCGCATTGGCGTAAGTCGGATCGCTCCGGGGGCCGTGTAAGATAGGGCTAGTAGTAATTGATGCAGTGGGCTCCATCGGCGAACAACTAGGGATGCATGCTTTGGGATCCATCGGCGAGCAACTCCATGCCGCTCGGCGGGAGCAGGGGTTGTCCATCGACGAGATTTCCGAGCAGACGCGGATCGGGAGGCGCTACATCGCAGCGCTCGAGCAGAACGATTTTGCGGTTTTCCCAGCCGAATTCTATGCCGTGAACTTCCTGCGCCAGTATTCGGATGCGCTGGGACTTGCAAGCACAGATTTGGTGGATGCACTTCGGCAGGAACTCGCAGAAGCTAAAGACACACGCAAGGAGTTCGCCCAGCGGCCCGCAGGGATGAGTACCCACGGGCTGCTAGAAGCGGCATATGAAAAGATTCGGCGGTGGACACTTGAGTTCGTCGCCCACCGATCCAAAGCGATGGTTGCGAGCGCTCTGGTGCTCGTCGGAGTGATGGGATGGTGGTATGTCGGCCACTCACAGATAGCTGCTGTCGTTGCCCCAGAAGACTCGGCTGGCTCGGAAGCTGGATCGAATGCCGAGCCGGGCATAGAGGTGACGGCATCAAGTGCGCCGGAGCCCACACCTATTCGCAGCGCGACAGCAGCCAGTCCCAGAGCGGTGCAGCCCTCAAGTTCCTCCGGGCCGCTTGCCGTCCAACTGCGGGCATCCGGCGAAGTCTGGGTGCGAATGATCGTGGATGGCGGCTCGCCCCAACAGGCGATCCTGCAAGTCGGCAACCAACGCACGGTACAAGCCCGAGAGCGAGTACAGTTCACTGTGGGCAGCGCGGGAGCGATCACGCTGGTCGTCAACGGACAAGAGCAAGGCCCCTTGGGCGCGCTGGGAGAAGTCCGGCACGTGGAAGTCGAGCGCGACGGTTGGAAGGCCCTCCCCCCTGGCTCGTTCTAGCGGTCAGGACTTCAAGGCCGGAGGGACCGCGGCAGTAGGGCGCTCAGCTCGCGTGGACCCCAAGCCCACCTACGGGCGGGGTCGCGTCTGCCTCTTTGCCTGGCTCAGGCCCCGCGCTTAGAACGAGTACTTGAGCGAGAACTGTCCGATGCGCCCAGCGCCGGCGCCCGTGATGCGTCCCAAGCGACGGTCCGTCGCGCTGCCTCGGCGAGGAGTGCCGAAGTTCGGGTGGTTGGGCAAGTTGAAGAAGTCCACGCGGAAGTCGACAGAGTGGCCCTCGCTGATCTGGAACCGCTTGCGGAGCGAGATGTCCAAGTTGATCAAGCCCGGGCCTTGCAGGTTGTTGCGTCCGGAGTTGCCGTAAGAACCCACGGCAGCGAGCGCAAACGCTTCCTTGTTGAACCACTGGGCGATCTTCTCGCCGCGCGTCCGATCTGACGGCAAGTGAGGGTCGCCGACGATCTGCGAACGATCATGCCGGACGGCGGTCAGCGAACGGTCCCTGCCTGCGTCAACGTGGAACGGGCGTCCTTCTTGAAGAGTAAAGATCGAACCCAACTCCCAGCCGCCCACGATGTGCCGCAGCACGGGGGCGTTGGGACTGGGGATCTCGTACAAGAACGAACTGACCATGCGCTGCTGGATGTCGAAGTCCCCGCGACCGCGTTCGGCGTCGCGATTGTTGGGATTCTGCAAGCCGTTTTGCGTGACCGTGGCAAAAGCCGAGCTGGTCAGCACTTCGTCAATCGCTCGCCCGTAGGTGTAGGCCATCTGGAAGGTCAGACCTCGGCTGAAGCGCCGCTGTACCTGGACTTGCAGGCTGTTGTACAACGACGAGGCCCCGCTGTTGAGCTGGCCGATGCTGCCGAAACCTTGGTGGATGCGCCGGGCGTCGGTGTTGCGGGCGGTCGCGCCTTCGCCATAGACGGCTCGGTTCTGCTCGCGATTGTAGGTAAGGTTGCGCCCCAGGTTGCCGACGTAGGCAACCTCCACCATCAGGTTGTCCGAGACCTGTTGCTGGATCGTCAGGTTATAGGTCTGCATGTACGGGTTGCGCAGCCCCGGCGCGAACCCCTTGGGTATCGTGATCGGAAAGACGAAGTTAGGACTGCTCGGATCGAATACGAACGGGAACGGGTTGAATTGCCCCCGGAAAGGAGCCGATAGCGCGGCGGGCTGGTTGATGTCGACCGACGCGCCAAAAGGCTGCAGAGCCTGCACGCCACCGGCCATCTCAGCCGTCAGCGGGTCGTAAGAGATCCCGTAGCTGGTGCGCAGCGACGTCCTCCCGTCGCCGAACAGGTCCCACGCAACACCGAACCTCGGCGCGATGTTCATCAACGCGTCCTGATACGGGAAGTCACCGTCCGAGAGCCAGATCAAGCCGGACGGGGCGTCGCTGATGAAGGACGACTGCGCTCCAGCCACGAGCGCAGTCTGCTGGTTCTGCTGCTCTTCCCAGCGCGGGAAGAACTCATTCCGGACGCCCAGCGTCATCGTGACGTTGCGGTGAACCTTGAAGCTGTCTTGGAAAAAGATCCCCGATTGGATGTAGCGGTGGTCAAACTCGATCGGCGACGCTTGGCGCACGCGACGTGCCTTGCCCGTGATGAAATCGGCCATTGGCAAGCCAGTGCGATTGCCCGTGAACTGCCATTCGCTTCCCGTCGCGCGGTTGTCGCGGTACAGGAACTGGTTTCGCTGGGTGTCCAAGCCCCATTTCATGTTGTGGTTGCCCTTGACCAGGCTCATATTCCACGACAGGGCGTAGTTCTGGGAAAGACGCTGGCGGTGGCGCCCCGGCCCCAGACGGAAGCGGTTCGTGATCTGCACCAGCGGCCGACTCTTGACCACGCCGCCGGCATGGTTGAAGTGCGTCGCCCCGAAGTCCGCCAAGTCGTCGTCGAAGGGGATGCTCTCTTGATAGTTGAAGCGCGTATAGGTCAGGCGCAAGGTGTTCACGAGCGTAGGGGTGATCAGGTGCGTGTCCTCCAAGGTGTACGTCTGCATCCGGTTAAAGCGCGGATTCGGGCCGTAGTTGATGAAGTCTGCATTGCGCAGCGGATCGGCACCCTCGTTGTGGTCATAGAAGAGCCGGAAGTTGACCTTGTTGCGGTCGGTGATGTTGTGATCGACCCGCGTGAGGTACTGGTTGTCGTCGCTGGGCTGGCTGACTTGCGTCACGAAGCTGCCGTCGCCGCGGTGCTCCTCCGGGAAAGGCACCCATCCGTCGAGCATGAACTGCGCCACGGGGTCCAGCAGGTTTGCCGGGACGACGTTGTTCGGGAAGGGGTCGCCGGTGTCGGCGTTCCTGATCGCGCTTGCGCCGGTGAAGATCCCAGCCCGCTCGTCACGTGTGGCCGGAAATGCGGCACGCAGCCGGTCTTCGCGGATGCGTTGGCCTTGGTACGTGAACTGGAAGAAAGACCTGTCCTTGATCACGGGACCGCCCACGGTTCCGCCGAACTGATTGAAGCGAAGCTTCGGCACGGTGCGCGAGAAGAAATTGCGGGCGTCGAGCGCGTCGTTGCGCAAGAAGTGCCACACGCTCCCGTGGAAGTCGTTCGTGCCGGACCGCGTAACCGCGCTGATCACGCTGAAGCCGCGGCCGTGCTCGGCCGTGACGCCCGTCGTGGAGACGCGGAACTCCTGCACCGCGTCGGGTGGGGGCAAGATCAGCCCCTGGCCGCGATGGAAATAGCTCATCGAGCCGCCGTCGAGCAGGTAGTTCACCGAAAAGTGGCGCCCGCCGTTGATATTCATGTTCTGTTGCCCGAAAGAAGGCCGAATGGTCGTGCTGACCCTTTGTACGCCCGGCACGAGCCGGACCAGATCGAGCGGGTTGCGACCGTTGAGAGGCAAATCCTTGATCCGACGGTCGTCGACCGTCATGCCGATCTGGGTCGAGCGGGTGTCGACCTGTGGGGCCTGGCTCGTAATGGTCACTGTCTCTGTGACCTGTCCCAGTTCCAAGATGAAGTCCACGCGCAAGCTCTGCAGCGCGGACAAGGCGATGCCTGGCCTTTCAACAGTCCGAAAGCCCTCGGACTGCACGGAGGCCATGTAGGTGCCGACCTGCAGCTGGGTCGCGAGGTAGTCACCGGTGGCACCGGTCTCGACGATCTTCACCTCGCCGGTGTTCTCGTTGAGGAATGTTATTTGGACCCCTGGAACAGCCGCGCCGCTAGGGTCCGTCACACTGCCCGCGATCTCTCCGGTGGTGGACTGGCCGAACACGACCGCTGTCGCGAGCATGAAAAGAATGGCTAGGTTTCGCACGATTGTACCTCCCGGTCTTGTGAGTCTTTGCTCACTGACGGCCCGAAGGGCCTGCCCCCACACGCCCTAGAGTATAAGTGCGATCGGCCCGCTTCACAACCGGTTTGACGCAAATTTCAGCTGTTCGCGATTCGCTGCCATTTCCGGCAGCTAGCAGTGCAAAGCTCGACCGGCTCGCAGCGTATCGAGGCCGGGCACCCTGCAGCAGGGGTGGCCATCCGCATTGCCGCCGCTCCACCTTGCGGAGCGTCGCTCGCAGCCGCAGTACAATTCTCGTAGTGCCTTGGCATCCGTTCGTCCTCGGCAGACTAGTGCCATGCCATCCAATCGTCGCCGTTTCACTCAGCTGCTAGCCGGAGCCGGCCTCGGTTCCATTGCCGGGACCTCCCTGCCCGCCGCCGCCGACAAGGGCTCGCTGATTCGCAAGGTCGATGTGTTCCCGGTCGGGATTCCGTTCCGCTCGGTCTTCAAGATTGGTGTCGGCACCGTAGGTGATACCGGCAAGCCCGGTCAGTACGTGATGGTCCGGGCGGAAACCGAAGACGGACATGTCGGATGGGGTATGACCAACACCCTGCCGGCTTGGTCCTACGAGACCATCCAAGCGGTCGTCGGGACATTGCGGCACCACCTAGCGCCGCTGGCCATCGGACGCGGGCCGTTTGAGTGGAACGCGCTCAAGCAGCGCATGGACTCAACGATCAGGCCCGCGGTCAGCAATGGCGCCCCGTTTGCCAAGAGCGCGCTCGAGATCGCGTTCCTAGACTTGGCTGGGCAAGTGGCAGGCGTGCCGCTGCATCAGCTGCTGGGCGGCAAGCTGCACGACAGTGTCGAGCTCTGCTATGCCGTCAGCATAGATTCGCCGAGCGCCATGGCGGACGAGGTTTCCCGCTGGCCGGCCTGCAAGTGTTTCAAGGTGAAGGTCTCCGGGGATGCGGACAGCGACATCGAGCGATTGCGGGCAATCTCGCTGGCTAGGCCGGACATCGACATCTGGCTGGATGCCAACCAGTCGTATCAGCCCGTCCATTTGGAGCGATTCCTTGCAGCGCTATCGGAATTCGGCCAAGTTCGCTGCTTCGAGCAGCCGGTGCGCAGCGAGGACTGGATGGGACTGCGACGGGCGCGGGAGAAAAGCCCGTTCCCCGTGGCCATCGACGAGGGCTGCTTTTCAGCGTTCGACGTTGCAAGGGCGGCCGAAATGCGCGTGGCCGACCTAGTTGTCCTCAAGGTCTCCAAGAGCGGCGGCGTGACCAACTGCGCGAAGAGCGCATTCGTCTCCGAGGCCCACGGTCTCGGGCTGCTTGGCAGCGGGCTGACTGACGCAGGCGTCAGCCTGATGGCTTCGATTCACCTGTATTCGACCCTAGATCTGCTGCTACCGCCCGAGCTGAACGGGCCGCAGTTCCTAGCGGACCTGTTCGCGGACGACATCGAGATGGACGGCGTGCATGTCAAGGTGCCGGACGGTCCCGGACTGGGCATCAGAGTGCCCGAAGAGCGCGTCCGCGAAAACCTGCTCGACATCGGCTAGGGCGCGTTCGCACCGACCGCTCTGCCCGTGCGGACGGCCACCGCTCTCAGAGCTTGCGGATCAACGTCACTCCGTCTCCTACGTGGAGCATGACCGTTTCGATTCTTGGGTCTCCCAGGATGTGGTCGTTGAATTCGCGGATGCCGATAGTCTCGGCATCCTGGTTGGCCGCGTCCATCATCCAGTTGTGCCACATCACGTTGTCAAAGGCCAGCAGCCCGTTGGGCCGCAACTTGGGCAACAGCGCCTCGAAATAGGCGACATAGTTGTCCTTGTCGGCGTCGACGAACGCGAAGTCGACGGGTGGCTGGCTGGGCAGCTCCTGCAGCGTGTCCAAGGCGGGAGCGATGCGCAGGTCGATGCGGTCCGATAGCCCGCCGCGCCTCCAGTACGGCACTCCTATCGAGGTCCACTCCTGGCTGACATCGCAACACACCAGGCTGCCATCGGCAGGTAGAGCGGCCGCCATGCAAGCGGCGCTGTAGCCCGTGAACGTCCCCACTTCAACGACTCTCCTAGCGCCGATTGCCGCCACCAAGATGCGCAGGAGCAAGCCTTGCTCCTCCGAAATCATCATCCCCGCGAGCCTGCCGATCCTCTGCTCCGTCTCGCGTCGCAGCTCGCCGAGGAGCTGCTCTTCCGCAGTCCGGTTCCGCAGCATGAACCGGTACAAATCTTGCGTCAGGGAAGTGATCTTCGCCATCCTTCGAGCGTAGCGAACACCACGTTCGGGGACTCATGCGCGTTCTGCCCAGCCGGCACACGGCCGACGTCGACACGTGTCCGCCGGAATCGTTACAATGGGGGTACGAGGGATGCTAATCCCAGCACCGTTCATTACTTTCCTAGCCAAGGAGGTCACTAAGCGCCTCGGTGCGCAGACGTGCGTGATCAAGTCGCAGCAGCGAGTCGCGAGGGATTTTGAAGACCTCGTCCTCGACGAGCTTAGCTTGGAGGACGAGATCAACGCAGAGGCGCGAGCCCTGTTGTCGCAGTACTCCGAGTACATGCGGCACCAGGACGTTTCCTACCACGACATGTTCAGCCGGGTGAAGCGCAAGATCCTCGCCGAGCGCAAGGTCGTCTCCGCCGCTGCCGCTGGTCGCGGTACGCGCGAGATGAAGCTATCGCGCGACAAGGTGCTGGAGATTTCACACAAAATGGCGACCCTGCTGCCACGCATTCCCGGCACGCGCCTGAACAGGGGCTGGAACGAGACTCGATTGGAAATCCAGCGCCACCTAACTGACATCCTCATGCTGGAGGCCCAGAGCGACCAGCGTGCGAAGGAGAAGATCACCTCGCAGCAGCGTGAGATCCCCGAAGGTAGCGAGGAGTGGCAGACGCTGCACCGGAACTACTACGAGGACGAGCTCAAAAAGTACGGCGTGTACTTGCAGCGCGAGATCCACGATCCCGCGCCCTGAGTGCGCTGCGTTCGTGGCGGATCCCGGCCATTCCGACCCGCCAACCAGCGGCGGACCCACCATCCACAGAGTGCCAGCGATGTCCACCTCCCTGCTCGTGATGAAGTTCGGCGGGACCAGTGTCGGCTCGGCCGAATCGGTCGCGCGCGCTGCCCGGCTGGTGGCCGAGCAGGCCCGCCTCCGCCCCGTGGCGGTGGTGGTCTCGGCCATGTCGCAAGTGACCAATCGCTTGCTGTCCACATTGGATGCCGCCGAACAGGGCGACGCCGAAGCTGTCGAGTCCAACTTGGAGCGGCTCCGTCGCACTCATCTCGAAACCTGCGCGGAACTGCTGCCGAAGGATCGTGCGGGGGGAGTTGCAACGAGGATCGCGGAAATCCTTGACGGCTTCGCTCGGGTGGCCCGAGGGATGCTGCTGCTGCGAGAGCGCCCGCCGCGGGCGGTCGACGAAGCCGCTCCCACCGGAGAGCGAATCTCGTCGCTACTGGTCAGCGAGATGCTGGCCTCTCTCGGCGTGGCGGCCCAACCTGTTTCAGGTACGGATCTGATCGTCACCGACACAGCGTTCGACGGGGCCAATCCCTTCCTGGAGGAAACCGCCGCCAAGGCGTCTGCTGTGTTGCAACCCATCCTGAACGAAGGGGTTGTCCCGATAATCACGGGATACAACGCGGCGAGCCGCGACGGCACCCCCACGACGCTGGGGCGCGGGGGCTCCGATTTTTCGGGGTCGATCATCGCCGCCTCGCTGCGGGCAGCCGAACTCTGGATATGGACCGATGTCGACGGGATTCTCAGCTGCGACCCGGACATCGCCGACGGCGCGCGCTTGCTGGCGGATGTCACATACAACGAGGCCGCCGAGCTGTCCTACAACGGTGCGAAGGTCTTGCACCCGCGAACTCTGGCCCCGTTGGCGGAACTGGAAATACCGGTCCGCATCAAGAACAGCTTCCGCCCGGAAGGACCGGGCACCCGCATTTCGAATCATCGGGTGGAGCAACCGGGCGTGAGAGCGATCACGTCTCTGTCGGGCGTCGCCTTAGTCTCCATGGAGGCTACCGGCCTGTCTCTGTCCGGCGCCCAGCTGATGGCGCGGGCCTTGGAGTGCGCGGCTCGCACCAAGGTCGAAATCCTGTTGATGACGCGCTCGAGCTTCCGGCAGAACTTTTGCATGCTGGTGCGCTCCGAAGACGTGGCGGCACTGCTGGACCGTTTGCGCGAAGAACTGGCCCTGGAATTGGAGCACGGCTACCTGCACCCTATTGAAGTGGACCACAGCGTCGGGCTTCTGGCTGCGGTGGGCGAGGGCATGCGAGGCACGCCCGGCCTTGCGGGACGCCTGTTCACAGCCATTTCAAGACAGCACGTGAACATCATCGCGATCGCACAGGGTTCGAGCGAATTGACAATCGCGATCGTGGTGAACGAACAGGACTTGCGGACGGCGGTCTCGGCGATTCACTGCGAGTGTCAGCTCGGCCAGCCGGTCGGCACGCCCCGCTGAATGGTCCGGTAGCAAGCGTTCATAGAGAATGGGGTTGGGACTGGTGGCTCAGTGCGGTTCGAGTTCTACGTAGCCCAGCGGTACTTGCGTGCCAAGCGCCGTGACAGGTTCTTCTCCATCGTCACCGTAATCTCTGTCGCCGGTGTCGGAGCCGGCGTGCTGGCGCTCATCATCGCGATGGCCATCAGCAATGGGTTCGAAGCTAGTCTGCGGGACCACCTGATCGGTGCCAGCTCCCACATCAACTTGCTGGAGGAGACCCCGGAATTCGGCATTGAGGACTACCAGTCGCTACTCTCTGACCTGAGCAGCCTAGAACACGTCGAGGCGGTTGCGCCGACGCTCTACGGCGAGATGATGATCACGACGCCGTTGCGGGCCAAGTTTTGCATTCTCAAGGGCGTGGACCCAGAAGCCGAGAACCGTGTTTCGCAATTGCTGTCGAACATCGTGGACGGATCGTTGGATGCCCTTGAGCACAATGAGGGCGAATATCCGGGCATCCTGCTTGGGCACCGCCTTGCAGATGCGATCGGCGCACGGGTGTCGACGATCGTCACCGTACTCAATCCGCAGGGAGAAATGACCCCGTTCGGACGCATCCCGGCCTTCAAGCGCTTCCAAGTGGCGGGGATCTTCGAGACCGGCTTGTTCGAACTCGACAACCTCTGGAGCGTCACGCTCTTGCGCGAGGCCCAGCGAGCACTTTCGCTCGGCGACGTGGTCAACTCAGTGGAGTTTCGACTCGACGACTTGGAGGCGTCGGACGCCGTCGCCCTCGCCATCCGAGCACAAGCGGGAGAGGGCTTCACTACCAGCACATGGATGGAACGCAACCGCGTCCTGTTCAATGCGCTGGAAACCGAAAAGCTCGCCACGGCCCTGGTCATCGGCATGATCATGCTGGTCGCAGCCCTCAACATCCTCATCTCACTGGTGATGATGGTCGTGGAGAAGACGAAGGACATCGCGATCCTCAAGTCCATGGGTGCGCGGCAATCTCAGATCCGGCGGATCTTCATGTGGCAGGGCCTGCTGATTGGCATCATTGGCACGGCGGCCGGCCTGGTCATCGGCCACTTGACCTGCTGGCTGTGCGAGCGCTACCGGCTCATTTCTCTCGACCCGGAAGTCTACGGCTTGGAATATGTGCCATTCGCGCCGCGCCCACTGGACGGGCTGTACGTGGCCGTGGCCGCAATCCTGATCAGCTACCTGATCACGATTTACCCGTCGGGAAATGCTGCCCGAGTGGACTCCGCAGAGATCCTGCGCTACGAATAGCCGCGGGCTGCCTGCAAGATGGCCGGCAACCGTTGGGGAGAGCGGTGGTCTGCGGATTCCGTCAATACAGTCCGAGGGCAACGGTGAGCGCGGACGGGCGCAGTCGCCGAACGCGTTAGGGCTGGGGACTCATGGTACGGGGCTAGGACAAGTGATGATCGCGCGGTCGCGCCCCGTATAGTTGCGGGCCCAGCCGGCCGTCGCTTGGCGGCGTTGGCTTGGGTGCCGCTCCCGCCGGGTGCCCGGCGCACGCGCTGGTTCATTCCTCGGGTGGTTCGCCGGGAACTTGTTGAGCGGCCACCGAGCGGGGCTCGTCCTCAGCGGATATCTGCGTCGATCCTGCGCGAGGCCGCCCGCTCGCCAGCGTATCCAGAGTTGCCTCGCTGCGCGCTGTGCGCTCGGCGATGCCCGCTAACCTATCCATCTGCAGGTTGGCCTGCTTCGTCAGGGATTCGAAAGCTCTGTCACTCCGCTGCAAGGCTGCTTGCGTCGTCCGCTCCCGCTTCTCGGCCTCCTCGTTGAAGCATCGCCGGCGCTCGGCCGCTTCCTCGTCAATTTGGCGCCGGCGCTCGGCCGCTTCCTCGTCAATTTGGCGCTGGCGCTCGGCGGCCTCCTTGTCTATGCGGAGCTGGCGCTCAGCAGCCTCTTTGTCTATGCGGGCGATGATCTCCCGGGTCTCCCGCTCGCGGCGCTCCGTTTCCCTGTCGAACCGGGTGAACATTTCCCCAATCTTCCGCTCCCGTCGCTCAGCTTCCTTGTCGAATCGCTCGAAGATCTCCCGGGTCTCCCGCTCGCGGCGCTCCGTTTCCCTGTCGAACCGGGCAAGCATCTCGCCAGCCTTCCGCTCGCGCCGCTCCGTTTCCTTGTCGAACCGGGCAAGCATCTCGCCAGCCTTCCGCTCGCGCCGCTCCGTTTCCCTGTCGATCCGCTCCAAGAGCAGATGGAAATCCCGCCGGTGCTCGCTGAGCCACCTATACGCGAGCGTAGCCAGCAGCGCGAGAAAAGCAATCAGGACGCCGAGAAGCCTCAGATCGGCTGAGGACCAGTCCGCCATTGCTTCCAGCCTACCGCACCAAGCACCGCTGATTCGTAATGGGCTGACGGGGGATATGGTGGCAAATCTGACGTTGGGAGACGGAGGCTGTAGCGGATTGCCGCGCAAAAGCGGGTTTTGTTGCGCTGCTGAGGGCGCTGAGAGA
>LXNI01000486.1_pt1 | contig 44916 bp, 60 predicted proteins | sample 809091 | NCBI WGS metagenome assembly LXNI01 (sample SAMN04870527, study PRJNA318959) | sponge metagenome | biome: 01000161; feature: marine sponge reef; material: water | host: Sarcotragus foetidus | place: Greece: Milos, Mediterranean Sea | collected 2013-05-29 | depth 5-7 m
GCAGGATTGCGTAGCGTCATGGTGCGGTTGCCGGAATGCGGGCCGATGGCTATGTCATGGGCACTTCTGTGTCGAATGCCTTGCGGATCGTTGCGTTCTCCTCGTCTGTGATGAAACCTTCCAGGACTGTATAGCCCTGCTCATTGATCTCTGCGACACGATCCGTGATGTTGATGCCGCCAATGACCTGTTCTTCGAGCGGCTCGACGTGCGCCAGAGTGGGATCGATTGGCCCCATTTTCTCCTAATTCGAGTGTGGTGCAGCAATATCAAGCCTAACTCCAAGAGCTTCGATTAGCCGCCGTACCGTATCAAAGCGAGGGTGGGCACCCGGTTTAAGTGCCTTATATAAGCTTTCTCTGCCAAGTCCGGCACTAGCTGCAACATTCGAAATACCCTGAGCTTTTGCGACATCTCGAACTGCTACTAAAAACGCGTCTGGATCAGGATTTTCTAACGCTGTTGTGAGATATTCCGCAATTGTTTCCTCGGAATCCAGATAGTCACTGGCGTCAAATGGCTTGAGTTCTAAGTGGTTAGTTTTGCTCATAGTTCATGCCTCATCTATAAGGAGAGCTAATTCTTTGGCTTTTCTAATATCTCTCTGCTGACCACGCTTGGTGCCTCCACAGAGCAATACATAAATCGCACTACCAGTACGAGTAAAGTACACCCGGTAGCCGGGTCCATAATGGATGCACATTTCTGAAACACCGTTTCCAACCGGTTCACAATCTCCAAAATTACCTCGCTCAGCAGAGCGGATTCTTTCAATTATTCGGGCTTTGCCACGAGAATCTTTAAGCTTCGTAAGCCACGTGCCGAAGGTCTCCGTGAGTTGTATTGTATTCACATGACAAGCGTATCCATACGGATACTAATGTTCAAGTCAAAATCAAATAATCAATGGGGTAAATGGGTCAGGCAAATGGGGTCAGGTTGAGCTGACCCGGGTTTAGTGGACATCAGATAAAGGAGACAATACCCAAAGGAGATTTCCAAACAGCAACAGCGATTTTGTTTGGCAGATCCGGCGAATAGGACAAACAAACCGAAGGATGCAATTGATACTTAAAAAGCGTCTTGCGGAGTGCCTTTTTGATTTCCCTCTCCCCCGCGTGTGTTCCCTGCCAGCCGTCGAAACGCACGTGCCTCACGATCTCATCGATATCCGCGACCACCTGCTCGACCACGATTGGCGTTTCGCCGGTTTTGATGCTCTCGAAGAGCTCGGTCAATGATAAAGGCCTTCACGCGGCCCACGGAGAAGGTTTTTGGGGAACCTCTGACATCGACCGCTGGACATCTTCGGCGCTTTGCGACTCAAAACGAATTGGTAGCTATGGGTGGACTTGAACCACCGACCCCAGCATTATGAATGCTGTGCTCTAACCGACTGAGCTACATAGCCACAAGTTAAGCTGTTTACTGACACGCACAGATGTAACTTCCCTGTCACATCGGGTCGCGAATTGTCCTGAATCTCCATGACCTTGTCAATCATTAGAGAATTATCAAACATTAAATCGGAAATGAACAACGTCTCCGTCCCGAATAATGTAGTCCCTGCCTTCCAGCCGCCACTTGCCGGCTTCCCTGGCTCTGGCTTCTCCATTACAAGCTATGAAATCGTCATAACCGATAACTTCGGCCCGAATAAAGCCCTTCTCAAAATCGGTATGTATGACACCGGCCGCCGTTGGAGCGCTCGCTCCCTGTTTAACGGTCCAGGCCCTTGCTTCCTTGGGTCCGGCAGTAAAAAAAGTCTGCAATCCCAGCAGCTTGTATCCCGCACGAATAACACGGTCCAGGCCCGGTTCATCCATCCCCAGTTCCTGCAGGAATTCGTCCCTTTCCTGGTCATCCAGTTCGGAGAGTTCCGCTTCCAGTTTGTTGCAGATTGCTACTACTTCCGATGATTCCGTCGCCGCAATTTTCTCCACAGTGGTAAGCAAGGGATTATCCCTAATACCATCCTCGTCTACATTGGCAATGTAAAGAACCGGTTTCATCGTTAGAAGATGCAGGTCTTTCAACTCCGGCATCTGCTCTTTTGTCAGATCGAAAGTCCTTGCCGGGTTACCTTCATTGATATGGGCCTGCAGGGATTGCAATAGATCCATCCGGGCGAGTGAGTCCTTATCACCACTTTTTGCGATACGACTTACCTTGTTGACTGCCTTGTGGATGGTTTCAAGATCAGCGAGCAGCAATTCGGTATTGATTATTTCAATATCGTGTTCAGGGTTGATGCTGTTCGACACATGCATGACATTCTCATCCGAAAAGCAACGAACAACATGTGCTATTGCATCAGTCTCCCGGATATTGGCCAAAAACTGATTACCCAGGCCTTCACCTTCGGACGCACCTTCTACGAGTCCGGCAATGTCGACAAAAGTCATACTGGTTGGAATCACCTGATCAGGTTTAACAATCGCGGCAATGTTATCAAGCCGGGGATCGGGCATGGGAACGACACCCGCGTTTGGCTCAATGGTGCAGAACGGAAAATTCTCTGCCGCAATTCCGGCTTTTGTCAGTGCATTGAATAACGTGGATTTACCTACATTGGGCAATCCAACTATGCCGCAGTTAAATCCCATAGAAAATCCTCGGGGTTTACAGATGCCGTCTAAACCCGCACTTCCTGCTTATGGCTCCCCATCTTTTGGCGGTTTACTGCCAGGTGACGGCAAAGGCTTATGCAGTTGATTCATGGCTTGCTGCCATTCTCCCTCGACAGCCAATGGCAATACCACAAGGGCATTGTCGATACACTTGTCGATCATTGCTTTATCATCAGGGGTGACAATGCCTAACACATGGCCTGTGACCGCCTCCTTTACACCCGGATGTCCTACACCAATGCGCAGACGATTAAATTCCTGACTGCCGCCCAGACAGCGGGAAATATCCCGCAGCCCTTTGTGCCCGGCAAGCCCGCCTCCCTGCTTGAATCGGATAATCCCGGTAGCGAGATCAAGTTCATCATGGGCAATCAGTATCTTCTGATGAGGAATCTTGTAAAAATTAACCAGTGAACCCACGGATTTCCCACTCGCATTCATGTAAGTTGTTGGAATCAGCAACTTTAATTCACGTCCATGGAAATCAATGGTACAGACTCTACCATTGAATTTTTTCTCTTCTTTGAAAACCCCGCCAGACTCGCCGGCAAGTTTCTCCACGAACCAGATGCCCACATTATGCCGGGTTCTGGCATACCGGGCGCCAGGGTTTCCAATACCGATAATCAAACCAAGGGGATCGCCCATTAATCACTGCCTACAGTGGAGGGAGAGCCTTCAGCTTGCCGGATAGCACTCCCGAGTCGAACATGGAATCTGAACCAAGGTTTATCTTGAACTGGGAAATATTCCTGTAAAGAGCCTTCAGTATGCCGGATTGCTCACCGTGGTCGAACCTGGAACCTGTAGCATCTGTCAGGTTAACAAATGACTTATTCCTAACTGTCGTCAGCCTCATCTGAATCCTCATCCGGTTCTTCAGCGGTTTCTTCAGTTTCTTCCTGAACGATCTCCTCTGCACGCCGGGGTGCATTTACGGCTACAACAACCTGGTCATGATCGGCGCCCTGCAACAACACAGGTATCGATAATCCTTCCGGCAATACGAGTTCACTCATGTGGACAGACTCACCTATCTCAAGATTTCCGATATCAACTTCAATAAACTCTGGCAGATCACCCGGTAAACAGCTTACTTCTACCGAAGTCATCGTATGCGCTATGTTACCCCCTCCCTGTTTAACACCAATACAGACATCCTCATTGATAAAGTGCAATGGCACCTCAACAGTAATCGATTTGTCCATCTGTATCCGATAAAAGTCAGCATGCAGAATACGATCCCTGGAAGGATGGCGCTGTAAATCCTTCAGAATTGCCTGCTGAGTCGTTTCGCTTGTCTTGAGTGAGATGATATGCGAAAAGAACGCCTCGTTCTCACAAGCCTTGTGCATATCCTTGTGAGCAATCGATAACGTTTGAGGCTCAACCCCTGCGCCATAAAGAATAGCGGGAACCATATCTGCATTCCGCCGCAATCGGCGACTTACACTTTTCCCTGTGCCTGTACGCAGTTCAACCTGCAATTCAAATTCGTCCGCCATTATTTTCTCCCACTTGACCGTCAGTGACAGTGACTGTCATCTGACATAGTTAAAACACAATCGTCCTAAAACAGGGCCGGCTGTATACGTTTACTGAACAGAGCACTCAGTGATTCTTCATTGCTGATGCGTCTGATGGATTCAGCCAGTTCATCAGCAATACTCAATTGCCGGATCTTGTCGCTTGCCATAGCTTCCTGGCTGAGTGGAATCGTATCCGTCACCACCAGTTCGTCTATATTGGAATCCGCCATATTATCTAAAGCTGAACCCGACAAAACGGGATGCGTACAGTAAGCTATGACTTTTTTGGCGCCTTCTGATTTCAATGCATCCGCCGCCGCACATAGAGTCCCTGCTGTATCCACCATGTCATCGATCATCAGGCAGGTTTGACCATACACATCACCAATAATATGCATGACTTCCGATTCATTGGCATTGGGCCGTCTCTTATCGATGATCGCAAGATCTGCATCATCCAATTGCCTTGCGATTGCCCGTGCCCTGACGACCCCTCCTACATCCGGTGACACAATCATCATATCCTCATGATCCTGTCGTTCAATATCAACCAGCATAACCGGTGACGCATAAATATTGTCCACTGGAATGTTAAAAAATCCCTGGATCTGATCCGCATGCAGATCAATTGTCAGGACTCTGTTGATACCCGCACTGCTTAACATGTCTGCAACCACTTTTGCGGTAATTGGCACGCGCGCTGATCTTATGCGCCGATCTTGTCTGGCATACCCAAAGTAGGGAACCACCGCCGTAATACGAGCTGCGGATGCCCGGTGCAGACAATCCGCCAGAACGATGAGTTCCATTAAATTGTCATTGGTTGGTGCACAGGTAGGTTGAATAATGAACACATCCTTGCCGCGAACGTTATCATGTATTTCCACGCTCACTTCACCATCACTGAACTGACCAACATTCGCTGAACCAAGATCCATCCGCAATCGATCAACGACGCGAAGTGCCAACTCGGGATGGGCATTGCCTGTGAAGATTTTCAATTCAGCCACAACGGCTATCCATATATTGAGAACTGGCTGGGGTGGCAGGACTCGAACCTGCGCATGCAAGGATCAAAACCTTGTGCCTTACCGACTTGGCGACACCCCAACGTTCAGTTTTGAAAGGATTTTTCAACCTGGTTCAATGCTCCAACCAGTGATGATTCCTGAACACTTCTGGTTATAAATCCCTGCCAGTTTTTCAGGGACCTCGCCAATACATCACTGGCCAGGGTTTTATCGGTTGTCTCCAGAAACACGCTGGAACCGGTTCCACTCATTCTGGCAGCACCCCACTGATTTAACCAGTCAAGCGCCTTACCGATTTCAGGATAAAGTATTCGGGAGACCTCCTCGCAGTCGTTCCGAAACACCTTTTGATCTGAAAATACCTTCTGCTGTAAAAAACGCGCTATTGTGATGGCACTTGAATCCCGTGTCAAATCCGGGTGTAAAAAAATTTCAGCAGTCGAAACACTGCACCGGGGTACCAGCACTACAAACCAGGATTCCGGGAGATCAATGGGTACCAGTACTTCACCGATACCTTCCGCCCAGCTTGTCCTGCCATGAATGAATACAGGAACATCCGCGCCCAACTGCAAACCGAATTCAGCGAGTTCCGTCTTGCTGTACCCCAGTCTCCACAACAGGTTCAATCCATGCAAGGCTGTTGCAGCATCACTACTGCCACCACCCATGCCGCCACCCGTGGGGATGTACTTCTTGACGGTAATACGAACTCCGGGCACAGACCGTCCCGCACTCAACAGCATTGCTGCCCGGTATACCAGATTGTCGGCGACAGGAATACTGATGCCGTCCATCTGTACATCGATGTCCTCTGCGGGTTCAAAAACCAGTACATCATGGATATCCACCAATTGAAATATGGTTTGCAATTCGTGATAACCATCCTGTCGACGTCCTGTGATATGGAGAAATCGGTTGAGCTTTGCAGGGGCGGGCAATTCAAAACGTTGCATCAGTATTCCCAGCGATGAATGGCCAGAGTCAAAAAAGTGGCGCCCTGGGACAGGCGCATCATTACCGGATTCGATGCCTTGTATTTGAGATAGTCGATTTTCCAGCCGGCCTGGGTGAAGCCGGTTGGGTGAATTGTTGATACCCGGTCAGGGTCGGCAATACCACGGATCCAGAAATCCAGGTAATCCAGTGGCAAGTCGTAACCGAGATATGCTTTCAGTTGTTGATTTGTCAATCTGACAGATTCATCGGGTGTCGTCAGAACAATGGAATCGTCATTTCCCTCTATTCTGGCAACCGACAGACCCAACGCACCGGAAAGTGCGATCACGAAATTATCTTCAGTATTTTGCCAATGAATGGATACGCTGCCGTTATAGTCGGGTGACCGGACACCCAACTTGCCTGCAATACGCCAATCATTGGTTTGATGAAGTATTTTATCCGGTATTGGTTGCACCGAAGAACATGCCACTAACACCAGAATGAGTAACAGATAGCATCGACGCATGGGTCTTATTGGGGTATGAACTGATTGATGACCCTTTTCAGAATATCACTGTCCGGTTTCAGTTCAAGCGCCTTTTCCCAGACCTCGTTTGCTTCTATCTTCTGGCCCATCACCCACAGCACTTCGCCTAGATGAGCCGCGACTTCGTCATTGGGAAACAACTCCAGTGCACGACGCAAATGCAGAACAGCTTCCTCGAATTGCTTCAGACGATACTTGACCCAGCCGAGGCTATCGATAAATGCCGCTTCACCGGGATTGATCGATAATGCCTTTTCAATCAGTTCCAGCGCCTCCTCATACCGGTCTGTTCGATTTGTCAGGGTATACCCCAAATCATTCATTGCGGTAGCGTTGTCAGGGTCTATTTCAATGATAGCCCGTAAATCACGTTCCAGTATATCCAGCCGGTCGAACTTCTCACCGACCAACGCACGGGCGCGTAGTAAATCAATATTGTCCGGGTCCCTGATTAATTGATTATCAAGCAGGCTGAAAACTTCCTCTTCATAATCAAAATCACTCAGTAATTGCGCTTCGATTATAATAAACCGTTGATTAAGAAGTGGTACTTCTGCACGGATGCCTGCAAGGTGATCTCTGGCTTCCTGAACCCGGTCCTGCTGCAATAATAACCTTGCAACTCGTGCGTGAGCCCATTCGAAGTATTCACGCTCGAATCCATAGCGGAATCTCACCTTCTTGTATTCCTGAATCGCCTTTTGGGTGTCATTCTCCCGTTCGGCAATATCCCCAAGATAAAATTGCGCTTCTCCAACCCGAATGTTCAGTTGGATCAAGTCATTGAGGTATCCGGCTGCGACGGTATAGTTTTCCTGATTCATCGCGATATCTACCAATGCATACAGAACCTCAGCATTATTGGGTGATTGTTCCAGCACTATCTCATACTGAATTCTTGATTCATCCATCTTCCCTGTTTCCAACAGATGACGAGCATAGACAATCCGCAAATGCCGGTTCCCGGGTGATTTATCAAGCATCGTTTGAAGGAATTCAACTGCTTCATCATTCCTTTGCAGTTCACTCAGAATATTCAGTTTTAGAATAATGACGTTGGTTTCATTACCGTCAGCAAGAAGTTGATCGGTAATACGCAACACTTCTTCGTACTCTCCACTTCGTCCCAGCAGAACGGCTCTGGAAAAGATCAACAGTCTGTCATCCGGATCTTCCAGCAGCATCCGTTCGATAGTTGCCAGAAACAGGTTTCTGCTTTTTTCATCAAGCTCAACAGACTGCAGGACAAAGCGGCCAAATTCATCTTGCCCGCCCAGTCGTTTCACTTCTTCCATGTGGCTCATCGCGGCTACCACGTTGCCAGTGGTCATCAACAATTCCGCCAGTGCTATATGGGCTTCAAGATTGTCAGGGTCTTCCTGTGCCCAGATCCTGGCGGTTATGAGCGCTGTGTCAATCTGCCGCAGGTACCTCGCCATTCTGGTTGCCCGTTCGGCAACACCAGGGTCCCTGCTGCTGACGGCAACTTCAACATATTTCTCCAGTGAGGTATCCACGAGACCACGATCGGCTGCAACCTCGGCAACCAACAACTTGTATAAATCATCACCTTCAAAATTGGCTACGGGATATTCATTGGGATGTGGCCGGCGTGGGGTCATCGACGGTTCCGATACGGTTTCATCCTGTGTCTCTGTCCCGGTGTCCACTGTTGCGGAATCAGTCTCGTCTTTCTCCCCGCCTGATTCAGACTGGACGCTGACACACCCCGAAGTCATCGCCAAAACCAACAGTAACAGAGCCAATAAGCCGACTGAACTCACATTCATTTTGACCCTGGCTCTTGTCCGGATTATGAACAGCTGTATTGTTGTGTTAGCCATGCAAATGGATTCTCTCTTCGGTTCAGCCTTAAAATTACTTATTGTCCAGAAACTCAATATTACACCAGCGCCCTGATTATCAACTATATTCAACGGTTCAACCAACGTACAATAGAGCCTTGGAAATTCCTGATAATGGACGCTCAAGGTTCATTCTACTTTCACATTGCAGCCGAGTCATCCGGATAACCTTGAAATCTTTACGATAGTCACAGTGAGATGTCCGCGGTAGAAAACTGGTTAACTCTCCTGGTGCAGTATGTACCAGCAAATTAAATTGTAAGTACGGTCGATATTCGTTCAATGGATTTAATAATTGTGGGACTCAATCACCGGACTGCTCCTGTATCTTTGCGGGAAAAGGTGGCGTTTGACGAGAGTCAACTGGCACAGGTACTGCCCGCCCTGAAAGAAGACGGTAATTTCAGGGAATTGGCTATTCTGTCCACTTGTAATCGAACAGAGGCCATTGCAGTTGGAGAATCACCGGACCCTGCCATCATCATCAACTGGCTTGCCGAATACCATAAAATTCCGGTGACCCGATTACAGGATTCCACTTATAGTTATAAAGAGTACAAAGCGGTTCAGCACGCCATGTGTGTTGCCTGCGGTCTGGATTCAATGGTGTTGGGTGAAACGCAAATTCTCGGTCAATTCAAAGATTGCTTCACCCTGGCTAAAAAATTCAACACATCGGGTCCTGATCTTGACAACCTTGCACAATCCACAAACAGGGTCACTAAAAAGGTGCGTACCGAAACAGGTCTTGGAGAAAATCCTGTTTCGGTAGCATCCATTGCAGTGACGTTGGCCAAACAACTGTTTTCCGATATCAGCTCCTGCAACGTTCTGCTCATCGGCGCCGGAGAAACTATCGAGCTACTGGCAACGCACTTGAGAAGCGCCAATGTCACCAACCTGGCCATTGCAAACAGAACCTTCTCCAACGCTGAACTGCTGGCAAAGAACTTCCAGGCCCATGCAATCAGTCTGGAGTCCGTACCGCACAAACTGGAAAGTACCGATATTCTGATTTCATCTACAGGATCAAGATTACCCATTCTGAGCAAGAGCACCATAGAATACGCACTGAAATCCCGGCGCCATAAGCCGATTTTCATGGTGGACCTGGCTGTACCCCGGGATATAGAACCCGAAGTGTCATCCCTTCGGGATATTTATCTGTATGGAATTGACGACCTGCAGGAAATCGTCAGAGAAAATATGACTTTGCGACAGGATGCAGTTCATGACGCGTTACAAATCATAGATGAGGCGGTTGCCGTATTCATGGATCATTACCGGTCACTTGATGCAGTGGATACATTGATGGAATTTCGCCATCGACATGAACATCTGAAACAGGCGGAACTGGAAAAGGCGCTGAATCGCTTGCAGAAAGGAGATGATCCCGAGATCGTCCTGTCTGCATTTGCTGACCAGTTAACCAACAAGATCATTCACATTCCTTCTGTAGAGATCAAACAGGCGGGTACAGATGGCCGCCATGACCTGCTTGCAGCCATCAAACAACTGTTTCATCTGAACAGAAAAAATAATCGCACGAGTTGACATGAAAGCTTCACTGATATCAAAACTGGAACAACTTGTCGAAAGATACGGCGAACTCGCTGCTTTGTTGGGCGATGCAGAGACCGTTAGTGATCAGAATCTGTTTCGCAGCTATTCCATAGAATACACAGAGCTCGAACCAGTTGTTCTTGCTTATCGACACTGGCAGCAGACTGCAGAAGAGTTGGAAGATTCCCGTCATATGGCCAAAGATAACGATCCGGACATCAGGGAAATGGCAATTGATGAGATCGAAAAGCTTGAAACTGTCCTTGAAAATATTGAGATGGATATCAAACGGTTACTGATACCCACCGATGCCAATGATTCCCGTAATGTATTCCTGGAAATTCGTGCCGGTACCGGTGGTGACGAGGCGGCCATCTTTACCGGGGACTTGTTTAAAATGTACAGCCGGTTTGCCGAGGAAAACAGATGGAATTTGGAAATATTGAACGAAAGACCCGGTGATCATGGTGGGTTCAAGGAGATCATTACGCGAATTGTCGGTAAAGGAGTATATGGGAAGCTCAAATTTGAATCCGGCATCCATCGAGTGCAGCGAGTACCGCAAACGGAATCCCAGGGTCGGATTCACACTTCTGCATGTACCGTGGCTGTCCTTCCCGAAATAGAAACCATCAACGAATTCACAATCGACAAAAACGACCTTCGCGTCGACACTTTCCGTGCTTCCGGCTCCGGAGGACAACACGTGAATAAAACAGATTCAGCCGTTCGATTGACACACTTGCCCACAGGCATCGTCGTCGAATGCCAGGACGAACGCTCACAGCACAAGAACAAGGCCAGGGCAATGAGTCTTCTACAGGCCAGATTGCTGGATCAGGCTCAACAGGAACAGTCCAGGGAACAAGCGGAAACACGACGCAATCTTGTTGGCAGTGGCGATCGCTCAGAGAAAATCCGTACTTATAATTTCCCGGACGGCAGAGTAACGGACCATCGAATCAACCTGACCCTGCACCGGCTTACCCAGACAATGAACGGTGAATTGCAGCCGATTATCAATCAATTGATTCAGGAGTATCAGGCAGACCAACTCAGGTCCCTGGGACTGGGAGACGATGACAGTTAAGCGGACAATCCGTCAGTTACTGGGGCTGGCAGCCTGCCTGGAGCAATCCGACACCCCCCTTCTCGATTGCCAGCTCATGCTGGCGCATGTCACCGGTAAATCCAGAAGCTGGCTGCTATCCCATGATGATCTGATTCCTGAGAACTGTGTTCGCTTCAAATTTGAAGAAATGGTTCGTCGGCGACAGACTGGAGAACCGGTTGCCTATATCCTGGGTTATAAGGATTTCTGGCGCTCTCGTCTGAGTGTCAATTCAGCGACACTGATACCACGTCCCGAAACCGAATTGCTGGTGGAATTAGCCCTTAAGGCAATGCCTGATGGAGCATGCAAGGTAGTGGATCTTGGCACTGGTTCCGGAGCGATAGCAATTTCACTGGCACTGGAGCAACCTGACTGGCAATTGTTTGCCAATGATTTATGTGCAGCGAGCCTGCGCATGGCTCAAAAAAATGCCACAGGAATTGATAACCTGTTCCTGTTCAGGGGACATTGGACAGAAGCCATCGCCACTCACAGCATGGACATGGTAGTGTGTAATCCACCCTATATTCGGGCAAACGATCCCCACCTGGATGCACTTCAGGCAGAACCGCCCGTGGCGCTTGTATCCGGTGATTCCGGGTTACATGATGTTCAGCTTGTGATCAAGGGAACCCGCAGGATAATCAAGTCCGGTGGTATACTCATTCTTGAACACGGCTTCGATCAGCGCGACGCGGTTCAGGATTTACTTAAAGATCAGGGATGTGTTGCAATTGAAATGTTTGATGACCTGAATCGACTGCCACGGGCTATAAAGGCAACCTTCCAGTGAATGACCAGGATTTACTCCGGTACAGCCGACAGATCATGCTGCCGGAAATTGATTTGAACGGACAGCAACGATTGCTGGATGCCCGCGTATTGATTATCGGTCTGGGTGGACTGGGTTGCCCCGTTGCATTGTATCTCGCTGCTGCTGGTGTTGGTCACCTGATACTGGCTGATCATGATCAGGTTGATCTGTCCAATCTGCAGCGACAGATTGCGCATGTCACTGATCGCATTGGTATGGATAAGGTTGAGTCCGCCAGACAGACGATCAATGCATTAAACCCCGGCGTATGCATCACCTGTATTTCCGGGAAGATGGATCAAAAGCAATTGCATGACGAAGTCATGGCGGCTGACATTGTCCTGGACTGTACCGATAACTTTCAGGCCCGGTTCAAAATAAATGATGCCTGTGTTGCAGAAGCAACACCTCTGGTTTCCGGCGCTGCGATTCGACTGGAGGGTCAGGTGATGGTTTATGATCCGGGCCGCAAAGATTCACCCTGCTATCGTTGTCTGTATCAAGATGCACAAGACGGTGTGCTGAATTGCGCCGAAACTGGTGTGGCGGCCTCTATAGTCGGAGTAATCGGAGCCATCCAGGCAACAGAGGCCATCAAACTTATCGCGGGATTTGGCGAATCCCTGTCCGGCCATGTACTGGTTTTTGATGCAAAGTTCATGGAATGGCAAAAGTTACGACTCAAAAAAAACCCGCTCTGCAGCACCTGCGGGGAGTAATTCTTTCGCCTGCAGGTCTGCGTGGTATGAAGAACGTACAAGTGGACCACTGGCTACAGACGAAAAACCCATTGCCTTTGCCAATTCACCCAATGCATTGAATTCACTGGGATGCACGAATCTTTCCACAGGCAGGTGATGTTTCCCCGGCTGAAGATACTGTCCAAGAGTGACCATATCCACTCGATGTTGACGCAAATCAGCCAGAACATCCCTGATTTCCTGCTCCTCCTCGCCAAGACCCAGCATCAGTCCTGATTTAGTTACGATCCCCGGATTCCTCAACTTATAGTCTTCCAGCAGTTTCAGCGACCATTGGTAATCCGCACCCGGGCGTACCTTTTTATACAGACGGGGGACAGTTTCCAGATTATGATTGAATACATCAGGTCGTGAGAGGGATAACTTGTCCAGTGCAACTTCCATTCTCCCTCGAAAATCCGGTACCAGTACTTCCAGCGTAACATCGGGTACTCTACGGCGAATGGCGTCAATACAGGCCGCAAAGTGTCCGGAGCCACTGTCCTTTAAATCGTCCCGGTCTACCGATGTAACCACAACATGACGTAATTGCATTGCTTCAATAGCAGCGGCGAGATTCTCTGGTTCATCCTCATCCAGGGGATTCGGTTTTCCATGCGCAACATCACAGAAAGGACACCGGCGGGTGCAGATTTCACCCATAATCATAAATGTTGCCGTGCCTTTGGAAAAACACTCAGGTAGATTTGGACAACTCGCTTCCTCACAGACCGATGCCAGTTTTCGGCTGCGCAATATCTTTCTGATCTGGCTGATACGAGGAGTTGCAGGAACCCTGATACGGATCCAGTCGGGCTTGCGCGGAATAGTTTCCGCTGGGATTACCTTGATCGGGATACGCCGGACTTTTTCCGCACCTCTGAGCTTTTTGCCCTGAACCAGTCTGTTTTTTTCTGACCTTGCCATGTCTCAGACCGTTAACCTGCTGTCAACAGCATAATATCCAAATTCCATCGCCACATGTTTGATCGCCAGTTCCTCGATTCTTCCACGGTTAATAATAACTCCCTGACTCGCAATATCAGTAACTTTCATTCCTGCATATCCACAAGGGTTAATTCTGGAAAAGGGTTCAAGTTCAAGATCAAGATTGAGACTGAAACCATGATATGTACAACCCTTACGTATTCTGAAACCCAATGATGCAATTTTCTCCTGCTCAACAAAAACGCCATGGGCACCGGCATCTGTTACGGCCCGGATGCCCAGTTCATCCAATATTCTGATGAGTGCACTCTCCATACCACAGACCAGCCTTTTTATGCCCATCTCCCTGCGTTTTATATCCCATAACGTATAGCCAACGAGTTGACCTGGACCGTGGTACGTAACCTGTCCGCCACGGTCCGCGCGCACGACTTCTATATTACCTGCATCAAGGATATGTTCTTCCTTGCCGGCCTGGCCCAGAGTAAAGACCGGTGGATGTTCCAGTAGCCAGAATTCGTCGGTTGTATACTCATTACGGGTATCGGTAAAAGACTTCATCTCCATCCAGCAGTCCCTGTATGACCGGGACCCCAACCTTTTGACAACAAGTGGAGATGCCATTTACAACACCAGCCTGACTGCAGCACACTGCTTCAGTTCGACGAACATCCGTTGCAATTGCACCTCACCTGTTGCCCTTAACAACAATGTAATCGAGGTGAAAGATCCCTGCCGACTCACACGTTCCTTCACTTTGTCCATGCCCATTGTGTCGTCGTATTTGCATACAATGGTCAGCACATCGTCCAGAAAAGTCGACGAAGAAACACCTATCACCCTGATGGGGTAATCACAGGGAAACGTTATTTTTGGTGTCTGCACATCAGCCCTCCAGTGCGAGGGGATCACCTCCGAACAACTTCAGGAAAAAAAGCTGGATGGACCCCCAAAGTCGACTGAAGAACCCGGCGCTGTTGATCTTGTCCAGAGCAACCACAGGATATTCATTGATCTCCCCGGAATCTCCCATCTTGACCTTTAGAGTACCCAGTTCCTGGCCCACCCTTAAAGGGGCATGAATCTCATTATTACGTATGATCGTAGATGCCTCAAGACTGTTCCTTGCACCTCTCGGTAAGGTTATGACAATGTCTTGGGCCAACCCGAGGTTGATTGTGTTGTCTGTACCCCCCCATACCCGTACCTTTTTCAGAGATTCGTTTTTCCGGTAAAGTGGAACTGTTTCAAAATATCTGAACCCGTATGTCAGTAACTTTTGACTCTCATTCGCTCTGCTCGATTCTGAGGTTGCACCCAGTACGACCGTAATCAGTCGCATATCCCCTCTCCTGGAGGATGTCACAAGACTATACCCCGAAGCAGAAGTGTAACCTGTTTTCACACCGTCAACCGTATTGTCCCGAAACAGAAGTGAGTTTCTGTTCCTTTGTGAAATGTTGTTGTAGGTAAATGACTTTTCTGAATAGATCTTATAATGCTCTGGAAAATTGTTGATCAGGGCAACTGTAAGCTTCGCCAAATCTCTGGCACTGGTGTAATGATTTTCATCAGGTAATCCGGTGGCATTCATGAAATGGGTATCAGTCATGCCCAGCAGGTCGGCCTGCTGATTCATCACATCCACAAATAATTCTTCACTCCCTGCAATGTGTTCTGCCAGAGCTACACTGGCATCATTACCGGACTGGATTACTATTCCCCGGATCAGGTCTTCAACACTGACTCTGGTACCTTCCTGAATAAACATCCGGGATCCTTCCTTCTTCCAGGATTCGACGCTGACCAGAACCTGATCATCAAGTTTGATGCCGCCATTGTTTAACTCTGAAGCGGCAACATAGCTGGTCATGATCTTTGTCAGGCTGGCTGGAGGCAAACGTAGTTGACTGTTATGTTCCACCAGTTCCATGCCGGTCGAAGCGTCCATCAGAAGCCACGCTTCAGCCGCAACCCCCGGCGCCTCGGGAATGATTACAGGCTCGTTTGCGACGCTGCTTGCCGCCACCCAGAAAATGGCGAGTTTGAGCAATCGCCCGGTAATGTTACATACTAAAAGTTTACTGCTATTCAATTTACCTCCATCTTTACGGGGTTACCAAAATTTGCTTCTCTGATCATCACTGCAAGTTCCAATTCCCGGCTGACATCCAGTATGGGTCCAATCCAGACTTTGTACAGCTTTCTTCCTGACGGATCCGCACTTTGCAGTACTTTAATCGGGTGCTCTATTCCATTTTCATTCATCAGATTCCTGATATTCTCCATCAGATCATAAGCGCTGGCTGTGTCCACATACGGTCCCAGTTGAAGATAATAGCTACTGACTGGTTCTTCAGGTCCGTCATCCGGGTAATTCATCCAATCAAGCGATTCAACGACGACAGGCACCGTTCCCTGTTCTGCAAAACCAAGTTCCAGAGCCGCTCCATAAGAGAGGTCAATGACTCTGTCACCATGGAATGGGCCCCTGTCATTCACGCGTAATACCAGTTTTTTGCCATTTTCCAGATTGGTCACTTTGACAATAGTTGGTAATGGCAAAGACTTGTGTGCGGCACTTAATGCATGCATGTCATAAACTTCGCCATTTGATGTCAATCTGCCATGGAATTCCGTGCCATACCAGGATGCTATACCAATGTCCAGATAACCCCTGCTGTGATCCATTGTCTGATAGGTTTTGCCAAACACCTCATAGGTCTCCGGGTCGATCGGTGTGGGTGTAACAGATGTGTGTGGGGTTGAAATCAAAAAAAAATCTACAAACATCAGTACCAGGAATATGCCGAGGGCGGCCAACAGTTTTGGCTTTGAGACGGTAAACAGCCTTGATAGTTGAATTGGGATAATGGTGTGCCTGCCGTGTATTAATGTGGGACGTGAGGTAATGTAACTCTATTTTGTTAATTACCTGAACCTGTAAATTCTTCCTGCCCTATGAGATTTCCACGACGCTTTAACGCCTCTCCCAGTTGAAACACTGCCATCGCATACAGTTTGCTGTGATTGTACCGGGTTATCACGTAAAAGTTTTGAAACCCCAGCCAGTATTCGTTACCTTTTTTGCCCAGAAGCTTCATGGGTGAAATTTCTGAATCAGGGTGACCGGTGACATCAACACCCTGTTTCTGGAACTCACCCAGAGTGCTGCTTGGCTTAAGGGAAACGTTGAATAACGTTGCGTCAACTTGCCCGGCATTGACCTGTACTGCAATCGATTGACCCTTGTTCCAGCCATGTTCCGACAGGTAGTTTGCAACACTGCCAATGGCATCCACTGGATTATTCCAGATGTCTCTCTTGCCATCACCATCAAAATCCACGGCGAAATGGCGGTAGCTGCTGGGTATGAACTGTCCGTAACCCATGGCGCCGGCGTAGGATCCTTTGAGGTCCGTTATCTCCAGATTCTCTTCCTTCACCAGAATAAAATACTCGTACAATTGACGACGAAAGAATTCGGCTCTTGGCGGATAGTCGAAGGCAAGGGTTGTTAATGCGTCAAGTACCCGGTAATTCCCCATGTGACGTCCATACATGGTCTCCACACCAATCACTGCTGTAATGATATTCGGGGGGACACCATAGGTCTGGTGGGCAAGGTCCAATTCCTTCTGATGCTGCATCATGAAAAAACGGCCTGAGACTATGCGGGTTGCCGTTAAGAAAATATCCTGATATTCATCCCATGTCAGAGTTTTTTCCGCCGGGCGTGATATCGCATTGATAATATTCTGCTTGTATTCAGCCTGCTCGAATATCGACAGCAAATCTGCCAGCTTCAAGCCTTCGGTCTCCGCCAGACTGGCGGCAAATTCCCGTACTTCTGGCCGTTCAGAGTAATCTACCTCTGCCGCCCGTGGGGAATCCCATGGGTAAAAGAATAATATAGTCAGGAACATCAGGAATGGTTTTACAGGTAATTCCAACACTTACTCCTATGACATGATTTGACGATGTGTTTGGATAGACATAAGGATGCCAAATCCTGCAAATAATGTAACGATAGATGTGCCACCAAAACTTACTAAAGGTAATGGCACACCCACCACGGGTACTACACCACTGACCATTCCAATATTCACGAATACATAGACAAAGAAAGTAAACGTTATCGTACCAGCCAGTAATCGATTAAATGTACTCTGAGCCTGTATTGCTATGATAGTTCCTCTGGCAATCAACAGAATATACAGGAATAACAGAACAATCACACCGATCAGACCCAACTCCTCCGCAAGAACAGCAATGATAAAATCAGTCCGGCTTTCCGGCAGAAAATCCAGGTGAGACTGGGTGCCTTCGAATAATCCTTTGCCGGTCAGTCCACCGGACCCTATCGCAGTTTTGGATTGAATGATATTCCAGCCATCGCCTAATGGATCACTTTCTGGATTCAGGAACGTTAATATCCGCCGTTGTTGGTAATCCAGTAACAGAAACCAGATAGCCGGAGCGGAGACAGCACACAATCCGAGGGCGCCAAATACGATCTTCCAGGGTACACCTGCCAGCAACAACACGAGAATCCCTGATATACTGATGATCAATGCCGTACCAAGGTCAGGTTGTAGAAAAATCAGACCTGTCGGTACTGCAATCATTAGCAGAGCCCAGAATATATGAATACTGTGCGGTGGTAATCTACGTTCGTGAAAATACCAGGCAAGGACCATGGGTAGCACCAGTTTCATCAGTTCAGATGGTTGAAAACCTATCAAGCCGGGAATGCGCAACCAGCGTTTGGAACCATTGACTTCATACCCATAGAAGTACACTACCACCAGCAGCAGGACGCCGAAAATAAATAGCCACCATGCCGTTCGAAGATAGAAAAAAGGAGAAATTTGCGCCACTATCAGCATGACGACTGCGGCAACCATGATCTTTATTATCTGCACTGTGACGGCGTCCAGATCCTGGTCAACAGCGCTGTAGAGGATCACCAACCCATAAGCAGAAATAGAAAACAACAGAAAAAGGAGAATAAAATCCACATGAATCCTGTCCCCCAGCCCGGCGGAACGACGAGAGTGTAAACCGAAATCCAATAATCTCCGGAAGGTATCCTGCTTCATGGTGATACTCCGGCAATCCTGTACTGACTTTCCAGGTAGTAATCGATAACCTGCCTGACAACCGGTGCAGCAAATTCACTACCACCGCCGCCATTCTCCACCAGCACGGCCAAAGCAATTTGTGGATTTTCAACGGGAGCAAACCCTACAAACCAGGCGTGTTTTCGCAGTCGTTCAGCCAGTTCTTCTTCGTTGTATACCTCTCCCTGCTTGATTCCCACTACCTGCGCAGTACCCGATTTACCTGCCATCCGGTACTCAATGTCCTGTCCGATGTAATACCACGCCGTACCGTTCTCGCCATATTCCTGGTTACCTCGATGGACAACCTTCTCCATCGCGTTTATCACCTCTTCCCAGATGTAGTCCGGCACCTGGTCGATATCCTTCATGTCTGCATTGTTGTTATTCAACAGTTCATTCGACCCCTTCAACATTCGGGGTGAAACCCATCTTCCCCGATTGGCCAGAACAGTCACCGCGGTCGCCAACTGCAAGGGAGTTGCCAGAATATCTCCCTGACCTATACCGATATTAACGGTATCACCTGGATACCAGGGTATTCCTCTGGCTTCCTGTTTCCACTCACTTGATGGCAGCAATCCATTTGCCGCCTCTGGAATATCCAATGATGTATCCCTGCCAAATCCAAACAATGAGAGGTATTCATGGATTTTTTCAATACCCAGATTTGTGGCCAGTCTGTAGTAATAAACGTTACAGGAGCGATAAATGGACTTTTGGAAATCGACGATGCCATGCCCACCAGCACCGGATTGAGTCCAGTTCCAGTCACGATACAACCACGAAGAGTTGGGCAATTTAAACCAGCCTGGATCCTGGAATTGGAAATCCATGCTCACCGCTCCGGTAACCAGCCCAGCCATTCCCAGCATCGGTTTTATAGTGGAACCCGGTTCGTACTGTCCCTGAACAACACGATTGAACAACGGTGTATCGATGGAATCTCTTAATCCGGCATAGGTTTCATAGTCGATACCGGTAACAAACAAGTTGGGGTCATAGGATGGATTACTCACCAACGCCAGAATACCACCGGTTTCTGGTTCAATAGCAACCACTGCGCCACGTCTCTCACCCAGCGCATCACTGGCGACCTGCTGCAGTGTTGAATCCAGGTGTAATGTCAGATTACGGCCGGGGACAGGATCAATTACTTCCAGTTCGTCCAACACCCAGCCACTGGCTGTGATTTCTACCCTGCGGTATCCAACAGAACCAAGCAGCACATCTTCGTAATATCTTTCAACGCCAATTTTGCCAATATGGCTGGTTCCGGAATACGCGGCCCTGTCCAGTTCTCTCGCATCTGATTCATTGATGCGACGGACGGAACCAACGGCATGCGCCAATAATTCACCCTTTGGATAATGGCGAATGAGGCGCGCTTCAATCTGTACTCCAGGCAGAATGTGTCTGTTAACTGCAATTTTCGCCTGTTGTTCCGATGAGAGCTTCAACACCACAGGTACAGGTTCATGCGGTCGTCTCTGGCTACTTTCGAGACGCTCATGGAAAGCTTCCCGTTCTTCTTCCGACAATCCTGTGAGTGCTTCAATCTTCGACAGAGTCTGATCAATGTCGTCAACCAGTTCCTTCGTCAGGGTCAGATTCAATACAGGAATATTATCCGCAATCAGTTCATTATTTCTGTCATAGATCAAACCGCGTACGGGGGGCAGTGGCTGGACCTGAATTCTATTATTGTCAGACATGGTGGCGTAGAGGTCATATTGGATGATCTGCAGATAGAACAGTCGCATCAGAAGAATCAGTGTCATCACAATCAACACAATAAATCCTGTGGCAGCACGTACAAAAAAAACCCAACTTTCACCGGATTGATCTTTAAGTACCCAGGGTTCTGCCATACTGACTACCGGTGATAGGGATGACCATTGATAACAGTCCATGCACGGTAGAGTTGTTCTGCGATCAGGACTGGTACCAGAAAATGAGGGAACGTCAATCGGGACAATGACCAGACAGCATCAGCGGTTGCGACAACCTCATCCTGTAACCCGTCCGGGCCACCGATTACGAATTGAACCACCTGATAATCATTGATCCACCCGGAGAGTCGTTCAGCAAGTTCTTCCGTACTCCAGATTGTTCCTTTCATATCAAGAGCAACATTGTATGCACCGACTTTCGTAGCGCCTTGAATTTTTCTGGCTTCTGCAATTCTACTTCTTTCCGGCACATGGTTTTTATTTCTTTTTGGAATCGCGAGTTCCGTCACGCTGAGGCTGCATTCCCGGGGCATCCGCCGTCGATATTCATCCACTCCTTCCCTCACCCAACCTGGCGGTCTTGCTCCCAGGGCAATCAGTTCCAGTTTCACTGATCCCTTCCCAGGCCTTCTTTAACCGGCAGGTCAGCCATACCCCATAACCGTTCAAGGTTATAAAAGTCTCGGGTTTCAGACTGCATGACATGTACTATAACGTCGGTCAAATCAATCAGCACCCATTCTCCCTCTCCAAGACCTTCTATACCCAGCGGCTTGATATCGATTGCAGCCGTCTGACTGATGACACTGTTTGTCAATGCCTTGACATGCCTGACGGATGAACCGGTGACAATAATCATATAATCGGCTAAATCAGTCTTGTTGACCACATTCAGACAACTGATGTCTTGTCCCTTTATCTCTTCGAGTGCGGAAATGATCAGATTCTTTAATTTAACATTGGGCATGTGTTCTTCTCTTAAACCCGTAGAGGGCTCTTCCTCTGTTGATACAATCCGTGATGATTTATGTATTGGATGACGGCCCCTGGCACGATCCCGCAGGGTACATCTCCCCGGTGAAACGCATTTCTGATATCAGTAGAAGAGGCCGGTATCTGCTCCAGTTCCAGGTATGCAACCAGCCCTGAAACATTGTAACCCAGATCATCAGTATTCACGGGTTCTCTCTCTGCTGCCCATTCCCTGATACCAACCGGTACCAGCGACTTGTCATGCCCTGGCCTCTTCAAAACGACAAGATGAGCCAAATCAGCGACCTTGCGCCACTCATACCATTGATCCAGGGTATAAAATGCATCCATACCCAGGACAATACACAGGGGGACATCAGCCAATTCTTCTCTCAGTGAACGGAGTGTATCAACGGTATAGGAAATTCCCTGCCGTTGTATCTCACGGTCATCTACTGTGACGCCCGAAACGTCTTCAACAGCAATCCTCAGCATTGCAAGTCTATGGTCAGCCGAACACTCCGGACGACTCCGATGCGGAGGTTCATAGGAAGGTATTAATCTGACACCGGACAGTCCAAGGTGCTCGCGGACGGCAACTGCAGAACGTATATGACCATAGTGAACCGGATCGAACGTTCCGCCAAGGATAGCGATGCTCCTGTTCAAAACGATTCACGTAAAAGTCGTTGCGGACTCATGAGCATCATTCTCTGATTTGTCCATCTCCAAGAACAACATATTTACGGGAAGTGAGACCCTCCAGACCAACCGGTCCGCGCGCGTGTAATTTATTCGTTGATATACCAATTTCCGCGCCCAGTCCATACTCGAAACCATCTGCAAAACGGGTTGATGCGTTGACGATGACGGAACTGGAATCCACTTCCCTCAAGAACCGTTGGGTAGCGTTGAAATCGTTCGTCACTATGGCATCCGTGTGCCTGGAACCATAATGATTGATGTGGTCAATGGCCGTGGAAATATCGTCTACGATCCGGATAGCCAGTACCGGCGCCAGATACTCCGCATACCAGTCACTTTCCTTTGCAGACTCAACCCTGCAGACATCAGCCAACAATTTGATAGTAGTCTTGCAACCTCTAAGCTCGACACCAGTCTCAACGTAACGTCTGGCAAGGGACGGCAGCACCTTGGGTGCAACTGAAGATGCGACCAGCAGTGTTTCCATTGCGTTGCAGACCGCAAAGTAATTAGTCTTCGAGTTAAACGCAATCTCTGAGGCCTTGTCCAGGTCCGCACTGTCATCGATATAAACATGACATATCCCATCCAGATGCTTGATCACAGGGATGGTCGCTTCATTGAGAATACGTTCAATCAGTCCTCTGCCGCCTCGTGGCACAATGACGTCAACATACTGGGACATCGTAATCAGTTCACCCACGGTAGAGCGGTCAGTGATTTCTACCATTTGAACTACGCAAGGATGCAGCCCTGATCTGGCAATGCCTGCTTTCAGGCATTGACCCAGGGCAAGATTTGAATGAATCGATTCCGAGCCGCCACGCAGAATCACGGCATTCCCGGACTTCAGGCAAAGACTCGCCGCATCAACTGTGACGTTTGGCCGCGACTCATAGATTATACCAACCACCCCAAGCGGTGTACGCATTCTGCCGACCTGCAGCCCATTGGGGCGGTAGGACATCTCCGTAATTTCGCCAACCGGATCATCAAGCCCGGCAACCTGGTGTAGCCCTTCCACCATGACGTCAAATCTGGAATCGTTGAAGGTTAACCGGTCAAGCAAGGCTTCTGCCATCCCTTTCCGACGTCCTGCTTTCAGGTCTTTTTCATTTTCCGCCATCAGAAAATCACGCCTGGCAAGGATTTCCTTACCGGCCGCCAACAGTGCTTCATTTTTTTGCGCTGTGGATGCAAGCCGATTTTCAGCAGCAGCCTGATATGCTGACTGTCCGAGACCCAGCATGTAATCCCTGATGTTGGTTGCGGCTATCGCCTTCATCGTCATAATCCAGCTCCATAAAAACGCTATTATACATAGCCCCCGGATAACACTACCACTGGACTGTCAAGACAATGGCCGAAACAAAGCATCAAAACGTCCCTTTACGGTTCTTTGATCAGGAACCACTGGAACTGGCAAGGGCCTTGCTGGGAAAAGTTCTGCGCCATCGCTACACACATCCTGAACTCGGGAGTATCTGGCTGTCAGCCTTGATTATCGAGACCGAGGCGTACGAAATGGCCGAGAAAGGCAGCCATGCCTCACAGGGATTCACACAGAAACGGGCGGCGCTGTTCATGCCCCCCGGGACAATTTACATGTATTATGCACGGGGCAGGGATTCACTTAATTTTTCCGCAAAGGGCACTGGCAACGGAATTCTGATCAAGTCCGGGTATCCCGTAGTGGATGCCACAAGTCCGCTGTCATCACTCAAGGTAATGCAATCCCTCAATCCTTCCCGCTCCGGTATCAGACCCAGACATCGATTGTGTAAGGGACAGACATTGCTTTGCCAGTCGCTCAATCTGAAAGTGAAGGAATGGGACCAGCGCCTTCCTGACGATGCGTTCAGGTTGAGCGATACCGGTTACCGGGTCAAACGCATCATACAGTGCCGAAGACTTGGCATTCCGGCCGGGCGGGACGAACATCTTCCTAATCGGTTCATTGATTATGACTATGCAAAACATTGCACCAGCAACCCACTCACCAGACGGCACTGGAAAATCAATCAGGATTACCGGATTATTGAACCCGGGCAGCCTCCTACCCCTGTAGTTCGGCAATGACTTTCTCTATTTCATCCAGGCGTGCAAGCGAATCATTCATCTCGAATAATCGCTGTTTAACCAGATTATCGCAGGGTAACAACTCAGTCAGCCGGGCGCCGACATTCTCCGCAATATTAAGGTCCACCTCATATTTAAGACTTTCTATCTGCTGATGCTGCATCAAGGTTTGAAGAATCGTGGCCAGATACGCCTGATGTTCCGGCAGTGGTAAATCAATTTCCTGGTCCAGGAACTCCACATGCGCCATCATGAGTCTGTCAGGCCGTTCATATTGATCGAGGATAGCAAACTTCATTTGACCTTCCGCCAGGATTCCCAACATGCCATTCGGCAACTGGTTAAAATCGATAACCTTACTGTAGGTTCCCTGGAGGCTGATCCTGGGTAATTGATCTTCAGCATTACTCAGGACCTGATTCCCTTCCCGAATCATAACGACGCCAAAGCCGGAATCCTCACTCATGCACTGTTTAATCATATCGAGGTATCGCGGCTCAAATATCTGGAGGGGTAAACGTCCACCAGGAAAGATGACCAGCGGTAAAGGAAATAAAGGAATTTCTGCCATGGTGAAGAAGTTTACCTCACTCCCTTTCCTAATGCAGAACCGAAAGTTAAACTCGATGCAAACCCCTTGAGTTAAACTCAACTTGGATTACCTTCAGCTTGCGATACTCTCCCTGATACAGGGCATAACCGAGTTTCTACCCATTTCAAGTTCCGCTCATCTGCTGCTGCCACATCACCTGCTTGGCTGGAAAGATCAGGGATTGGCGTTTGATACGGCGGTTCACCTTGGATCACTGTTGGCTGTGCTCAGTTACTTTCGCACTGATATCGTGAGACTGACGTCTGCGCTGACGGGTGCAATCATGACCAGACAGCAATCCAGTGACAGCCGTTTCGCCATATTCCTGATTATTGCCAGCCTGCCGGTTCTCATCGTCGGTTATTTCAGCAGGACTTTCGTGGAGTCGAATCTGCGGTCTCTGGAAGTCATCACCCTGGCAACTTTCGTATTTGCCATCGCATTACTGGTGGCAGACCTGACTGGACGAAGACAACGGGATGCAAACACGTTGCAACTTTCTTCAGCGTTACTGATCGGATTAAGCCAGTGTGTCGCCCTGATTCCCGGGGCATCCCGATCCGGTGTTACCATGACCATGGCTTTGATGCTGGGTTTTACCCGTGAAGGGGCATCGAGAATTTCTTTCATGATCGCAATTCCGGCAATCGCCGGCGCCTGCCTGCTGAAGATCAGCGACCTCATGAATTCCGGCCAATCCGTCGATTGGCTGATGATGTTGACCGGTGGGTTGATTGCCGCAGTGAGCGCCTATCTCTGCGTCCGATTATTCCTTGGACTAATAGAGAAGATCGGGTTCCTGCCCTTTATTGTTTACCGGCTGATACTGAGTTCAGTGTTGTTTTTTATGATGATATAGAACGTTACAAACAATTTTTTGTTCGAATCAAAACGGGATATCATCGTCAAAGTCATCCTCGGGTGGCGGTTCCATTTCATTCTGACTACGACGGGATGGACCACCGGATGGAGCGGATGTATCCGATGACATGCCACCGCGACTGTCCAGCATCTGCATTTCATTCGCCACAATTTCGGTAGTGTAATGCTTCTGCCCGTCTCTTTCCCACTGCCGTGTGCGCAATTCCCCTTCCAGATAAACTTTGGAACCTTTCCGCAGGTATTCATTCACTATTTCTGCCAGACGGTTAAAAAACACAACCCGATGCCACTCGGTCTTTTCTCTGTTCTCACCTGTCTCCCGGTCCTTCCAGCCTTTTGTCGTCGCCACCGTAATATTAGTGACCGGATTACCGTTCGGCATATAACGGGTTTCCGGATCCTGACCCAAATTACCCACCAGTATGACTTTGTTAATTCCCCGTGCCATCGCTCTCTCCTGTGCCTGTTATTCCTATGTACTGCAAGTCTTTTTCATCGAAGCTGGTACTGTCAACTTTCAGGTATGCTACACCTTCTTTTTCCACCAGTACTACATCAAGTACGCCACCCATGGATGATAACCTTTCTATAAAACTATTGGCAGAGACTCCCCTGGATATATCGAAATTAATAGTCCTGCTCTCGACACTGTTTAGATTTTGAAGCTTGAGAGACAGGATAAACCACAGAAGACAGATGACGCCATTAACGTACATCACGTGCGAAATATCGCCCACGGTCAATATCAATCCTCCTACAAGTCCACCCAGAAATGTGCCAGTGAACTGAAATGTGGAATAGACCCCCATACCGGTTCCACGTGTACCCGCTGCAACTGACCGGCTGACATGCGCCGGGAGCAGGATTTCCAGCAGGTTGAATGCTATAAAAAACCCCAATATCAATATCAACATGGAGAAATAGCCGTTGTCCATTCCCAATCCGGTCAATGAAGCAAACATCAGAACGATCGACACTGACATGATACTTTTCGATTGTCCTTTCCTGTCAGACAACCAGATAAAGGGGGACATGATGATTGCGGAAGCCAGCAGGATTCCCAGGTAGTAGATTGAATGAACAGCTTCGTTTATGCCAATACCTTTCAGCAGAAGTGGGAAAACCAGAAATCCCGACGTCAGAAAAAAGTGCAGAAACATCACACCAACATATATCGGAATGAGCGCAGGATTGAACAGTATTGATCGTAGCTTTTCGGTAACGACAGCGGTATTCAGATTCGTTTTTATAACCGTGGGTGTCGGAATGACCTTCCAGACCAGCAGTATTCCAATAACACCGGTGACAGCGGAGAACAGGAATATGCTGGCATGGCCAAACCAGGTGGCGAGTGCAGGACCAATAACAACAGATAACCCGAAAGACCCGGCAATGCCAACGCCAATAATGGCCATTGCCTTTGAACGATGCTCTATTCTCGTCAGGTCCGATATCAACGCAAACAAGGTGCTCGCAATGGCGCCGCATCCCTGCAACAAACGGCCGAACAATATACTGTAGATATCGTTCGAAAAACCCGCAATCAGACTACCCATGACAAATATTCCAAGACCCAGGACTATAATGCACTTACGCCCAAATCGATCTGACAGCAGACCCATGGGAATCTGAAGAATTGCCTGGGACAGTCCATAAATACCCACCGCTATTCCAATCAATAAGGGAGTGCTGTTGTCTACTTTATCGGCAACGAGGGGCAGTACAGGCAGGATGGCAAATAAACCAAGCATTCGCACCATGAACAGTATTGCGATGGAAACTGCTGAGCGTATCTCCAGATTATTCATTGTCAAAACTTATGTGCAAACCCGTATGGATAACCGGAGCCTTCAGCGGGCCAAAAACTCGCCCTGCCGCTGTCGCGGAGCAAACAGGCCGGCTTATTTGGATTTTATTCGTCATGTTTGATAAGAGGTGAGGAAACAGCTTGCCGGATTAGACATCTGTCGCTGTAGAAACAAGACCTGTTGGGAACTGGTGACATTTCGGGCTTTGCCTGGAAGTATACAAACTTATATTATCTGTCCCCCTTCAATCCGATACGTCTGTAGGAAAACATTTATTTTCAAGCGAAACCAGATGATAACAAATTCAGCCAGTTCGCACAGGCATCACCTGTTAATTCGCAATCTGTCATACTCATTCCTCTTACAGAAAGATGCAGCAATTCGTCGTGACTATGGAACAAAATCGTTATGAGTGATATTTCGATTCGGGGTGCACGTACACACAACCTCAAGAATATTGATCTGGACATCCCCAGGAACCGACTGGTGGTGGTCACAGGGCTCTCTGGTTCCGGCAAGTCTTCACTGGCGTTTGATACGCTCTATGCAGAAGGTCAAAGACGTTATGTGGAATCGCTTTCCGCTTATGCCCGTCAGTTTCTGTCACTCATGGAAAAGCCGGATGTTGATCATATCGAAGGACTTTCACCAGCGATTTCCATAGAACAGAAGTCAACCAGCCATAATCCACGATCAACAGTAGGAACGATTACCGAGATCTATGATTACCTGCGATTACTGTTTGCACGGGTTGGTGAACCACATTGTCCGGTCCACGGAATCAAACTGGAAGCGCAATCAGTGAGCCAGATGGTGGACCATGTACTGTCACTGGATGGGGCAGGCCGGGTCATGCTGCTCGCTCCCATGATAAAAAACAGGAAAGGAGAGCATCTTCATTTATTCAGGGAATTAAAATCCCAGGGATATGTCCGTGCCCGGATCAACGGGATCGTTACTGAACTGGATGACCTGCCGGTACTCGATAAAAACAGGCAACACACCATTGAAGTCGTCATTGATCGATTCCGTATACGTGATGATATCCAGGTCAGACTGGCAGATTCTTTCGAAACGGCTGTACAGATATCAGAAGGTTTGGCAGGCATATCATTTATGGATGAAGAAAGGGATGAAATTTTGTTTTCAGCACGTTTCGCCTGCCCGGTCTGCCAGCATTCCATTGCGGAACTCGAGCCCCGGTTCTTTTCCTTCAACAACCCGGCCGGGGCCTGCAAGACCTGTGATGGTCTCGGAATAAATCAGTTTTTTGACCCGGGAAACGTGGTAAGAAATCCTGAAATCAGCCTTGCGGAAGGCGCCATACATGGTTGGGACAGGCGCAACATATATTATTATCAAATGTTGTGCAGCATTGCCGATCATTTTGGTTTTCCGCTGGAAACTCCTTTTGGTCAACTACAACCGCATTTTCAACATCTCGTTCTTTATGGCAGTAAAAAAGAAAAAATCCGCTTCCGTTACGTCAACGACAAAGGGAATGAATATACACGGGCACATGCCTTCGAAGGCATTATCCCCAATATGGAACGACGCTTTCGCAATACTGACTCACAGATGGTCAGAGATAATCTTGCAAAATTTCTGAGTACTCAACCCTGCCCGGAATGTAATGGCAGCCGACTTAACAGCGATGCCCGGGCTGTCACTATCAATGGAAGTTCGTTGTCTGACATAACGGGTCTTTCGATTCACGATTGTCATGCGTACTTCAGTGCACTGACGCTTCCCGGGCAGCGTGGAAAAGTGGCAGACAAAATACTCAAGGAAATCAGATCACGGCTCAGTTTCCTGATGTCCGTTGGTCTTAACTACCTGACGCTGTCACGTAGCGCCGGTACGCTCTCCGGCGGTGAATCCCAGAGAATCAGACTGGCCAGTCAGATTGGAGCGGGTCTGGTAGGCGTCATGTATATCCTTGATGAGCCGTCTATTGGTCTGCATCAACGAGACAATGCACGTCTGCTGGATACATTGACTCGACTGCGTAATCTTGGCAATACCGTTATCGTGGTTGAACACGATGAAGAGGCTATAAAAACCGCTGATTTCATTATTGATATTGGTCCCGGAGCCGGTGTTCATGGCGGAGAAATTGTTGCAAAGGGCTCACTGGCAGATGTTTGCGAAAATCCGGAATCCATTACCGGCCAGTATCTATCCTCTGTGAAAAATATTCCGGTTCCTCGGATACGACACTCCTTTGATGAGAACAGGGTTCTGACATTATCGGGAGCAAGAGGCAACAATCTCAAAGACATTACACTGACCGTTCCCCTGGGTCTTCTGACCTGTATCACCGGGGTTTCAGGGTCAGGTAAATCAACATTGATCAATCAAACCCTCTACCCGATCGCAGCAAGGGAACTCAATGGCGCCACTACCCCTGAAATCGCAGACTATGAATCAATAGAGGGGTTGAAACAATTGGACAAAGTCGTCGAAATTGATCAAAGCCCGATTGGCAGAACACCCCGGTCCAATCCGGCAACCTATACCAACATGTTTACACCGATTAGAGAACTCTTTGCAGCGACACCCGAAGCACGGTCCAGGGGATATAAACCCGGGCGTTTCAGTTTTAACGTCAAAGGCGGGAGATGTGAAGCGTGTCGGGGTGACGGGCTGATCAAGGTAGAAATGCATTTTCTGCCGGATATCTACGTGACCTGCGATGAGTGTAAGGGCAAGCGGTACAATCGTGAGACACTGGAGATCAGGTACAGAGGCAAGTCTATTGACGATATTCTGAATATGACTGTTGAGGAAGCTTTTGAGTTTTTCTCTGTTGTGCCAATGATTGCACGACGTCTGCATACCCTGTTGGACGTTGGCCTTGGATACATACATCTGGGTCAGAGTGCGACAACATTATCGGGCGGAGAGGCACAACGGGTGAAACTCTCGCGGGAACTTTCCAAACGCGATACCGGTAAAACACTGTACATACTTGACGAGCCAACCACCGGCCTGCACTTTCACGATATACAGCAATTTCTTGAGGTCATCAATCAACTACGTGACCATGGCAATACCATTATCGTGATTGAACACAATCTTGACGTCATCAAAACTGCGGACTGGGTCATCGACCTGGGACCGGAAGGCGGTGGAGAAGGCGGAGAGATCATAGCAACCGGGACACCGGAACAATTATCCTGTTGCAGTCACTCATTTACCGGGCAATTTTTGAAGACAGCCCTGAGCCGGTAGATAGCCCTGAACCGGTAGACAAATAATTTTTCAATCAGTCTCTATTCTTCGTCAAAATCGTCGTCGTCTTCATCAAACTCGGGCAGCGGTCTGCCAACCAGTTCAATGAATGCCATAGGCGCTGCATCACCGGTCCTGAATCCACACTTCAGTATCCTGGTATAGCCACCCTGGCGTTCCTTGTACCTGGGTCCCAATTCGGAAAATAACTTCCCTACCGCCGCTTTGCTTCCAGTCCGTGCGAACGCCAGACGACGATGGGCGACGGAATCATTTTTCGCCAGCGTTATCAGCGGTTCCGCAACCCGTTTCAATTCACGTGCTTTAGGCACCGTGGTTTTAATCACCTCGTGTTCAAAAAGAGAACAGGACATGTTGCGAAACATGGCTTTTCGATGGGCACTATTTCTATTGAGATGTCTACCGCTTTTACGGTGTCGCATGGCACTAATCCTGATATCGCTGGTTATTCAATTCCGTAGTGTCTAACCTAAAACCCTGTCATCCCCACGCAAACTGGTCGGCGGCCAGTTTTCCAGACGCATACCCAGAGCAAGTCCTCTGGTTGCAAGTACGTCTTTTATTTCCGTAAGAGATTTCTTTCCAAGATTTGGTGTTTTCAACAACTCGACTTCGGTGCGTCGTATCAAATCGCCAATGTAGTAAATATTTTCTGCTTTAAGACAATTGGCTGATCTTACAGTCAGTTCAAGATCATCCACGGGTCTAAGCAGTACCGGGTCGATTTCGTCCTGTTTTTCTTCAATTTCCGGTTCCTGTTCTTTCTCCAGGTCGACAAACACAGAAACCTGCTGTTGCAGAATTGTCGCTGCACGTCGAATGGCTTCCTCCGGATCAAGCGTCCCGTTACTTTCCAGATCAATGATAAGTTTGTCCAGGTCTGTTCGCTGCTCAACCCGGGCACTGTCTACCTTGTAGGAGACCCGGCGGATTGGGCTGTATGACGCGTCAAGTAGAAGGCTGCCAATGACCCGTCCTTCTTCTTCTCCGGTCATCCTGATATCTGCCGGTTCATAACCTCGACCACGACCGACTTTGGCGCGAATGCGTAAGGATCCATTTTCGTTGATATGCGCAATGACGTGATCCGGGTTGGCGATTTCAACATCATGGCTCAGTTGGAAGTCTCCTGCAGTGGCTATGCCAGAGCCGGATTTTTCCAGGATCAATTCAGCATCGTCAGTGGTATTCAACTTGACTGCCACACCTTTCAGGTTGAGGAGAATTTCGATTACATCTTCCTGAATACCCTCAATGGTGCTGTATTCATGCAGAACACCGTCGATTTCCACTTCCACAATGGCACAACCTGGCATTGAAGAAAGCAGTATTCGACGAAGAGCATTACCCAACGTGTGGCCGAATCCTCTCTCAAGAGGTTCGAGAATGACGGTAGCACGGGTATTGTTCAGCTGCTCTACCTGAATATGCTTTGGCGCCAGAAACTCTAATGATGAATGGGGCATAAATACACCTGTCGATGAAAATTGGAAAATTACCTGATTACTTGGAGTACAGTTCTACGATCAGACTTTCGTTAATCTCTGCCGGCAACTCATCTCTTTCAGGATAAGTTTTAAACAGTCCACTCAAGTCGTCCTGGTTGACTTCTACCCATCCCACAGAGGATCGCTGTGCCGCCAAAGCCAGTGCGCCTTGAATTCGCAATTGGCTTTTTGATCTTTCCCTGATGGCAATCACATCTCCTGCAGCAACCTGGTAGGAGGGGATATTAACTACAGAGCCGTTTACCAGAATGGATTTATGCGACACCAACTGCCGGGATTCTGCCCGTGTGGATCCAAATCCCATGCGATAAACAACATTATCCAGTCGACGTTCAAGAATCCGCAGCAGGTTTTCACCCGTTGCACCTTTTTGTCGGTCGGCTTTCTTGTAGTAATTTCGAAACTGTTTTTCCAGCACACCATATAAACGGCGTACTTTCTGTTTTTCACGTAATTGAATAGCGTAATCCAGCAGACGCTCTCTGTGGTGGCCATGTTGCCCTGGCAGATTTTCTATCCGGCACTTTGATTCAATTGGCCTTACGCCACTTTTCAAAAACAGGTCAGTTCCCTCTCTTCGGGATAACTTCAATTTCGGTCCGAGATATCGAGCCATTATTGTCTCCTCACTTACACCCGGCGCTTCTTGGGTGGTCTGCATCCATTATGCGGTATGGGGGTTACGTCGGTAATATTGGTGATACGAAACCCGACTCCATTCAATGCACGAACAGCTGCTTCACGTCCTGGTCCGGGACCTTTTACGAATACTTCCAGATTCTGCAGGCCGTATTCCAGGGCAGCATTGCCTGCACGTTCTGCCGCTATCTGGGCAGCAAACGGTGTACTTTTTCTGGCGCCACGGAAACCTGACCCGCCAGCTGTTGCCCATGCCAGCGCACCACCCTGTCGATCGGTAATGGTCACGATTGTATTGTTGAAGGACGCATGAATATGTGCGAGCCCATCTGCAATTTGCCGTTTTCCCCGGCGTCTTGATGGTTCGGCTGCTGTGGTTCCCGTCTCTGACTGTTCACTCATCATCTATTTCCTGATTGGCTTTTTGGGCCCCTTCCTGGTTCTGGCATTGGTTTTGGAGCGCTGTCCGTGAACCGGCAGATTTCGCCGGTGGCGAATACCGCGATAGCAACCCAGATCCAACAGACGTTTAATGTTCAATTGTTCTCCGCGGCGCAGATCGCCTTCAACTGTCAACGTGGCAATGCCACTCCGCAGTTTGTCCAACTCTTCTTCACTCAAATCCTGCATCTTCGTAGAAGGGTTTACGCCACTGGTATCGCACAGATTGCGTGCTGTCTTGCGACCTATGCCGTAGATATAGGTTAGTGAAACTTCCGCATGTTTATTATCCGGTATATTGATCCCCGCTAAACGTGCCATATTGATACTCCCAAAAGACCGTCAGTTAACCCTGACGCTGCTTGTGCCGTGGTTCTGTACAGATTACCCGCACTGTGCCCTTGCGTCGGATAACCCGGCAGTTTCGGCACATTTTTTTTACGGATGCTCTTACTTTCATTGTCCTGCTCCATTCTTATCTATTCAGATCAGTTCTGAACGATTCTTCCTGTTCGTGTCCCATACGTTCTCAACGTCGCCTGCCAAAATTATGCAGGTTTGATTTTTTCATCAATGATTCGTACTGATGTGACATCAGGTGCGTTTGTACCTGGGACATAAAATCCATCACCACAACAACCACGATCAACAGTGCCGTACCACCTAGCTGGAATGTAATGTTGAACTGTACAATCAGGAACTGCGGTAACAGGCAGACAGCCGTCATGTAGAGAGATCCAAACAGCGTGAGTCGGGTCAGGATAGTGTCGATGTATCGGGCGGTCTGTTCACCGGGACGATATCCGGGAATAAACGCACCCGATCTCTTTAGATTATCTGCTACTTCCCTGGGATTATACATGATCGAGGTGTACCAGAAGCAGAAGAATATTATACCGATAGAGAATAGAATGATGTTCAGTGGCTGCCCAGGTGCAATCTGCAGACTCAGTTCCTGCAGCCATTCCATATCCGGTGACTGTCCGAACCACTGACCTATCGAAGCGGGAAACAGTAACAGGCTGCTGGCAAAAATAGCCGGTATAACACCAGCCATATTGACCTTCAGGGGCAGTTCCGTGGTTTGCGAAGCATACGCTCCCCTACCCTGTTGTCGTCTTGTATTCAGTGTAATCTTCCGCTGTCCCCTCTCTACAAATACCACGAACGCAACAATGAGTATGGCCAGTGCACCAATAATAAGAAGAGCCATGATTGAAATCTCACCCTGGCGTGCCTGCTCGAATGACTGACCGATCGCACCGGGGAAACTGGCCACGATACCCGCGAATATGAGGATGGAAATGCCATTGCCTACACCTCTTTCGGTCACTTGTTCTCCCAGCCACATCAGGAACATGGCGCCGGTGACCAGCGTGGTGATGGCGACAAAATGAAATGCTATCGTACTCTCATAGGAAAGTCCCTGGGACGCAAGCCCGCTACTGAACGCAAACCCCTGAATCGTGGCAAGCAACAGTGTGCCGTAGCGCTTGTACTGCGCAATCTTGCGTCGGCCCGACTCACCTTCCTTTCGCAACTGTTGCAGCGAAGGGGTAGTCGCCACCAGAAGTTCTCCGATGATCGATGCTGAGATATAGGGCATGATACCCAGGGCAAGGATGCTCATTCTCTCCAGTGCACCGCCTGAGAACATATTGAACAGGTCCAGTATTCCGCCCTGATTCTGATCAAACAGGGCTCTCAGATTATCCGGATTTATGCCCGGCACCGGAATGTGACTACCGATACGGTACACGACGATGGCCAGCAACACATACATGAGTCGCTGTCTCAACTCGGAGAGACCTCTGCCTCTGCCAGCCTGCCCTTGCATGGTAGTCGTCATTTTCCTGTTCTCGATCCTTTTCCGGCTACTGGTCCTGGATTGATCCACCCGCAGCTTCTATCGCTGACCGGGCTCCTCTGGTGACACCGATTCCCTTCAGGGTAACTGCCTTCGACAAACTGCCTGACAGCATTACTCGTGCACGCTTCATGTTGTCACTAATGACATTGGCATCTTTGAGCGCTTTGAGATCAATCACTTCTGCTTCTACTTTTTCCAATTCGGACAGTCTGATTTCCGCAGTTACTCTTGCCATGGCTGAATTGAAACCAAACTTTGGCAGACGCAATTGAATCGGTTGCTGACCGCCTTCAAAACCAGGTCGAATACGACCGCCTGATCTGGACTTCTGCCCTTTGTGACCTCGCCCCGCAGTCTTGCCCTTACCACTGCCTATACCCCGGCCTACACGTTTCCCGGTGGTTTTACTGCCTCTGGCGGATGTTATTGAATTTAATCGCATGTTTTACTCCGGTCTTACTGGACCAGTTCCTCTACCTGAACCATGTAAGAGACTTTATTGATCATGCCGCGATTTGCGGGTGTATCAGGAACTTCCACAGTCTGATGGATTTTTCGTAAACCTAATCCCGCAACACAAGCCTTATGATTCTTCAACTTGCCAATTGTGCTTTTGGTTAAAGTCACTTTGATTTTACTATCCGCCATGGGCCTATCCTGTTACCTGTTCCGGCAGTAATCCGCGCTTTTCGGCGACATTGTCGGGAGAACGCATTCCCTGCAGTCCCTTGAAGGTTGCACGCACAACATTAACCTGTGTTGTGGAACCATATGATTTGGCCAGTACATTGTGGACACCCGAAACTTCCAGGACAGCACGCATGGTCTTACCCGCGATAATCCCGGTACCTTCCGATGCGGGCTGCATATAGATCCTGGAGGCTCCATGCTTCGCGGTAATTGGATATTGGATCGTGGTACCGTTCAACTCCACCTGTATCATGTTATGGCGTGCCGCCTGCATTGCTTTCTGAATAGCCAGAGGAGGTTGCTGGGCTTTCCCGCGACCGTAGCCAACTCGACCATTGCCATCACCAACCACCGCCAGGGCGGTATATCTCAAACTCCTGCCACCCTTGACCACCTTGGTAACCCGTTTGACTTTTATCAGTTTCTCCAGGAGACCTTCTTCGTTTTCCTGGTTGTCGTTATACGCCATACTGAATCCTCTAATCTTTTATTGGGGCGCCTAAAACAGCAACCCACCTTCCCGAGCGGCTTCTGCGAGCGCCTTGACTCGACCATGATACTTGTAACCTGATCGATCAAATGCCACTCGTTCTATGCCCAACGATTTAGCTCGCTCCGCTATCAATGTACCGACTTTTCTCGCACCGCCCACGTTTCCACTATCCTTGTCATGCAAAGGCGCTTCTACCGTAGAGGCTGATGCTTCAATATGATCGCCGCCAGCAGAAATCACCTGGGCATACATATGTCTTGGAGACCGGAAAACAGTGAGCCTGGGGATCCCCAGACCAACCATGTGCTTTCTTCCTCTTCTGGCTCTACGGAGCCTCATCTGTTTTTTCTTGTTCATTTCCGTCTTCTGTCTGTCCTACTTCTTCTTGGCTTCCTTGCGCCTTACATGCTCGTCAATGTAACGAACACCCTTACCTTTGTATGGCTCCGGCGGTCGAAACGACCGTATCTCCGCAGATACCTGTCCAACGAGCTGCTTATCAATACCCTTTACCAGAATTTGGGTCTGGGTGGGTGTCTCAACTTCGATGCCATCAGGAATCGAATATTCGATGGGATGAGAAAACCCCAGGGTCAGAATGAGTTTCTTTCCCCTGATCTGTGCTCTGTAGCCAACACCCTGGAGTTCCAGTGACTTCTGAAAACCATCGCTAACACCAACAACCATATTGTTTACCAGAGACCTGAATGTCCCAACCAAAGCATTGGAATTCCTGTCCGATTTTGTCGCCGCAAGCAACAATGCATTGTCTTCCAGTCTGATCTCCACCAATTCATGCACAGTCAGGTTCAGCGTGCCCTTTCCTCCTTTGACACTCACCGTCTGTCCATCCAGAGTGACGTTTACACCACCCGGGACGTCAACTGGATTGTTTGCAATTCGGGACATCTGTTATACCTCCGTTAAAACACCGAGCAGATCAACTCGCCGCCAATTCCTGCTGAGCGGGCCGCACGATCAGTCATCACACCCCTGTTCGTCGACAAAATAATAATTCCGAGTCCACCTTTCACACTGGGAATATTGTCTTTACCCTTGTATTGACGCAGTCCGGGTCTGGAGAGCCTTTTTATCTCCTCTATGACAGGCTTGCCTTCAATATATTTCAACTTGATATTCAGCGTGGACTTACCGGTGTCTCCCTTTGAGACGACAAAATCATCCACAAATCCTTCGTCCCGCAGAACCCGCGCAATAGCTGTCTTTGTCCTGGATGAGGAGATGGACACTTCGCCAATTCTTGCCAGCTGTGCATTGCGAATGCGCGTCAGCATATCCGCCAGAGGGTCCTGCATTGTCATTGCCTGCTCCTTACCAACTTGACTTGACCAGGCCAGGTACATCACCTCGCATGGCAGCTTCGCGCAACTTGGTCCGCGCAAGACCGAATCTTCGATAAACCGCGTGTGGTCTCCCGGTCAGCCAACACCGGCGTACCTGTCGACAGGGGCTCGCATCTCTCGGTAACTGCTGCAGCTTAAGCTGGGCGTCCCAACGATCTCCGTCTGATGTCTCCGGATTGCGGATTGTTTCCTTCAGTGCCGCTCGTTTAGCCGCGTACTTCTTCGCAATACGCTGTCGCTTCAGTTCACGGTTTATCATTGATATTTTAGCCATCGTCTATCCGTACTTGTTAACTTGATTCCCTTAACGGGAAATTAAAGGCATGCAGCAATGCCCTGCTCTGATCATCCGTTACCGCAGTCGTCACTATGTCAATATCCAGACCACGAATCCGATCAATCTTGTCGTAGTCTATCTCGGGGAAAACAATCTGTTCTGCTATACCCATTGCAAAATTCCCATGTCCATCAAAGGATCGAGGGTTGATTCCCCGGAAATCCCGTTGTCTCGGAATTGCGATATTGATCAGGCGATCAAAAAATTCATACATGCGTTCACGGCGCAAAGTCACTTTGCATCCGACCGGAAATCCGTCACGAATCTTGAACCCGGCTATCGACTTGCGAGCATTGGTAACAATGGCTTTCTGGCCGGCAATGGCTTCCAGATTCTCTACCGCGGCATCGAGCTGTTTTCTATCAGCAACGGCTTCACCAACACCCATGTTCAGCACGATTTTGCTGAGCCTGGGCACTTCCATGACATTGCTCAAACCAAGTTCATCTTTGAGAGCGGGTTTGATTTCCTGTTCGTATTTTTTCTTTAAATCAGCCATTTACCTAACCGTCGATCTGTTCACCGGTTGATTTGAATATCCGTACTTTTCTGCCGTCATCCAATTTTTTTATCCCTATCCGGTCTGCCTTGTTTGTCTCACTGTTGTATATGGCAATGTTGGATGCCTGCACAGGAGCTTCTTTTTCAATAATACCGCCAGCCTGTCCCATCTGGGGATTACCCTTGGTATGACGTTTGACCATGTTCACACCAGAGATATACAAGCGGCCATTGTCCAACATCCGGGTAACTATTCCGGTTACTCCCTTGTCCTTACCCGTGATGACGATGACCTGGTCATCTTTTCTGATCTTTTGCATTAGATAAACCCTTACAACACTTCCGGCGCCAGGGAGATAATCCGCATGAAATTATCGTCACGGAGTTCCCTGGTGACCGGTCCGAATATTCGAGTTCCTATCGGCTGCCTCTGAGCGTTGAGTAGAACAGCGGCATTGCCATCGAATCGGATGACAGAACCATCGGAACGACGAACACCTTTCTTTGTACGAACCACTACAGCATCCAAAACCTGTCCTTTTGTGACACGCCCTCTCGGAATTGCCTCCTTGACCGTGACCTTGATCACGTCACCTACATGAGCGTACCTTCTCTTCGAACCACCCAACACCTTGATACACATCACCCGGCGCGCACCACTATTGTCCGCTATATCCAAATATGTCTGCGCCTGAATCATGCCTTTAACTCCACATCCAAATTTCTTTCATTCAGCCATTCTTTAACTGCCAGACGGCTGAACTGCCTGGCCGAAAGTCAACGTGCTGTTAAAAAACAGAAGACTTTCTGTCGATACTTTTCAGTTCCCATGCCTTGGTTCTCGAAATCGGTCTGGTTTCCATGATGGTGACTACATCACCTTCCTGACATGCATTCTCCGGATCATGGGCGTGAATCTTCCGAGAACGCTTGATATATTTACCGTATAACGGATGCTTGATCCGTCGTTCAACCAGAACCGTAATTGTCTTGTCCATCTTGTTACTGACAACGGCGCCACTTGCCGTACGCGCCAGGTTTTTTTGTTCGCTCATAGTCTTCCTAAGTCGCCGACCGGCGCTTTTCACCCAGAATGGTCTTGACCCGTGCAATGTCTCTGGATACTTCTTTCAACAAATGAGACTGCCGCAACTGTCCGGTAGATTGTTGCATTCGAAAATTGAATTGATCCTTGACCATTTTTTCAAGCTCTACTTTCAACTCGTCGACAGACTTGTCTCTTAACTCAGATGCTCTCATGACATGCTCTCCCTTACATGACCTGACGTTTTACGAACGAGGTCGTGAATGGCAGTTTTGCAGCCGCGAGGCGTAATGCTTCCCTGGCAACTTCTTCTGTTACACCTTCCATTTCATATAACACCCTTCCCGGTTTGACCTGGGCTACCCAGTACTCAACGTTCCCCTTACCCTTGCCCTGCCGGACTTCCAGCGGTTTTTGCGTTATGGGCTTGTCCGGAAAAACCCTGATCCAGATCTGACCACCTCTTTTTACCCGGCGTGTTATGGCACGGCGACCTGCCTCGATCTGACGTGCCGTAATCCGGCCTCTACCCGTGGCTTTCAAACCGTATTCACCAAAATTGACAGAGTTGCCCCGGTGGGCAAGTCCGCGATTACGACCTTTCTGTTGTTTTCTGAATTTTGTACGCTTCGGTTGCAACATGGCTCTTATTCCAAACCCGCTGAGGGTTCCTTATCTAAACTCCGGTTATCCAAAACTCCGGGAATTTTTTGATTGCTGTGGCTCTTCGCGCTGACCCAGAATTTCACCTTTGAAAATCCAGACCTTGATGCCGATGATTCCATAAGTCGTCAGTGCTTCAGCCGTGGCATAGTCGATATCCGCCCGTAATGTATGCAGAGGTACCCTGCCTTCGTGTTGACTCTCGGCCCGGGCAATCTCCAATCCTCCCAGACGGCCAGCCACACGAACCTTGATGCCTTCGGCGCCAAGGCGCATTGCATTCTGTATTACCCGCTTCACCGCACGTCTGAAGTTAACACGGCGTTCCAACTGCTGGGCGATGTTCTGTGCCACCAGATAGGCATCCAGTTCAGGCTTTCTGATTTCTTCTATGTTCAGGTATACCGGTACGCCCATCATCTCGGATACTTCCTGACGCAGTCGCTCTACATCCTCGCCTTTTTTCCCGATAACAATACCTGGCCTGGCCGTGTGGACTGTAATCGTGGCTGTCTGTGTCGGGCGCTTGATTTCGACCCTGCTGACAGAAGCCTGGGCAAGACGTTTCTGGATAAACTCCCGAACCTCAAGATCTCCATGCAACATATCCACATAATCCTGACCCTTGGCATACCAGACCGAAGTATGGTCTTTCACTATGCCAAGGCGCATACCTGTAGGATGTACTTTCTGACCCATAATTCTCTCCGTCTGAATCCGGGGTTACTCGTCCGCAACCGTTAATGTGATATGGCAGGTTCTTTTCAGTATCCGGTCAAACCTTCCCTTGGCTCGCGACTTGATCCTTTTGAACGTAACACCTTCATCAACATATATTTTTGATACCTTGAGTTCGTCAACATCAGCGCCTTCATTGTGTTCAGCATTGGCAATAGCCGACCCCAACAACTTATGTACCAGATGCGATCCCTTTTTTGTGCTGAAAGTAAGCAGGGAAATCGCTTCTTCTACATTCTTGCCTCTGATCTGTTCTGCAATCAATCTGGCTTTATATGCAGACAATGGGGCTCGTTTCAATTTCGCTGATACTTCCATCTCAATTCCTCTACCGCCGGGTCTTCCTGTCAGCGGCATGACCACGAAAAGTCCTGGTCATCGCGAACTCGCCCAATTTGTGTCCAACCATATCTTCACTGATAAACACAGGAACATGTTGACGGCCATTGTGGACCTGAATCGTCAACCCCACGAAATCGGGGGTAATCATTGATCGTCGGGACCACGTCCTGATCGGTCGTTTGTCGTTTCCCTCTATGGCTTTCTGGACCTTGTTCATAAGGTGAATGTCTACAAATGGTCCTTTCTTCAAACTTCTAGGCATAATTTATCTTCCGACGGGCTCTTATCTCCTGCTGGATTTTCTACGGACAATCATCTTGTCCGTTCTTTTATTCTTGCGGGTTTTATGACCCTTTGTCGGTTGTCCCCATGGGGATACCGGATGCCGCCCTCCTGAGGTTTTTCCTTCGCCACCCCCATGAGGATGATCAACCGGATTCATTACGACACCTCTGACAGTCGGCCTGACCCCTCGCCATCGTTTTGCACCGGCCTTACCAAGTGATCTCAGGTTATGTTCCGGATTGCTGACTTCACCCAGGGTCGCACAGCATGCTGATAACACTTTGCGCATCTCACCCGACCGCAGTCTTAACGTACAGTACAGTCCTTCTTTAGCAACCAGTTGTGCAGACGTACCGGCACTTCGCGCCAGTTGTGCCCCTTTCCCGGGCTTCAGTTCAATACAGTGAATGACACTGCCCATAGGAATATTACGCATGGGAAGAGAATTGCCTGGACGCATTGGCACGTTGTCACCGGATTGTACTTCATCACCTGCTGCGAGGTTGCGGGGGGCTATGATATATCTTCTTTCGCCGTCGGCGTATTTGAGGAGGGCAATGTTGGCGGTTCGGTTGGGGTCGTATTCGAGTCGTTCTACTGTTGCTGTAATGCCTTTCTTATTCCGTTTAAAATCAATTTTTCGATACTTCTGTTTATGACCTCCACCAATATGGCGGGTCGTAATCCTGCCATTATTATTTCTGCCGCCTGTCCTGGATTTTTTCTCCAGCAGCGGTTTCCATGGCGCGCCCCGGTGCAGTTGCGGATTAGAGACTGTTACGACAAATCGACGACCGGGTGATGTTGGTTTTGCTTTTACGACTGCCATTTCAATATTCCGTCAGAATTCTCAATTTATGGAACCAAAGTCGATGTCATAACCTTCTTCAAGTCGGACATAGGCTTTCTTCCAATTTGGTTTACGTCTCAAACCCCTGAAACTTCGCTTTACTTTTCCCTTGACGTTCATCACGGTGACGTTCTTCACCTCAACCTTGTAAATTTTCTCTACAGCTTCCCTGATTTCCTGCCGTGTTGCGTTTTTAACGACCTTGAAAGTAATCTGATCAGAATCTTCCGCGACAATCGTCGCTTTCTCGGAGATATGAGCACCCAGAATGACTTTATACATCCGTTCGTTGTTCATCCAAGTACCTCTTCCACCTGTTTCAGAGCACCGACCGTAAACAAAACCTTCTGGAAACCAATGAGGTTCACAGGGTTTATGCCCTGTACGTCAATGACCTCAACGTTGCGCAGATTCCGTGCTCCCAGGTACAGGTTGCTGTCAACCTCTTCCACTACAACCAGGACATTAGTCAGATCGAGATTCTTCAGAAGTTCATGTACCTGTCTGGTTTTAGGTGTATCCACAGAAAAATCACTGGTAACGACCACACGACCCTGGCGAATCAGCTCTGACAGTATTGATTGCATCGCCCCGCGATACATCTTTCGATTGATCTTCTGTGAATAATCACGTGGTTTTGCAGCAAACGTCACACCGCCGCCACGCCAGATCGGACTGCGTATCGTACCGGCTCTGGCTCGTCCGGTACCTTTTTGCCGATAGGGTTTTCTACCACCGCCATTGACTTCTGACCTTGATTTAAGGGATTTCGTACCCTGTCTGCCTTCCGCCATGTAGGCAACAACTACCTGATGAACCAGCGCCTCGTTAAACTGGCGTCCAAAAGCAGATTCCGAGACATTGACTGCCTGTTCGGTTATTCCCTTGCCTGGCTCTGAAATATTGAGGTTCAAGATTTCACTCCGCTGGACTGTGACTTGACTGCAGGCCGAACCATCACATCACCTCCTGTAGCGCCCGGTACCGCACCTCTTACCAACAACAGGTTGTTCTCTTCATCAACTCGAACTACCTCCAGAGACTGTACTGTCACTTGTGCCGATCCCATGTGACCTGCCATCTTCTTGCCTTTAAACACACGTCCCGGTGTCTGACACTGACCAATGGAACCTGGTGCACGGTGGGATATTGAGTTGCCGTGAGTTGCATCCTGCATCTTGAAATTATGTCGTTTTACTACACCTGCGAAACCTTTTCCCTTTGACCTTCCCGTAACATCAACTCTCTGACCTTCTTCAAAAGCCGAGACTGAAAGGGTATCTCCGGTATTGATTTCTGTATCACCGGTGAAGCGGAATTCCCGGGTGAATTTGCCGGCTTCTACACTTGCCTTGCTGAAATGTCCAACAGCAGGTTTGTTCACATTCGATGGCTTTATCCCGCCGCAGGTAATCTGAACCGCCGAATAACCGTCATTCTGTTCTGTTTTGACCTGGCTTATCCTGTTTGGCGCCGCTTCAATGACCGTTACAGGCACTGACTGACCATCTTCGGTGAAGATTCTGGTCATGCCTTTCTTGATCCCAACAATGCCGATAATCATCCTCAACTCCTCAACCACCTCAATTGAGGTTGATCTGGACCTCTACACCTGCGGCAAGGTCCAGCTTGGTCAATGCATCAACGGTTTTTTCCGTCGGCTCAATGATGTCAAGCAAACGCTTGTGTGTTCTGATTTCATACTGGTCGCGAGCATCCTTGTCCACATGAGGAGAAATCAGCACGGTAAACTTCTCCTTGCGTGTAGGCAGAGGAATGGGTCCATGTATCTGGGCGCCCGTTCGTTTCGCTGTATTGACGATTTCCTGCATGGAATAGTCGATCAAACGATGATCAAACGATTTTAATCGAATCCTGATTCTCTGGTTTTGCATTCAACCCATTTCCTTTTTGAGAACACTTCTCTCTACTGCACAATTCTAAAGACAAAAGCACCTCTTCCTCGTCATGAGGGGAGGCACATTAAAAAATGCTCCTGCTTCGATATGAAGCTACCCATGGCCTCTCATGGAGGCCCTGTATCTGACTTCCGTCAGTAGTGGACCCGATTCTGGTTTACCAGTGGTCCTGATATAAAGGGCGGGAATCATACCTGCCCTGGACACTAATTACCACAAAATCAGTGGATTTGTGCACATCCACTGATTTTTGATGAAATTCAGTTGATAATCCGGGTAACGACCCCGGCGCCCACCGTGCGACCACCTTCGCGTATCGCAAAACGCTGCCCTTCTTCCATCGCTATCGGCGCTATCAG